>JGI24710J26742_10001769_pt1 | contig 19619 bp, 9 predicted proteins | sample BioPla2DNA2_FD_26742 | JGI IMG/M metagenome (IMG submission 26742) | reverse complement strand
GCCTTCCTCAACCGGTGATGAGACATAGCTGTATGCAGAAGATTCCTCAGCCGCCAAAATGCAATAAGGAAACGCTTTTCGCAGCCGCTGATTGAGTTGGCGAAGGAAAGCGATCGCATCGAGATCTTCATAGCCGCCTTTTTTGTTCGGGCGTGCGTTCGAGCGCCCAAAATTGAGATACAACATGCTGCTGACAGCGTCATAACGAAGACCGTCCGCGTGAAATTCTTCAATCCAGAACCACGCAGATGACATCAGAAAAGAAACAACTTCCTTTAATCCATAGTTAAAGACGAGCGTTCCCCAATCCGCGTGCTCTGCGAGCGTAGCATCCGGATGCTCGAAAAGTGGTAAGCCGTCAAAACGCGCTAGCGCAAAATCATCTTTAGGGAAATGAGAGGGAACCCAGTCGAGAATGACGCGAAGACCGGCCTGGTGCATTATATCAACAAAAGCCTTGAAATCTGCCGGTGTGCCGTAGCGTGATGTCGGCGCAAAGTAGCCTGTACTCTGATACCCCCAAGACGCGTCTAGAGGATACTCCATGATGGGCATCAGCTCGACAGCGTTATACCCCATATCGATACAATAGTCGACCAGTTGCGGAGCGATATCGCGATAATTGTAGACATTGCCGTCCGGATAGCGTCGCCAACTCCCCAAATGAACCTCATAAATATTCAGAGGGCCGGCTTCCGTAGCATCCTTTCGCGATGCACAGAAAGACTCATCATGCCAAGTGTAGTCGTCATTAGGATTATAGAGAACTGATGCGGTGTTCGGACGCGTCTCCGCGTGACGAGCGAAAGGATCGGCTTTGAGAAGCTGCTGACCGGTTCGCGTGTGTATCAAGAACTTATATCGCTGCCACACACGGGCATCAGGAACGACACATCGCCAAATGCCGGTGGAACCAACAAGCTGCAACGGATGCGCCGTAGGATCCCATTCGTTAAAATCGCCAACTACGCTCACCGCCTCTGCGCGTGGCGCCCAGCAGGCGAAACGAAAACCCTGACCTCCATCTTGCTCGTCCGCCGGAAGCGCTCCAAGCATAAGATAGCTTTGAATGTTTTTACCTTCATTGAATAGCCAGGCCGGATTCATCGCACCTTCCCTTCTTGTCCGCCAAAAGACGATCCAAGGATATTTCTATTATACATGAAGCGCGAGCGCTCCAGATGTTATAAAAGTATTCAGGACAATTTATCATGACGTAACTTTACAATCGTTACGCCGTCACCGCCTTCACCTTCGCCTCCCAGACGGAATGTATCGACACGCCGGTCTCTGGATAGCGCCTCTTGTGTCGCCTGACGAAGCGCACCCGTCCCCTTTCCATGCACGATTCTGACATTTGTAAGTCCTGCCAGCACAGCATCATCAAGGAATTGATCAAGAAGCACCCAAGCCTCATCGACGCGCTTTCCGAGGAGAATGAGCTCTGCGCTCGCGCGGGACATAACGTCGGCTCGAATGTCAGCTGTATTATCCGTAGCACCTCGTATACGTACGCTATGCAGACGTCTCTTTCGCAGATCGGTATGCCGATCCTTTTGAACGCGACGAAGTGACAACGCCGGCACCGTGATTCGAAAAGACCCGGATTCGAGCACGACATTCTTCCCGTCATCAGATACAGCACGCGCTGTACCCGAAATTCCGAGCGTCTTCGCTTCGTATAATTCACCGATCTCAATCGACTCAGCTTGAAAAGACGATAACTCCGAATCGATCTCTGCCGCCGCTGCCTGAGAAACAGCGTATTTTTTCTTTAGTGTGTGAAGAGCGCCGCGCGCTTCCGATTCTAAGCGGTGACCGCCCGATGTACTCGCTTTTTCTCGAATTTTAGCGAGGAGATCTTCTACATCTCTTGAAGCTTCTGCCATCATCTCGGACGTCTTCGCTTGTGTTTCCGCCCTCAATCGAACGCGTTCATTGTGCCATTTTTCGCGTTCGAGCGTCAGTGCCTCTTTGGCTTCTGTTGTCTCCTCACGCAGTCGAAGAAGATCTTCTTCCATCTCACGCGCTTTTCGACGACTTGTTTCAATCGATTTCACCAAAAACTCGAATTGCGTTCCCTCATTTGAGATCAGAGATCTAGCACTATCTACTATATCGGAATCGAGTCCAAGACGCGATGCGATAGAAAGTGCATTGCTGACACCCGGAATCCCGATAAGGAGATGATACGTCGGCTGAAGCGTATCAACATCAAATTCACAGCACGCGTTTTCAACACCCGGCGTATTCATCGCATAACCCTTAAGCTCTTGATAATGCGTTGTAGCTACCGTATGTGCGCCGGCTGTCTTCAGATGATCCAATATGGCAATGGCTAGCGCTGCGCCCTCTGAAGGATCTGTTCCGGCGCCAAGCTCATCGACAAGCGCCAACATCCCGGGGCCGGCTTCGTTCGTGATGGCAATAAGTTCCTTCATGTGTGAAGAAAACGTCGATAGACTCTGCTCAATGCTTTGTTCGTCACCAATGTCAACAGCGATCGTGCGAAACCAAGAAATCTCAGAACCGGAGGCAGAAGGAATCATCAGTCCGGCCATCGCCATAAGTGTTAAAAGGCCGCACGTTTTTAATGTAACCGTCTTTCCACCCGTATTTGGCCCCGTTATTACGAGAGTGCGGAAACGCTGACCGAGCTCAAAGTCAATCGGCACAACCTCATCTTTCGGAATCAATGGGTGCCGCGCTTTATTCAGCTGAATCAAACCTTTGTCGTTCAGTTTCGGACGCGTTGCCTCCTGATCCGTCGCGAGACATGCCTTCGCCATGAGAAAATCAAGTTCGCCGATATACTCAAAATTGTTTTGCAAAAGTGCGGCGTTTGTCGCGACAATACCAGATAATTCACGCAGAATGCGCATGATTTCATGCTGCTCTGCCGACTGAAGCTCCCGTATTTTGTTGTTTAAACTGACGACAGCCATCGGCTCAATGAAAAGCGTACTGCCTGTTGACGAAGTACCATGAACAAGGCCATCGATTGCTTGTCGACGATCTGCACGCACAGGCACCACATACCGGCCTTCACGGATAGTCACGAATGATTCTTGAAGCGCATCGCTCTTTTGTGTCAACACGCGATCAAGCGCGCTTCGCACGTTGTCTTTTGCCTCTTGAAGCTGCCGACGAAGGCGGTACAGTTCAGGACTTGCGTGATCTTTGAGGTCGTCCTCTCCTGCGATGGATCGTTCGAGTCGCTCGCGAAAACCGGGCAAGATTTCAAGCGCTTTTAACCGAGTATCTATAGCTGAGAAACGCTCTTTATCGTTCGATTCAGAAACTGTTCTTAGACGTTCGACCGCGCGAAGAAAAGCGGCAATCCTCAAGAAATCGGCGCACGAAAGTGTGCCGTCCGCTTTGGCAATCAACAGTGACGGTCGGATATCGGAGATACCGCCAAGCGGCAGTTCGCCGTAAATGCTAAGATGCGACAAAGCATCTTCCGTATCCTGAAGCCAAGCACCTGATTTTGCAACGCTATCTGCCGGTCGCAACGTCTCACAGCGCTCCCTGCCTCCCGGCGTTACAGCGTATTCTGAAAGACGCTCAAGAATAATATTGAACTCGAGTTTTCTAATCGTTTTTTCTCGTATCACAAAAGCCTCGAATCAGCGACAACCTCTCTTATAACCTTGATCAAATGCGTAAATAACACATACGTTTAGCATGTGCAACAAAAACAATCTAGCTATTCTCTATTCTTATTATTCTTATTATTCTTACTCGACGAATGTTTAATCGTGTAATGCACCATTGCCACCAGCGAAGTGATGATTGCCGGCAAGAAAATAAGATCGCTGAAGATACCCAGAGGCTCAGAAATCAGCAAAACAAGTGACGCTGCCGCGACGAAGAGAAACGTCGACAACTTGCCGAAAATATCCGAATAAACAACAACGTGAGAACGAGTAAGGAGTAATGTGCCGCCAAAAATCATTAAGAGTTCTCTAAATACATAAAAAATCGGTACCCAGACAGGAATACGACATATGGAATTGAGCATAATGACGGTAACCACTTGAAAAACTTTATCGACGAAAGGATCAAACAGTTTTCCAAACCCGGTGATCATATTGAACGTTCGCGCGATCCATCCGTCGAGCAAATCGGTCATCCAAATTGCAAGGAATAGTAAGAACGACGTCATTCGATATGCCGGCCATTTAGAGATCATAACTGCCAAAGGCACGATAGCAATAAAACGGATAAGCGTAATCACATTGGGAACATTTAATTTAAAGAAAGGGACTTGAGGGCGCAGTTCCTGCCCTTTATATACGTCACGCATACCGACCGTAGCAGCATGTTCATTCTTCTGCCGATCTAATTTGTTTTGATGTGACAATGATGACGCGTTTTGTGTCTTCAGGATTTCCTCTTGGTGGTACATTCCCTCTCGCATATCGCAATACAGCCCTCGTTTATAATCGTGATCACGGATCGATGAACCATTCCATTTTATTATACCGTCATTTCATAGAAATAATGAACTGCATATCGCCGAAGATCAAACCATTTTTTAACGAAGAAAGATTGAATATGCACGTCTCCTGCAGGGATATCCTTAATCTCGAAGTTTAGTTCCTATCAAGCGATTGACTAACGGCATCATGAAAGCGCATGCGACACAAAAAAAGACTACTCCTAATTTCAGAATCAAATCCGTCGAAGAAAATCTGCTTCTACTGCCAAATTACAGCGCAGCTANAGATATCCGAAATTTTCACGACCAAAGCGATTGATCAGCAGCGCCGCATTTTCTTGATTCCACTGGATACCTGACGTTTCACGTGGCCTCACAAGCGAACCGCTCGCTTCATCATAAATACGGATCGGCATCTTACCGGAGAAAAAGGCCAGTGCCGCCTCCAGCGCATCACGAAATGCCGGCGAAGCTTCTTTAGGAATGCGAATTACAAGCGTTTTATCGAACGGTTGAGAGCTGAGGTCGGGCGATGATGCCTCCTTCTGCGAAGATATTCGTTGTCTGGTATTCATTTCATCAGATGTACATGTCGCCATTTTCGCTGTCTTGTTCGCGTTCTCTTTCGATTGTGAAAAAGACGCGCGTTGCTTCTCGTTTCTGCCGTAGCTATTGGCGCCATTCCGGCGCTCATTCCGATTGCCGCGCGCGTGGCGCTTCGTATAGCCTTTTTGGCGTATTGACGTCGGCAGTTTGACCATATCTTCCGTCATCGGAGCGATAACATCTGCTAATAGCTTCGGATCTTCGTCATCGCGAAGATCGAGTTGACCGGCAATGATAAGCACTTGATGTTCATCCATCACGTCACGATAGGCGGCATACGTTTTCGGAAAAACAACGACGTCGAGAAGGCCGCCTTGATCTTCCAGTGTCAAAAATGACATACGATCATTGTTTTTTGTGAAAAGATCACGACGTGACGCCATAAGACCTGCCATAATGACGCGATCGCGATCAATGAAGTTTATGGGTTTGCGTTCAGATGTATTGATCTCTATGCCGGAAAGTTCAGCCTTGTCATCTTCCTGATCAATGTCATCGGCCTCGTCCGTTGTCTGACGCGGACGCAATTCATCAATGCGAATTAATGGAAGTGCCTTGATGCTTTTCTCAAATGCGTGGAGCGGATGACCGGTCACGTAAAGACCGGTCATTTCTTTTTCCATGGCGAGACTTTCAAGTGTAGAGAATGGCGGTGTATCAGGATAATCGGGTTCACTTCGTAACGAAAATGAAACATCCTTTGTCAAATCGAAAAAGGAGACCTGTCCCTCCATAACACTCTTATTGGCATCCTGAACTGTGCGACAAAAAGGTTCGATGACGGCCATCATTTTTGATCGAGAGACACCGAAGCCGTCACAAGCGGACGAAAGCACAAGGCTCTCCATCATTTTGTGATTCAATGCTGTATTACACATGCGTCGGAGAAAATCTCCGAACGTTTTGAAAAGTCCATTTTGTTCCCGCTCTCNAACAAGCGCTTCAATCGCCTCGCGCCCCACATTTTTGATCGCTCCAAGCCCGAAGCGAATGGCTCCGTTTTCCGGAGCGAAACGCGCCGTACTCTTGTTAATGTCGGGAGGAAGCACCTCGATGCCCATTTTTTCTGCCGAACGGACATAGCGCTCCGCTTTATCTAAATCACCTAGATATGAATTCAGCATCGCCGCCATAAATTCAACAGGATAATAATGTTTACACCAAGCCGTGTAATAGGCAACCGCCGCATAAGGTGCCGCATGCGCTTTATTGAAAGCGTAGCCGGCAAACGCGAGAATGTCATTAAAAAGTTTTTCGGCGACGCTGCGCGGAACACCATTGGCGACAGCGCCTTTAATGATAGCGCCGCTGTCGTCTTGCCCTCCATCTATGAAAAGTGCGCGGTAACTTTTCAGAAGATCTTCTTTCTTCTTCGACATCGCACGTCGAACATTATCAGCTTGGCCAAAAGAAAAGCCTGCCAGATCGCGTACAATGCGCATGACCTGCTCCTGATAGACTATGACGCCGTATGTCATGTTTAAGACAGGTTCGAGAAGCGGCGTTTCGTAGCGAATTTTTGAGGCATCGTGACGTGCTTCGACATAGCGCGGTATATTTGTCATCGGCCCTGGACGAAAAAGTGATATCCCTGCGATAATGTCTTCAAATGACTCCGGCTTCAATTCCTTCATGAACTGTGTCATGCCGCCGCCTTCAAGTTGAAATACGCCATCGGTGTCTCCGCGGCTGATCATGTCATAGATGGACGGATCATCATAGGCCATTGCCGTATAATCGATGGTGACGTCGTAGTTTTTCCGGACGAGATTGGCTGTTTCCTGAAGGACAGTCAGGGTACGGAGCCCCAAAAAGTCAAACTTCATAAGACCAACAGATTCAATTTCATTTTTTGTAAATTGGACGACGATAGATTCGTCATTCCTCGCGAGCGGAGCAATATCGGAGACCGGTCTGTCGGCAATGATGACGCCGGCCGCGTGCGTTGATGCGTGTCGAGGCATCCCCTCGAAACGACGGGCTAAATCAATGACACGTTTTGACGTGGGATCTTCGGTGTAGATCTTCTTGAGATCAGGGTTCATTTCAAGTGCTTTGTCGATCGTAATCTTAAGTTGGTTGGGAATCATTTTCGCGATGCGATCGGTCTCCGCATACGAGAGATCAAGCGCACGCCCAACATCGCGGATCACAGCGCGAGCGGCCAATGTTCCGAAGGTGATAACTTGGCACACGTGATCTTCGCCATATTTTTCTGTGACATAGTCAATCACTTCTCCGCGGCGTTCATAACAGAAATCTACATCAAAGTCAGGCATACTGACGCGTTCAGGATTGAGAAAACGTTCAAAAAGAAGACCGTATTGCAAAGGATCAATGTCTGTAATAAAAAGACAGTATGCAGCCAGAGACGCAGCGCCGGAGCCGCGTCCGGGACCGACAATAATACCTTGGCTGCGGGCATAATGAATGAAATCCCATACAATCAGGTAATAGTCGGTGTAGCCCATGCTGTTAATGACAGAGAGCTCGTTGGCTAGACGCTTTTCATACTTTTCTTTTGAAATACCGGTGTTTCGCGTCGCAAGTCTTTTTTCCAATCCTTCATCGGTAAGGCGCCTAAGCATCTGCTCCGTCGTCTCGCCCTCAGGCGTCTCATATTTCGGAAGATAAATATGACCAAACTCAAGTTCAACTTGACAGCGTTGAGCGATGATCTCCGTGTTTTCGATCGCTTCAGGTACCGATGCGAAGATCTGTTGCATCTCCTCAGGAGATCGGACATAGAGTGTGTCGGTGTCCATCTTCATTCGATCAGGTGAACTTAATGTCTTGCCTGTCTGCATGCAGAGCAATACTTCATGTGCGAACGCATCTTCGCTTTTAAGATAATGGCAGTCATTCGTTGCGACGAGCGGAATGCCGGTTTCGCGACTAATACGGATGAGAGCCGCATTGACGATATTCTGCTCAGGAAGTCCATTTCCTTGGATTTCAAGAAAGTAATGATCTTTTCCGAAGATGTCTTGATATTCTAAAGCTTTCTTTCGCGCGGCATCAAGATCACCTGACAAAACGAGACGCGGGACTTCACCCGAAAGACATGCCGAAAGCGCGATCAGGCCATCATGGTATTGTTTTAGCAATTCAACGTCTACACGCGGTCTGTAATAAAATCCATCCACGTGCGAAATAGATACCAGTTTGACAAGATTATGGTAACCTTCGTTGTTTTCGGCCAGTAATATCAGGTGATGCGGATCGCGGTCATGCGCCACATCCTTCTCGAGATGACTTCTCGGAGCGACGTACACTTCACATCCAATGATCGGATGAATGCCATTGGCTTTCATCGTCCGATAAAAATCAAGAATCCCGTACATGACGCCGTGATCCGTGATGGCGCAGGCATCCATGCCCAAGGCTTTTAACTGCGCGGGTAATTCATGGATCCGGTTTGCGCCATCAAGCAAACTGTACTCTGTATGTAAGTGAAGATGAGTAAAGGCCATTGTCTATCTATGCATATATCTTTAAATTGTTATTAGTTTTCGAGTAGGCGGTTGACACGCTGCAAGACAAGTTCCTCGTATTCAGCAAGTCTCTTATCACAGGCATTTCGGTCATCTCCGTAGCAACCGAAATAAACCTTGATTTTCGGTTCAGTTCCGGAAGGACGTATGCACATGAAATCTATTCCTTCCAGCTCATAAAGCAATACATTGCTTGTCGGCAAGTGAAGTATCTCCGTCTCACCTGTTTTAAGAAATGTTTTGACGCTCGTCGCATAATCGGACAGCGTAACGGATTTGAGTGACTCAAATCCCTCCAGCGGCTTCTCACGCAACTGATCCATCGCGAAGGAAATTCGCTCGAGTCCGACTTTGCCCTCGCGGTAAATCGAGATGGTCTTCTCAGCAGCTTGACCGTATGTTTGGAAAAGACGATTCAGTCGATCATAGAGCGTTTCGCCGTGATCTTTCGAGTCGGCCGCCATCTCGGCAATCATCAGGCAAGAGCCTACAGCGTCCTTGTCGCGCACATGATCACCAACGAGATATCCGAAACTCTCTTCGTAACCATAAAGGAACGTGCCTTTTTCCAGTTCTTGATGCTGATATATCTCTTGAGCGATGTGCCTGAAACCCGTGAGCGAAAAGTAAAGACCCGTGTCAAAGCGTTTGCAGATAGGTATTGTAAGTCGAGAGGACACGATTGTGGAGACACAGAATGCACCTTCAGGCAGTTTGCCACTGTTTGTGAGCTTATCGAGAATGTAATCCATCAGCAACAGTCCGATCTCATTGCCGGATAGAAGAACAAACTTGTCATCGGCTGTACGAATAGCTACACCGGTTCGATCCGCGTCCGGGTCGGTCGCCATCACAAGGTCGGCGCCCATCTCGCGCGCTTGCTTGATCGCCAATTCGAGCGTTTCCGGGAGTTCTGGATTGGGCGTCGGTGTCGTCGGGAAATCGCCGTCAGGATTTTCTTGTTCTTTGACGACATGAACATTCGTAAAACCGTGTTTCTTAAGGATGCGACGAACCGGCAAATTGCCTGCGCCGTAAAGCGGCGAATAAACGATCGGCAAATCGTGGTGACGTTTCACAGCGTCGTGACTTAACGTAAAAGAGAGCAGGCGATCGTCAAATGCCTTATCGATATCGTCACCCATCCAGCTGAAAAGAGGCGATGCAGTCGTCTTCTCAAAGGAAGGGGTATTTTTCAACAATACCGGAAGATCTTTNACCTTCGCCATTTCTGCGGCTGCGCGATCGGCATCTGCAGGTCCTAATTGTGCGCCGTCCGAACCGTAAGCTTTGAAACCGTTGTATTCTTTAGGATTGTGGCTTGCCGTAATCATTACTCCGCCGATGCAATTAAAGTGCCGTACAGCAAACGACAGCATGGGAACAGGACGCAACATATCGGAAAAGTGAACCGCAATCCCATTATTAACGAAAATACTTGCGACAAGTTCCGCAAATTCGCGTGAGCGATTGCGCGGATCGTAAGATATCGCGATACCACGAGCTGCGCCTTCTTTATCCTGCTTGATCAAAGACTTTGCGAATCCTTCTGCTGCGCGAGCCACCGTATAACGATTCATACGGTTTGTGCCGGCGCCCATAATGCCTCTAAGCCCTGCCGTACCGAATTGAAGATCTTGATAAAATCGATCTTCAATTTCTACCCGATCCCCTTGGATAGCTTTAAGCTCTTCTCTCGTCGCCTCGTCCAGTGCGGGATGATTCAACCAACGCTGATAGACGTCCTGTGCGCGTGATGTCATAGTATGCTCCTTTTTATTAATTTATTGATGCTGTCCGTGTTAAAGCTATATATGTGTCTAAAACTGCTTTCAGTTTAGCATATTAAATATCATCAGCTATACGCATTTGTAGCGATATAGATGCTATACTTCTTAGCGATTTAATTTGCCTCGGATGAGAATGAGCTGATCTCGTAAGATAGCCGCTTGTTCAAAGTTGAGCTGTTTAGCGGCCTCCCGCATCGCTTTCTCAACTTCTTTTTCTTTCTTGAGCAACACCTGATGTGTCATATCCGAAAGGTAAGCGTCAAACGCTTCAACGTCTTCTGCAGTGTCCATCACCGCTTCGCTGATCAGAGCAACGGTTGTGTCAATGGTATCGCGTATATCCTTCTTAATGGACGTCGGCGTAATGCCATATTTTTTGTTAAAGGCATTCTGAATAGTGCGGCGTCGGTTCGTCTCAGATATAGCACGTTCCATTGACGCCGTAATCTCATCGGCGTAGAGAATGACACGTCCGCGAACATTGCGAGCAGCTCGGCCGATGATCTGGACTAGGGAGCGTTCCGAGCGCAAGAATCCTTCTCGATCTGCATCGAGTATTGCGATCAATGAAACCTCAGGAAGATCGAGACCTTCTCGAAGCAAATTGATGCCGACGAGTACATCAAAAGCACCCTGACGCAATTTACGCAAAATCTCAAGCCTTTCCACCGTCACAATATCCGAGTGTAAGTACGCGACACGCAAACCTTCATCTTTTAAATAATCGGTAAGATCCTCCGCCATGCGCTTTGTCAATGTCAAAACAAGAGTGCGCTCGCCGTGCTCTGTGTTCGCATTAATTTCGTCGATGAGGTCTTCAATCTGATTTTCAGTCGGCCGTACGAAGATTTCAGGATCGAGGAGACCCGTTGGACGGATCACCTGTTCGACAACGCGTGTAGAATGCTCAATTTCGTAATCGGCCGGCGTCGCGGAAAAGAAGATCGTTTGTCCGGCGCGCTCTTTGAATTCTTCGAATGAGAGCGGTCGATTGTCGAAAGCCGACGGCAGTCGAAATCCGTAATCGACAAGGGATGTTTTGCGCGCGCGATCGCCACGCACCATCGCACCGACTTGAGGAAGGGTCACATGCGATTCGTCAACAAAAAGGAGATAATCCTCCGGAAAGAAATCCATGAGTGTGTACGGCGGCTGTCCGGCCTCTCGATTGGTGAGATGGCGCGAGTAGTTTTCNATTCCTTTGCAAAAGCCGGTCTCCAGCATCATGTCCATGTCATAACGTGTCCGCTGCTCNAGACGGTANGCTTCCACAAGCTTTCCTTCNTCGCGAAGCGTTTTAAGGCGCCATTCAAGCTCCTCGCTGATTTTCACGACGGCGCGCTTCATTTTTTCATGTGTTGTCGCATAATGATTGGCGGGGAAAATCGCCACATATGAGCGACCTCGAAGCGCTTTTCCCGTCAAGGCATCAATCTCGCGAATTTCCTCGATTTCATCGCCGAAAAAACTGATACGTGTCATTGTACTTTCTTCGGACGCCGGAAACACATCGACCGTATCTCCGCGCACACGGAACGTACCGCGTTTTGTTTCGTAATCGTTTCGCGTGTATTGAATGCGGATCAGATCGTCGATGACGCTTTCGCGCGAGCGCCTCATTCCCGGGCGAAGACTCAGCATCAACCCAAGATAATCTTCGGGATCTCCGAGACCGTATATACAGGAGACAGACGCTACAACGATGACATCGCGCCGCTCCAGAAGCGACGCCGTCGCGCGATGCCGGAGCCGGTCAATTTCGTCATTGATCGATGAGTCTTTTTCGATATAGAGATCGCGAGAAGGTATGTACGCTTCAGGCTGATAATAGTCGTAATAGCTTACGAAGTATTCGACGGCATTGTCGGGAAAGAGAGCCATAAATTCGGCACAGAGCTGTCCTGCAAGCGTTTTATTATGTGCAATCACAAGCGCCGGTCGCTGTGTTTCTTGAATAACGCTTGCCATCGTGAAAGTCTTGCCCGATCCTGTGACACCCATAAGCGTCTGCCCGCGATCGCCGCTCTTGAGACCTTTCACCAGCGCTTCTATCGCCTCCGGCTGATCCCCTTTCGGTGTCATGTCCGTTTGCATTTGAAAACGGCCGCTGCGTTCCAGTCGATCTATCTTATCTCTGATGAGCAAATGATTGTTTTCCTTTCAATCGATCACGACCTCATGAGGACGTTCCTCTATATAGCGGCGGCATAAGCAGGAGTTCTTCCATTTTTTCTCGAAGCATCGCAAAATCCTGCCACATCAAAGTCTTCTTGCGTGGATCACGCAGAATGTACGCCGGATGAAAAGTAGGGAGAATATAACAATTGTTTGATACAATCCATCTTCCGCGCACGCGTGAAATTGCGTTATCTTCTCCGGTAAAATACCGATACGCAGTTGCTCCCATCAAAAGATAGACTTTAGGCCGCACAAGACGAAGCTGTTCCGAAAGCAAAGGCTGACAATAAGCAGCCTCCTCCGGCGTCGGCACGCGATTCCCCGGCGGACGACATTTCACAATATTGGCGATATGGTAATCATCTTCAGTGAATTCGAATATCGAAAGCAAAAGATCCAAGAGCTGACCTGAACGGCCGACAAAAGGTTTTCCCAGACGATCTTCTTCTGCACCGGGTCCTTCCCCCAAAATCATCAGTGGCGCGTTTATTCCGCCGCGCCATACGACGACATGCTTTCGAGATACTGCAAGCGGGCAAGCTTTACACGTCTGGCATCGATGAACAAAAGCCTGCCAACGTGACATGTCTTGGTCTGATGTCTTGGATTTGGATGATGTGCTCATACCTTTGATTCTCCTGTTATCAATGTTACGATTTTAGATCATATCGCTTAACACACCAAAAAATGCATCTCTATACCCCGGTGATCATCAGCATCTGAATCGATCTTCTTCGATTGTCCGATAATATCTTAGAAAATTCGTATTATAGTCGATGTTTTCTTCAGTATATCTTATTGTCTATATTTTGAATGGTTGAGTTGATGATTCGATTAGCTTGTCAAAATGACCCATCGGTGCTTATTGTTGTGCTTTCTATCGTAGTGACGTCAACAGTAGTGGCTCAATGGTTTGAACTTAATATGATGTCGCAAATCTTAAGGGCATTAGAGTATCATAAGTCTTGGTCTGATGTTTTATCGACTATTTTTCACTTCTCAATCGAAGTAATAAGTTTAAACAGGCTCAGTCAAGCTCAATAGCACCTGTATAAAGTGCGTAATATTTACCCTTTTGCATAAGCAAGTCATCGTGAGTGCCACGTTCAATGATGCGACCGTCTTCAAGGACAATAATGACATTGGCATTTCTGACTGTGGACAGACGATGCGCGATGATGAATACTGTCCTGTCTTTCATCAGGGCGTCCATGCCTCGCTGCACTAGCGCCTCTGTGCGCGTATCAATCGAGGAAGTCGCTTCATCGAGAATCATGACGGGCGGATCGGCCACCGCGGCGCGCGCGATGGAAAGCAATTGGCGTTGACCTTGTGACAAGTTAGCGCCATTTTCTGTAATCCACGTCTGATACCCTTCCGGAAGACGTGTAATAAACTCATGCGCTCCGGCAAGTTTGGCCATCGCAATACATTCTTCATCCGTTGCGTCAAGTCGGCCGAAACGTATATTGTCCATGACCGTTCCCGTGAAAAGATTTGTGTCCTGAAGCACCATGCCAATCGCGCGTCTCAAATCCGGTTTGCGAATGTCGCGGATATCTATCCCGTCATAACGAATCTGACCTTTGTCAATGTCGTAGAAACGGTTGAGCAAATTCGTGACCGTTGTCTTCCCTGCACCTGTCGAACCTACAAATGCCACCTTCTGACCGGGTTTTGCGTAAAGTGAAATATCATGAAGCACCGGCTGGCCTTCCACATAAGAAAAATCAACATGCTCCATCCGAACATCGCCGCAAAGTTTTGTGTATGTTACGTCGTTCTCCGTTGGGTCGCACTTCTTCCATGCCCAGAGACCGCTTCGTTCTTCACAAGATCTTAATTGACCTTGTTCATCAAAACACGCATTCACAAGTGAGACACATCCGTGGTCTTCTTCAGACGGTTCATCCATCATTGCAAAGACGCGCTCCACGCCCGCAATCCCCGCGACGAGGGAATTGACCTCCTGAGAAACTTGGTTGATGTTGCCTACAAAACGCTTTGTCATATTGAGAAACGGCACCACAATACTAAGACTCAAAGGTAAACCCGAGAGACTCACATTGCGTACGCCGGATAGCAACAATGCACTTCCGATAAGCGCGACAAAAACATAGAGAATATTGCCGACATTATTTAAAATCGGTCCGAGAATATTCGCGTAACTGCTTGCCTTTCTTGACGTCTCTCCAAGGAACTCGTTGTGCTTGTTAAAATCAGCAATCATCTGTTCTTCATGACAGAAAACTTTGACTACCTTGAGACCGGTGATCGCTTCTTCGACAAAACCTTCCGTTTCACCCATTGATTGCTGTCGTAACCTAAAATACTTACCAACTCCTCCGCTTATTTTGCGAACGATGAAGAACATGATCAGAACGCCGCCAAGTACGATAAGCGTCAGACAGAAACTGAAGTACAGCATGATCCAAAAGATCGATATGATAACGAAACCGGCCTGAATAAGATTTGGAAGACTTCTGGAAATAACCTGACGCAACGTATCGATATCGTTCGTATAGTGACTCATGATATCTCCGTACGGGCGCTGATCAAAATACGATACAGGCAATGTCTGCATGTGAGAAAAAAGCGAAATGCGAAGCTTATTCAGTACGCCATGCGACATTATTGCTACAAGCTGCGTATAGAGCGTCGTCAATGAAATAGAAATAACATAAAGCGCGATCAAAAGTCCGATCAGAGGAATAATAACTCCCTTCACATTGTCCCAGCTTCCGGACATCCAATTCGCCTCAATAATCGAAATAACTCTTTGCATGAAAAGCGAGGGTAGCGTTGACACCACGGAGGACGCAACAATGCTGACGATCGTGAGGGGCAAAAATACCGGGTAAAATGAACGTATCGTCGCAAAAACCCGACGAATCGTTCCCTTCTTCCTCTTATTGTCCATGGAGAACCTCGGCGCGAGTCTGCGATTCATAGATTTCTCGGTAGATATCATTGGTTAGTAGAAGCTCGTCATGCGATCCTACAGCGTCAATACGACCGTCGTTCATGACAACAATACGATCGGCATCCTGAACGGATGCCAAGCGCTGAGCAATGATGATCTTCGTTGTTTCCGGAATATAGGAACGCAACGCAGCGCGAAGCTTTGCATCTGTCTGCATATCAACAGCACTCGTGGAATCATCGAGAATAAGAACCTTCGGTCGCGCAAGCAGTGCCCGCGCTATACATATTCTTTGATTTTGTCCGCCGGACACGTTAGATCCTCCCTGCTCAATATGCGTATTGTAGCCCTCCGGAAAACTTGTAATAAAATTATGCGCCTGCGCCATTTTGCATGCTTCCTGTAGCATCTCGTCGGTCGCGTTCGCATNGCCCCAGCGAAGGTTATCGGCAATCGTCCCTGAAAAAAGCACATTCTTTTGCAAAACCATCGCGACGGATCGGCGAAGCACCTCAAGATCATAGTTGCGAACATCGACGCCGCCTACCAGAACAGCACCGGAAGTCACGTCGTAAAGACGCGGAATCAGTTGTACAAGTGTGGATTTGGCCGATCCGGTCGCACCTATCACCCCGATCACCTCGCCGGAACGGATCTCAAGATTGATATTCTCTAACGCAAAACGCTCAGCTTCTTCCGCATATTTAAAAAAGACGTTGTCAAATACGATGGAACCGTCCGCCACATCAAGATGAGGTTCAGCCGCGCTTAGAATGTCGCTCTCTTCATTTAACACTTCAACGATGCGTCGTCCTGACTCCTGTGCCATGACAAGCATCGCAAACACCATCGAGAGCATCATCAGGCTCATGAGCATCATGAAGCTATACGTCAGAAGAGCGGATATCTGACCGACATCAAATTCAAGACCGCGTGTGCTGATGACGAGGTATGAACCGTACGACAAAATTAAGAGCATCACCACATTAAGACAAAACTGCATCAACGGATCGAGTAGCGCGATAATCCTCTCAATCCGAGTAAAATCCTTTTTAAGATCTTCCGACGCCGCTGAAAACCGTTCGACCTCATTTTGCTCACGAACAAATGACTTCACGACGCGCATCCCCTTCACGTTCTCCTGAACAGATAGGTTGAGTTTGTCATACTTGCGGAACAATTGCCTAAAAAGAGGAAGTGACGTGCTAATAACACGCCAAAGACCAAAACCTAAAATGGGCACTGTAAAACAGAAAATCCAAGCCAATTTCCCGCCGATCACAAACCCCATAATGAAGGCAAAGATAAGCATCAGCGGCGCGCGAATCGCTGTGCGGATTGTTACCATGAAAGCTTGACGGACAAATTCTACATCGGTCGTAAGACGCGTGATCAGCGAAGACGTTTCAAAACGGTCAACGTTTGAAAACGAAAACGTCTGTATATTTTTAAAAAGCGCTTGGCGCAAATTCTTAGCAAGTCCGGAAGAGGCTCGAGCGCTCGAAAATCCTGCCAGCGTACCGAGTGTCAGCGACATAAGCGCGCATACGGCAAGGATCAATCCATAACGCAACAATGCACTCTGTTCTGTGCCGTACATCACTTCCGAGATTAATTTAGAAATAAGAAACGGAATGGTTATCTCGATGAACACCTCCCCCAACACGAGAAGCGGTGTGATAACCGTCGATGTCCTGTATTCTTTTATATGACGCGCTAACTCACGAATCACCTCGCGACAAAGCTCCCTTCAAAAACAACAGTGATCATTATAAGGTATTTTCTATCGTCTCGACAACTCTACCCATCTATTCACCGCCGAGCCTCCACTCTGCAAATAGACCATTCTTGATTAAAATAACGAATGATATCTTCCCGTAAATAAACATTTAATTGACGCGAACTTGACAACGACAGAGACACATTCACTGTTTATAAAATGAAACTTATGGTATAATAAAAACTAGCTAAATGTTCGCACTTTTGCGACTATTTTTCGTGCTTATTGTTTAGGAGGTACTATGAAACAATTAAAGAAAACCATGTTAATTCTTTTGGTCGCAGTCATGTTTTTAGCCATGCCGCTGACCGCATTCGCTGCCGATGATGTCACTTTAGCTGATATCGGTTTAGCCAAAAGCGATATTGTGGTGTTCTATACCAACGATGTCCATGGAGGTGTCAGCGATCGCAACATGATCCACGGCACTAGCGAAAACTGTCTGGGCTATGCCGGTGTTGCCGGAATTTTGGGTGAAGCAGAAGGCCTGGCTGGCGCGGTATTACTCGTCGATGCAGGTGACTCCATACAGGGTTCTGCCATTGACACCGATACAAAAGGTTTGAATTCCATCAAATTGATGGAGACGCTGGGCTACGATATCTGCGTTCCCGGAAACCATGAATTTGACTTCGGACTGGACTCCTTTATCGACATGATCAATGCCAGCAGCTTAAACTACATTTGCTGCAACTTCACCGATCTTGACGGGAACCTTGTTTTGCCAAAGGCGTACGACGTTCAGACCTTCACCATTGAAGGTAAAGAAATTAAGATCGGCTTTGTCGGTGTAGACACACCTGAAAGCATTTCAAAGGGCTCGCCTAAGTTCTTCCAAGATGACGACGGTAATTTTATCTATACTTTTAAAGAAGAACCTGCCGATCTCTATAAGAGTGTTCAAGACAACATCGATGCATGCAAATCTGACGGCGCTGATTACGTCGTTATTTTAAGCCACCTTGGTGACACAGGCGTCGAAACGGGATGGTCTTCAAGAGATGTCATCGCCAACACTGAAGGCGCCGGCGTTGTTCTTGACGGTCACGCGCACAGCATTATCCCCAGTGAACAAGTTAAAAACAAAGCAGGTGAAGATGTATTATTGACCTCTTCAGGTTCAAAGCTCGACAACTTAGGTGTCCTCAAGCTTTCCGTCGCTGACGACGGCGCCATCAGTGCAAGCTCCAATTTAATCAACAAGATCACGGACGAGCAGAAAGCCTCTGATGCGTATAAGAATATGGACAAAGAAGTCAAAGAAGTCGAAGCGAAATATGCCTATCTTGAAACTGTTTATGGCAGCACTCCGTTCGATCTGTGCATTTATAACAGTGAGACCGGCGATCGCATGGTTCGCAAACAGGACACCAATATGGGCGACTTCCTGACGGATGGCTACCTCTGGTATGCCAATAACGACCCCAACCTCGAAGGATTCCAGAAAGCGGACGTGGCTTTCCTCAACGGAGGATCCATCCGCGCGAATATTGGAGAGGGTGAAATCCGGTACGGTCATATACTAGCCGTGATGCCTTGGGCAACCCGTGTGACACAAATCAAGACAACTGGTCAACACATTCTGGAAGCACTTGAAATGGGCGCACGTATGCTGCCTGACAGCGAGTGTGGAGGCTTCATTGTCGCAAGCGGCCTCACGTACAAAATCGATCCCACAAAACCTTCCAAAGTCGTGACCGACGACAAGGGCATGTTTGAAAAAGTAGACGGCACTTATGCCGGCGGCGATTTCCGTGTCTACGACGTAAAAGTCGGCGACAAGGACATCGATCCCGATGCGACATACATTCTCGTCATCAACGCCTACTATTCTGAAAGCATGGGTGACGGCATGACNATGTTCAAGGACGACGAGCGGATCATCTCAAGCGACAACGACGTCATCGACGTCGATGTAATCTGCGCATATCTCAAGGACGGTCTCGGCGGCAAGGTTCCCGACAAATACGCTGATGAAAACGGAGACGGACGCATCGTCATCGAGCCTCAAGAAGGCTTCCCTGCTACAGGAGAAGCGTCGTCCGACATCTGGGTAGGCGTCACACTGCTCCTGATCGGCGTTGCGTTCTCTGCGGCCTATGTCAACGAACGCAAGAAAGAAGTCCAAGGCTAAGGCTAAAGCTAAGTCATTTCTAAAAATACAGTAGCGTTCTTCCGTCGCTGATCTTGCATAACAGCAAACAAATGATCTGCGCTCAGGAGGACACGTACAGTTATTGAAATCAACTCAAAAGCAAAAAGGGGGTCTTTTCGAAGATCACCCTTTTTGTTTGCCTTGTTTACAATATTTCATGCAGCATTAAAGTTAAATTAAAGTATTAAAGTTAAAATATTTTAATTGCTTCGGTCGTGGCTCTGAGTCATCAAGGCTTCCGTTGCTATA
>JGI24710J26742_10001766_pt1 | contig 19632 bp, 13 predicted proteins | sample BioPla2DNA2_FD_26742 | JGI IMG/M metagenome (IMG submission 26742) | reverse complement strand
ATTTTCTTGCCTGAATATTAAATGCTGAAATGGCATTTTAAAAAACTCTCTTGTGAGAGTATTGGCAGGAGATGGGTTCATGCTTTTACCGTGAATGATACTCTAATAAGTATTGAAAGACAATTGATTTTAATATATAATAAAATTGAAATGAGACATTACAATTTTTACTGAGATGTTATTTGAAAAATATGATAAAATTAAATATTGAGTGTGTTTTGTAGTTTTATATGCTGTATATTTTTGGTTTCTCTTATTATCTTGATTTTCCCATTGCAAGTTAAAAAGGAATCAAAGATATAGAAGTTGTGCAAGTAATGTGTATTTATGTTGTTTTAAACTATCAATAACACAGTTAGTCTAAAGTTTGCTATTTTCTATTTATCTGATTATTATATTATGATAAATAGGCACCAAATGTACATACACTACGTCATAATATACAATTCTTTTTTACACATGCTTTCTATACATGATACTATCTGTAGCATTCAAAGTGTTTCCGTACTTTTTTTAAAAAACAAAGCTGTGTTTTCCTATGCCTTTATAGTGTTTTTTTATTAAGTGGTCAACAATCATAACATGTTAAGTTTGTTATAGATATTGTTGCTTTATGCCTGATTTATTACTAACGGAAGGAGGAATAACTAATTTCTAGTACATTTATTAAATCTACATCAACGGAACACAGAAGCAATGCAGAAAATATAGAATGCAGGTATAAAGTACATATCCATAAAATTATAAAAATAAAAATTTGCATGTTATGAATATAAGACATTTTATGTCTATAGATATTTTTATTTTGGGAGGTATTGGTATGAAGAAAGGTATAAGCTTAATATTGGTCATTTCGTTGCTGATGGCAATGACGTCGTTCGTTGTTTCAGCACGTCCGGCTACTGCTTTGTCTGCATCCGGTAACAGTTACATATCATTGGAGCTTGACAAGAATGTAGCAAAAGTTGGGGATATTATTAAAGCTGTGGTAAAGATCAATGATATTAATGATTTTGCAGGATATCAGGTAAACATCAAATATGACCCTTCGGTATTGCAGGCGGTACATCCTGACACGCAAATTCCTCTTAGCAGTAATACAATGCCAAAGGACGGCAATCTGCTTGTTAATTCTGATTATGGTCCCGTATCTGGTGTTTTAAATAATACAGATGAGGGTATATTGAATTTCGGTAAGGCTTACACACTTGTAAAAGATTATAAAAAAGATTATAAAGCTGGTTATCCTGAAAAATCAGGAGTACTGGCCGAAATTAGTTTTAAGGTAATTAAAGAACAAGGCAGTACAACAATAAAATTTGCCAACTGCGAATCAATGCCGGGTAGCTTAACCGGCACAATGTTGTTTAACTTTGACAGTAAGAAAATTTCCAATTATACTGTAATTCAACCACAAGCCATCAACATATCCGGCTCTGGACATACACCGTCACCATCTAAAGGTAAGATATCAGTGGAATGGAGCAAGGACACGGTTTCTGTTGGAGATACAGTTACCGCTTCAATAAAAGTTGATGATTTCGATAGTTTGTTAGGATACCAATTTAATATTAAATATGATCCATTATTACTGAAACCCATTATTTCCGGAACTGGAGCTGCATATACAAACAATACCATGCCAGAAGACGGAACAATGCTTGTGAATCCTGAATATGGAGTGGTTTCAGCAGTATCAAACAACATAGAAAATGGTATACTGAATTTCGGTAAATCTTATACATATCTTAAAGATTATAAAGCTTCCGGTGTACCGGAGAAGAGCGGTACAATTGCCCAAATCACGTTTAAGGCATTAAAACCGATTTTTTCTACCGGATTAAGTTTTGAAGATTCCTTGACAATGCCTGAAGGCACTAAAGGTACATTGGTTTATGATTGGAATGGAGACAGAATACAAGGATATGATGTGATATCCTCCAATGCTATAAAAATAGTAAATGGTGGCTCAGTTACTCCAACTGCTACTCCAACTGCTACTCCGACTGCTACTCCAATTCCTACTCCGACTAGGACTTCAACACCAACTCCTACATCGACCCCGGTTTCTGATGGCTCAATAGAGATAGAGCTTGACAAAAACTCAGCTGTAGTCGGGGAGATTGTCAGAGCTTCGGTAAAAGTTAACAATATAAATTGTATTTCATGTTATCAGGTCAATATAAAATATGATCCTACAATGCTTCAGCCGATAAATCCTGATACCGGTAAAGCTTTTGCAGAAGACACCATGCCCGGTAAAGGTACTTTGATTATGAATGAAGAATTTGGTGAGGTTTCTGTTGCTGTAAACGATCTTTCCAACGGTATAATAAACTTTTCAAAAACCTATATGTACCTTGCTGATTACAGGAAGTCCGGCAATCCTGAAAAAACAGGAATTTTAGGAGTAATAGATTTCAAAGTTATCAAATCAGGTATCACAAGCATTAATTTTGAGGATTCCATTACCATGCCAACCAGCATATCGGGTACAATGATATTTGATTGGCATACCAACAGAATAAACGGTTATAAAGTAATACAACCGGAACCAATAGTATTATTTGATTGTGTGATACCAACCTCAACTCCGACTCCAACCCCGGTTATTACTACAAAACCAACGGATGATCCTATAGAAACATCTTTTATTGAGCTTGAACTGGATAAAAATGAAGCGAAAGTAGGAGACATTATCAAAGCTTCGGTAAATATTGAAAACATTGATAATTTTGCAGGCTATCAGGCAAACATTAAATATGATCCGCAAGTTTTGCAACCTGTTGATCTTACAACAGGCAGAGCATTAGGTGAATTACAAATGCCCAATGACGGAACAATTCTTATTAATCCGGAGTACGGTGTAATATCTGCTGTGCTTAACAATTTAGAAGAAGGTATTTTAAACTTTGGTAAAACGTACTCATACCTTAAAGACTATAAATTAAGTAATAAGCCCGAAAAAACAGGAACTATAGCACAGATTGGATTTAAGGTCTTAAAAGAAAAGGATACATTCATTGCCTTTGAAAAGTCAGTCACAATGCCGGAAAGTATTTCAGGAGCATCATTGTATGACTGGAATGGGGAATTAATATCGGGATATACGGTTATAAACCCTGATATTATAAAAATATCCGGTTCAACACCTACAAATGACGGTTATATTGCAATAGAGATTGATAAGAATAATGCAGCTGTAGGAGAAATAATAAATGCTACATTAAAGATTAATGATATTAAGAATTTCGCCGGCTATCAAGTAAACATAAAGTATGATCCTGAAGTATTGCAACCGATTAATCCAATTACAGGAGCTAACTTCACTGCAAGAACTAGACTTCAAAACAGCTCATTACTCTCAAATCAGGATTATCTGACTACGGAGATTGCATTGCATGATCTTGCAAAAGGTATACTTAACTTCTCAAAAGCATATATTTTCCTTGATGATTATAAGATGAGCGGTAATCCTGAAGAATCCGGAGTATTGGGAGTAATTGGATTTAAAGTTCTAAAGGAAACCAGCACTAAAATCAGTTTTGAAGACACTGTTAAAATGCCAGGCAGTGTTACAGGAACAATATTATTTGATTGGAATGGGTCTCAAGTCTCAGGCTATGAAGTGGTTCAATCGGATATAATTAATGGCGGCGGTGGTTCTGTAGGCAGCAGTTATATCGCATTAGAATTAGATAAGAATAATGCCGATGTTGGTGAAATAATAAAGGCTACGGTTAAGGTAAATAATATTGACCAACTGGCAGGCTATCAGGTAAATATTAAATATGACCCTAATGTGCTACAGCCTATTAATCTAGAGACTGGAGCAGCATTTACCAAAAGGACGAATTTCGCATACAAAGAGCTGTTCATGAATTCTTCTTACAGCCCAACAGATATTTCGTTGCATAATCTAACAACAGGTGTATTAAACTTCTCAAACATATATACTTTTGTGGAGGATTATAAATCAAGCGGCGTTGCTGAAGAATCAGGTGTGATAGGCGTAATCGGTTTCAAGGTTCTAAAGAAGGAGAGTACGTCAATATCTTTTGAAGATACTGCTACTATGCCGGGTAGCGTTTCAGGAACGATATTATTTGATTGGAATTGCAAAACGATAACGGATTATTCTGTAATCCAGCCAGAAAAGATTAATTAATAAGTATTATGGTTATACTTAGTATTAAATTAAAAGCAATGGAAGCTCGGGGGCATTGAGCCCCCTTGCTTTATTAGTTATTATATTAGAGAGAATTATATACAACCTGGGAGGAAGAGGAATGATTAAATCAAACATATTAAAGCTATGTATTATTTTCGCTCTATTATTTTCACTACTATGCGGTTGCTGGTCAGATACCGGTTCTAATGACAACATGAAGCCATCTCCGTCGGTTGAACCCACAAACAATACTGATTCAACTCCTATACAAGAGCTACAAACCATTGAACCTAAGAATACAGAAAACCCCATAATCAGTGCCACACATACGTCTTTTTCTCCTGTTAATACACCATCAGAGGTGAAAGCAGATGGAAATATACAATTAGTGATGGATAAGAATACTGCAGCAAAAGGGGAAATAATAAAGGTGGAATTAACTGTTAAAAACATTCCGAATCTTGCTGCATATCAGGTAAACATAAAATATGATCCTTCGGTATTGCAGGCAGTAAACCCCGATACAGGTATGCCGCTTGCAAATGATGAATCACCAAAGGATGGGGATATTCTTGTTAATTCAAGCTATGGATTAATTCCTATTAATAATCACAGCATTGAAGAGGGTATTTTAAACTTTAGCAAGTCCTATATAAACTATAATAAGTACAAAAGTGATGGAAAATCTGAGCACTCTGGTGTGTTAGCCATTATAGGGTTTAAGGTGCTGGAAGAAAAGAGTACAGCTATTGCCTTTGAGGATGCAGATTTTATGTCCGGGGCAATATCCGGAACATTTTTATTTGATTGGGACGGTAATAAGTTGACCAATTATACTGTTGCACAGCCAAGCCAGATCAATTAAATTAGTTAAATAGAAGAACAACCGTATTGACAAAAGCATAAATATGTTATAAGAATATATTAGTAAAAAATTTAGGGGTGCATTAAATAAATGTGAAGAAAAATATTCCAGAAACTTAAGTTCTTCTACATTTCTCTTCACTTAAATAATATATACCAGTGAATGACCCTGAATCGAAAATAAAACACCTATAAATGTTTTATTTTCGTAATTAAATTGGAGGAGTAGCTGTGAAAAAATATATTATTATTTTCTTGGTAGCTGTCTTATGTGTTACATGCATTATTCCGACTATGGCAGATAACAAGAACAATGTCAATGATAAAATGACTGAAATTGATAATAAGTTGAATCAAATAGAGCAAGAAAAAAAAGAGATTTATAATCAAAGGAATCAACTAGAAGAGGAAAAGCAAGCGGTTATAAGCAATCATGAAGAGGAAAACGAAGAATATGAAAAGTTAACGAAGGAATTGGATTTATTGAACGCTGAGATCCAAAAATATGAGGATTCATTAAAGCAAGCAGAAGAAAAGTACGGCAAGCAGTCTGAGGAATTTCAAAAGAGGCTTGTTATAATGTATAAGAATTCTTACATATCATACATTGACATTTTAGCGGATTCAAAGAATCTTGTTGACTTTTTTCAGAGGATGGAGGTTATTTCTTCAATTGCAAAAAAAGATAAGGATATAATTAAAGAATTTCAAGCAATAAAAAAAGATACCCTATATAAAAAGCAATTGGTCGAAAATATTAAATCAACAAAGAAGAATGAGTTAAGCGAAAAAAAGGATATCATTAATGAATTAATAGCTACTAGGCATGGGTTAGAAGGCAAGATAAAAGAAAGTGAAGAAAAATTAAAGAATTTAGAGAAGCAGGAAGACAGTTTAATACAGCAATCCATTCAAATTGCAAATCAAATAAGAAAAATCGGTGGCAGTAAAAAATATGCAGGAGGTACGATGGTATGGCCCGTACCAAGTTGCAAAAAAATAGATTCATACTTTGGCAACAGATTGCATCCTATTTTAAAAAAGTATAAAATGCATACGGGTGTTGATATAGATGCGGCTTATGGTGCATCCATAGTGGCTGCAAACCAAGGAGTTGTTATTTTCGCGGGATGGCAGGATGGCTATGGCTATACCGTTATCGTTAATCATGGCGGCGGAATAACAACATTGTATGCTCATTGCAGCAGCCTTCTTGTAAAAAACGGTGATATGGTTAAGAAGGGTCAAGTTATTGCCAAAGCCGGTCAAACTGGAATGGCAACCGGAACACATCTTCATTTTGAAGTAAGAATTGATGGAAATGTAGTCAATCCCTTAGAGTATATTAGCTAAAAGTAAATATCCATTTCAAGAAATCAAAAAAATATTTTCTATAGAATATTGAGTTTTTAAAAGGGGAGATAATCCCCTTTTAAATTTGCAATGATTATACAAAATAAAAATTTTGTATAATCGAAGGGAGAAAAGACAAATCCACCTATAACAATCCCAAATCCATAAAAATATAAAAAGACTACCGTAAAAAGATAAAAAAAAAAACTACCGTCAGTAAAAACTTACGCTGTCGGTAGTTTGGTATGAAGGTTGGTATACTTATAAGCAAATGACTGCTGTATAAGTCATTATAGATATTCGAATGTATTTTAGTTTTGAGGGGGCAAAAAACAATTTTTTTTAAATTATATGTAGAAAATTATCCATAGAAAAATATTTGATAAAAAGACTTAAACATTTTGCTAAATTATGCTATAATAATATTAGTTGTTTTTAAATTGATTTTTTCTATTATTTTCCTTATCAACAAGCATCTTTGAGATTTCATTGGTCTATTTTAAGCTCACAGGTTTTACTGATACTTTTTGACTTGTTATTCTTTAAACCTAATTTTAAACTTAGCTCTATACTCAACTTTAACTTAACTTTAAACTTAGCTTTATACGCAACTTTAACTTAACTTCATACTTAACTCTATACTTAACTTTAACCTAACTTTATACTTAACTCATACTTAACTCTGCAGTAGTGTTCAAAATAATGAAATGGAGATGATTTTATGAAGTTTAAAGCTGGTGAAATTGTCACACTAAAGCACTATTCTATCGATAACAATAACAGAGGTATCGTAAGTGAAACTTTCAGCGAGGGGGTTATTATTAAACCAGAGAAGGATTTTCTCATATATAGTTTTTTTGATAGTGATCCTGTTGTAATAGGCTACGAAAATGAAAATATCATTAACCTCTGTGAGAGTACAGTGAGCTTTATAGATTACAAGGAAAATTCCTTTACACTAACTATCAATAACATACAATCAATAAAAAACAAAAGGATTACCCAGAGGTTCCCTGTATCTCTATGTGCATATATCATAAACGATAATGCACAAATCTTTTCATACATAAGGAATATAAGCCTTGATGGACTTTCCTTATGTTCTAAACAAGAGTTTAAAAAAGGAGATGTATTTTCAATTAATACAAGAATGGCAAATATAGATCTTAATTTTAAAGCCCGAATTGTATGGAAAAATGTAAGTAAGGTGGGATTTGAATACGGTCTTGAATTTTATTCGGCTAATCCTGAATTCAGCGATACCCTTGAAAGATGTATTGAACTTTTAAGGCTTGATCAGGAACTTGCAGTAAATCGATTAAAATACGACTTTGAGCCTATAAAAAGGATAATTCAAAGAAGAGTTATAATGAATTAAAAATAAGCCCAAAAGCCTTTGGAGTACATGATGCTCCAGAGGCTTTTTTTAGGTGCATATTATTATTTAATTTAAAAAATATAAAAATAATAAAAATTATAGCTTATCCCATCTGGGATCTATATTTTTAGAAACCGCCCTATAACCTTTGGCAACATATAGAGCATCTAAAAGAGCAATCCTTACCATTGCTTCGCATACAGGATAGATCCTCGGACATATTGAGGGATCATTTCTTGTTTGAAATGCAACTTCAACATTTTCAAGCTTATACATATTGACTGTATTTTGAGGGATCGAGATGGTGGGGGTTGGCTTAACAGCAACCCTTATTCTGATATCCTCTCCATTGGAAATTCCGCCCAACAGCCCCCCTGCCCTATTTGTCTTAAACCGCACACGCCCTGTAGTCTCGTCATAATAAGGGGTATCATTTGACTCAGAACCCTTTAGTTTCGTATGCTCAAATCCGGCTCCAAACTCAATTCCTTTTATGGCACCAATAGACATTATTGCATGGGACAGTGTTGCCTGAAGCTTATCAAAAACCGGTTCGCCAAGACCTGCGGGTACGCCCCGGGCTATTATTTCCACAACACCACCGACAGAATCTCCTTCTGCCTTGATTTTCAGCAGCTCATCCATCATTTCCCTAGCTTTATTCAGATCGGGACAATTTAAGTCATTTTTACGGTAATTGGCTTTTGCCGTTTCGTAAGTAATGTTTTCTGCTTTTATTCCATGTATTTCGGTTACAAACGCAATTACATCTATACCCATTGTGTCTAAAACAGCCTTTGCAACTGCTCCTCCGGCAACCCGTGAGGCAGTTTCTCTGCCGGAAGCCCGGCCGGCACCGATATTATCGGCAAATTGACCATATTTCTTAAAAAAGGTATAGCCGGCCTGACCGGGTCTTATTACCTCATTGTAGCTCATGTGCTTTTTCAGATGTTCATCCTCAATAACCCCGTTGGGTATAATCATTCCAACAGGTGCACCGGTCGAAATATCATTCTCCATAACGCCGGAAAATATAAATACCCTGTCCGATTCTTTTCTTGGCGTATCCAAGGCTGATTTGCCGGGTTTTCTTTTATCCAATTCTTCCTGTATAAGTTCACTTGTAAGCTTAATTCCTGGAGGAACACCATCAACAATTGTCATTAATCCGCCGTACAATTCTTTCGGTATGTCAGGGTTTTTACGAAAACCTCCTGCATATGATTCTCCACAGGTAGTTACCCTAAATATTCTGCCAAATGAATTCCCTACCATCCTACCTTCTCTCCTTTGTTTTTATAATTAACTTTGGGCTTTAAATTCATTATAAATACTTGCTATTTCCGCTACTATTGACTGAACGCCTTTTTTGCAGCAGTCAATGGTTATATCGGCAAACTTTTCATAAAGCGGCTCTCTCTCGGCATATATGTCAGCAAAGCTCTGTTGGCTATTTCTTGCCAACCTTCTTTCGGGAGCAAGCCTGTTTTCAAGTTCCTTTAGGTTCTGCTTAAGATAAATAACAATACCGTTCTTCTTAAGGAACTCCATTGCATCTTTATTGTATACAACACTTCCACCAGTAGATATAACCCGGTTATGTAAATCCAGTTTCAATAGTATTTGTTCTTGAATTTCAAGAAACCTTTCGAGACCATCATGGGCTACAATATCCTTAAGTGGTTTGTTTTCCTTTTCAAGAATTATATTATCGGTGTCAATAAAACTCATGCCAAGAGCTTGTGAAAGCGGTTGTCCCACCGTGGTCTTTCCAGAGCCAGGCATACCGATTAAAACTATGCTGTTTGTTTTCATTATAAATCTCCCTTAAAATATAGAGATGGGGACTATATAAACCGCATTCAAACAAGAAGCAAATAACAATTATGTTGAAATTGCGGTTTATAAGCTTAGACAACGCAATGTGCAAAACACACACTGCGTTGTCCATCTCTCTATTACATTATATATATAGTATTATACACATAAACTAACAGAGCTCCAAGAGAAAAATTAAATTTTTTCTTACCGATATTATATTTATTATGATATATTTTTAATATTTGCTTGGTTTGTAAACATCAAAAACATAGATAACGCATCCGTTAGCTTCCATGTTAATACCTATGCCAATATGTTCATAGTCTCCCAGTATGGTACCTCGACTACTAGAAGTCATCCAAGACGCAATAACAAACATGCTGTCCATTTGTCCTTTTGCAATGAGCTCTGCTACGGAACTGAATTTAATTCCGGCACTTCTTATCCTATCAGTAACAACTTGTCCATTAGAGTCGGTGAAGCCAAAATAATTTTTTTCAACCATATCCCTACAAAAGGCTCTTGATATTGCCGCCATTTCATTGGACCATTTGAGGGGTTCTTTTCCATATCTTATCCTTAACGCATTAGTGATATCAAATAACTCCATCTCATAGCTTGTACGCAGTCTTTCACTGGGCGTGCCATAATATCCTTTTAAGGACTTCTCTGTATCATAGTCAATCATCATAAAAGCTGTAACTTTTATGTCATCATTCATGTCATAAAAAATAGTTGTATAGTACTCATTATTTATATTGAATACTTTCCATTCATCTTTTGTGTCCATTCTGTAACTGGTATTTCCCTTCATGATGCTTGATAAAGGTTTCCCAAGTTCTTCTTCCACTGTGGATTTAGGTGTTCCGATTCCTATATTCTCATTGAACTTGTAATATAGAGAGTTTGAATATATTCCTACGGTTTTACCGTCTTTTATACCAATTTGGAGGTATTTTGTGAGATCATTATTGTATATGTACCAATCAAATCCGTATCGGCTTAAATCTATGCGATCCGGTTGACCGAATCTATTTGTTATGGTCTGTACAGATGCCCCCATTAAATCATCCAACCTTAAAGCATCTGGCCTTAAGCTATTAACAGGAAAATCGGTTATTTTGCGAAGCAGGTATCTTTTTAACAATGTGAAATCGGTGGAGTTTACTTCACTATCGCCATTTAAATCCGCATATATTGTGTTGTTAATGGTGGCTTTCTTTAAGATACTCCGTTTTAGAATGGTTAGATCTGTTGAGTTGATATCACCGTCTTGATTTATGTCACCATATAGAACAAATGCACTTACCGGTAAAAACTTTAAAGCAAGAATGGTCGCGGTTAACAGGAACAAAAGACATTTCTTCCACATAAAATCATCCTCCCAATTCTTCTTTTTTTTCCGGTACAGATTTACAATTACAGCGAAGAGTTTTCCCTCTTACTAATATTATTCGTAATATAGTGCAGGTTTGTGTCGGGAGAATTCATTTATTTATATAAATTATATAATATAAATAAATGAAAACATGTAGTATAATATTAATTGGTGTATTGTCTAAAGTATTATTGATGTGAGGAGATGTCAAAATGGCTGAAGCATATTTCGATGAGGCACCCTTTATACTTAAGGATTTTTTAAGCTATATGGAGACCATTAAAGGTAAATCGAAGAATACTGTTCATGAATATTATTATGATTTAAGGCTGTTTTTTCGGTTCATGAAAATACATAAAGGATTGGAGGCCAAAGACAAAGATTTTGAAACCATTGATATTAAAGAAATAGACGTGGAAATGCTAAAAAAAATAACCCTAAGTGATCTTTACTCGTTTATGTCCTTTTTAAGCCGAGACAGAGACAATAATTCAAGCTCAAGAGCAAGAAAGGTTGCAAGCATAAAATCATTTTTTAATTATATAACAAACAAAGCAAAGCTTTTAGATCAAAATCCAGCTGCCGAACTGGAATCGCCCAAGATAATGAAAAGGCTTCCGAGGTATCTTAATATAGAGGAAAGTAAAAAGCTTTTAGGGGCAATTGATGGAGTGCACAGGGAAAGAGATTTTGCAATCATAACACTGTTTTTGAACTGCGGTCTTAGGCTTTCTGAGCTTGTAGGTATCAATCTGAATAATATTAAAAACGATATTTTGACTGTTGTGGGCAAGGGTGACAAGGAAAGGACAATCTATCTCAATGCGGCATGTAAAAAGGCTATTGAGGCATATTTGAAGGTACGTCCAGTGGAAGGAGTAAAGGATAAAAATGCACTTTTTTTAAGTGAAAGAAAACAGAGAATAAGCAATAAAACAGTCCAGCATATTGTAAAAAAATATATAAAGGCAGCTGGGCTTGATCCAAAAAGGTATTCCACTCATAAACTCAGGCATACGGCGGCTACACTGATGTATAAGCATGGAAAGGTTGATATCAGAGCCCTGCAGGCGATATTGGGTCATGAGAGCATTGCAACTACCGAGATATATACCCATGTAGACAGCCAGCAGATAAAATCCGCTGTAGAGAGTAACCCGTTATCGGGTTATGTTGATGAGCACAATGATAATGAAAACAATAATAATAATGAAAACAAAAATGATAACAAAAACAATGGAGATAACGATAATTAATCTGCTATATTTATAATTGTAAGCCACAATCGGTATTACAACTAATTTGCATTTTGATAATAAGGTACATAATATTTGAGAACTGGAGCAGATGCTATGAATTTTAGAAAATTTTATTTAGTAATTTGTTCAATACTATCGGTTTTTATGTTTTTTATGGGGTCGCTTACCCTTTTATATATTAATTTAACAACTGTAGACGAAAAGCCTGTCAATAAGTCAGGTGCATTCATCCACGAAATACTGAGCCCTTTTAAAGAAAACAATATGCCCATTAATGTCCTTGTTTTAGGCGGTGATAAGGTAAATCTTAATACCGACACAATGATGCTTGTTAACTTTAACCCCTCTTCCTCAAAGTTAAGCATTCTTTCGATACCTAGGGATACAAGGGTTATTATAGACGGCAAGAGGGCAAAGATAAATGCTGCCTATCCTAAGGGTGGAGGAGAATTAGCTGTTAAAACAGTAAGTAATCTTCTGGGAGTAGATGTTGAGTATTATGTTTTTATCAATACATCTTCTTTCAGGGAAATTATTGATACCCTTGGAGGAGTAGATTACAATGTTCCCGTGGATATGGACTGGGATGATCCCTTACAGGATCTTCATATTCATATTAAAAAAGGTCCTCAACACTTCGACGGGGTTAAGGCAGAGCAGTTTATGAGGTTTCGGCAGAATAACAACGGCAAGGTTAACGAGTATTATGACGGAAGCGACCTTAAAAGAATTGATGCTCAGCAGAATTTTATTAAAGAGCTCATTAGGCAAAAACTAAATATATTTTATATAACAAGATTAAACGACATAATTAATACCGTGTTTAAAAACATTGAAACCAATCTTAACATAAGCGAGGTTTTAAAGATGTCCAGCAGTGCCACAAAGATACAGCCTGACAACATACAAACCTTTAAGGTTCCAGGGAATTCTGTATTGGATGGAGCATGGTACTATATCATGGACAAAGATGAAACCGACAAGATTGTAAAAGAGAATTTTAGATGAGTTGACAAAAATAGAAGGGAAATATCCCCTTCTATTTCACTTTATAAAGTCAAGAAGTTTCGGATCCAAAGGATGTATATCCGAAATTCAACTGGAACTTTAAATAAAATTATTCAACCGGAAGTTTAAATAATTCAAATCGCTTCCCTCTTAATTCATATCTTCCATAAATGCTCTGTAAGCCTTATATGCCATATATATATCTGCCTTGCTTGTTACTTCAAAGGGTGAATGCATTGACAGGACTGCTACGCCGCAATCTATTACGTCCATACCCATGTTGGCCATGAATTGAGCGATGGTACCGCCCCCGCCTTTGTCTACCTTACCCAGTTCGCCAGCTTGCCATAAAATACCGTTGTCATTAAAGAGTTTTCTTACCTCACCCATAAATTCGGCATTGGCATCGCTTGATCCGGATTTTCCCCTTGCACCGGTATACTTCATAAGTACAATTCCTTTTCCGATAAAGGACGAGTTGAGCTTGTCATATACACCCTCAAAGTTTGGATCAATGGCAGCAGTTACGTCTGCTGAAAGCATTTTTGAGTTTGTGAAGCACCTTCTTAATACCATGTCGGTGTATTTATCCGAACTCAAAGCACAGATGTCTGCAATAAAATTTTCTAAAAAGCTTGACTGTGCTCCAGTGTTACCCATGCTTCCAACTTCTTCCTTATCAGTCAAAACACAAACAGCAGTTTTTTCAACATTTTCAAGATCCAATATGGATCTTAAGGATGTATATGAACACACCCTGTCATCCTGACCGTAAGCTCCCACCATACTTCTGTCAAATCCGATGTCTCTGGCCTTAAAGGCTGGGACTATCTCAAGTTCGGCAGATAGAAAATCTTCTTCAATTATGCCGTATTTTTCATTGAGAAGCCTCAATATATTAAGTTTAACCTTTTCCTTAACCTTCTCGTCATTATAGGGAATTGAACCGGTAAGGATGTTTAGACCTTCTCCTGTAATACCTTCACCCATTTTCTTTTGCATTTGATCTGCTGCAAGGTGAGGTAAAAGGTCGGTAATTGTAAAAACGGTGTCGTTTTCATCCTCTCCAACAACCACGTCTACGCTGCTGCCGTCTTTCTTAATTATAATGCCATGCATGGAAAGAGGTATTGTTACCCATTGGTATTTTTTGATTCCTCCATAGTAGTGGGTTTTCAAAAACACCATTCCACTGGATTCATAAACTGGATTTGGTTTAAGATCCAGCCTCGGTGAGTCTATATGGGCACCGACAAGATTCATACCCATCTTTGGAGGTTTTGAACCAATTACAGCAAGGGCAATTGTTTTGTTTTTAAAAATCCTGTAAACCTTCATTCCCTGTTTGAGAGCGGTATTTGAATTTATAAAATCCTCAATTGACACAAAACCCCTAGCTTTAGCAAGTTTTTCTGTTTCTTTTACAAACTCTCTTTCTGTTTTTGAACTATCCAAAAATTTCTTGTAGTCTTCAGAAAAAGAAAATATTGTTTTAAATTCTTCATCGCTAATTTTGTTCCAGACGTTAGGATTATTGTAGGAAAGCTTTTCCGACAATTGCTGTCCGGTAGTTTTGTTTTCTGACATATGCTTTTCCTCCCGTTCAATTTATATAACTAAACAATTATATTATATATCTAAAATAGCTAACAATAAACATTTTTACACAGGATGTATTAAATAAATGTGAAGAAAAATATTACAATTTCACACAGAAAATAAAACCTATGGGTCATTTCGGTTTGTAAAACTCCACTAATAGAAAAAAGGAAGGATAGATTATAAAAAGGTTTCCTTAAGCTCATTCTTCATTAATTCGTAATTATCCAGAATTTTAAAGAGCATATCGACAACTTGAGGGTCAAACTGTGTACCCGAATTGATACGAAACTGCTCTATCGTTTCTTCAAGGCTTAGCTTTGACCTGTATTTTCTGTCAGACATCATGGCATCAAAGGCATCTGCTACTGATAATATTCTTGCGAGAAAAGGAATTTCTTCACCTTTAAGACCTTCCGGGTAACCCTTTCCGTCAAATCTCTCGTGGTGATATTTAACCAATGGCACAACATCTTTAAACATTGAAATGGCCGATAGTATATAAGCCCCCTTTAATGGATGCTTCTTTATTTCTTCATATTCGTCGTATTCGAGTTTGTCGGTTTTGAAAAGAATGTCATCGGCAGTTCCAATTTTTCCGATATCATGGAATATTCCTCCCACCTTAAGGAGTTCTATTTCATTTTCAGACAAACCAAAGGCTTCTCCCAGCTTTGAAGCAAAGTATGCTACACGGTCAGAGTGACCCCTTGTGTATATATCTTTTGCATCAACGGTTAGGCGTAAAGCCTCGATGGTATCAATATATCTGTTACGAAGTTCTTGATACGTTCTGTCGAGCTCTTCCTTCTTCATGTTTATAAGCGAATGCAGAAAAGCATTGTTTATTGACAATGCCGCTTGACTTGAATAAATTTCAAGCAAGCGAAGGCCTTCTTCAAAATTATAGCTCTCGATGTAAATTATACCCGTTGATTTATTTACTTCGTTTAGTAGAGGCAAAATGATTCCATGGTCTAAATTGATTATTTGCCCGGTTTCCCTTGCACGGCCAATTTGCTCCATAAGATCCGGAGAAAGCATGGTAACCATTGAATCCACATTCATGTTATAATCGCCTACACCCTTATATATTATTTTATTTCTACCATTATCATTATTACTGTTGCAGTCATCCACCAGTATGAAAGCATTCTTGCTGTTTACTAGGGGCATCAATCCTTCAAGAATTTCTTCGAGGATCGTGCCTATAGGCTGCAACTGATAGATTTTTGGCACTGCCTGAAGAATTTTGTTTAATCCATCCTTAAACTGCTTTATAGTACGCATTTGGGATATGGATTTTATCCCCGATTCAATTAAAAGAAGAAGTTGGTCAAACCTGTCCCCCTTTTCACAATAGCCCTGTATATCAAGAACTTTAATGGTCTCAAGAGGAGGTGCAAGGTCTTTGTGACCGGTAAGCAGCAATATGTAAATGTCCTTATTGAACTCTCTTATCTTGGCAACAACCTCATCGCCGTGAATCGGCGTCATTATGTAGTCAAGTATGATCATATCGAAACTTTCTTTTTTAACAATCTCAATAGCTTCTAATGGATTAGAAACACCTACACAAAAGTAACCGCTACGTGTAAGCATAACTCTCATTGAATTGATTATTCCTTCTTCATCGTCCACTATCATAATTTTGTAATCTGTTGACACTTCTACTACCTTTTTCCTCATAATAATCCTCCTCAATGAGAAACACTAATAATAACTACACTGTATATAAACCATAAAATCTAAAATTGCTTTCAGCCATTTTGTCAGAAATTAAAAGCCGATTAATAAATATTAAACGGGTGTTTTCCCCGTCGAAAAAAATATTCCCCTAAAAAAAATGAAATACAAAACAGAATCAGAACATAATTTCTTTAATAAAACAAATATTTGAAATGCTTTATAAACGAGATTAACTAGTGTTTATAATAATTTTATAGATACTATATATATATTTTACTTTATTTTGAATGCATTTTCAATAGACAAGTGAAAATTTTAGTCCTATAGTTTCTTGCTTCACGATGTTTCTTCTACATTTTTTCACTTTAATAATACACACCCAAGGCAATTCGATTCCTTGACTAATCGTAATACATGTTTTATAAATAATATATGTTCGATACCTAACTTAATTTTAACTGGAGGTAAAAATATGTTTGATTGTCATGTTCACAGCAACTTTTCGGGGGACAGCAATATGGATGCAAGATTGGCAGCAGAAACAGCAAAAAAAATAGGTCTTAAAGGTATTTCCTTTACTGATCACCTTGATTATGACTATCCTGACTATGATGACGTTTTTTTGATCGATTTTGATCTATATTCGGAATATATGGATCGTTTAAAGCAAGATTATGACGGGTTCAAGGTATTAAAAGGTATTGAAGTAGGCATACAGCCCCATGTAGTAAAGGAATCTTTGGAGGTTGTAAAAAAGTATGATTTTGATATTGTGATTGGGTCAATTCATGTTGTAGATAAATTGGATCTGCACAATGGTGATTTTTGCAGAGAGAAAACCAAGAAAGAATCCTATTCGCGGTATCTTGAAACGGTTCTGGAGTGCATATCTCTTTTTGATGATTTTGATGTGTTAGGTCATATTGATCTCATAAGGAGATATGGATGTTATGATGACAAGACATTATCAATTGATGACTACCGCGATTATATTGATGCCATACTTAATAAGCTCATTTCCGATGGAAAAGGTATAGAGATTAATACTTCAGGATATCGATACAAGTTGGACTCACCTATGCCGGCCTATGAAATAATAAAAAGGTATCGGGAACTAAATGGAGAAATAATTTGTACCAGCTCTGATGCTCATACTCCTGATTACATAGGGTATAAATTTGATTATATAAAGGAACTGCTGCTTAAGGCAGGTTTTAAATATACAGCATATTTTGAAAACAGGAAACCTGTTTTTACTTCTATTGTTTCTTGAATTTATTAATTAATGGGTGCATTTTACTTTAATTAGCCGCATTTAAATAATATGCACCCATTAATTACTTTATAGGAGACTTTTTAGCCTTCCTTTGCTTTTTATTAAGAGGTTATGCCCATCTTCATCTTTAAATGGGTTTTACCCTGTGGTAAACCTTCTTTCCCTTTTTTATAATTAGCTCATTGTCTACCAGATCGTCTTCATTAATGACTTTATCAAAACCTTCAATCCTGTTATTATTTACATAGATGCCGCCTTGCTCGATGAGCCTACGCCCTTCACCTTTTGATGGTATCAATTTGGTCTTTAAAAGCAAATCGATAATATTTATTCCCTCTGAGATCTCTTTTAAGGCTATTTCAGTAGTTGGCATATTCTCAGTACTTGCCCCCTTCGTAAAAAGGGCTTCAGCGGTTTTTTGAGCCTTCAGTGCTTCTTCTTCGCCGTGAATGAGTTTTGTGACCTCGAAAGCCAATATTTTTTTCGCATTGTTTATCTCTTGGTCTTTGAGTTGAGCCAACTTTTTGATTTCTTCCATAGAAAGGAAAGTAAGTAGCTTTAGACACTTTATTACATCCTCGTCATGTATGTTTCTCCAGTACTGGTAAAATTCATATGGAGTAGTTTTGTCAGGATCAAGCCATAGTGCACCCTTTTCAGTTTTACCCATCTTTTTACCTTCACTGGTGGTTAAAAGGGTAAAGGTCATACCATAGGCCTCTTTTCCCTCCACTCTTCTGATAAGCTCAATTCCTCCAATTATGTTTGACCATTGGTCATCTCCGCCAAGCTGCATTATACATCCATGATCCCGATATAATTTCAGAAAGTCGTAGCTTTGCATAAGCATGTAATTGAACTCAATAAAGGAAAGCCCTTTTTCCAGTCTTGATTTAAAGCACTCGGCTGTCAGCATCCTGTTAACCGAGAAGTGAACGCCTATCTCTCGCAAAAAATTAACATAATTCAAATCGAGGAGCCAGTCTGCGTTATCAACCATCAATGCCTTTCCTTCACTAAAATCAATAAATTTTGAAATTTGTTTTTTGAATTTTTCTGCGTTGTGGCTTATTTCTTCTCTGGTCATCATTCTTCTCATATCGGTTTTTCCGGTGGGGTCACCAACCATTGTGGTTCCGCCTCCTACCAAAGCGATGGGTTTATGCCCTGCCCTTTGCATATGTGCCATAACAACCAATTGCAGAAAATGCCCTACATGAAGGCTGTCAGCAGTTGCATCAAAACCGATATAAAAGGTAACTTTCTCCTTTTCCAACAATTCTTTAATAGGTTCTTCATGAGTAACCTGGGCAATAAACCCTCTTTCCATAAGGGTTTCATATACATTTGCCATAAAAACACCTCCAGATTGATAATCTAATGATCTTTTATATTTTGGACATTTCATAAAGTAAAATCCCCATCAATAAAAAAAGCCTGCCGTCCTTTTCTAAGGACGAGAAGCTCCCGTGGTACCACCTTAATTCGCATATCAAAATCTAACTGATACACCTCATTAAACACTGCCACTATAACGGGTGACTACCGTCAACACTTACGTATACTTTCAGTGCGAAACTCAAGAGGGTAATTCACTCATTCAAGTGCAAAAGTCCTTTCACTGGCCGGACTTCTCTCTAAATGCCAACATGAATGGCTACTATAAGATATACATCTTCTCTGTCATCGTTTTTTGCATTATCTAGTATTCTAACATATATTCTCCTCAGTTACAATGGTTTATTTAATTATTCCCACGGTAAAAGCATGAACCCATCTCCTGCCAATACTCTCACAAGAGAGTTTTTTAAAATGCCATTTCAGCATTTAATA
>JGI24710J26742_10001765_pt1 | contig 19634 bp, 18 predicted proteins | sample BioPla2DNA2_FD_26742 | JGI IMG/M metagenome (IMG submission 26742) | reverse complement strand
CCCGCGCGATGTTAAGCATCGCGCGGGTTTCTTTTCGTCTTATCCGAGGCGGTCTTCGTCGATATCGCCGCGGCGGAGTTCTTCTTCTCTTAGCAGGCGTTCCTGTTCGGCTTCCAGCATATGGCCTTCCACATCGGGCTCGGGATAGTCCGTTGCTATTTCGTCCTTGGCGTATCCCGGCGGTTTCGGGCCGTCGCCAAAGAGCGGTTCGCCGGGTTTTCGCAAATCACCCTCGGCAATGTCTCCGTCTTCATAAAGGCGCCGTTCGCCATCGTTTAACTCTTCTCGGCGTGCCTGTTCGCGGATGCGGGCTTCTTCTGTTTCTTCCACCCGTTCCACGCGGTGCAGGTCTTCATCGGTTACATAATTGGGTTCGTCGATCCGCAGGTGCTCGTCATCTGCATAGCGGGGCGGTTTATCATCCTGAAACTCCGGTACGCTTCCCGCATAGGGGTCCGCGTGCGATACGGGGCCAACCGTTCCGTCCGGGTGATGGGTTCCGCCAATAAACGGATCGACAGGTTCCGTATCGCCAAGCGGCTGCTCCTCCGGCGGGCGCTCGCCAATATGCGCTGCACGGAAGGTCGTATCGGCGATTTCTGTATCCTCTTCGATCGCCAGCAGGATTTTCCCGTCGTGCACCGCCTGAACATACAGATTCTGATCCTGTTCCGCTACGTCAAAATCCCGGAACAGATTGTCCAGCGTGTCGCGTCCGCTGACCCAGTTCACAAAGCGGTCGAATACGCTTTCGTCCCGTGTGTCTTCTCTGACTTCTATGGTATCGATGTCGGTATGCTCTTCTACCCGGTCGATATCGCGGTAGACGTCGTGAATAACCGACAGCTGGTTTTCGCGGATTCCCTGTTCTCTCAAATGGTGGATCCGGTCCAGTGCTTCCTGTTCCGAGTACAGTATTTCGATACGCATGGTATTCTCCTTTCCAATTTTCGCCGTACAAAAAAAGTCCGACGCTTTCGTTTGTCGATTCAATTTGTTGCTAAACGATATATACCCATGCAGATTATAAATCAAAACGTTTTAATAATTTCTTACAAAAAAACGGGCCTGCACAGCAAGTCCAGCACTCAGTTTGAGTGCTGGATGAGCGTGCCGCCGAATGCATCCCCGGCCCGACTGAACAGACCTTTGTCTACCGTCTCAAACGGGCCTGCACAGCAAGCCCGTTTTTTATTCCAGTCCGTCCACCAGTTCTTCGATTTTTGCGATGGTGTTTTTCAAAGGACCGTCGGTGGTAAGGTCGATGCCGGCGATTTCTGCCAGACCGAATACGTCTTTGGTGCCGCCGGCTTCCAGAAAGCGGATCCAGTCCTGCACGGCCGCATCGCCTTCTGCGTTGATCCGGCGATTGGCTTCGGTTCCCATGGTGAGCCCCGCGCTGTATACATAGGGATACAGGCCCATGTAGTAGTGCGGTTGCCGCATCCAGGTGCGCTCGGCACCGGGTTCAATCGTCACGGCGTCTCCCCAGAAGTCTTCCAGGGTTTCGCGGAAATAGCCGTCCAGCGTATCGGCAGAGAGTCCTTCCCCGCGGTCGACCGCCTGATAGGCCTTGTTCTGGAATACGGCTTCGATCCCGTGGGTGACGAAATTATGATAGTAGGTGCGCGCAATCATCGTGGCGCGGATCCAGCGTTTCATGCGGGGATCGTCCGTGTTTTGCAGAAGATAATCGGCCAGAAAGAGTTCGTTCATGGTGGAGGGCGCTTCGATCAGATACTGCGAAGGTCTGGTGTGCAGTATATTCTGTTTGTCCTGTGCAAGGGCAAAGTGACCGGCGTGGCCCAATTCGTGCGCCAGTACAAACAGCTCCCGCTGGCTGCCCGTCCACGAAATCAGCACATAGGGATGCGCGCCGTAGGGCGAGGAACAAAAGGCGCCGGTGGACTTTCCTTCGTTTTCCGGAAAATCGATCCACCGTTCATCGAAAGCGCGGCGGATATTCTCCCGATAGGTGTCACCCAAAGGCGACAGTGCTTCCAGCAGGGTCTCTTTGGCGGTTTGGATGCTGACCTCGGGTTCAAAGGCGGGGTCGAGCGGAACCAAGAGGTCGGCAAAGCGCAGTTTGCTCAAACCGTACGCTTTTTTTACCGTGTCGGCATAGCGGCGCATCACGGGCGCCAGATCGTTCATGATCCCCTGCAATTGCCGCTCGTACAGCTTTCTGTCCACATTCTGACGAAACAGCAGGCTGTCGATCACGGAATCAAACCCGCGCAAATGGGCGAGGATTTTTTCCTTTTGCATTTCCGCCGTCAGCGTGGCGGCCATGGTATGGCGGTATTTGCCCAATTGGTCATAAAACTGATCAAAGGCTTCTCTGCGGATCTCTGTGTCCGGTTCGTTTTCATAGTGTCCTTCAAACAAGCCGAAACTCATGGGATAGTTGTCTGTGCCGACCGTGAAGTCGGGGAAGCGCAGATCGGCCAGTTTGGCCCGGTTGTATACGGTATAGCCTGCGCCCAGGACCGGCGACAGGGCGGAGATAACATCTTCCACTTCCGGGGAGAGGGCGTGGGTTTTAACGCGCAGCATTTCTTCTATATAGACGCTGTTGTCGCCGATTTGCTTAACCTCGTTCAAAAAGGCTTCGTCCTGTTCGCGCAGAAACTGCTCCACAAACTGGAGTTTGGTCTGCATGGCGCTTAGCCGCAGCATCGTTATCTGTTTTTTGTTCTGGGCGTCTGCATCGGTTGAATCGGTTTCCGCCCGCAAGAAACTGTAATTGCCCGCCCGGTGTGCCCGGCCGAGTAAATCCTTCAGCCCCTCCAGGGCCTCTGCCGCCATCTGCGGCGTCTTCAGATTTCCTTTGTACCGCAATACAAAGGCGTCGGTATCTTTTTCCAGCGAATCGACTTCCCGGCTTTGCACATCGTCGGATGCAAACAGGGCCGACAAGTCCCATGTGCGGTTCGGATCCACTTCTTTTCGGGTTTTGTTTTGTTTCATGGATTCCCTCCTAACTACCGTATACATACCCAAGTGCATGCAGGGTAACGAAAGAAACCAAAAAGCCCCGGACGGATATTTCCCGGTCCGGGGCTTCTTATTTTTTGTTATCGCAGTTCCCGTTGAAGGCGGGCTACCAAGAGGTCGATCCCGACTTCATTGTAGCCGCCGTCGGGGAAAATAATATCGGCATAGCGTTTGGAGGGTTCCACAAACTGCAGATGCGAAGGGCGCACGGTTTCCAGATACTGATCGATGACAGAATCCAGTGTTCGGCCCCGCTCTTTCATGTCCCGTCGAATACGGCGCAGAATGCGCACATCGGCGTCGGTTTCCACATAGACTTTCAGGTCCATGGTGTCGCGCAGGCCGCGGTCAAAAAAGAGCAGTATGCCCTCCAAAATGAGTATCGGGCGCGGTTCGACCCGTACGGTTTCGGTTTTCCGCGTATGGCGGGTGTAGTCGTACAGGGGTTTTTCGATCGGCTTGCCCTGCTGCAAAGAACGGATCTGTGATACCATCAGGCCGGTGTCAAAGGCATCGGGATGATCGTAATTAGTCTGAATGCGTTCTTCGTAGGGCAAATGCGTCTGGTCCCTGTAATAGCTGTCCTGTTCGATCACGACGATGTGATCGTTGCCGAAGGCTTCCACNATGCGGCGGGTAACCGTACTCTTCCCGGAGCCGGACCCCCCGCAAATACCGATGGTATACGCGCGCATATCAGACTCCTTTTCGGCGCAAGAAGGCGCCCTTTTCGATCCCGGATACCCGCGGTATCGTAACGCGTTCTTTCGGATGCGGTGCGGTTTCTACCGGTTCGCCGGCTTCGTTTTGCATTTCGTTGACAACAAATGAGACGATATCCCCTTTCGGCATCATCGCTTCGATATTGTCTCCGCGGCCGAACTTGTTTCTCTGGCTTACCGTCATCGTATCTGCCGCATCATTTACCTCTTCCACCACGCCGATGAATTCATAATTTCTTTCATAGCCGGAGGAGGCGTAGTTCTGGTCTTTCTCATCGGGTTTGCCCAGCAGAAAACCTGTGGTGAACTTTCTGTGACTGCATTTTTTCAACTCTTCTGTCAGTTCTTCTTTGCGGGCTTGCGTGAATTCCCCTGCGAGCACGGCATCGATCGCCCGGCGATAGGCACGGGTCGCCGTGGCCACATAAAAGGCGCTTTTCACCCTGCCTTCGATTTTAAAACTTCGGATACCCGCCTGCATCAGTTTGTCGATATGGGAGAGCAGGCAAAGATCTTTGGAGTTCAGGATATAGGTGCCTTTTTCATCTTCTTCGATAGCAAAGTATTCGCCCGGGCGCTGTTCTTCCACCAAATGGTATTTCCAGCGGCAGGCGTGGGCGCAGTCGCCCCGGTTGGCGTCGCGGCCGGCCATATAGCCCGACAGCAGGCAGCGCCCGCTGTAACTGATACACATGGCGCCGTGTACAAAACATTCGAGTTCCATATCGGGGTGCATGTTCTCTTTGATGGCGAGGATCTCCTCCAAAGAGAGTTCCCGTGCCAGCACGATGCGCCTAGCACCCTGTGCATGCCAGAAGTTCACCGTGGCGCTGTTTGTAACCGAAGCCTGCGTGCTGATATGCAAGGGCATGGCAGGCACGGTGTCTCTAGCCAGCTGAAACACGCCCGGATCCGATATGATAAAGGCATCGGCCTGCATGTCGGCCAGTTCTTTCATGTACCGGGCCAAACCGCGGAATTCCTCTTCGTGCGGAAGAATGTTCAGCGTGACATGCACATCTACCCCCCGTTCATGCGCATAGCGTATGCCTTCCTGCAATTGTTCCGGGGTAAAGTTTTTGGACGCGGTCCGCATGCCGAAGCGTTCGCCCGCCAGATACACGGCGTCTGCCCCAAAGTCCACCGCCGTTTTCAGTTTTTCGATATCGCCCGCGGGACTGAGTAATTCAGGTCGTTCCACACGCGCCTCCTTCCGGTTTCATAAAAAAGCGACCGGTATCCGATCGCTCTTCTTTTGCTATTCGTTTTTCGGCACCAGCGGCAGGTCCAGCGGTTCCGATATGATTTTCTGTACGTCGGCATAGGCGGTCGACATGCGCATTTCCGCTTCCAGATACGAACGGATCGTTGCATTGGCCGTCACAATGGACTCCAGAGAGCGAATCTCCTCCAGCGCCTTTTCGTCCGGCTCCTTGCCACCCATCATCTGCATTTGCAGCGCCATCGCCTTTTGGTGATAATCGTCTACGATGGCCTTGTTTTTCTCGTCCTGCATGACGATTTCGTGCCAATGTTTGTAGTCTTTGTATTCCTGCGATTCTTTAATGGCTCGTGCCAGTTCGTGGGCTTGATTGTACATGGTCTCCTCCTATGCTTCGATAATGACCGGAAGAATCATGGGATTGCGTTTGATTTTTCCGAAAATATAACTGCGCAAAGACGAGCGCACCTGGTTTTTNACCGTGCTCCAGTCGCGCACGCGATCGTGTTCGCACGTATCCAGCGTGCTGCGGACCGACTTTCGCATGCCTTCCATCAGATCTTCCGATTCCTTTACATACACAAAGCCGCGGGAGATGATATCGGGTCCATCGATCTTGCCGGAGAGCTTGTTGGCGGTCATCACGACCACAATGAGGCCGTCTTCCGACAGATGCTTGCGGTCGCGCAGGACCACATTGCCTACATCGCCGATACCCAGGCCGTCGACCAGCACATGTCCGGCGTCGACCGTTTCGTTCATNTCCATACTGTCTTCNGTAAATTCAATGACACTNCCGTTGTTAGCCACCAGGATATNTTCCCGTGGCATCCCCATGGATGCGGCCAGCTCCGCGTGGATCTTCAGATGGCGCGATTCACCGTGTACCGGCACAAAGAATTTGGGGCGCACGAGCGCATGCACCAGCTTGAGCTCTTCTCTGCAGGCGTGGCCCGAAACGTGAATGTCGGCCATGGCGGAATACACGACTTTTACGCCCATTTCCATCAAGCGGTTGATCACATCGTAGACGGTGAGCTCGTTGCCGGGGATCGGCGTGGCGGAAATGATCACCGTATCCTGATTGTTCAGCTGAACCTGACGGTGATCGCCGTGGGCCATCCGCGTCAGCGCGCTCATGGGCTCGCCCTGGCTGCCGGTTGTCAGTACGACAATGCGCTCCGGCGGAAAGTCGTTGATCCGGTGGATGTCGATCACGGTGTCTTTTTTGATTTTCAGATAGCCCAGGCGCGACGCCACTTCAATATTGTTCACCATGGAACGGCCGGAAATGATCAGCTTTTTGTTGAAGTGTTCGGCGGCGTAAATCACCTGCTGCACCCGGTGCAGATTCGACGCAAAGGTCGCTACGATAATGCGCGAGGGCGCATCGTAAAACTGCTTTTTGAATTCTTCCCCGACGGTGCGTTCGCTCATGGTGTAGCCTTCCCGCTCCACATTGGTGGAATCGGCAAAGAGGCACAGTACGCCGCGCGTGCCGATCTCGGCCAATTTGGGCAGGTCCATGTTGACGCCGTCGATCGGGGTGAAGTCGATTTTAAAGTCGCCGGTAAACAGGATCGTGCCGCGCGGGGTGTCGATCGCGATGCTGGCGGCATCGGGCATGCTGTGACTGGCGCGGATAAAGTCGATCCCGAAGACACCCAGATTGAATTTGTTGCCCGGGGTCACCTCCACCATGGTGGGTTTCAGCCGGTGTTCTTTCAGTTTATTGGCCAGCAAGCCGAGGGTTAAACGCGTTCCGTAAATGGGAACAGAGATTTTTCGCAGTACATACGGGATCGCACCGATATGGTCTTCGTGCCCGTGTGTGAGGAGAATGCCCCGGATTTTGTGTTCGTTTTTTTCCAGATAGGTGATATCCGGGATGACGATGTCAATCCCCGGCATATCGTTGTCGGGAAAGGTCATGCCGCAGTCGACAATGACGATATCGTCTTTGTATTCCACCACGGTAATGTTTTTGCCGATTTCATTCAGGCCCCCCAGGGGGACAATGCGCAGCTTCGCTTTTTTGCGGCCGCCTTTTTGCTCTTTCGGGTTTCTTCTGCCCCGATTGTTTCGTTCTGTTTTGTTGTTGTTCCGATTATTCAAGTGTTTCCTCCTGCTTTTCGCCGCAGGCTTTACATATCCCGAAAATTTTGACCGCGTGGTCGGTGATTGTGAATCCGTAGTCTTTTTCCACAATGGCCTCCAGCTTGTCTAAAAGGTCCACATGCAGTTCCGTGACCTTTTCGCAGCGCTCGCAAATAAGATGATGATGCATATGCGCCTCATCCTGATTTACAATTTCATACCGGTAAGCCCGGTCGTCAAAGTCCAGCTTGTGAACAATGCCCAGGCTTTCAAATATTTGCAGCGTGCGGTATATCGTGGCGATTCCGACATGATTGCCTTCTTCTGCCAGAACCGAATGCAGTTGTTCGGGGGATAAATGGTCGCCCGCGTGTTTTTCCAGCGCAAGAAACATACCGTTTCTCTGCGTTGTGTTCTTGTAGCCGTTCTCGGTGAGAAGGCTTCGCATTTCATCTAAGTTCATACTCTGCTCCTATTGCAGCATATCGTTTTTTAATTCTTCGTATATACGGATGGCATCTTCCAGTTCTTCTTCGTCGTCGATGCCGGCAAAATATTGCTGTCCGTTCTCGTCGATCTCGATACGGAGTATGTAAGTCTGGTCGTTATGATTGTTTTCCGGGAGCAGCACGGCATAATCCTGGTCGTCCATTCCGAACACATCCAGGATTCTGAAACTTTGGCGGTTTCCGCTTTCGTCGTACAGTTCAATCAAACTCATGGTTTTCCTCTCTGTCACCGGTGTCCAGATAGCGCTGCAAAATAAGCTGTGCCGCCACTTCGTCTACCAGTGCTTTTCTTTTTTTCCAGTGCATGGACGCTTGCGCCATCATTTGTTCGGCTGCATAGGTGGAAAGGCGTTCGTCCTGAAAAACAACGGGTATGTCCCAGTTCTTTTTCATTTGTGCCGCAAACTGTTTGACCTTGTTTCCCTGCGGCCCCAGGGTATTGTTCATGTTTTTGGGCAGGCCCAGTACAAAAAGCCGGATCTCGTAGCGCCGGATGATTTCATCCAGCTTGGCAAAGTCCTCTTTTTGTTTTGTGCGGCGTATCGTTCCCACGCCCTGTGCGGTGATCCCCAACGGATCCGACACCGCCATGCCGATGGTACGGTCGCCGATATCGAGTCCCAGTATGCGTCCGGTCATTATATCACCTTGATGCAAAACTCCGGGCAGGCTTTGGCACAGTAGCCGCAGAGTATACAGTGATCGTTGGGTACGGCCCGGCCGTTGATGACCCGGATGCCCCCCTGCCGGCAGCGTTTTTCACAGGCGCCGCAGCCGATACAGTATTCCGCCACATGGAGTTTGCGTGTTTTCTTTTTGAGTTTTTCTTCCAGCTGAAGATTTCGTTCGCCGCGCGCTAAAGCTGCATTGCAGCGGACTTCGTCTTCCGACTGCATGCCGACAGCCACCGCGTCCACATAGGGGCGGGACAGCGCAAAGCGCATACTTTCGTTGTAGTCGGCAATCAAATGGCCGCCACCCAGCGGTTTCATAGCGTAGATACCCTTTTGTTGGGCCTTTGCCTGCAAAAGAAGGGTTTCCATTTCCGCCATGGTGCCGTCCGGAATCCCGATGCCCTCTTTGTTGACAATCGGGTGGATAATCTGAATATCCTCGTGGGAAAGGGCGGCTTTGACCCCGGCCAGCCGGTGGGTGGAGAGTCCTGTGGCCCGTATATACCCTTTTTTTCGCATGGTACAAAAATATGCCAGCGCTTCCGCGTGGCCCCGCAGCGTATGCTCACTTTCCTGCTCATGCAGTAAAAAAATATCGATATAGTCCGTATCCAGTGCAAACAGCGCTTCATCCAGCGCCTGCCGGGCGGTTTCTTTGTCCCATGCGTAGCTTTTGGTGGCAATCACGTACCGGTCTCTCGGTATGGTGCGCAGCGCTTCTTTCAGATACGCGTAGTTTTCATAATACTGCGCGGTGTCCGCAAAGGTGATGCCTTCTTCATAGGCGCACACCAAAAGGGCGGCGCCTTCTTTCACCGTCAGGTTTTTTTGCATCGGGGTCATCGTCAGCGTGCCGAAGCACAGGCCCGACACCGTTATGCCGGTGTTCCCCAATCGGTTTTTTTTGTCTTTCATCTCATTAAGAAAGGATGCGCACGATACCAAAAGCAGGGTGATCGGCACGCATCCTTTTTGTCCTGTTTCTTATTCCGCGATTTTTTCGTTTTCGATATACGACTTGAGTATGGCCGCCAGCAGATCGTCACGTTCTACCTGCCGCACCAGCTTTCTCGCGTCGTTATGGCTGGTGATATAGGTCGGGTCTCCGGAAAGAATGTATCCGACAATCTGGTTTTCCGGCTCGTATCCTCTTTCTTTGAGCGCCCGGTATACGATGCGAATCACTTCGCTCATCGACAGCTCCTGTTCCTGAAAGCCGTCATACTTCATGGTATTGTTCAAATTTTCAGACACGGTATCCCTCCTTGCCAAACCTATTCGTTCAGTTCTTTTATTATAGCATAAACCGACTGCAAAGCGAAATCGACCGCGGTGGGGTCTTTTCCGCCGGCGGTTGCCATGTCGGGGCGCCCGCCGCCGTTGCCGCCGGTCAGCTTGGCCATCTCCCGCACGATATTACCGGCGTGCATCGTCTTTCCGGCAATGTCTTTGCTGACCGCCACGGCAAACAGTACCTTGTTCTCGTGTACGCCGCCCACGGCCACTACGCCTGTGCCGATAGTGTCGCGCACGCGGTCTGCCAGTTCGCGCAATTGTTCCATGGGCAGGTCGTCGGCCCGGCCGTAGACCGCATAGGTGCCTGCCACTTCCTTTTTGGTGGCCAGTATATCCGCCGTGTGGTCGACAGCCCCGGTGCGGCGGAGTTTTTCAATCTCTTTTTGTTTCTGGCGGTTTTCTTCCATCAGCTGGCGCGCTTTGTCTTCCAGCCCGGCCGGCTGGGTTTTCAACACCTGCGCGATATGCGCCATGGCTTTTTCCTGCGCATGCAATAAGTGAAGCACCGCCGGTCCCGTGATGGCCTCGATACGGCGCACGCCGGCCGATACGCCGGTTTCCGACAGAATATGAAACATCTGGATCTGTGCCGTATTGTCCACATGGGTCCCGCCGCAAAGCTCTTTGGAGTAGTCGCCCATGGAAAGCACGCGCACCGTCTCCTGGTACTTGTCTTCAAACAGACCGATCGCGCCTTCTTCATTGGCTTGCGACAAAGACATCTCGCGGGCGGTGACGGGCAGGCTTTCGCCGATTTTTTCATTGACAATCGCTTCAATCCGTTCCAGATCTTCTTTGGCGATCGCTTCATAATGTGTAAAGTCAAAGCGCAGACGCGTATGGTCTACATACGAACCGGCCTGATCCACATGGGCTCCCAGCACATCGCGGAGCGCCTTGTGCAGAAGATGGGTTGCCGAGTGATTCTTCTTGGTGGCATTTCGCCTTTTGGCGTCGATGGTAAGGGTGGCGGTGTCATTGGGACGCAGTGTGCCCTCTTCCACTTCCACCATATGCAGTACCGCGCCGCCGGGGGTTTTTTTCGCATCTTTTACCTGTGCCCGGCCCAGATCGGTCCACAAAAGACCGGTGTCGCCCACCTGGCCGCCGCCTTCTCCGTAGAAGGGGGTGGATTCGGTTACAACGATTCCTTCCTGTCCGGCTTCCAGCATGGGGACTTCTTCGTCCATGCGAAACACGTGCAGGATGGCGGACTCCGCTACATTTTCCCCGTAGCCGGTAAAGCGGGTGCCTGCCAGCTGCAAAAGTGCTTCGCTTCCGGCGGATTCCCATCCGTCCTGCCCGTGCATGCCATGGGCACGCGAACGCGCGCGCTGTTCTTCCATGCGGGCGGAAAAACCGTCTTCATCGATGCTGAGATTCTCTTCCGCGAGCATTTCGCGGGTCAGATCGGGCGGGAAGCCGTAGGTGTCGTAGAGTTTGAACGCGGTTTCCCCGGAGAGTTTGGTGCGTCCTTCCCGCTTCAGGGTGCGGATCTCTTCTTCCAGCAGGCCGGAGCCCTGTTCGATGGTGGCCTGGAATTTATCTTCTTCCGCTTCTATAATACGGAAGATCAGTTCCTGTTTTTCGGTTAATTCGGGATACGCCTGCGCGTACAGACGCATCACGGCGGCGGATATCCCGGTGAGATAATGGCCGCGCTTGCCCAGAAGATAACCGTGCCGGAGCGCTCTTCGCATCAGGCGGCGCAGCACATAGCCGCGCCCTTCGTTTGACGGGAGCACGCCATCAGGCGGCGCAGCACATAGCCGCGCCCTTCGTTTGACGGGAGCACGCCGTCGCCGATTAAGAAGGTCATAGCCTTGGCATGGTCCAAAAGCACGCGGATGGAAACATCCTGTTTTTCGTCATCGCCGTAGCGGACACCGGTTACCTCTTCGATTGTATGCAAAAGATCCTGCTGGTCTTCCAGTTCGAAAATATTGTCGGCTTCCTGCAGAATAAGGGCCAGGCGTTCCAGTCCCATGCCGGTGTCGATACTGGGATTGGCCAGCGGCGGATAGCTGCCGTCGGGCTGTTTGTCAAACTGCGGGAAGACCAGATTCCACACTTCCAAAAAGCGTTCGCCGTCGGCTGCGGGCGAGGTGTCTTCCGGAAATTCCATATAGGCTTCGCCCCGGTCGACAAAGATCTCCGAGCACGGGCCGCAGGGACCCTGGTCGAGTTCCCAGAAATTGGTGTCTTTTCCCAGCCGCTGGATCCGCTCTTCGGGGAGTCCGCCGACGGTGCGCCACAGTTCGTAGGCTTCATCATCTTCTTCGTAGACGGTGGCCCACAAAAGATCCCGCGGGATCTCCAGATGTTCGGTGAGAAATTCCATGGCCCAGATAATGGCTTCTTTTTTGAAATAATCGCCGAAGGAGAAGTTCCCCAGCATTTCAAAAAAAGCCGCATGCCGCTGCGTGCGGCCGACATTTTCAATATCCTGGGTTCGTATGCATTTCTGGGAGGTCGTTACGCGGTTTTTGGCCAGCTTTTTTTCGCCGGTGAAATACTTCTTCAGGGGCGCCATGCCGGCATTGATCAAGAGGAGGCTCTTGTCATCCTGCGGGATCAGCGGAAACGAATCCAGGACAATATGGTCTTTTTCGTTAAAGAACTGCAAAAACATAGAACGCAGTTCATTCATACTTCGTTTTTTCATTCTTACACCTCATAGATTAATTCAGTTTTCTGTTATGGACGCTGTCTTTGTAATAAATCCAGATAATCCGCGCCGCCGACACGATCGGCACCGAGAAGATCATGCCCAAAAAGCCGAACAGCGAACCCCCGATGACCAGACACATTAAAACCACAAACGGATGCAGGCCGGTGGAGTCGCCCAGGAGTTTGGGCCCTAATAAATTGTTTTCTACCCATTGGATCAGTACAAATACGATGGCGATACGGACGGCTGCCACCGGCCCCTGCATGAGCGCCAGCAATACAGCCGGCAAAAAGCCCATAAACGGCCCGATATAGGGGATGATATCTGCAATCCCTGTAATAAGCCCGATCACAATGGCAAATTCTATATTGAAAATGAACAGGAAGATGGTCGTTGTCACGCCGACAAACACGGCCATCAGCAGCCGGCCCCGCACAAACTGCGACAAGGAGATGTCGATGTCTTTTGCCATGGCGGACATGCCCTGTTTGCGATTAGCCGGAATGGCATCTACAATCAGCCGGGTGAACTTTTCTTTGTCGTTCAGGAAATAATAGGTGATGATCGGGAAAATGAAGATACCGACGATGCGGGTAAACAAGCCGCCCAGATAGCCCGTCACCGAACCGGCAAAGTTAAACAGCGTCTGCTGTATGGTCCCGATACTGTCGTTGATCATTTGATTGACCCGATTGGTGAGCTCTTCCAGGTCGACCATTGCGCCGAACTGCTGATCCAGAAAGTTCAGCAGATTGCTGGTTCCCGTGGTAAGAAGCCCCGGCAGCGCGCGCAGGAATTTGGTTGTTTCTTCTACGGTGCGCGGCAGGACAAGTACAAACAAAAACACCAGTACCCCGGCAATCACCAGATAGATCAGAAGAATCGCCACGGGTCGTTTCAGTCCCTTTTTCTCCAGCCAAACCACCAGCGGATTCAGAATATAGGCCATGACCACCGCGAAAACAATCGCAAACAGCACGCTGCGTATGATGGGATTATAACGGAGAAGGATCAGAAAACCCACCACGCCCAGCACGATGGCTGTCAGGCGAAAAATCCGGTTGCGGTGGAAGTGGATACGCTTGGACGGTGTGACGTGCTGATTCCCGATATTAATCAGATAATACACGCCAAAACCGACTAACAGGATCAGTGCGGCAATCAGTACATTCATTAAGGTGTTCTGATTCAAAATCGTTTCCTCCTCCCTTGTATAAGTAAAAAAAGATAGGCAAAAACTGCCTATCTCATTCTATCGAAATACCCTTGCGTTTTCAATCCTCGTCAACTTCGTGGTCGTGGGGATCTTCGGTGGGATCAAAGTCTTCCAGACCTTCAATCTTCACGCCGGATTTCTCCTGATAATCCAGAAGGGCCGACTTGATCGCCTGTTCAGCCAGGACCGAACAGTGCATTTTCACCGGCGGCAGGCCGTCCAGGGCTTCCGCGACGGCTTTGTTTGTCAGCTGCATGGCTTCTTCCACGGTTTTGCCTTTGATTAATTCCGTGGCCATGGAGGACGAAGCGATCGCAGAACCGCAGCCGAATGTGCGGAATTTTACATCCTGAATAATGCCGTCTTTAATATCCAAATACATTTTCATAATGTCGCCGCACTGCGGATTGCCTACTTCCCCCACGCCCGACGCATTTTCAATCTCACCCACATTGCGCGGGTTTCTGAAATGTTCCATTACGGTTTCCGAATACATTATTTCATCACCTTTTCATATAAGGGAGACATCTGACGCAAGCGGTCGACGATCTCTTCCAGTTTTTCTACTACATAATCCATTTCCGCAATCGTATTGGCTTCGGACAGGCTGAGCCGTAACGAACCATGGGCGATCTCATGCGGAAGCCCGATGGCTAAAAGCACATGCGACGGATCCAGTGAACCCGATGTGCAGGCCGAGCCCGAGGAGCCGGCAATGCCTTCCATGTCGAGGCTCAAAAGCAGCGCTTCGCCTTCGATATACTGGAAGCACACGCTGAGATTGTTGGCCAGCCTTTCCGTGGGATGCCCGTTGAAGCGGATATAGGGAATGTTCTTTTCAATTTGTTCTTTGAGATAATCGCGCATTTCGCGGATACTTGCCAGCCGCTCTTCCTTGTTTTTGTACGCGAGTTCCAGCGCTTTGGCCAGTCCCACGATAAAGGCGACGTTTTCTGTGCCGGCGCGTTTTTTGCGCTCCTGTGCACCCCCGTGTATGTACGGAGGCAGTTTGATTCCCTGGCGCACATACAAAAGGCCGATGCCTTTGGGTCCGTGTATTTTATGGGCGCTCAGGCTGAATGCGTCGATGCCGAGCTCGTCCACAAAGATATCGCAATTGCCCACGGCCTGCACCGCATCCGTATGGAAAAAGATGTCTTTTTCCTTTGCGATGGCGGCCAGTTCCCGGATGGGCTGGATCGTGCCGATCTCGTTGTTGGCAAACATCACGGAGGCCATGATCGTATCCGGGCGGATGGCGTTTCGGAAGTCTTCCACCTGTACCATCCCGTACTCGTCCACATCCAGATAGGTGACATCGTAGCCTTGTTTTTCCAGCCATTCGCAGCTGTGCAAAACCGCATGGTGTTCTATTTTTGATGTGATAATATGATTGCCTTTGGTGCGGTTGGCCAGCGCATAGGCGATAATCGCCCAGTTGTCCGCTTCTGTACCGCAAGAGGTAAAGTAGATTTCTTTTGGCTGTGCGTGGAATATGGCGGCAATTTGCGACCGGGCGTTTTCCACGGCCGATTTTGCCCGCGAACCGAGCTGATAAATGCTGGAGGGGTTTCCGTATTCTTCCCGCCAATAGGGAAGCATTGCGTCCAGCACACGGGGGTCCGTTTTGGTTGTCGCCGCATTATCAAGATAGATCAGCGAATGCATGCTCGTCTCCTTTGGGTTCTTCTGTGGTTAATTCCTGCAATGTCGTATTATTGATGATGGTAAGTATTCCCTGATTGATCCGGTCCCAAAGCATGCGCGTCGAACACGCATCGCCTTTTTCGCAGCATCCGTGCTCCAGGCATTCCGTAAAAGACAGATCGCCTTCCAGACTGCGCAATATGTCGCCGACAGACAGTTCCTGTGCCGGTTTGGCTAAGGAATAACCGCCGCGTGCACCCCGGGTGCTCGTGACCAGCCCGTCGATACGCAGTTTGCGCATCAGCTGCTCCAGATAATGCAAGGAAATATCTTCATCCAGCGAAATCGCCGATAGAGATACGGGTCCTTGTCCGTCGTTTTGCGCCAAATACACCATCGCCCGCAGACCGTACCGTCCTCGTGTGGACAATTTCATACTAATCCGACCTTCCTTCCTAACTTACAGAATAATATATCCGAGTTATTATGTCAACATTGGTGCACCGTTCTTTTGTGCACATTATATCATATAGTACAGCCTTAGGAACAGTAAAATACCCCTCTTGCAGGTATAATTTCCTCTTACCGAAACGCCACTCCGATGGTGCCCGGGCCGACATGTATGCCCAATACCGGGCCGATTTCCGCCGGTCCGACATCGGCCTTCGGATGCGATGCACGCAGGCGTGCCAGGATCTCTTCCGCTTTGTCTGCAGCCAGCACATGCTGCACGCGGATCCAGCGCGCGTCTTCCGGGATGCTGTCGATGATTTTTTCCACGGCTTTTTTCGCGCCGCGCACCTTGTCAAAGGAGGTCAGTGCGCCTTCGTGGAAGGTGATGATCGGTCGGATATGCAGAATATTTCCCAGTGCAGCCGACACCGTGCCGATCCGTCCGCCGCGCCGCAGATAGTCCAGTGTATCCACGAGGATATAAAACCGGAGCTCCGGGATGACCTGCTGCAGTTCTTCTGCAATTTCCGCACCCGGTTTTCCTTCTTTTCCCGCTTGATAGGCAAGCTCTGCCAGATAAAGCTCCGGCGCCGCAGCCAGCGTAGAGTCAATCACAAAGATCTGTTCGGATCGGCTCTGTGCTCGCGCCAGCATCGCTGCATTGTAGGTACCGCTGATTTTTTGTGACAACGTAATGCAGATGACTTCATCTCCGTTGGCCGTAAGCCTGTCAAACACTTCCTGAAACACGCCCACCGGCGGTTGCGATGTGGTGGGCCATTCGTCACTTTCCTGAAAAGCACGAAAAAAGGGCGCAAATTCTCCCGGCTTCTCTTCGGGTTTGCTCTCCCCCTGAAAATGATACGAAAGGGGAACACAGGTTGCCCCGTGTTCCTCCAGCCATTCTTTCGTCGCATATGCGACCGAATCCAATACGATATGAACCAGTGAAAACCCCTCCTACTTGACGACGATATTGTATATCTTACCCGGAATATAGATCTCTTTCACGATCTGTTTTCCGGCCAGGTGTTTTTGGATATTGTCCACACCGGCAAGCAAGGGCATCAGCACTTCTTTGTCGGCATCGGGCGCTACCTGAATCGTACCGCGAACTTTTCCGTTGATCTGTACCGGCAAGGTGATCTGTTCGTCGATCGTGGAAGCCTCGTCGTATTCCGGCCAGCTTTGATCATGCACATAGCCGTCCGCCCCGATTCGTTGCCACAGCTCTTCGGTGATATGCGGCGCCACGGGATACAAAAGCAGCAGGAAAGTTTCAAAGGCTGTTTTGGTCAGCTCGCCCTGCTCATAAATCTCGTTGACCAGCTCCATCAAAGCGGCAATGCCGGTATTGTATTTTAGGGTTTCATAATCGTGCGATACTTTTTTGATCGTTTTGTGCATCGACTTGTGCAAGGCGCCGTAGTCGTCGCCTGCGACCATTTTTTCCTGCATGCGCCATACGCGGTCCAGGAAGCGGCGGCAACCCTTCACGCCGTTTTCCGACCAGGGCACGGTTTTTTCAAAGTCCCCGATAAACATCTCATAGGTGCGCAGGGTGTCTGCGCCGAATTCTTCCACAATATCGTCCGGGTTGACGACATTGCCCCGCGACTTGGACATTTTGTCGTTGTCTTCACCCAGGATCATTCCGTGTGAGGTGCGTTTGGCATAGGGTTCCGGTGTATTGACCACACCGATATCGTACAGGAATTTATGCCAGAAACGCGAGTACAGCAGGTGCAGGGTGGTGTGTTCCATCCCGCCGTTGTACCAGTCTACGGGCATAAAGTATTGCAGCGCTTCTTTGGATGCCAGTGCCTCGTCATTGTGCGGATCGGTATAGCGCAGAAAGTACCAGGACGATCCCGCCCATTGGGGCATGGTGTCGGTTTCTCTTCGCGCGGGTTTGCCGCAGGCGGGGCAGGTGGTGTTTACCCAGTCGGTCATCTTTGCCAAGGGCGATTCGCCGGTTTCTGTGGGTTCATAGTCTTCCAGAGGCGGCAATTCCAAGGGCAGTTCCCTTTCCGGTATGGCCACCCAGCCGCAGTCGTCACAGTGCACGAGCGGAATGGGCTCTCCCCAGTAGCGCTGGCGCGAAAAGACCCAGTCGCGCAGTTTGAAGTTTACCTTCGGCGTGCCGATGCCGCGCGCAGCCAGACGGTCGGAGATCTCTGCAATGGCCTCTTTTACCTGCATGCCGTTCAGATAGTCGGAATTCACCAGCACGCCTTCGTCTACATCGACATAGGCTTCCTTGGTGATATCCCCGCCTTCAATGACCTCGATGATGGGCATATCGAATGCTTTGGCAAACTCCCAGTCGCGCTGGTCATGCCCGGGCACCGCCATAATCGCGCCGGTACCGTAGCTCATGAGTACATAGTCGGAGATCCAGATCGGGATTTCCTGATTGTTGGCCGGATTCACCGCACAGATCCCGTCGAGCAAAACACCGGTTTTGTCTTTGACCAGCTCTGTCCGTTCGAACTCGGACATTTTCATAACCTTTTGCTGATACGCGCGGATTTCGTCCATATTCTGAATGCGATCGGCATACTTTTCCAGATACGGATGCTCCGGCGAGATAACCATATAGGTTGCGCCGAAGAGCGTGTCCGGGCGCGTCGTATACACGCGCAGCACATCGTCGGTCCCGGCGATGGCAAAGTCGATATCCATCCCTTCGCTGCGGCCGATCCAGTTGATCTGTTGGGCTTTGATACGCGGCAAGAAGTTCACCGTATCCAGATCGTCGATCAGACGCTGGGCGTATTGGGTGATCGCCAGCATCCACTGATTGCGCACCTTGTGTACGACCTCGCCACCACAGCGCTCACAATGCCCCTGGACGACTTCTTCATTGGCCAGGCCGACCTTGCACGAAGTACACCAGTTAACCGGCATTTCCTGCTTGTAGGCCAGACCGTGTTTGAACATCTGCAAAAAGATCCACTGCGTCCACTTGTAGTAGGCGGGGTCTGTCGTGTTTACCTCGCGGTCCCAGTCAAAGGAAAAGCCGATCGACTGCAGCTGCTTTTTGAAATGCGCCACGTTTTTCTCGGTGACGGTTTTCGGATGCACCTTGTTTTGCATGGCGTAGTTTTCCGCCGGCAGACCAAACGCGTCCCAGCCGATGGGAAACAATACATTGTAGTTTTGCATGCGGCGCTTTCTTGCCACAATATCCAGTGCCGTGTACGGGCGCGGATGGCCCACGTGCAGGCCCGCTCCCGACGGATACGGAAATTCAATCAGTGCGAAAAACTTTTCGCGCCGGTCGTTTTGTTCGCAGGCGTAGGTTTTGTTTTCCGCCCAGTAATCCTGCCATTTTTTTTCAATAATCTTATGATTATAGTCCATACATTTTCCTTTCCCGAGAAAATAAAAAAGTCTCCCGTCTGTGAGACGAAAGACTCGTGGTACCACTCAACTTTAACGGCAATGGCCGTCCTCTTACGGCCTGTAACGGGGCCTGCCGTCCAATAGAATCTCCCGGGCGAGTTCGGCAAATCTTCCGTACGGCCTCGCACCAACCGGCCGCTCTCTTGACGGATTCTCCTCACCTACTGCTCCCGTTCATAGATAACGGAACTAGTATATCAAACAAAACCGCGCGGTACAAGGTGCAAACCCCAATTAAAGAGGGTGCACAAAAAAGCACCCTGCAAAAAGCAGGGTGGGGTGTGCGTAAGATTCTTTCTCTTTTCCGAATTAAAAGTCGGCGCTGTGTACGGTGCGCGGGAAGGGCAGTACGTCGCGGATGTTCTGCATGCCGGTTACGTACATGATCAGGCGCTCAAAGCCCAGGCCGTAGCCCGAGTGCACCGTCCCGCCGTATTTTCTGAGTTCCAGATACCACCAGTAGGCTTCCCGGTCCAGATGGAAGTCGCGGATCTTTTGCTCAAGCACCTCGATACGGTCTTCTCTCTGGCTGCCGCCGATGAGTTCGCCCACACCGGGCACCAGAAGGTCCATGGCGGCAACGGTTTTTCCGTCGTCGTTTTCGCGCATGTAAAAGGCCTTGATCTCTTTGGGGTAGTCGGTGACAAAAACCGGCCCTTTGGCGACTTCGGCGCACAGGTATTTTTCATGCTCTGTCTGCAAGTCGACCCCCCAGTGCACCG
>JGI24710J26742_10001758_pt1 | contig 19681 bp, 9 predicted proteins | sample BioPla2DNA2_FD_26742 | JGI IMG/M metagenome (IMG submission 26742) | reverse complement strand
AGATCTGAATTGTCCTTTCTCGGAGGTAAGTGTGGTTGTTCAAGAACATTTTACCAGAGGCTTTTCAGATCTCTTTTTAATTTTTAACTTAACAGAACAGTAACTTAGGTTCGGATTAACACTTATGAGCCATTTATTAATCATCTATCTCAATATTCTCTGGTTGAGATTCCACTTTTACTTTGACATCTTCTACAGAGCTTTCTTGTTCAGCTTTGCCTTTGGATTTACCGCCTTTAGTTGTATCGGTTATCGAAAAATCCACTCCGGTATGTTTAGGTTCTTTTGTTTTGAATTCGTAGTCTTTACCGGGCAACACTGCATTGAGCAGAATTCCTAAGAGCGATGCAATTGCAATCCCCGAGAGATTAATATCATGTCCGCCAATTACAAAGGTAATACCGCCAACTGTAGTAAAGCCTAGAGCACTGGTCAAAATTACGGCAGCGATAATCAAGTTACGACTCTTGGTTAAATCAACCTGATTCTCAACTAAATTTCTCACCCCGATTGCTGAAATAGTTCCATAGAGAATTAAAGAAACACCACCGATAATAGCTACCGGTACTGTTCGGATAACTTCACTGAAAGCGGGGAAAATAGATAAGACAATCGCAAAAATTGCAGCAATCCTTACTACACCCGGAGCATATATCTTTGTTAAAGCCAGAACGCCGGTATTTTCTCCGTACGAAGTATTTGCCGGTCCACCTAATGCTGCGGACATCATAGTTGCTAAGCCATCACCGGTCAAAGTACGATCTAATCCCGGATTAGCGATATAGTTTTTACCTGTTGTAGCACTGACTGCAGAAATATCGCCAATATGTTCCATAATCGTAGCTAAAGCGATAGGAGCTACGGTCAGAATTGCAGATAAGTCAAAAGTTGCAAAATATTCTTTATAAATCGGAAGTTCTAATATTCTACCGTCAACAAAGACTTGTTTAACTGAAGTGAAATCTACCGCATTAGTTATTAAGGCAACAACATAACTGCCCAAAATTCCTAATACTATAGGAATAATCTTGATCATTCCCTTACCCCAAATGTTGCAGACAATGATAATAATAACGGCNACAATAGCCAATAACCAATTGTTACTTGCGTTAGAAATGGCTCCCGGTGCTAGGATTAAACCGATCGAAATAATGATCGGTCCTGTAACTACCGGCGGGAAAAAACGCATTACTTTCTTTACTCCGAAAAATCTGATTAATGCTGCCAATATCAAATACACAATCCCTGAAATTACAATACCGCCATTTGCTTTGGCCAAAAGTGACGGATCTGCCACACCATCTACTACCGGTGCTACTGCAGCATATCCACCGAGAAAAGCAAACGATGAGCCTAGAAAAATAGGTACTGAACCGCCTGTGATCAAATGGAAAATCAATGTGCCAAGACCTGCCATTAGCAAACTTGTTGAAATTTGTAAGCCTGTAATTAAAGGAACTAACACCGTTGCACCGAACATCGCAAAAGTGTGTTGTAAACCCAAGAGAAGAGCTTGTGGTTTTGAAATTTGTTTTAGTGAAAAAATTGCTTCCTCACCTAAACGAGCCTTGTTCTTTGTATTCATATAGCCTCCTGAATCTTGTTGCCTCTCTGGACAATCTTAAAGTTTCCGTTAGAAGTGTGACATAATAGATTTTTTTAGTCAATTGAGCTTTTTTGCTCGGAAAGTAGCAGAAATGTAAGTTTTCCAAAAATGAATTCGGATCTCTTAAGAATTTGCTACTAAAAGCTAGATTTAGGCGAAAAAGTAGCAGAAATGTTAGTTTTCCAAAATTGAATTCGGATCTCTTAAGAATTTGCTATTAAAAGCTAGATTTAGGCGAAAAAGTAGCAGAAATGTAAGTTTTCCAAAATTGAATTGGGATCTCTTAAGAATTTGCTACCAAAAGCCAGATTTAGGCGAAAACGTAGCAGAAATTCAAATTTTCCAAAACGGATTTTGGATTTCTTAAGAAATTGCTACAGACGGATACTTTTACCGATCAAAGAATATGTTAAAATTGGATGATGAAAAAAGATCACTTTGATTCAGAAAAAATGCGCAAGATTATTCAAAGTCCGCTTCAAATAGGAAATGTAATAGTTAAAAACAGATTAGCTCTAGCTCCGTTAGCAGGCACAACGGAAGTTGTATTTAGATCAATTTGCAATCAATTCAATGTTGGACTTACTACAACTGAGTTAGTTAGTGCACGAGGGATTTGTTATGATCCCAAATTAATACGTAACTATTGCTATTTAGAAATAGATCCCACTAAAGAAGATCAAGTTTCGATTCAACTTTTTGGGCATGATCCGGCTGACTTCACAAAGGCCGCCCAAATTATTCTGCAACACCCTGTCTTAGGCAAATGTTCAATGTTGGATATAAATATGGGATGCCCGATGAAAAAAATTGTAAAGCAAGGAGCAGGTTCAGCATTGCTGACAAATCCAATTTTAGCTCAACGAATTGTTAATTCAACAGCTGAAGTAGCAGCAAGATATAACAAGCCTGTCAGTGTTAAGATTCGTTCAGGTTGGGACCGGGAATCAATTAATGCTCCTGAATTTGCTAAGTTGATGCAAGAAGCAGGTTCTGCGATGATTACAATACATGCAAGAACCAGAGAACAAATTTATTCCGGAAGTGCAGATTGGAATGTCATAAAACAGACTGTTGAACAGGTTTCGGTTCCGGTTTATGGAAATGGTGATCTGACTGACCTGGACTCAATCTCAAAGATGTATGATCAGACAGGATGTGCTGGCTTTGCTATCGGGAGGGCTGCCTTAGGAAATCCTTGGATTTTTCGCGAAATCTTGAACAACTCATGTAGACCGGATCGGGTAGATTTGGTTGAAGTGATTGTCAAACATCTGGATGGGATGATAGTGAAAATTGGTGATGAATCTGTTGCAATAAAGAAGATGCGCCCCCAATTAGCCTCTTATTTGAAAGGGAAACGCAATGCCGCCAAAATCAGAAATTTGATTATGAAAGCGAATTCAAAGCAAGAGATTTTAGAAATTCTGAATCTGATTCAATAAATTTAAGAGTATGAATTTGCACTCATTTTTGTCATTATTAAATGCACAACAAACATGAAAAAAACAAGTTGTAATTTTGTGACATAGCATAGTATAATATACAGTGCGTGTTTTGTGAGACACGTTTTTTTAAGGGTTATGAGCGAGAATATGATTCGCTCTTAAAATATGAATCTAAAATAAATGAAATTTCAAACAGGGGGATCGGATATGAAAAGCTATCCAGCTAACAAAATTAAGAATATTACTTTTATGGGTCACGGTGGTTCGGGTAAAACTACAGTAATTGAAGCGATGTTATATAGCTCAGGAGCAATCAAAAGAATGGGCACGGTTGAAAGTGGAAACACGGTAAGTGACTTTGATGCCGAAGAAAAACGTCGAGGTATTTCTACCAATACAACATATGCTGCTTGTGAATGGAAAGATAATAAATTTAATTTAATTGATACTCCGGGCGATTTTGATTTTTTAGGTGAACAAATGCTGGGTATGCGAGTAGGAGATGTTGTACTATTAGTTGCCGCGGCTAAAGATGGTGTAGCAGTGGGTACAGAAAAAACGATCCGTTTGGCTGCCAAAAATAATAAGCCCTTAGCTATCGTAATAAATCAAGTAGATGAACCGAATGCAAATTATGAGAAAACTTTAACCGCTTTGCAAGAACAATACGGAAATAAAGTTGTGCCAATTGTGATGCCGATTATGGAAAACGGTAAAATGGTAGGTTTAGTTGATGTATTGGCTGAGCAAGCTTATGAATTTAAAGACGGCAAAAGTACTGAAATCGATATCCCTGCCGATTTAGAAGATAAAGCTGCTGAATATCATGAAATGCTTTTGGAGCAGATTGCTGAGTCTGATGATGAACTGATGACAAAGTATTTTGAAGGTGAGTCTTTTACTGTTGAAGAAGAGCAAGAGGGCTTGCGCCATGCAATTCAAAGTCAAAGCATATATCCGGTATTAGCAACATCATCTGCTGATAATAAAGGTGTAATATTTTTAATGGATATGATTGCTAATTATTTCCCTTCAGCTGCAATGCAAGAAAGCATTGTTGCGACCAAACCTGATGGAGAGGAAATCGAATTAGCTTGTGATGAGAATGGCCCCCTGGCTGCTTTTATTTTCAAAACAGTAATCGATCCATTTGTTGGCCGTATATCGATGTACCGTGTTTATTCAGGTAAGGTTAAAGATGGAACTCCTGTCTATAACTATGCCAACGATCAAGAAGAAAGAGTTAACGGTGTTTATTATCTACAAGGTAAAAAACAGATTTCAACTAATGAAGTAGTTGCCGGAGATATCGGTGCATTAACAAAACTTAATGCTTCAATTACAAATCAAACTTTAACTTCAAAAAGTAATCCGGTGTTAGTTAAACCGGTTAATTTACCATCACCCGGCTTAACTTTAGCAGTTGAAGCTGTGGTGAGTGGTGAAGAAGATAAAATAATGCAAGGTTTTAATCGCATGCGCGATGAAGATCCAACTTTTGAACTGCGTAATGACCCTGAAACCAAGCAAATGCTGATTTCCGGAATGGGCGAAGTTCAACTAGATGTATTGTGCCAAAAGCTGAAAGCTAACTATGCGACCGAAGCCAGATTAATTGAAGCAAAAGTTCCTTACCGTGAAACAATTCGTAAGATGGTAGAGGTACAAGGGCGTCATAAAAAACAATCCGGAGGTAGCGGTCAGTTTGGTGAAGTCTGGATCAGATTTGAGCCGGGTACACAGGATGAGTTAGAGTTTGATGAAGAGATTTTTGGTGGTTCAGTACCCAAGAACTATCATCCGGCAGTTGAAAAAGGTCTGGAAGAAGCTAGTAAAAGTGGTGTTTTAGCCGGTTATCCGGTCGTGAGACTTAAAGCAACCCTCTATGATGGTTCGATTCATCCGGTTGATTCAAATGAAATGTCCTTCATACTTGCAGCAAGACTTGCTTATCGTAATGGAATGCCAAAAGCAGATCCGGTATTACTAGAACCGATAGCAAAATTAAAAGTTACAGTACCTGATGATTATTTAGGAGATATCATGGGTGATATGAGTAAACGTCGCGGCAGAATTCTCGGCATGGGTGCTGATTCCAATGTAGGATTCCAAAGTGTTGAAGCAGAAGCTCCAATGTCTGAATTAGGCAAATATGCTACGGATCTCAAATCAATGACTCAAGGTCGCGGTTGGTTCAGCATGGAATTTGCTCGTTATGAAGAAGCGCCACGTGATGTTGCAGATAAGGTTATTGAAGAAGCTAATCGTGAAGAAGAATAAATTACTGAAATAATCTAGTCAAATAAAATTATTGGAAACCAATTTTTTGTTTTTTTGATTAGTTGTTAACAATGATGAATAATAACAAGCTCCCGTTTATTAGCAAAGGGAGCTTGTTATTTTATTAAGGAGATAACTTTTTGCTTTGTATCGAAAANTCCCAGATAATCTCAAACGAAAGCAAATTCATANAATTTGATTAAATACTTCCACCAACTAAATCAGGTGAATCAATTGCATCAGCTGATTCGGATTGAGGCGAATCTTGATTTATTTCTAAAACTGCTTTTCCTTCAAAAATCTTTGTGTAAGGACTGGTCTTTCTAGCACGTTCTAAAAACAATTTTTTGTCTTCATCACTTAAATCAGGAGCGTCGACTGAAATAACAGCGTGAATACGATTTTCACCGTCATCAGGATCAGATTCAACCATTAATTCAACTTGTGTTGTAACTTCTGATTTTTTGTTTTCTTGTTCCATATGCCAAAGGAATGCACCACCATAACAGGATGCGATTGCTGCAGCAAATAAATGTTCAGGGTTTGTGGTATTTTCCGGTTGAATTTTTCCATCCAAAACATTTACTACTTCGAATTCAATTTTACCTTCGTTGTCTCGTGAGATTCCGTCACGACCGCCTACATTTTTAAATACTGTTTTGTAAATTGACATAATTTGCTCCTTTCAGATTATTAATTAAAATTTATTAGTTTTTCATCAAAATAATCTATTCGAACTTGTTTATTGTTTTAAATATAACATATAGATCTGCAATAAATGTCAAAAAGCAGCAGAACTATGTAGACTGTGTCATATGCAACAATTTGTCACTCTTATATAAAAGTGATAGGCTGAACTGGATTTATTAATAAAAAACGAGGCTATTAGAATGCAATTAGAAGCTATATTATTTGACTTCGATGGAACTTTATTCGACACAATTCCTTTAATTGTTGAGAGTTATCAATATGTGTACAAAAAATTCAATAAACGTTTTCACTCGGCAGAAGAGATAAAAGCCGGCATCGGATTACCTTTAGAAGAGGTATTGATCGGCGAATATCCGGATGATGGTGCAGAGATGTTGCAAGAATATCTGAATTTTAATAATCAGCATTCAGCTCATCGCTATGGCATATTTTTAGGAATAGGCCCAATGTTGGATGATTTACGTGAAATCGGCATTCCACTNGGTATAGTAACTGCGAAACGTTATGATAATGCGAAGGTTACACTTGAAACTTCAGGTTACCGTGAACATTTTGACAGCCTAGTCACCAAATACGATACTGATATCCATAAACCGAATCCGGCACCTCTAAATTTAGGCATGGAAAGGCTCGGCCTATCTGATCCCAGTAAAATCATGTACGTTGGAGATAGTATTTTTGATGTTCAAGCTGCAAAAAATGGTAACTTTATTTCAGTTGCAGTTGATTGGACACAAATAACTCCGGATAAATTAAGAGCACAAGAACCTGAAATTTGGCTCAACAACCCACANGAATTGGTTGAGCTGGGCAAGAAGTATTTTGTTAATTAATCTGAAATCCAGATAAATTAATAACATATTAAGGGTGTTTGCTATAACTTTACTTGAGAAATCATTCGATTCATATATAATAAATAAGTTATGGAAGAATGAAGGTTGCTGAAGAACATTCCGAACTAGCTAGAAAAATTATATATAAATATATAAGATATTCTAAATTTGATAAGGTGAAAAACATATGAGCTTAAAAAAATCCAGAAAAGAAGAAGAAGCTTGGAAATCAGATCAGGTACGAAAAGAACGTAAAGAGCGCCTGGCGAAGATGAAATCGAAAGATGGCTACAAAAAGCCGATACGTGATAGCAATAGGATTGTGCGTGTTGTGTCAATTCTTTTGGTAGTTGCAATTGTATTGGGATTTGGAGTTTGGTTTGCATTACAAAACGGTCTGCGACAAAAATATACCAAAGCCTTTACTGTGCGTTATGATGCCGAAGCAACTGATACTGAGACAGATCAAGTCGAAGCTCAAGCAACTGATGAAACTGAAACAAAAACTGCAACCGGTAACAAAATTGGTGACGTGACATTAGCAGAAGCCAATATATTGCTGGGTTTGGTGAGTCAACAATATCTTCAAGGCGGAGCATTCAGCCAACAAGGTCAAGATGCATTAAGCCAGGATTCAATGTTTAATCCCGAAGGTACTTTACGTGATGACTTTTTGTTAAGTGTAGAAAATGAAGCAAGAAATAGCACGTATTTTTACTGGAAAGCCAAAGAAGAAGGTCTTACTCTGGATGATGCTGATCGTGAATCAATCGACAATGTAATTAGCCAATATGAAGCTATTGCTAGTCAAGGCCAAGTTACACTTAATCACTATTTAGGCGTAATGTTCGGTCCGGGAGTTACGGAATCAGTTTTCAGAGACTTTATGGAAAAAAGCAATCTGGGCAACAAATATGTTCAACAGGTATTTAGCACATTCACTCACGATGCAGATGAGATCTCAGCAATCTATGATGAAAATCCTGATTCATACAATGAAGTTAATTATCGCAGTTATTTATTTACCGGTAATGATGAAGAATCTCCCGCTGTTGATCCGACGGTACCACAAGCCCAACCTGAAGTTGATCTGGAAGCAGCCAAGACCGAGGCAGATGAATTTGTAGATTCATTAAGTGATGAAGCGTCGTTCAAGATTGAACTTGATAAATTAGGTCTGGGAACTCAAGAAGGACAAGATCCGGATGCAGATCTGACTTTAACTAAAGGTGGATTGAAAAATTATATGTCACCTGAAATGGGCGAATGGCTGTTTGCTGAAGAACGCCAAGCTGAAGATGTGACTGTTTTGGAAGAANCCGGTGGTTATAGGGTAGTTATGTTTTTAGAAAAATATAAACCTGTGCAAATTGGTAGCTATGATTCTCGTCATATTTTNGTTTTAATCGATGAGAATGATCCTGAAAAATCNGATGAAAAATCCAAAGCTAAGATAGAAGAAATTCTAGCAGAATACCGGTCAGGTGAACAAACAGAAGAAGCTTTTGCCGAATTGGCCAAAGAATATTCTGAAGATCAAGGTTCGGCAGCTAATGGCGGTTTGACCGAAAAAATAGCACCAGGACAATTTGTTCCGGAATATGAAGAATATTGTATGGATCCGGAACGTAAACCGGGTGATGTTGAAATAGTAAAAACTACTTACGGTTATCATTTGATTTATTTTATCGAGAGTCAAGAACGCTGGTATGCTTCAATTGAACAAGAGTTATTACGTGCTGATCAACAAGAATTCTTGAGTGAAGTAAATTTACATACTAATATTACTCAAGAAAAAGGGATCAAATATTTTGGGAAACCATAATTAAATATACATAATACGGCCAATTTCAAAGCTTGGAAATTTTATCAATATTACATATATGCGTACAGCGAACTGCAGAAATGAGAATCTTGCTAAAAGAACAAGCTAAATTGGCCAAAAATATATCGATCATGCAGGTCGGCTCCAAAATAAATATATTGACCCGGATCGGTTTCGCTGCAAAAGTCTAACAAATAAACTTGAGAAAAAAGACTTATTTTTCGTGTTGACACAAAAAAACAGACATGATAGAATACTCTACCGTGTCGCTGTTTACGCAGAATTAAGTTTTCTTGTGAAATAGTCAATCAAAATGACTTGAATTACAGTCATTATATCATTTAAAGCAGTACAGTCAAGAAGTCAATACTTGAGCCTGTACATACCACGNTTATGTGGTGATTTCGAGAGGTGATTATTGATGGTAAAGCCCGTTCANTATGGACGAGTTGAGAGAATGTCATATTCTAAAATCAATGAAGTTCTTGATATTCCAGACTTAGTTGAAATTCAAAAAAGTAGTTATCAATGGTTCCTGAATGAGGGTATTCGAGAAGTCTTAGACGGCATCTCACCCATTCGGGATTTTTCNGGTAATATCGAGCTGACATTCTTAGAGACCGAATTTGATACAACACAACCTACCTGGCCGGTAGAAGAATGCAAAACCCGTGATACAAATTATGCAGCTCCCATGCGTGTAATGGTAAGATTGCATAACAAAAGAGAAGATGTTGTCAAGGAACAACAGATTTATATTGGCGAATTCCCGATNATGACTGATACGGGTACCTTTATCATTAACGGTGCGGAGAGAGTCATTATCTCTCAATTGGTTCGTTCACCCAGTGCTTATTTTGCTCAAGGTAAAGATAGAAATAATATTGATGTTTATACGGCACAAATGATCCCTAATCGCGGTGCATGGCTTGAGTATGAAACTGATGGTAATGGGCTTGCTTGGATTCGTGTTGATAGAACGAGAAAATTCCATATAACGATCTTTTTAAGGGCTTTAGGGTTTGGAACCAACAAAGAATTGATAGATCTATTTGGTGATGAAGATGTACTTCTGGCAACTATGGAAAAAGATGGTTGCAATAATCAAGAAGATGGCTCACAAGAAATGTTTAAAAAGCTTCGCCCGGGCGAAGTTTACACAGCCGAAGGTGCAGCAACTTACTTAAACAATATGTTTTTTGATGCCAATCGTTATGACTTGGCACATGTCGGAATCTATAAGTTAAATAAAAAGCTTGCTCTGAGCAGAAGATTGCTCAGTCATCGTTTAGCACAAACCGTTGTTGATAAAAATGGCGAAATTATTGCAATGGAAGGAGATGTTGTTTCTCTTGAGGTTGCAGAAAAGATTCAAAATGCAGGTGTTAATAGTGTAGATATAGTTCCTCTCAGACGCGAAGGACATTCAATTATTGAACAAGAGAAGAGTTTTAGAGTTCTCGGAAATAATACAGTTGATGCTCTGGAATACCTGGTAAATCGTATGCCTGAATTGGATTTTTCAGAATTGGATTTGGCAGAACTAGGAATCATAGAAAAAGTCTATGTTCCGGTTATTGATGAACTTATTGCCGAGGCTGAAGAATCTGATGAACCGTTAGAAACATTGAAAGCGGGTCTTAAAGCTTCTAAAGCTGAGCTTTGTCCTTATCATCTGACAATAGATGATATTGTTGCCAGCATTTCTTATTTCTTAGGCTTACGTTACGGCATAGGGCACACTGATGATATTGATCATTTAGGTAATAGAAGAATCCGTTCAGTTGGTGAATTATTGCAAAATCAAATGCGAGTTGGTTTTACCAGAATGGAACGTGTTGTACGTGAGAGAATGCAGGCAATGCAAAACATTAACGAAGCAACACCTAAACAGATTATCAATACGAGACCGGTTAGTGCGGCAATCAAAGAATTCTTTGGTTCATCACAATTGTCTCAATTCTTGGATCAACCGAATCCTTTGGCAGAACTAACGCATAAGCGTCGTCTGTCTGCACTAGGACCGGGTGGATTATCCCGTGAGAGAGCAAACTTTGAAGTTCGTGACGTTCATTCATCTCACTATGGCAGAATGTGCCCGATTGAGACTCCTGAAGGACCTAATATTGGTTTAATTAACTCTTTGGCAACNTATTCNAGAGTAAANCGTTATGGTTTCTTAGAAACACCTTATCGTGTTTACGACAAGGAAAAGGGAATTGTTAGTGAAGAGATTCGTTACCTAACAGCCGATGAAGAAGATTATTATAATATTGCTCAGGCAAATGAAGAATTGGATGCAGAAGGCAGATTTGTTAATGAAAGAATATTCTGCCGCTACCGAGATGAATTTTTGGAATTATCTGCTGATGAAGTCGATTATATGGACGTNTCGCCAAAACAATTGGTTTCTGTTGCGACCTCTTTGATTCCTTTCTTGGGTAATGACGATGCTAACCGTGCTTTGATGGGCTCAAACATGCAGCGTCAAGCTGTTCCTTTAATTAAACCGGAATCACCCACCATAGGTACCGGAATGGAATATAGAGCTGCTAAAGATTCAGGTGTATGTGTTGTTGCAAGACATGACGGTGTTGTGAGCTTTGTAGGTTCAAATGAAATCAGAGTTCGCGAAACTGATACCAACGATGAATATTCATATGATCTTTTAAAATATAAACGTTCCAACCAAGGAACTTGTACTAATCAAATACCTTTAGTGAGGATCGGAGACCAGGTCAATCAAGGAGATATTTTAGCCGATGGTCCTTCGACAGACAACGGAGAACTTGCTCTTGGCAAAAATGTCTTAATCGGATTTATGGCATGGGAAGGTTATAATTACGAAGACGCGGTTTTAATCAGTGAACGTTTGGTCCAAGATGACGTATACACTTCAATCCACATTACTGAATATGAATGTGAAGCTAGAGATACTAAACTAGGTCCTGAAGAAATTACTCGTGAAATTCCAAACGTGAGTGACGAAGCTCTCAGCAATCTGGACGAAGAGGGAATTATTAGAATAGGTGCAGAAGTTCAAGCTGGGGATATCTTAGTAGGTAAGATTTCTCCGAAAGGAGAAACCGAATTGACTCCTGAAGAACGACTCTACCGCTCAATTTTCGGTGAAAAAGTTAGAGAAGTCAGAGATACTTCAACTAAGGTTCCTCATGGTGAAGCCGGTGTAGTAGTTGATATTAACGTATTTGAACGTGATCAGGGAGATGAACTCAAACACGGAGTAAATAAACTGGTCCGTGTTTACGTAGCTCAAAAGAGAAAGATCTCCGTCGGTGATAAAATGGCAGGTAGGCACGGTAATAAAGGTGTTATTTCCTTAATTTTGCCACAAGAAGATATGCCTTATCTGGAAGACGGTACACCGCTGGATATCGTGTTGAATCCGCTGGGCGTACCTTCAAGAATGAATATCGGTCAGCTACTTGAGGTTCATCTTGGCATGGCTGCCCAACAACTGGACTGGAAAGTTGCAGTACCTGTATTTGATGGTGCAAATGAAAAAGATGTGGTTTCGGCCTTGAAAGAAGCCGGTCTAAGTGAAGATGGCAAAATGGTTCTTTACGATGGACGTACCGGAGAACCTTTTGAGAACAAGATTACTGTAGGTATCATGTATTACCTTAAACTGAACCACTTGATAGATGATAAAATTCATGCTAGATCAATCGGACCTTATTCACTGGTTACACAACAACCTCTGGGTGGTAAGGCTCAATTTGGTGGACAACGTTTTGGTGAGATGGAAGTTTGGGCACTTGAAGCATACGGTGCGAGTTATACATTGCAAGAAATGCTCACAGTTAAATCAGACGATATTCCCGGACGTACCAGAACTTATGAGGCGATCGTCAAAGGACAGAACATACCTGAACCTGGTGTGCCTGAGGCTTTCCGTGTTCTAGTTAAAGAATTACAAAGTCTTGCCTTAGATGTGAAGATTTCTTCTGCTGAAGAAGAAGTCGAGGTTGAGGAAACAATTGTCTCGGAAGAACCTTCGGATATTTCTCGTGAACAAATGGAGGAATTATTCGGTGAGTCGACCACGGACGGATTGGAAGAAGCCGGTTTCATGTCCGGCGTTTTACAGCAAGACGGTTCACTTGGTGCAAGTGAATAATGATGAACTAACCTGATTACTTGCTTAACAAGTGTAATTATATAAACAGTTTGCTTTAAAAGATAAGGGGTTTTATGTCAGATATTAAAAACTTTGATTCAATCAGCATAGGCTTGGCTTCACCTGAAAAAGTTCTTGAATGGTCACATGGTGAAGTGACAAAAGCCGAAACAATAAATTATCGTACCTTAAAGCCGGAACGTGATGGACTTTTCTGTGAAAAAATCTTCGGCCCGACCAAAGATTGGGAATGTCATTGCGGTAAATATAAAAAAATCCGCTATCGCGGTATTGTCTGCGATCGCTGCGGAGTTGAAGTCACAAGATCAATCGTGAGACGTGAGCGTATGGGGCATATTAAATTAGCTGCACCATGTTCTCATATCTGGTATTTCCGGGGAATTCCCAGCAGGATGGGTTTGATTCTCGATATGAAACCACGTGATATCGAAAAAGTTCTTTACTTTGCTTCTTATGTGGTTTTAGATGGCGGCGAAACAGAATTTGTTGAAAAACAGATCATTACTGAACAACAATACCGTGACGCGTACTTTGAACATGGACGAGATGCTTTTGATGCCAGAATGGGTGCTGAAGCGATAAAAGTTCTTTTGGAAAAAATAAATCTCAAAGAATTGGCCTCAGATCTGAGAGTAGAAATGCGCGAATCCCGTGGTCAAAGAAAAATTAGAATAATCAGACGTTTAGAGGTTATTGAAGGATTTCTCAAATCAGACAATAAACCTGAATGGATGATTCTGGAGAACCTACCTGTCTTACCACCGGAGTTACGTCCGATGGTTCAGTTGGATGGTGGTCGTTTTGCAACCTCAGATCTCAATGATTTATATCGTCGAGTAATTAACCGTAATAATCGTTTGATCAATTTACAACAACTAGGTGCTCCGAATATTATTATTCGTAATGAAGAGAGAATGCTTCAGGAATCAGTTGATGCTCTGATCGATAATGGCCGACGAGGTCGGGCAGTTACAGGAGCCGGCAATCGTGCATTGAAATCCTTATCAGATCTGCTGAAAGGAAAACAAGGNCGTTTCCGTCAAAACTTGCTCGGTAAGCGTGTTGACTATTCCGGACGTTCAGTTATCGTTGTTGGACCAAAATTAAAACTTCATCAATGCGGTTTGCCCAAAGAAATGGCTTTGGAATTGTTTAAGCCTTTCGTAATGCGTGAAATCATCAATATGGCATATGCGCATAATATTAAAACAGCTCGTCGCTTAGTAGAAAAAGCTTCTGATGTAGTTTGGGATATTTTAGAAGATGTTATCAAGGATCACCCGGTATTATTAAACCGTGCTCCGACCCTACACAGACTTGGGATTCAAGCTTTTGAACCGGTTCTGGTTGAAGGTAGAGCAATCCAGTTGCATCCTCTGGTATGTCCTGCATATAATGCCGACTTTGACGGTGACCAAATGGCGGTTCACGTTCCTTTGTCTACTGAGGCACAAGCAGAAGCACGTTACCTGATGCTTTCTTCTAACAATATTTTGAAACCTCAAGATGGTAAACCGGTTGCCGTACCAAATCAGGATATGGTTATGGGTATTTATCATATGACGATTGATATGGACGAATGTAAAGGTGACGGCAGAATTTTTACCGATTTGAATGAAGCAATCATGGCCTATTCGCAAAATGAAATAGACATGCATGCCAAAATCAAAATTCGTGTAAAAAAAGAAATTGACGGCAAGATGAGATCCGGCATTGTTGAAAGCACATATGGCCGATTCTTATTTAACAGCAAAATTCCGCAAGATCTGGAATTTGTTGATCGGAGCCAAGAAGAAAATCTCTTTGCTTTGGAATGCGATTTCTTAGTTGATAAAAAACACATGGGTGAAATAATTCAGCGTTGTATCCATCAACATGGAATTACTAAAACAGCTGAGATCCTAGATGAAATAAAAGATTTAGGCTTCCACTATTCAACTATTGGCGGTATTTCGATTGGCGTTTTCGATATGGTCGTACCCAATGTTAAGGAGAAATATGTCGCTGAAGCAGAAGAAAAAGTTGATACCATCAATCGCCAACATGAACGTGGTTTGCTCAATGAAGATGGTCGCTATCGTGCAGTTGTAGATACTTGGATGAGAACTACCGATGATATTACAGAAGCTTTGAAAGAAAGCTTAGGTAAATATAATCCTGTTTATATGATGTCGGAATCCGGTGCTAGAGGTAACATTAATCAGATTAAACAGTTAGCAGGTATGCGTGGTAATATGACGGACACTTCAGGTCGAACACTTGAAATTCCGATCAAGTCAAATCTGCGTGAAGGTATGAACGTTGCTGAATTTTTTATTTCTTCTCACGGTGCCCGTAAAGCTCTTTCCGATACTGCGCTCAAAACTGCAGAATCAGGATATTTGACACGTCGTCTAATTGACGTAGCACAAGATGTAATCATCAGTGAAGACGATTGCGGTACCGATGAATTCATTGAAGTTTCTGCGGTTACTGTAGGTAGCTCCAGAAGCAAGAGAGTCATTGAAAGACTTTATGATCGAATTAATGGTCGTTATGCGGCCAAAGACGTAATTCATCCTGAGTCGCAAGAGATTCTTGTTTGTCGAAATCAATTAATTACGGATCGAATGGCTAGAGAAATCGAAGAAGCTGAGATTGAAAAAGTTGCTGTACGTAGTAACTTAACCTGTCATTGTCAGCATGGTGTATGTTCAAAATGCTACGGACTTAATCTGGCAACAGGCGGTCCGGCTGTGGTTGGTGAAGCAATCGGAATTATGGCTGCTCAATCAATCGGTGAGCCGGGTACACAGTTAACCATGCGTACTTTCCATACCGGTGGTATTGCTTCAGGTGATGACATCACTCAAGGTCTACCGAGAATTGAAGAATTATTTGAAGCTAGAAAACCGAAGAGTCAGGCGGTCATTTCCGAGCTGAGCGGTATTGTTAAGATTAAAGAAACCAAGAAACAAATGAACGAAGTAATTGTTGTTGACGCAGAAGGTGAATCCAAAAAACATAAGATTCCCATTTCAACACCGTTACTTGTCCAAGAAAATGATCAAATTGAAAGTGGCGATTTAATAACCGACGGTTCGGTCAATCCGCACGATATCATGAAGATCAAAGGTGCAAAAGGTGTACAACGCTATATTATCAATGAAGTCTTAAAAGTCTACAAAAATAATGGTGTTGATATCAACGATAAACATATTGAAATTATCGTACGTCAAATGCTGAAAAAAGTTAAAATTGAAGATCCGGGTGATACCGACTTCTTAACCGGTACTATGGTTGATATGTTTGAATTCCTGGAAGCTAATGAATTAGCTGAAAGAGAAGGACAACAACCGGCTGAAGGAGAGCGAGTCTTGTTAGGTATAACCAAGGCTTCACTTGCAACCGATTCATTCCTCTCGGCGGCTTCTTTCCAAGAACAGACCAGAGTCTTGACCGATGCCGCAGTTAAAGGCAAACGTGATGATCTGCGTGGCTTGAAAGAAAATGTCATTTTAGGGAAATTGATTCCGGCCGGAACAGGTTTACAAAAATATCGGGAAATCTCTGCAACACCTGTGCTTGAAGAAAATAAAGATTTCCTGGAGGATTCCCTGTATTAATTTGAGAAATTAATGCTTCTCAAATAGCTAAACATTTAATAAGAGACGTCAAAAAGTGATCAGAAACTTTATTTGACGTCTCTTTGTTTTATAAATTGACAGTCCGCTGTTCTACAGTGCAAATTAAACAAAAAAACAAGCCATCTTAGGAAATGCTTGGAATACCTGTAATTTTGTCGGAAAAGATTCAAACCGGATTAGCATTTACAAATATTTGTATTATAATGGACAAAGTTTAGTTAAAAAAACTTAACTAATTACAAATGTTAATTCAAGATCATTCAAAGCTATTCAATAATCGCTTTTACTAAATATATTGTGGAAGGAATATGAATTTGAAACAGAATAATTATTCTAAGCTTAATCAAGATCAAAAAGATTCTGCAATTAAGCAAGAGAACCTGAAAAATATAGATGAATTATTAGCCACTCAAGATATAGACTTTTTACGCTTGGGATTCGATATCGGATCTACTACCATTAAAGGAGTTGTCTTAGAAGCAGATGAAAGCATCGTCTACAATTCCTATCGCCGTCACAATTCAGACATTAGAGGCGGAATTAAGACAATCTTAAGTGAAATAAGAGATCAATTTCCCGATCAATTGTTCAAGATAAGTTTGACCGGTTCCGGAGGAGTAGCAGTAGCTGAAATTCTTGATGTACCTTTTGTGCAAGAAGTTATAGCAGAAACAGAGGTTATAGAACGTTATTACCCTGCTACGGACTGTATTATAGAACTGGGTGGAGAAGATGCAAAAATAACATTTCTCAAGCCCAATACTGAACAGAGAATGAATGGAACCTGTGCCGGAGGTACCGGATCTTTTATTGATCAGATGGCTCAACTGTTGCAAACTGATGCTGCAGGATTGAATGATATGGCGAAGAGTTATGAAACGATATATCCGATTGCTTCAAGATGTGGAGTTTTTGCAAAAAGCGATTTGCAACCTTTACTAAATGAAGGCGCTCCCAAAGATGATTTGGCAGCATCCGTATTACAGGCTGTAGTAAATCAAACTATTGCAGGATTAGCTCAAGGACGGCAGATAAAAGGCAATGTGATTTTTTTAGGCGGTCCGCTCTATTTTCTGTCTGAACTGCGTGTAGCTTTTGAAAGAACATTGGCTGAACAAGTAGACAGTTTTATTGTGCCCGATAATGCTCAACTCTATGTAGCTATAGGTGCTGCAATGCTATCTGATGAAAGCCGCTTGGTCGATTTAAAAGAAGCGGTTGAACGTTTTAATGAATCGGACAAGATAGGCAGCGATGTTTTGACGATGTCTCCGTTATTTGCTGATCAATCAGAAAAAGATGTATTTGATGCCAGACATGCCAAAGCCTCCATCGAGGAATATGAAATAGATCGAGCTAAAGGTCCTTGTTTCTTGGGAATTGATGCTGGAAGCACCACTACCAAAGCAACCTTGATTGATCAAAAAGGAAATCTGGTTTATAGCTGGTATGGTAGTAATGGTGGTAGTCCCGTAAACAGTACTATTTCGATCTTAAATGAACTATATGATTTGCTGCCGGAAAATGCTTGGATTGCGAATTCATGTGTCACAGGTTATGGTGAAAAATTAATTCAAGCAGCTCTGAAAGTTGATCAGGGCGAAATTGAAACTATGGCGCATTATCGCGGAGCTGAATTCTTTTTGCCGGGTGTTGATTTTATCATTGACATCGGTGGTCAAGACATGAAATGTATGCACATCAAAAATGGTGTGATTGATCATATTATGTTGAATGAAGCTTGCTCTTCAGGCTGTGGTTCTTTCTTGCAAACTTTTGCATCATCTGTCGATATGCCGATCACAGAATTTGCTCAAGTTGCTTTGCAAGCGGATAATCCTGTTGATTTAGGTTCACGTTGTACTGTATTTATGAATTCCAGAGTTAAACAGGCTCAAAAAGAAGGCGCCACTGTAGGCGATATCTCTGCCGGTTTATCTTATTCTGTTGTGCGCAATGCACTTTACAAAGTAATCAAGATCAAAGACCCTGCGGATATGGGTGACAATGTTGTTGTTCAAGGTGGAACTTTTTTGAATGATGCAGTGTTACGTTGTTTTGAACAAGTTTGCGGACGTGAAGTAGTTAGACCGAATATTGCCGGTTTAATGGGAGCATTCGGCTCGGCCTTGATTGCTANACAGCGCTGGGANAAAGTATCCGAATCCAAGATTCTGACAAAACCTGAATTAGCAGAATTTAAAATGGATACAACTTTTGANAATTGCAACCTATGTCCTAATAGATGTAAATTGACGATCTCAACTTTTGCCGATGGAACCAACTTTGTTTCAGGTAATAGATGTGAACGCGGTNCGGGAATTGAAGTCAAAGCGGAAGATAAATTACCTAATCTNTACGATTACAAATATCAGAGAACATTTAACTATTATCAACCGTTAAAACTTGCTGAAGCCAGGCGCGGTATGATCGGTATGCCGAGAGCTCTNAATATGTTTGAAAACTATCCTTTATGGTTTACAATTTTTACTGAGCTGGGTTTCAGAGTAGTCCTTTCCGGCAAATCAGATCATGGCATGTTTGAANAAGGTATGAGTACCATTCCAAGTGAAAGTGTTTGNTATCCGGCAAAGATGACCCATGGCCACATTCAGGATTTAATTAATAAAAAAATCAAGACAATCTTCTANCCGGGATTGCCCTATGAAGTTGTCGAAGATCAAAACAGTGACAATCACTTTAATTGTCCGATCGTAGTATCTTATCCTGATGTTATCCGAAATAATATGGACAGTGTTGAAGAAGCTGATGTTAGACTTTTGACACCTTTTTTACCCTTACATAATCGGAACAAACTGGTAGAACGTTTGGTAGAAGAATTGAGTGACTGGTCTGTAACCAAAGCTGAAGTTAAAAGAGCGGTTAACAAAGCCTACCAAGCCATGGCTGAATATAAAGAAGATCTCTTGAATAAGGGAGATCAAGTAGTGGCTTGGCTTAAGAAAAATAAGAAAAAAGGAATTGTCTTAGCCGGTAGACCGTATCATGTTGATCCCGGGATCAATCACGGTATCCCTGAATTAATNAATTCTNTGGATATGGCTGTTCTAACGGAAGATTCAGTAGCNAGACCCGGCTATTTAGCCAGACCGATCCGAGTGGTTGACCAATGGACATATCATTCCAGACTTTATGAAGCAGCTGCCTATGTAGCGGAAAACGATGACTT
>JGI24710J26742_10001753_pt1 | contig 19706 bp, 12 predicted proteins | sample BioPla2DNA2_FD_26742 | JGI IMG/M metagenome (IMG submission 26742) | reverse complement strand
CGTCAATTAACATTATACAGGATGATTTATGTATATGGGAGATATCTTCGGATATCTCCTAATTATTTACTTGTCTTGCCAACTATAATTATACTCTAAGCCGTGAAAATTAATGGTTCTATCCAAAGTCAGCTGAAAAATAGAAGATAAAGCGGTTTTTGTTCCTCTCTCCTTCAATCGTTTGGAACCAATACTGAAGCAATAATAACAATTGCCGACTTCAATCAAGTCTTTAAATAAACTCAATAAAATCGGCAACACTATATAATAAGGTAAAGTTAAAGAAGAAGATTTTATTTTACAATCTCTTCATTGCTTTATTAAACCAACTTGCTGTTGATCGTAAATTACAGTCTGTTTTCATACTTCGTTATTTTAGAAGCCTCTTCCCACTCTTTCATTTTTTTATCAACAAAGAATGCCTTTTCTTGATTATCAAGAAAAACCTTTATCTCTTCTCGTTTCTCCTCAAAAGTATACGGTCCTCCCTCAACAATTTCATATGCCTTGATAATATGGTAACCGAACGATCCAGCTACAAGACCCGATACCTCACCTTCTTTCAGGGCTAATGAAGCTTCTTCAAAGGAAGAAATATACTCACCATTCCCGGTTACAAAATAACCATCCTTATATTCTTCTCTTTTCATACCCAGGTCTTCACCATATTGCTCCAAAAGCTCTTCAAAGTCCTCACCGTTATTAACCTTGTCCAGTACTTCCTGTGCCTTCGGTTTTAATACCTCGAGCTTTTCCTGAAGATATGTTTCGGCTTCTTCCTCTTTCCCCTGATTCATAAGGTTTCTATACTCCTGCTGTTCTTCCTGTGGCAGGGCAATCAATATATGTTTTACCATTGTTCCGGCAATCTTAACCAATTGCACATCTGCATAATCCAATTGGGAAGGATTGCTTTGCTGTGCATTCAGCTGTTCATCATAGTATTTTTGAATATCCTCCTCTGTCACCTCTACATCCTTTGTAATATGTTCAAGAAAATCTGTAATAAGCAGATATTGAGCATATTCTCTATAGTATTCTTCTGTTTCTATCCCATAAGCTGCAGCTTCAGCCTCAATTGTTTCCACTGCTTCTTGCTTATAGTCTCTACCCGATTCCCCCGAAATGTCTCTGTTTTCCATCTCCTGTGAAACCGCTGTTATCATCTGCTCAGTAGCATTCTCAATATATTCATCTGTTAGTGTAAACCCTTGTTCCGCTGCTTTCTGTAAAGCAAGCCGCTGCTTAATTATAGAATCTAAAATCTCAATTTTGAGATTTTTAATTATTTCTTTATTCTCCTCACTATTAACATTGTCCTCAGTTATATTGAAGGAGTAGGACGTTTGTTTAAAATACGGATATAATTGGCTAAAGAAATCTTCGTAAAGAACTTTTTCTTCATTTACTTCAGCTACCACAACATTTGCCTGTTTTTCCGATAATCCTGACGGTTCTTCAAACAAGAGATTTGTCGTCTTTGAAGCTATAAACCTAGGTTTTAATAGAAAGTAGGTTCCCGTCGCCAAACCACCTATTACCAATGCCACTATACATACAACTACTATAATCCCTCTGTATTTTTTCATTTCAATTCATCCTTTAATTAATTATTTTTCTATAAAACTAATTATAGCACATAAATTTATTCTGATTGCATCAAAATTACAAAAAATCTTTTAACACAAGCTTCCATTTGTCATCCATCAACCCATTAATTCACCCCTAACCATGTTTCCGTTTTTTTAAACTCATGCCATTTGATTATATCATATATGATACAAAAGAATAAACAAAATTATATATATTTAGGGGCGTTGTATTTATTTCTATATTTCCTAATTTATTATTTAAAATAATTTATACCTGCTTCAAATATTTTCTGTTCCTTTTCTCCGGGCACATTCTTTGCCACATTTTTTCCTGTCCTCTCCGAATGTCCCATTTTACCCAATACTCTTCCGTCGGGACTTGTTATTCCTTCGATAGCCTCATAGGAACCATTGGGATTAAACCTTATATCATAGGTTGCTTTATTGTCAAAGTCAACAAACTGCGTTGCAATCTGTCCATTCTTTGCCAAGGTCTCTAAAACTTCTTTGCTTGCAATAAACCTTCCCTCTCCATGGGATACAGCAATGGTATGAACATCTCCAACCTTTACATTGTTAAACCATGGTGACAAGACAGAGGTCACCTTTGTATTAACCATGCATGACACATGTCGCCCAATTGTGTTGAACGTAAGTGTAGGACTATCCTCATTGAGATCCCTTATCTCTCCATAAGGTACCAATCCCAGTTTAATTAAGGCTTGAAATCCGTTGCATATTCCCAGCATAAGCCCATCTCTCTGATTTAATAGCTTCATTACCGCTTCCTTAATCCTGGAATTTCTAAATGCCGTTGCAATAAACTTTCCGGAGCCATCCGGGTCATCTCCACCGCTGAATCCTCCAGGTATCATGACAATTTGGGATCTTTCAATCCTCTTTGCCATTTCTTCTATGGATTCATCTATCTCCTTTGGAGACAGGTTCTTGATTACAAAAATATCCACCTGACCCCCTGCCCTTTCAAAAGCTTTTGCGGAGTCATATTCGCAGTTGGTTCCGGGAAATACCGGTATGAACACCCTCGGTTTCGCCACAGTAACTGCAGGTCTCTTTTGGTTTCTTTCTTTATACTCGTATTCATTTGGCGTGTCACCGGGCTGTTCAACTTTAGTGGGGAAAATCTTCTCTAAAGGTTCCTGCCATTTGCTGCAAAGCTCATTAATGTCAAGGCTTAACCCATTAACATCAATTGACTGCTTCTCCTGAGTGACACCAAGGATCTTAAACTCTGCTGTTCCAAACAATTCTTCCAAATTCTCTTTTCCATCTATCTCCAATACTATGGATCCATATAGGGGTTCAAAAAGCCTTTGTACCTCAGCAGCATCTTCAAATTTAAAGCCTATCATGTTTCCAAAACACATTTTACTTATGGTTTCCGCTATTCCTCCAGATCTTACGGTGTGTGACGCAAGCACTTTGCCTTTTTTTATTATTTCATATACGGTTTTGTAGTTTCTTTCAAGCTGTTCAAAATCCGGCACTCCGTTTGCATCTATCTTCAATGGAACCAGAACAACCTTGTTGCCCGCCCTCTTGAACTCTGTAGACACCGCATTATTCACGTCCATTGTCGTTACAGCAAAGGAAACCAGTGTTGGAGGAACATTCATATCCTTAAAGGTTCCGGACATACTGTCCTTCCCTCCAATGGCAGGTATTCCTAACCTAATCTGGGTATAATACGCACCCAGCAATGCACTAAAGGGTTTTCCCCATCTTTTGGGATCCTTTCCCAGCTTTTCGAAGTACTCTTGCAGCGTCAATCGGATTTTTCTGTAATCACCACCCATTGCAACAACCTTCGCAATGGACTCCACTACAGCAAACATGGCACCATGGAACGGGCTCCATTTACCGATTAGAGGATTGTATCCATAAGCCATGACCGTTCCAGTATTTGTATCGCCATCTAAAACAGGTATTTTTGCAATCATTCCCTCGGAAGGACTCAATTGATATTTGCCTCCAAAGGGCAAGAGCACCGTCGCTGAGCCTATGGTACTGTCAAACATCTCCACCAGACCCTTTTGTCCGCACACATTCAATCTTTGCAAATTATTTATCCAAGCCTCGGAAAGGTTGTCCATTCGATCCGCAACCTCCCGGGGTAGTTTTTCAAAATAATAATCATCTTCAGAAGGTGCCACAACCTCCACCTTAGAGCTCTGTTTTACTCCATTTGTATCTAAAAACTCTCTTTTAATATTTACAATGGTTTTGCCTCTCCAGTACATCACAAGTCTTTTTTCATCTGTCACTTCAGCAACCGGTGTTGCTTCAAGGTTTTCTTCCCTTGATGCTTTAATAAAGGCATCTACATCATCTTTGGACACCATTACCGCCATTCTCTCCTGGGATTCCGAAATAGCAAGCTCAGTTCCGTCAAGACCTTCGTACTTTTTAGGCACCGCATCCAAGTTTATTTTAAGCCCTTCTGCCAATTCTCCTATAGCAACAGATACACCCCCGGCTCCAAAGTCATTGCACTTTTTGATCATAGTGCTCACTTCAGCTTTTCTAAACAGCCGCTGAATATTTCTTTCGGTCGGGGGATTACCCTTCTGCACCTCAGCACCGCAAGAAAGCAAAGACTCTTCGGTGTGTTCCTTTGAAGAACCGGTGGCTCCTCCGCAGCCATCCCGGCCTGTCCTTCCCCCTAAAAGAATTATTACATCCCCGCTCATAGGTTTTTCCCTTTTTATATTCTTTATAGGGGCTGCACCTATTACCGCACCGACTTCCATTCTCTTTGCCACAAAATCCTCGTCATAAATCTCTGCCACCTGTCCTGTGCAAAGGCCGATTTGGTTTCCGTAAGAGCTGTAACCCTGAGCAGCTACCGTTGATATTTTTCTCTGGGGAAGCTTTCCCGGAAGGGTATCTTCAATCCTGGTTCTAGGGTCACCACTGCCAGTAACTCTCATTGCCTGATATACATAAGACCTCCCGGAAAGGGGATCCCTTATCGCTCCCCCAAGGCAGGTAGCCGCTCCTCCGAAAGGCTCTATTTCTGTGGGATGGTTATGGGTTTCATTTTTGAACATTACCACCCACTCTTCATTTTTTCCATTTACATCAACATCAACCACAATACTGCATGCATTTACCTCATCAGACTCATCCAGATCCTCAAGCCTTCCCCTTTTCTTCAGTTCCTTCATGGCAATTACGGCAATATCCATAAGGCAAATGTCCTTATTTTGGTCGCCATAAACAAACCTTCTCGATTCAAGATAGCTCTTGTATGCATCTTTCAAAGGAGCTGTATATTTGCCGTCTTCAATATCAACTCCATCAATACTGGTATTAAAAGTAGTATGACGGCAGTGATCGGACCAATAGGTGTCAATAACTCTTATTTCGGTAACAGTTGGATTCCTCTTTTCCTCATCCCTGAAATACCTCTGGCAAAACTCCAAGTCCTCAAGATTCATAGCAATCCCCATATTCTCCATGAAGATCTTAAGCTCATCCCGGGACATCTCTATAAAACCATCCATAACCTTGACATCCTCGGGTATACTTGCCTCCCTCTCAAGGGTGGAAGGCTTTTCTAGCGATGCTTCTTGAGACTCAATAGGGTTTATCAAATAGTTCTTGACCTTCTCATACTCCTCCTGCGTTACCTCTCCCTGAAGCACTACAAGCTTTGCAACCTTGGTTTGAGGCCTTTCCCCACAGGTAAGCATCTGAATACACTGGGAGGCTGAATCAGCCCTCTGGTCATACTGACCCGGTAAATACTCTATAGCAATCATCCTGTCTTTGCTGTCGATATTTATATCCTCGTCAAACACTTCGTCTACCGGCGGTTCAGAGAATATGGTTTTTTTAGAATTCTCATATTCTTCATCGGTTATTCCTTCCACATCATACCTGTTAATTACTCTAACACTCACAAGACCGCTTATTCCAAGATTTCCCTTTAAATCGCGATACAAACTTTGGGCTTCAACGTCAAACCCCTTTTTCTTTTCAACAAAAACTCTCCTCACTACTTTTTCCATATTCATACCTCTTTCAAAAAAATTTAACTTCCTTTCTACAATGCACTTAAATAAATATCAAAGATTAAACTAAACGCCTTTTACTATACATTATAAATTTTACACAATACATTATAATACGATAATCTTAGTTTATCAAACCTTAATTATTATGATGTGTTTATATTTTTTTCACCTTTTTTTCATGTACCTAAACCCATCGGTTATATATATTTAAGCAAAAAATATGTTAGAAACATTCTGGAGCAAGTTGTAGAACCAGTTAATGCGGCGGGGAATGGTTAAATATAATTTTGTAGTAATTCGTGTCTAAAATCTTTGCAGAAAATTTAAACTTATCCCCCACAACCTGATGCACCTGCTTGACATACTCTCCGTCATATTCCGAACCGTCGGTAAAGGTAACAGTGTTGGTTTTGCTGTTAAAAAATGCCTTATCGGTAATCCAGCTTTTGTTATAAAAAATCACAAGAGACGGACTATCTGAAAGAATATCTCTTCCCATAAGGAGCCTTGAATCATATTTCAGTCCAAAAAGGTTGGATAGGGTCGGTATAATATCCAGACTAGAGCAAGGTTTATCCACTTTAACAGGCTTCATACCGTCTTTCCAAATAATCAAAGTGCTTTTATAAAGCTCGAAATTCTCTTCAACCTTGTGACCTGCTAACTCGTCAATGTTCTCTTTGGGCAATCCATAGGGATAATGATCACCACTAATCACAAATACCGTTTTATCCAGTATGCCTTCTTTTTTCAACTCTTCAACCAGATGCTCCAATGCCAAATCCAATTCTTTCTGGCATGCCAGATATGCCTTTGAAGCCTCACTGTATGGCAAATCCTTTACAAAGTCCTTATTCTTTTTTGCAATATAGTTCCCTACAAAATTATACTGAAGATGTCCGCTGATGGTCATATAGTATGTGTGAAACGGTTCACTTCCTATATATTGCGGCAATGTCACTTCTATCATTTCCAGATCCGATTCCGGCCAGGTTTCCTCAATCTCCAGTCCGCTGCCTATTGCAATAAACTCATACCCCATATTGGGGTGTGACAAATTGCGGTTATAATAGGATGCAGTATGATTATGATAGGCTTTTGTGAGATATCCCAATTTTTTAAATTGGTTTCCCATCGCAAAAGGAAGATAATTTTTGCTAGATCTTGAGAAACTCCATACACCGTTTTTAGGAATTAAACCGGTACAAGCAACATATTCTCCATCCGATGTGCTTACTCCCCATACCGGGTTATAAAATTGATTGAACACAAAACCATTGTTTGCCATTTTATAAAGCGTCGGAGTTGTTTTTTCATCTACAGCAAAAGACGAAAAAGCCTCTGCTGTTATAAAAATAAGATTACATCCTTCAAACAGGCCTGTATACTCGTTTTGCTGCGTAGGCTGTATGGCTGAAAAATAGTTGTGCATAGCAAGAATGGCACTGTTTTTCTCATTATTAATCAAACCCTCAAAATCTATATCCATAACATTGTATGGCGTCGGTTTTATAACTTCTGCTGTTTTTTCCGGTGACGGTGTAGGTGAATTGACACTGGAGGGCGTAATATAGGATTCCTTTGGGGTACTACTCTTGTTATCAAGGGCTGTAGGAACACCAACACCGTCATGCCCGGCATATACATCCTCGCTCGGTTCCCATATAAGCTGTTTAATATCCAAAAGCACTGACGGCATAAGACCAAGCTTACCGACTGCCAGTTCCATCGAACTTATTTTGTGATACAAGGTTCGTTGCGACACAGGACTGTCTCCTGTCATGTTTATACAAAGCCGCATAATCAGGTAAGTTATTATAAAAGCTCCAAAAAAAATGCTTGCTGACTTAAGTTTTAATTGAGTACAAGGATATTTTTTAACATAAAAAATGCACAATAAAACAACCGGTATACATAATAAAATCAACGGTATGATATTTTTGAGCAAAGTTGAAACAATGACATCTCCAAACTGCATGGCATCACCGGCACCCACCAGAGAATATACACACAAAGGCACCCTGAAAATTTGAAAATAAATTAACTGAATCATATAGACCAGTGTAAAAAAAGAAGTCAAACATATTGAAACAATTTTGTTAACCTTTTTTGAAAAAATACCCGTGATTACAAACAAAAGAAGGCCAAAGGAAAGGGAAAACAGAACCGGGAATAAAAAGTCTGAATTAATTCCGTTTATTCTTCGAATTGTATATACAAGCTCATTAAAGCAAAAAAACAAGAAGTAAAACAATAGAAGCCAATAGGGATTAATAAAGCAAAAAAACCTTTTAATCAAAGTTCTTATTTTATATATTATAGATTTAACCTTATTCATTGATAAACACCTTAGTTTTCATAATATATTATATTTTACATACATCATATCATAAGCGATACAAAAATAAATAGTTTTTTAAAAAAACCGCATCAAACTGTTCCCATTTATCTTTACATATTTGTCCCATATATGCTACGATATTAAGAGCATAAAAAATAAGTATTGCGTTTTTTTTATATAAATTTGTGGGATAATGAATTTGTTATATTAAAAGCACTGAGCAGTTAAAATATTAAAAGAAAGGGTGTTTCCATGTCTGAACAAATTAGGCAAATCAGTGAAAGGATAAAAGAATTAAGAGAGATTTTAGGTATTTCCGTTGAATCCCTTTCAAAGGAACTAAATATTGCCAAGGAAACATACTTAGAATACGAAAGCGGCAACGTCGATATACCTGTAAGCTTTCTGTACAAAATTGCAGCCAGATTTGATGTTGAACTTTCCGAAATTCTTACCGGTGAGGCTCCCAAGCTTCGTACATACTCAGTTGTAAGGAAGAACAAGGGTGTAAGTGTGGAAAGAAGAAAAGACTACAAATACCAAAGTCTTGCATACAATTTTGTCAACAAAAAAATTGAGCCATTTCTTGTTACCGTTGAACCCGATTCTAATGATGAAATGCATTACAATTCCCATCCCGGTCAGGAATTCAACTATGTCATAGAAGGAACTTTAAAGGTATTAATCAATGGTCATGAAATAATACTTAATGAAGGTGATTCCCTGTTCTTTGACTCGGGTGAAAAACATGGAATGAAAGCGTTGAACGGTAAAGTCGCCAAATTTTTGGCTGTAATAATTTAATGGAGGTCTTAGTGTAATGTTAGAAAAATTTCTATCAAAAGTTGATTTCGACTCTTATGAGGACTTTATTGATAATTTTAAGATAAATGTCCCGGATAATTTTAACTTTGCATATGATGTTGTGGACGAAATTGCTGCAAAAACCCCCGATAAGATAGCAATAGTATGGTGTGATGAAAACGGGAACGAGGCTACCTTTACTTTTGGCCAGCTAAAGGAGTACAGTAACAAAGCTGCCAACTTTTTTAAAAGAGTTGGAGTAAAAAAAGGTGACCCCGTAATGCTTATATTAAAAAGGCGTTATGAATTCTGGTTTGCTGTTCTCGCACTCCATAAAATAGGTGCGGTTGCCATACCTGCTACTCATCTTTTGACAGCTAAAGATATAATTTATAGAAATAATGCAGCGGATATAAAAATGATCTTCAGCATTGCTGAAGATGAAGTAATCAAGCACATTGAAGATTCTCTGGAAAAGTCTCCAACCGTTAAAGTTAAAGCACTTATAAATAGTGAGAAAGACGGTTGGTATAACTTTAATAGCGAAATTGAAAAAGAATCTTCCCAATTTGAAAGACCCACTGGTGAGAATGCACCGACCAATGAAAGTATGATGCTACTCTATTTTACCTCCGGTACTACCGGCATGCCCAAAATGGTAGCCCATGATTTCACATATCCTTTAGGGCATATCAATACCGCCAAATACTGGCAAAACGTAATTGATCACGGACTTCATTTAACCGTTGCCGATACAGGATGGGCAAAAGCTGTATGGGGAAAAATATATGGTCAATGGCTATCCGGCTGTGCTGTTTTTGTATATGACTATGAGAAATTTGTTCCCCATGAACTTTTAGATGTTATATGCAAATATGGGGTAACTTCCTTCTGTGCACCGCCTACAATTTACAGGTTCTTTATAAAAGAAGACCTTACAAAGTACGATTTTAGTAAACTTAAGCACTGTGCCGTTGCAGGAGAACCATTAAATCCTGAAGTATACAATCAGTTTTATAAAGCAACAGGATTAAAGCTTATGGAAGGATATGGTCAAACAGAGCTAACTGTTACTCTAGGCACATTTCCTTGGATGGAACCAAAACCCGGTTCCATGGGCAAGCCTGCTCCCGGTTATGACATAGATTTACTGGATGAAAACGGTAATTCCTGCGAGGTCGGTGAAGAAGGCCAGATAGTTATAAGAACCAACAAGAGAAAACCTGCGGGAATGTTTATCGGATATTACCGGGATCAGGAACTGACAAACAAGGTATGGCATGATGGAATATACTATACCGGTGATATGGCATGGCGGGATGAAGACGGTTATTACTGGTTTGTCGGAAGAGCCGACGATGTTATAAAAAGCTCGGGATACCGTATCGGACCCTTTGAGGTTGAGAGTGCACTACTAGAACATCCGGCGGTACTTGAGTGTGCAATTACTGCTGTTCCGGATCCGATTAGAGGACAGGTGGTTAAAGCCACGGTTGTTCTAACGAAAAACTATACCCCCGGCGATGATCTAGTAAAAGAGCTTCAAAACCATGTTAAAACGGTTACCGCTCCATACAAGTATCCCAGAATAATTGAATTTGTCAAGGAGCTTCCCAAAACCATCAGCGGAAAAATAAGAAGGGTCGAAATAAGAGATAAAGATAAAACAGCTAACGAATAAAAAGTGAAGAAAAATATGAAAGAAACTTGAGTTACGCAAGTCAAGAGCCTGTAAATACTCCTATCAACTGTGAGTACATCGAAAACAAAAGAAGTCCTGCAATGTTATGCTATATAACTATGCAGGACTTTTTAGTGGGATTTCACAAAGTGAAATGAGCAAAAAGCGATGGGGACTCGATGCCTCTGGAGCTTTTGTTCACTTGGATTTTATTATATCACTTAATAACCTTAATTTTCTGAAGCAAATCTCGAAAGCATTAAATTACTTCTCTCAATAAACCTTGTCATGGCCTCAGGCTCAAGCTGCTTATGACTCATCCTTGAAAGATCGTATATATGTTCACATATAAGCTTTAGATCTTCCTTCTTATCTTCCTTGTCCTTAATCTCAAGAATCGATTTAATCAAACTATTGTTGCTGTTTAAAACAAGGGTTACTTCCTCCCCTTCCAATCCACCGAAATTAAGTCCGCCATACATTCTGCTCATCTCCTGAAACCTTCTTGCCTGTTCCGACAACAGGATCATTCCGGGAACTGTCGCTACTTTCAAGGCCTCCACCTTAATTTTCAGCTTGTCATTACCGAGGTTTTCCTTAAAGACCTTTTCCAATTTCTCTGTGGTCTCCTTTAATAAATTCTCGTCAAGCTTTGCATCATCATCCCTCATGCTATCGCTCAAATCAGAATCTATTCTCAGGAACTTAATATCCTTTTCGTTCATCTCCATAAACTGAATAAAATGATTGTCTATGGGTGATGTCAGCACGACAGCATTAAGGTCATTGTCTCTAAACATCTTTATATACTGAGCCTGCTGATTTTCATCCGATACATAGAATACCTTGTTCTCATGCTTTTCTTTATTTTTTTCAAGGTAATCCTTTAAAGTCACATATTCTCCATCTATAGTCTTAAATATAATTATATCCTTAACCCTGTCATAAAACTTTCTTTCCTTTATGCATCCAAATTTTACAAAGGGATTTATATCGTCCCAGTATCTGTTGTAGTTTTCCCTTTCCTTTTCAAATAATGAAGTCAGCTTATCTGCCACCTTCTTAGTTATATGGTTGGAAATCTTATTTACATAACCGTCATTTTGCAAAAAGCTTCTCGAAACATTGAGCGGAAGATCCGGACAGTCAATGGTACCCTTCAAGAGCATCAAAAACTCAGGAATAACCTCCTTGATATTATCTGCAACAAAAACTTGGTTATAAAACAGCTTAATCTGCCCTTCAAAGTTATCCATCTCGTTTCTGAGTTTCGGGAAATACAGTATTCCCTTTAGATTAAAGGGATAATCCATGTTAAGATGAATCCAGAACAAAGGCTCATTAAAATCGAAAAAAACCTTTGTGTAGAAATCCTTGTATTCCTCTTCCGTGCAATCCTTTGGATTTTTAAGCCATAATGGATTCGTATCATTTATAGGTTTTGGCTCCTCAGGCTTCTTATTTTCCTCGTCCTTATCTTCCTTTACTGCATTTGCATCTTCAAAAAACACTTCATAGGGAAGGAATGAAAAATACTTAACCAAAACCTCCCTTAATTTATAAGGCTCAAGAAACTCCTCGCTGTCTTCAGCTATATAAAGGGTTATAGTGGTTCCCCTTTCTATTCTGTCGGACCTGTCCATCTCGTACTCAATACCGCCTGTACTTACCCACCTGACAGCCTCGGCATCCTTCACGTAGGAAAGACTGTCAATTTGCACCTTGCTTGAAACCATAAAAGCCGAATAAAAACCCAGTCCAAAGTGCCCTATTATCTGAGCCTCATCGGTCTTGTCCTTATACTTCTCAACAAAATCCTTTACTCCCGAAAAAGCAATCTGGTTTATGTATTTCTTTACTTCATCGGCAGTCATGCCAATACCGTTGTCCATTATTTGAATGGTCTTTTTTTCTTTGTCCAGCACAACCTTTATATAGTATTTTTCGTCACTGCCAATCTCCGCTTCACCGATGGCTACAAGTTTTTTTAACTTACTTATCGCATCACTGCCGTTTGAAACCAGCTCCCGGATAAAAATATCCTTTTCCGAGTATAGCCATTTCTTTATAATAGGAAATATGTTCTCTGTGTTAATGGATATAGTTCCACTTTCGTAATTCATTCAAGTCCCTCCTATACTAACTATTAATCCTAATAAAAACTCAACTAATACATATATTACAATTGTGAGCAAAAGCTTGTCAAGAATAACAAAAACTCTTGGACAGCGAGACCCTTCGCTTTTTGGTCATTTCACTTCGTGAAATCCCTCTAATTTAGCACTCAACAATGGCAAGTACTAACAAAACCTTGTTCACAATTTTAAACCCTCGTTTTTTCCTGGTTTAATACCTTTCTTAACAAAATGCCTTTAACCAAATTCTTATACACCACTGTCAGAACCAAAAGAATAACGCTTATCAGCACAATTGTGCCCCCGGGAACTAGGTTCAGGTAAAAAGAAAGGGTAAGCCCCGTTACTATGGCAATCATCCCGTATAATACAGAATAAACCATGGTCTGTTTAAAACTCTTTGCTATTTGTATGGCCGATGCAGAAGGAAGAACCAGCAACGAAGAAATAACCAGCACCCCTACTACCCTCGACGATACAGCGATGGTCACTGCAGTTAGAACCATAAAAATAAAATTTATCATTTTCACCGGAACACCGGCAAGTCTTGCGGCCTCCTCGTCAAACGTAATAAAGAAAAGTTCCTTGAACATAAGAATAATAGTCAAGATAACAACTATACCGAGGGTAATAATCAACCTGAATTCGAAATCGTTTATTGCAACAATACTGCCAAATAAATAGGATGTCAATGAAAAGCCATTTTTGACAAAACCGGAAAATATCCCTGCAAGGCCTATCCCGGCAGATAATATGACCGCTATTGAAATCTCAGAATATTTTGGAAAAGCCCTCCTAATCTTTTCTATCCCTAAGGCCGCCGCTATAGAAAAAACTGTAGCCCCAATTATAGGGTTAAGGCCAGTAATAAGTCCTAATGCCACACCGGCAAGAGAAGTATGGGAAAGAGAATCCCCTATCATCGATAACCTCCTTAGAACTATCACAACTCCTATGGCCGGAGCCATAACAGCAATAAGTATTCCAATAAAATATGCCCTTTGCATAAACTCCAGATTTAAAACAAAATCCTCGCCAAAAATTCCGAACATTAATTTCCCTCTTTCATACAGCAGTTTTCACAGAAATGTCTGTGGGCATGAAGATTTACATCATAACCGTATACACCTCTAAGACTGCTGTTCGCAAATTCCCTTGTGTTTTCATTGATGATTATTTTTTTATTGCTCATACAAGCAATTTTATTTGCATGCACAGTAATCGCCCCAATATCATGGCTTATCATAACTATTGTTATTCCTATTTCACTATTGAGCTTTCCTAAAAGGCAGTATAGAGCACCTTCCGTCTGGACATCAATTCCGACAGTAGGCTCGTCTAAAAACATGATTTCAGGCTCGGAAACCAAAACCCTAGCTATAAACACCCTTTGCTGTTGTCCTCCCGACAAATTGCCAATCAACTTGTCCTTGTACTCTTCCATTCCAACAGTCTTAAGGGCATCATAAACTAGATTCTTGTGCTCATTCTTTACCCTCTTGAAAAGTCCTACCTTTGAAAACAAATTAGCACTCACAACCTCTTCTACTGTGGCAGGAAAACTGGTATTAAAGGCGTTTGCCTTCTGGGATACATACCCTATTTTGTTCCAACCGTTAAACTTTTCAATGTTCTGACCTAAAATTTTTATTCCACCCCGAAGAGGCTTAATATTATTCAAAAGCAGCTTTACAAAGGTGCTTTTTCCCGAGCCATTAGGGCCGATTATACCTACAAAATCACCCTTCTCAACTGAAAAATCCAGATCCTCCAGTATGAGCCTCTCTCCATATCCAAAACTTAAACCCTTAACTTCAATAACCTTTTCCATTAGATATCCGCCTTTAGCAAAGTATTTAATAACTTTGTCCAACAAACTCACTCAAGAGCCTTTTTCAAGGCCTCAAGATTTTCCCTCATCACAAAAAAATAATCTTTCCCTAATTTAATATCCTCATCTGTAAGTCGACCCAGCGGGTTCAAAACGAAAGTTTGTGCCCCCACCTCTCTGGCAATAGTGTTTGCCACCTTGGGATTTGACATTCCGTCTGTAAAAATAATCTTTATATCATTATCTCTTATAAATTTTACTATTTCAGCCATTTTAGCCGGTGTTGGCTCAAACTCAGAATTCAAGCCTTCAACTGCATTCTGCCGGATTCCATAGGCCTCGCAAAGATATCCAAAAGCCTTATGCCCCACTACAATATCCTTTTTAGTAGTCTTTGATAATGCTTCCCTGTACTCTTTATCCAATGCATCAAGCTTTTCGGCATTATCATCATAATTCTTTTGATAATAATCAGCATTTGCCGGATCAACCTTTACTAAAGCATCCTTTATAGCTTCCATCTGCTTCTTGGCCATAAGGGGATTCAGCCAGACATGCGGGTCATATTCCGCTGAATCATGGTCTTCTGCCTCTACATTTTCTTCCCCGTCTTCCTGCTCATTCCCATGAGAATGTCCCCCTTTTAAAAGTTCTATCCCCTTTGATGTTTCTACAACCACAAGGTCTTCGTTTCTAATGGAACCCAGAATCTTTTCCACCCAAGGCTCCATGCCGGCACCATTAAATATAAAAACATCCGCTTTTTCAATCGCAAGAATATCCTTTGGCGATGGTTCCCAGTGATGGGGTTCGGTACCTGAAGGAATAATATTGGTGAGTCTTATTTTATCACCGCCGATTTTTCCAGCAAAGTCATACATGGTATAAAAACTTGTACACACACTGATTCTGTCATCGCTGCCCTGACTGTCAACATCAAGATCGCCTGAACATCCTGCGGATATGAAAAGCATTATCATCATTATAAAAACACTACACAATAAATATCTTTTCTTTGAAACATATTTTTTCATTAAAAACATCCCTTCTGTAAAATGTTATTTACAGCCAAATTATATCCATTGAAGTATTCTATTAAACATTTGATTTCAAATGCAAATCATTTGCATTTAAAATAATTATATATTGGGTATCACTAACTCGTCAATAGTCTTTTAAACAAAGGAATGCATGAATAAAGGTGAAAAAAAGAACTGTCTTAAATACTGCAAAAGACAGCTCCTGTAAACTCACCGGTTTATTCTTTTTTGCACTTAGGGCAGAGCCCATATATCTCCAATTTATGACCCGTTATATCAAAATCATTTTTTTCGCCTATATCCTTTTCCAGTTTCTCCAACGGGCAAAAATCTATCGGCACTGACTTGTGACAATTAGTACAAACCAAATGATGCCTGTGCCCGTCCACGGTAAGCTCATACCTCGCCTTACCGTCACTCATAACAGTTTTATTAACAAGAGATTTGTTTTCCATAAGATCAAGAGTCCTATAAACAGTGGACAAGTTGACAGATTCACCAAGTTCCTTTATACGCAAAAATATATCCTCAGCCGAAAGAGGATTATCGGTGCTTTCCAGCACTTCTATAACCGTCTTTCTGGGCTTTGTATTCTTGCAACCGATTTTAGCCAGTATATCATCTGCCAACCTTTTCATAAAACACTCATCCTTTAAATTCTGTATTATACCAATCACCAAAAGTGCACTCACTAGCTCTAATAGATGTGTTGGTAAAAAACTATAAAAAATTTAGAAAGTTTTTCTACAATCAAAAAATTTTCTTTAAACCGAGGTGTTATAATATGATTATTTTACTTCAAATAAGCCATTATTTCAATAATATATCCACCACTATAAAAATTATAACCCCGCACCCTATTGCATATGCCATTTTAAATTTTGCTTTATCTTCTTTTTGCTCAAAATCCGTATAGGGCTGTATACTCATTGAAACAAAAGTATATTTTAGATATTTGAATATATATAAAAATCTCTGTTTGGCATTTCTATTAACAATAACAATTATTACCGCAATAACCCCTCCTGCAAGAAACGAGTATATCATAATTTGAATCCCTTCCCTAAAGCCCATAACTGCACCAATTGCACTAAAAAGCTTTATATCTCCTGCTCCCAGCATTCGTAATGCGTATAAAAGAATCAATATAAAAAAAGGGGCGGCAATACCAAGAAAAGAATCCAGAAGTCCATCTAATCCATCAAGTACAAATCTAGTCACAATACCGATAAACACAAACGAAAATGTGAGTTTGTTTTTGATCTTATAATGTCTGATATCACTTGCAAGTGCAAGTGCTGTAAGAATTAAAACTTCTGCATACCTTATCCCTATTGTCTCCACCTCCCGTTTGCTTTTTCAAAAACCCATTAACGAACAAAGGTAAGGAAAAACAAAGGGAGCTTTTTCGCTCCCCTTTAATTTTATGTTCTCTACCACTATTATCGTCTTTTACAGGCGTTCAAATAATCCTTTTACATCAATATTTTCTGTTCTTTAAATCTATATAATGCGATCTAAATATATTTATGGATAATAGTAATTACAATCGCATTTATATAGTTATTACTCTGCGGGAAATTTATCTATTTTTCTCAACACATACCTCTTAAGCAACGTTATATCTGTGGAATTGACATCATCATCAGCGTTTACATCTGCTGCAACCTTTAATCTTGCCTCTTCTTCGGGATCGGAGAATCTTAATTTTCTCAATACATATCTCTTTAATAGCGTCAAATCCGTTGAGTCTACACTGCCGTCATGATTCAAATCTCCATATTTAACATTAACCGTTGGAGTTGGAGTTGGTTTTGGATTGGTCGGCGTCGGTGTCGGATCAGGATCATTCCCACCCGGAGGAACGCTTCCCCAAACTCTTACATCCCCATCATATATCGGTATAAATTCGGTCTTTCCTCCTGTAAAGCCTTGTTCTAGGCCTTGGAAGGAGAAATCATTGGTATTGTCCCAGTTACCTTCTCCGTAAGGAGCTGTAATAGTAAAGTATACATCCCTCTTGTAATCATTCATTCCTCCCGGGAATATATTTACACCGGTAAAGTCAATATTTACATAGTATATATTGTTTTCTTCGTCCCACGGTATAAGCTGTGAAATCTTAGCACCACCGGTAGTAGTGGATTCTACAACAATATTGTCAAGGCCAATACCCTTCGCTAGGGTTTCGGTTATATCGACATAGTATCTTGCTGACAACTTATCGGATCCCCTTGCTGGCCATCCGCTTCTGTTATTTATTGTTGTCTTGATATTGACAAACCCGGCTCCCGATGCGTTTACTGCTGCTTCAACAAAAAATTCGTCCTCCGGCGTTTCAAAAGCGGTGAAATTAGGAATGGGATTGCCTCCATACTTACCGTACATTTTAGCAAGTACACCGACAAAACCGGCATTATAGTCATTTGCAACCTCATTGCACTGATAATCAATCAGGCTGTCAACATAATTGTCACTGCTTCCAGGTCCTCCAACCAAAGCCCCTACAAGAACATGCCTGCTTTCAGATGGTGTATCCATCATACCGCACCAAGAACCGTGTGCAGTTCTATGATGAGGATTTTTAGGCGGGTTTTCTCCAAAGCCTACCACAAAACTCCTTCCAGCACTTCCCAGTGCATAATCGATCTGGTTCTTCGCAAACTCTTGATATTTAGATGCTTTAGCCGGATCACAGCCATCCCAGTCAGCATAAACACTAGCCAAGAAAGCCTGCGTTGTCGCATACCTCAATGAACCCCAACCGTCAAGCCATGCAAGACCTTTTGGTGTGTATTGAATCCTAGTTCCGTTAAACCCGGAGGTCCACCAATCAAGATTATTTTCTATACACTGCATATAGAAAGGATCCCCCGTAATTTTGGCTAATAGCAAAAAGGAACCAAATATCTTGTTATCCCAACAATGAGCCCAAGAATACTTTATTGTAGTTGTTCCCCTCTCCCTTTCCCAATTCGGTTCATAGGATTCTGCTTTTTGAAGATAAGCATCATCTTCAGTTGCCAGATAAAGCCATACGCTTGCCCAAGTAAGTTCATCATAAAAACCACTGTGGGATGAATAATATCCTTCTGCTTCTACATATCCCTTATCGCTTCGGGTAGTGTCTGCAAAGGTAAACAGTTCTTCGGCATGCTGAAGGAGTGTAGCTGCGTATGCCGGATCAGTAGGTTTGAATATAATCGAAGAGGCAGCCAAAGCAGCTGCTGTCTCAGCAACAACCGTGGAACCTGGATTTGATTTATCCACTTTAAAAGATGGTCTTTCCATCTGCATTACCTCCGCCGGTCCCCACCAAGAATGGTCAGCTGCGGAGTCTCCCACCTGATAATAATACACATTTGGACTTGGGTGGCATTTTACAAGGTAGTCGGTCGCCCATTTAATGTTGTCAAGTATGTATGGAAGTTGTCCGCTTTCTACATAAGCATCCCGGGACTCATATACACTCCATGCCAACATGGTAACGGAATAAGCCATCGGAAGGTTGAATTTTACATGGTCACCGGCATCATACCAGCCCCCTGTAAGATCCAGACCAACATCCGCACCATCATTGAGTCCGGAATCTCCCCGCCAATTGTTCCTTGTGTTTTCAGGCAATTTTCCGGATCTTTGAAACTCATAGAACATTATTGCCTTTTGGAGTGCTTCCCCATAGTTATAGTCCGCTGCATGGATTACCATACCCTGCGGGATTAGCAACACAGTTATCAACACAGCTGTCAGCACAAATGCTATCTTTTTTTTCACTATCAATCTCCCCTTATTCCTTTATTTAATATTCTATTGGCATATCCCAACGCATCCCATTGATACGCCAAATTCTAACACCTGTGATTTTTTATAACACCCCGGTTCAAAGTAAATTTTTCGATCGTAGAGAAATTTTATTACTTGTTAATATGCATTGTTTTGATATACTGCTTAGTAGTATTGAGTTGGAAGGAAGTGCTATTATACATCAACTGCTACAAATCGTTTTTTCTTCTTTAAAATAATTGCTTTTATATAAACTATCAAACCTTACCTACCTTTATTCTACCATCAAAATGTCCAAAATTCAAAATATTATTGGATAAGAATGCATAAAATAAATGCGAAGAAATATTATATAACCCGTGAACTACCACCGCCTATAGAGGCAGATGGCTTCTTGGTCAATATCTCTATTGAGACAAGTTTACCCAAGCTCAAAAGAATGTTCCATCCTCGAATAAT
>JGI24710J26742_10001749_pt1 | contig 19721 bp, 19 predicted proteins | sample BioPla2DNA2_FD_26742 | JGI IMG/M metagenome (IMG submission 26742) | reverse complement strand
GATTTACTTTTTTGATTTACTTTTTTATTGAAGGACTTTCAACTTTTTTCTCAATTAATTTATATTCTTTTTATAAATCATTCACAAAATAGTCACATCTCCTTTGTATACTATAACCATAGACAGTGATAAAACACTTTCTACTCCCACCCTATTATACGCTATGGTAAACTAACACCCCTGTTGTTTACCGAAAAACGCCGGCTTATGCCGGCGTTTTTCTATTCTATATTTTCTATTATTTTATAGGATTACTTATAATCATACTGTCCCGTCCAAGTTTTTCTCTAAGTCCATAGGAAGCTTAGATATTCGAACCTGACCAATCATTTTATTCATAGTTTCAAGAATATCGAATTGATAGCCAGCATAACTTAAGGTGGCTTTTTCTCCATCAGCAGGAATTCTGTCCAGAATGGATATTAATAACCCATTTAAGGTATCAAAGTCATTATGATCTATCATTATATTAAGCTCGTCTTCTAAATCCTCTAAGCTAATTGATCCTTTCACCACATAGGAATCATTATCAACCGATATAATCATCTTCTCTTCTTTATCGTACTCATCCTGAATATTACCTACTATCTCCTCTAGAAAATCCTCCATGGCTACCAATCCTGCAGTTTGCCCATACTCGTCAATAACAATGGCCATATGGATATTCTTTGATTGCATCTCATGGAATAATAGGTTAACACTCTGGGTGTCAGGTACAAAAAAGGGTTCTCTTGCAATATCTTGTAAAGTCTTTTTCTTCTTGTCTGGAGATATGTAAGCTGAGGCCACATCCTTTAAGTGCAATATACCCACAATATTATCGAGATTATCCTCATATAAGGGATATCTAGAATAATTTTCAGAAAGCATGAATTTTAATGCTTCCTCCAATGATAGATCCGCATCTACAGCTATGATACGTTTCTTATGAGTCATTATATCTTCTACTTCCTTATCATCAAGCTCAATAATATTAGATATCATCTCAGCCTTACCAGCATCCAAAACACCTTGCTCATGGCCTTCATTTACCATTGATATAATCTCTTCCTCAATCTCATTAACCTGCATTTTTTTAGGATTAATCCTAAATATTCTTAAAAAAAGATTTAAGGCTATTTCAAGTAAACAACTTAATGGACTAAATATTAAGCAAGTAAATCGTATAAGTCCAAAAAATCCAAAACTAAACCTATCTGAATATTTTATTGCAAGCTTCTTAGGTAAAATCATTCCAAATATAACCATTAAGAAAATCAATAAAGCTATAGATAAAATAGTATATAAGGATAGTAAAATCTGTAGAGAAGCCTCCGAAGACTCAATTATAGAATAAAAGCCTAAATTGGGTATAAGCCCATTAATATAATATATCCCTATAGCTACTGCTATACTTATTAAGAGCATATCCATAGTATTTTGATATTTCGTATCAGAACCTATTANCTTTATAAGAGCTTCTGTNTTTTTGCTACTTCCTTCTGCTTTTTTTCTTATGGTGTTTTCATTAATAAATTCTAGCGTATATTTCATGCCAGATATTATTGCCATTATAAGGATGAGCAGTAATGTTATTACTATTCCCCATAAAGGATTATCACTTTCCATTGTAAGAATTATCCCTTCCTTCTCTTATTAAAATAATATATGTCTAAAATATGTATCTAAAGATAAACTAATAATCAGGGCCTTATCAATTTTCTTTAATACATCACGGTCCAAATGACACACTTTTTCCTTAAGTCTGGATTTGTCAATGGTTCTAACCTGTTCCAATAAAATAACTGAGTCTTTTACAATTCCATATTTATCCGCATCCAACTCCACATGGGTAGGCAGCTTGGCCTTATTCATCTTTGAAGTAATAGCTGCACATATTACAGTAGGACTATGCTTATTGCCAGTATCATTTTGTACTATCAATACCGGCCTAATACCTCCCTGTTCAGAGCCGATTACGGGTCTTAAATCCGCATAAAAGATATCTCCTCTTTTTATTACCACTTTACTCACACTCCATCTTTTGGCTTTACCCTTATTATTGCCAGTTTCTTCGTGTGTATTCCATAAAGTGATTTTGATTTATCTATAATGATAAATTATTTGATTATATTGGTATTCTCAAGTATATCCGAGGTGTTTTATTTATACCTGAGGTATTCTCAAAAAACTCGTGGTATTCAAAAGAAAACTCGTGGTATTCTAAAAGAATACTCTCGGTATTCTCAAAAGAATACCCGTGGTATTCTCAAAAGAATACNCNNGGTATTCTTTTCCCTACCGTACAGATTAATTCATATGGGAATGAATGTGACCAGCAAGCTAATGTTTCTACACTGATTATACACTCTCCATCTCTTCCAAGCAAGGTTACTATATCCCCTTGACTAACGTCATCTATGTCGGTTACATCAACCATAAAATAATCCATACAGATTCTTCCTATGATAGGTGCGTACTGCCCCCTTATAATAACCTTACCGACATTTGACATATTCCTGGAATATCCATCGGCATATCCCACAGGAATAGTGGCAACCTTAGTTTTCCTGTTTGTTATAAAGGTTGATCCATAACTTATACCTGTTCCAGCCTCTACTTCCTTGATATAAACCACATGACTCTTCAATTCCATAGCAGGAGTAAGACTGATGCTACTATGATTCACATAATCAGAAGGATAGATACCATAGGTAAGTATACCGCACCTGACCATGTCAAACTCAGCCTCTGGACATTCTATCATTCCCGCACTGTTTGAAAAATGGCGGGTTGGAATATGTATACCTTCTTGACTAAGAAGTTCGTTAAACTGCTTAAATCGCTGAAGTTGATGCTTTATACTTTCCTTATCTGCTTCATCTGCCTTTGCAAAATGTGAGAATATACCGTCTATATTTATACCTTCAAGAGAAGCTATTTTCTTTATCTTATCAATATTCTCTAAGGAATCATCAAATCCAAGCCTGGACATACCTGTGTCAATCTTAATATGAACTTTAGCTATCTTACCCTGTCTTAGGACTTCTTTAGATAAATCCTCAGCCATTTCATATTGATATATGGTCTGCATAACATCATATGAGACTACAAGATCAAACTGCTCTCTCGGTGTATAGCCTAATATTAGGATTGGCTTTGTAATTCCTGCCTTTCTAAGCTCTATTGCCTCCTCAATAATGGCAACGCCATAGGCATCTACTATGCCATTCTCAAGGGCCTTTGCCACTGCCACAGCCCCGTGTCCATATGCATCTGCCTTAACTATGACCATAAGCTTAGTATCTTTTCTAATGCTCTCCCTTACATGGCTTATATTATTCCTGATTGCACCCAAATTAATATTAGCCTGTGCTCTATAATAGTCACATTTACACAATTATCTTCACCTGGTTTCTTTTTATTAATAAGAATGTGCCTTGCCACATTCTCAAAGTTTGCCATGCAAACTTTTGACTTGCTATACAAGTTTGGTTAAGTTCATCTTATCATAAGTTTATACCTCAACTAGTTTATAGCTGAGAACATCACTAATCGAATTAACTATATCCCCTGCCATTAAGGAATACTCTCCTATCTTAGTAGCTGCCAAATCTCCAGCCAGGCCATGAATGTAGACTGCAAGAGTCGCCGCTTCAAAGGCCTTCATACCCTGGGCCATAAGGCCCGCAATAATTCCAGTCAGAACATCTCCGCTTCCAGCAGTTGCCATGCCATTATTACCAGAGATATTTATATATTTCTTACTGGAATAAGCCACTATAGTCCTAGCATTCTTCAGTACATATACTAATTCATTATTATAAGAACATTGTTTTACAATGTCAAATATATTATCAGATATATAGTCCATAGGAAGGCCAAGGAGCCTGGATAGTTCCATAGGATGGGGGGTCAAAATCGAAGTAGTAGGTAAAATGGATGAAAGCCTATCTATTCGCTCATTAATAGATAGATTACCGCCAGCATCTAGCCGATTTGCTAATATATTGATAGCATCTGCATCAATAATCAAATCTGCCTTTACTTGGGGCTTGATTACTTCATCTAGTAGCTTCTCAGCTTTATTTGATAAACCAAGCCCAGGGCCAATAACTATGACATCAGCCCAGCCTATAGCCGACAAAATATTATCCTCTGTATCGTATGAGGCAAAAAGCGCTTCAGGTAAAAGCGTCTGAACAATGCTACGATTAGATGAAGCTGAAAAGACCTTCACCATGCCTGCTCCGGTCTTTAAGCAGGCCTTCGCAGACAGATATGCTGCCCCGCTCATACCCTCAGATCCTGCAATCACTAATACCTTTCCAAATGTCCCCTTATGCCCATGCTTTAGTCTCTTGGGGAGTAAGCTTAAATCTTTTGTACTATAATAAAATGTATCCGGCTTAACACTATCTAATGCCACAGCTGGAAATCCAATATCAACCACAGATATATTTCCTGCAAAATCCGCACCTGGATAGAGTAATAATCCCTGCTTCATATATCCAAAGGTTATTGTATAATCCGCCTTTACAGCAGTATTCATAATCCTTCCCGTATCAGCTGATATCCCTGATGGCATATCGACAGAAAACACTCTGAGATTACTCTCATTAATCTCCTGTATCAAATCAGCAAGTTTTCCCCCTATTGGTTTACTTAATCCTATACCAAACAGAGCATCAATTATTATATTATATTCACAGATGGTATTACTGTTATCAATACTTATACCTAAATTTTGGGCAATAGTAAGCTGCGTCTTCATCTGCTCGCTACAATTTTCTCTTTCAAATGTCAAAAGAATTGCAACATGGTAACCCTGTAAGAACAGGATTCTACCAGCTGCAACTCCATCTGCACCATTATTTCCAGGACCACATACAACCAGTATGCGATCTTCTTTTTCTATATATAGCTTTACTTTTTTAGCAATCTCTAATGCTGCTCTTTCCATAAGAACAAGCGGAGGAATTTTAATTACCTCCATAGTATATTTATCAATACTTTTCATTTTATCAGAATCTACTATATATTCCACGTCTTGCCTCACCTATGTCTTCAATGAGTCTATACACCTATGGGTTCTTATTCATCTAAGTTCTTATCTTCTCACCTACAACAAATGCATTGGCATAATCCTTAGTGTTAGTAATGGATACATGGATAGTTGATATCCCCTTATCCTTGGCTAGCTTCTCTGCCTTACCATATAGGTTTACATAGGGTTTACCTAACTCATCCCTAAGCACCTCAATATCCTTTAAGCCAATTCCCCTAAAGCCTGTACCAAGCATCTTCACAACTGCTTCCTTAACAGCGAAATTTCCTGCAGCCTTCTCCCATTTGCTACCTATTAGCTTAATCTCTTCCCCTGTAAAGCATCTCTTTAAAAAACCGTCCTTTTCACAGGCCTTACTTATTCGGTCTACTTCTATTAAATCTACTCCTATACCTGCAATCAAGCTCATCATTCCTTATTAAGGGTTCTCACTGTTCTTTTTAATATTTATATCAAATAAATCGATAACTTCTGATCCTAAAATATCATGCATATAGGTATATATCAGGTTGTTTTCAGTCTCAATATCATGCTTAGCAAGGATTTTCTTTTTTAATTCCTCTCTAGTTTTCTGTATCCAGTCAGAAATATCATCTAGTTTATCCTGATTGTCATAGATTTTATTATAGCAATTTTTTATACTTTCTAACACAAGTTCTTCATTTGCTTCCTTGATTTTATATGGAAGTTCTGATAGCTTATCTGAAGCCTTATCTATCTTTTCATTCAGTTCATTAATAAATCTTTTGTTCCGATCTAGCTTCTTCTCCTTTGCCTTGCCAAGGAGATCATCCTTAATATCCATATTGACCACGATATCTGATACAAGAGTTTTTTTTAGCTTCTTCATATCCTTGATGTCGTGAACCGTTTTACCTTGCTGTTTCAATAGCTGATTAACCTTCTGTTCCAGCTCCTTTATTCGAACTGTTTTTACCTCATCAGGAAATAACTCATGCCATCTGGCATCCAAAGTAAGAATAGGCAGCTTTTTATCTTTAATAAGCTTATCATAATCAAACTTTTTTCTTTTTCTCATTTGTTAACCTGCCTTTCTTAATACATATATTTAATTATCGGCTGGTTTATACTTTTCAGATAGTTTATATGAGAGTTTCATTAAACTTTCTGCCAAATGAACATTTTCAACAATAACATTCTCATGTAAATGAAGATCTGTAGGCGCAAAATTCCAAATCCCTTTTATGCCCCATCTAGCAAGATCAGACGCAATCTGTGGAGCTTTAGACTTAGGTAAGGTCAAGGCCGCAATATCTACCTGATTCATTTTTATATATTCTTCCATCTCATCAATAGATTTAATCTCTATTCCACGAATTGAAAGGCCAACCAGCCTTGGATTTATATCAAATATACTTCTAACATAAAAACCTCTTCGCTCAAAATCTGCATAATTTGCCAGAGCCTGACCTAAATTACCTGCACCAATAATAATCAAACTATATCTTTTATCTAGGCCTAATATTTTTCCTATCTCAGTATGAAGATACTCAACATTATAGCCATAACCTTGTTGACCAAATCCACCAAAGTTATTAAGATCCTGTCTAATCTGGGATGCAGTTACCTTCATCCTCTCACTCAGTTCCTTAGATGAGATACGTACTACATCCTTCTCTAGTAAGTCACCTAAATAGCGGTAATATCTTGGTAATCTATTGATAACAGCCTTAGAAATTTGCTTCTTTTCCAATGCTTTATCCTCCTTTCGGTGATGAATCTATATGAAATATTATATTTGATTGTTAAGAATAAGTCAATTCATAGTAATAGATGATAATAATTATATTTATTATTTTAACCAAAGATAAAGCTAGCCAAAACCAAGCAAAATCAATGCTTGTGCAATTCTTTACTTGATTAAATTATTATGTTAGAATAATAAGGTCGTTACTTTAATACTGAAGTGATATGAAAGAGGTATAATGTCATGGTTTTATCATGTAATAATATAAGTAAATCATTTGGAGTAACCCAGATTCTCAAGGATGTATCCTTTCATATAAATGATAGAGAAAAGGCGGCCATAGTAGGAATTAATGGAGCTGGAAAAACCACCTTAATAAAAATCATTATAGGTGAGCTATATGCCGATGAGGGAAATGTCATCTTATCTAAGGGTAGTACAATCGGATATCTTTCTCAGCAACAAGATTTAAGGTCAGAGAATACTATCTATGAGGAAATGTATAGCGTAAAGCAGGACATAATTGAACTGGATAAGAGGATTCGTGAGCTGGAGCTTATGATGAAGCACGTAGAAGGTCAGGAGCTTGAGCAAATGCTTCATACCTATACTAGACTAACCCATGAATTCGAAATACAGAATGGCTACGCTTATAAAAGCGAGGTTATAGGTATACTAAAAGGTCTTGGATTTATTGAGGAAGATTTTAACAAAAATATTGATACCTTATCAGGAGGACAAAAGACTAGGATTGCCCTAGGAAAGCTTCTTCTTTCAAAGCCTGATATACTTCTTCTTGACGAGCCCACCAACCACCTAGATCTTATATCCATAGCATGGCTGGAAACATATTTGATTAATTATAATGGGGCTGTAGTTGTAGTGGCCCACGATAGGTATTTTCTTGACAAGGTTGTCACAAAGGTTATTGAACTTGACCATATGAAAGCTCAAACCTTTGATGGTAATTACTCAGACTACATTAACAAGAAAACCTTGCAGCAAGCTGCACTTTTGAAAGCATATAATAACCAACAAAGAGAAATCAAGCATCAGGAGGAGGTAATCACAAAGCTTCGCTCCTTTAACCGTGAAAAGTCTATCCGTAGAGCAGAAAGTCGCGAGAAAATGCTTGAGAAAATAGAAGTCATAGAAAAGCCTAGAGAAAATATGCAGATGCATTTTACACTAGAACCTAAGGTTATAAGTGGAAATGATGTGTTAAGCGTGGAGGGACTAGCAAAATCCTATGGAAACCTGAAACTATTCTCTAATCTTGATTTTGAAATCAAGCGGGGTGAAAAGGTTGCTATTATAGGAAATAACGGAACAGGAAAAACCACCATCCTGAAGATAATTACCGGCCACGAAGAAGCAGATGCTGGCAATATACGGTACGGCAGTAAGGTCCATATAGGCTATTATGATCAAGCTATGCAGCTACTTAATCCCAATAAAACAATCTTTGACGAACTACAGGATACCTATCCTCATCTGGATAATACTAGGATAAGAAACATCCTGGCTGCATTCCTATTTACAGATGATGATGTATTTAAACAAATTAAGGATCTAAGCGGTGGCGAGCGGGGCAGGGTTTCTCTGGCCAAGCTTATGCTCTCGGAGGCTAACTTTCTGATACTTGATGAGCCCACAAACCATCTGGATATAACATCAAAGGAAATCCTAGAAAAGGTCCTTAACTCCTATAGTGGTACCATCCTCTATGTATCCCATGACCGTTATTTTATAAACAAGACAGCCAGTAGGATTCTTGACCTTACTGAGGAGCGTCTGCTCAATTATATCGGTGATTATGATTACTATATGGAGAAAAAACCTGTGGTAGAGGCTGCTTATTTGAATAAAGTAGCTGAGAATACAGGAAATGATAATAAGGGTATGCCCTGGGCCTCCTCTAGTTCCAATAATGCTAATAGTAACGAGGCTAATAGCAACAAGCTTAGCTGGCAACAACAGAAAGAGGAGCAAGCAAGATTAAGAAAATTAAAAAATGATCTTAAAAAAACCGAGGATGAAATTCATGAATTAGAGATAAAGAACGAAGAAATAGACGCTCTTCTCATTAAGGAGGAAATCTTCACTGATGCTCATAAGCTAATGGAACTACATTCTGAAAAGAAGCAAATTGAAGCCAGACTCGAGGAATTACTAGAGGAGTGGGAAAAGCTTGCAGCCCAAGAGTTGACATAGGCTTCAAAATCCCAGATATGGTTACTGACATCTACAAAATACGGCAGTAGAACAACAGCTACTATAATTGTATGTCCTATTCGGATTAAATCCCCTAAGGAATACCATTATAGTAGCTGTATATTTTTTGAAACAACCTCACAATAGCCTATAGTCCCTGGTCTGTAAGGTTTTGTATAGTATTTATCATATGTTCATGGGCTAAGGCTTCAGCCAAATCCCCGTCTCTCTTCTTAAGTGCATCCACTATAGCCCCATGTTCCTTACTGGACTGCTCTGCCCTATAAGGTCTGGAAAGTGTTATCTTACGAACCCTTTCAACATACTGATGGAAATCAGACAATACATGGTTTAATATCTTACTTCCAGACGCCTTATATATTAGGTCATGGAATTTGTTATCAAGCTCGACTATCTGTTCAAAATGACTTCGTCTAGCATGAAAATCTGATAAATAAAGAATTTCCTCCAGGTCTTCAATCTGAGCATTAGTTATATTCTCACAAGCCCATCTTGCACAAAGTCCCTCAAGATATGAACGTATCGTATAAATATCATGAATGTCTTTAGTGGTTATGCCTGTAACAGAAGCCCCTTTATTGGGAATTATACTAACCAGCCCCTCAAGCTCTAATTGCCTCAGGGCTTCCCTGACCGGGGTCCTACTGACACCAAGCTCAGTGGCAATAGTATTTTCCTTCAATTCCTCATTCTCATGATAGTCTCCCGACAGTATCTTATCTCTAATTGTATTGTAGACTCTGCCTCTAAGTGAATACCTGTCTGCTATCTCTTTTTGAAGATTAAACTCTTCCAAGGAATACTCCTCCTTATTCAACACTAAACATTTCTGCTTAAGATAAATATCAAACATATCATTAAGCAATTATGCTTATTGACAAGTACATATCATTTATTTATCCAGACCTAGAATTTCTCGATCGTATCCATCAGATAATTAGCAAATTCCTCACCAGTAGCTCCCGTATCTCTACCTGTGATAACCAACTTCTTCTCTGTTATTGTGGTAATATCCAGTGACTTATAAAGCTTATCAGCTTCCTCCTTATATCCGATGTGGGATAAAAGCATGGCGCCTGCACGAATCATACTACATGGGTCTGCGTAGATATCTCTACCTTCCTTGACCATTCTCGGTGCAGAACCGTGAATAGCCTCAAACATAGCATAACGTTTTCCGATATTAGCGCTACCAGCTGTTCCTACACCACCTTGGAATTCTGCGGCTTCATCAGTTAATATATCTCCATAAAGATTAGGAAGTACAAGGACCTGAAAATCCTTCCTACGCTTTTCATCAACAAGCTTAGCGGTCATGATATCAATGTACCAGTCATCGGCTGTAATCTCAGGATACTCTTTGGCAATCTCGTAAAATATATCTAGGAATTTTCCGTCAGTGACCTTTATAATATTGGCCTTTGTTACTGCAGTAACTCTGGTCTTGTTATTAGCCTTGGCAAACTCAAAAGCCGTTCTTATAATTCTCTCACAGCCTTGACTTGTGACTACTGTAAAATCAACACCAAGATCATCTGTCACATTAACTCCCTTACTACCTACTGCATAAGCTCCCTCAGTATTCTCACGATAGAAGGTCCAGTCAATACCCTGTTCGGGAATTCTAACAGGTCTAACATTTGCAAAAAGATCAAGCTCTTTTCTCATGGCCACATTGGCACTCTCTACATTTGGCCAAGGATCACCCTTTCTAGGTGTGGTTGTAGGCCCCTTAAGAATAACATGACATTTCTTAATCTCCTCTAAAACAGCAGGAGGAATCGCTGCATTTTCCTCGGCTCTTCTCTCAATAGTAAGGCCCTCTATATTCTTAAACACTACTTTACCAGATTTCAAATCATCCTGTAGTAAATACTCCAATACTCTCTGAGCTTGTGCAGTAATAGCAGGACCAATACCATCACCACCACATACACCTATTATAATCTGATCTAAGGCTTTATAGTCGATAAAATCTCCCTGCGCCTTCATATCCTCTACTCTTTCAAGTTGTTCCACAAGTAACTGTCCAAATTTTTCTTTTGCCGCTTCAATTTGATCTGTTCTTAACATCATCATCCTCCAAATCATAAGTTATTGTAGGTTTCATTATTCCCAGATTTTATTGTATGTTAAGGAGTCTGGCTTGTCAACCTATGAGCTCCCTGAGACTTCGTTAATAATCTATCCTATACATAGGAAATAAGCCTTCATTGTCAACACCTATTATCTAGTTTAAATCAACTCCTACTTCTTCTCTGGCTTTATTTATAGAATTTACCATCTCTTCATCGGTAATAACCGTAATCCTTCCACTATCGTACTCCTCATCTATCCATTCCTTCACCTTATGGATTATGGGATGACTCTTGTCTAAAGCCTTATCGCCCTTTAAATTATAATAGCTATTAATCCAGTGAGCAATTCCTGCAAGTCCAGAGGTGTTGGATACCGCTACCCTAACTGGTCTGTTTAAGAATTTTTCCGTATCAAATATATTATAAATTTCCTCATTCTTCAGTAGGCCATCAGCATGAATACCTGCTCTAGTAACATTAAAATTCTGTCCTACAAAGGGGGTTCTTGAAGGAACCCTATAGCCAATTTCCTTCTCAAAATATTCGGCCATCTCAGTTATGACTCTGGTATCCATACCATCAAGAGTACCCTTTATCTGTGCATACTCAAATACCATGGCCTCAAGTGGTGTGTTACCTGTTCTTTCACCGATACCAAATAATGAACAATTGACAGCCGCTGCTCCATATAACCATGCTGTAGTTGAATTGGCTACCGCCTTATAGAAATCATTATGTCCATGCCATTCCAACCATTTAGAAGGAACTCCCGCATGGGTCATAATGCCGTAGATAATACCCTGAACAGAACGAGGTATAACTGCTCCTGGAAAATTCACTCCATAGCCCATAGTATCACAGGCTCTTATCTTTACAGGTAGCTGATACTCCTTGCTTAACTTCATAAGCTCATAGCAAAATGGGATGACAAATCCATGGATATCAGAACGAGTAATATCCTCTAGGTGACAACGGGCAGCAATACCGGTATCAAGGCATTCTCTTACTATGTTCAAATAATGCTCCATTGCCTCTCTTCTGCTCATCTTCATTTTATAGAAAATATGATAATCAGAGCAGCTAACCAGTATACCGGTCTCCTTCATTCCTATTTCCTTAACCAGCTCAAAATCCTTCTTGCTGGCACGAATCCAAGATGTAATCTCAGGAAACTTATACCCCTTCTCCATACACTGATATACCGCATCTCTGTCCTTCTTACTATATAGGAAGAACTCACATTGACGGATAATTCCCTTAGGACCTCCAAGTCGATGCATATAATCGTATAGAGTTACTATCTGCTCTGTACTGTATGGAGCCCTTGATTGCTGACCATCTCGAAATGTAGTATCAGTGATAAATATCTCCTCTGGAAGATTATGAGGTACTATCCTGTCATTGAATGCAATTTTAGGAATCTCATCATAGGGAAATAAGTTGCGAAATGTGTTAGGCTGATCAACATCAACCAAAGGGTAAATCGGCTCCTCCAAAGCGAGAAGGTTGTTCTGAGGATTTATAAATACTCTTCTCTCATCCATAAGATAATTCCATCCCTTCATAGATTATTATTGTAATTTCTAATTTTGTATTATTGTATACAATTATACACCCGATGTCAATCGCATTTTTATACAGACAATAATTGTCTTTGTCTTACTGACTTTCCATATGTCAATATAGGTGGACTGATAGATACTATTGCATAAAAATAGTGCTACACCTTATGATTTATTAGGACTGTAGCACCTTATCTGTTTGCTTGATAATATTCAAAATATTGTTCGTACTTATATGAGAGTTTCCATAGGCTAATAGATAATCCAAACCCTAAAGATATCAATAATGCTGTGTTCATATCTAGTCCAATACCTAATATAAGAAGAAGTATTATAATTATAATACCTATAACTATTCGTCTACTGAAAATATTTCTACTTCCCATTACATTTCCCCTGATATATTCCATATATTTACAATTACTTGCATGTATTATTATATCAAGAGAATATGGAAAGTCAAGATATTAATATAAATTCATAATTATCTCATAGGCTATAGGTACCAGAATCGCAGGAAGCAGATTTCCTGTTTTAATCTTTTTACCAAAAATCATATTTATACCGATTGCGAATATCAATATAGATCCTACAAAAGACAGATTACCAATAAGTCTTTCATTTAGGAGAGGCTCTACATATCTAGCAGCTAAGGTAATGATTCCTTGATAGATTCCCACAGGTATGACTGAAAAAAACACTCCTATCCCTAGGGTAGAGGCAAAGAAGATGGCGGTCACGCCGTCTATAACTCCCTTGGCTAAAAGCATAGAAGAATCTGCTGATAGACCATCTCTTAAGGAACCGATTAAGGCCATAGCTCCTACACAAAATAATAGGGAGCTGTTGACAAAGCCTTCTACAAAGCATTCGTCCTTTTCTTTATTAATCTTAAGCTTCTTCTTAAGCCATTCTCCTATCCTATCAAGTCTAGCTTCGATATTAATAGCCTCTCCTATAAAACCACCGATAGCCAGGGACACTATCATGAGCATTATGTTCCTGCTTACAATCTTCCCATCACTGATTATCAGGAGTCCCTCTAAGGCCCCACTTATTCCTATGAACATTACTGCGAGCCCTAGTCCGCTCATTATAGTTTCTTGAAACCTTTGCTTTAATCCACCCTTGATAATCATTCCGATGGTGGACCCTATTAGAATCAGGGCTATATTACCCAATGTACCTAAGCCAATCATTTATATATAAAGCCAATATATATCGGCTCTTCCTCCTATATACTTCATATGTTTTTCTCTAATTATCAACGATAAAATATAATCCCTAATACAATATAAATCTATACTAGCCCTGTTGTTTGTTCAACCTCACGTAGTGCAAGTATTGTTCTCCCGAACAGGTCATCAAGCTCCCATCCCAGCATTTCTGCTCCATTTCTAATAACATCTCTAGAACAGCCTGCTGCAAACTTAGGAGTTTTGAATTTCTTTCTTACTGAACTCACTTCTAGATCCATAGTGCTTTTTGACGGACGCATAATAGCACAAGCACCTATTAAACCTGTTAATTCATCAGTCGCGTAGAGAACCTTCTCCATCTCATGCTCAGGCTTGATATCCACGCAGATTCCGTATCCATGACTAGCCACCGCATGTATGATTCTTTCATCTAAGCCCCGTTCCCTCATAATCTCCTGTGTTTTAACACAATGCTCCTCTGGATACATTCCAAAATCAAGATCATGAAGTAATCCAACTAAACCCCAGAACTCTTCCTCTCCATGTCCTAGTTCTCTGGCAAAATACTTCATAACTCCTTCCACTATCCTAGCATGCTTCAAATGAAACTCGTCCTTATTATACTCGCAGAGAAGCTCCCAGGCTTCATCTCTATTAGGTATCTTTCCCATTATTCCTTCCTCCAAAATTTTAAGCATAAGCTTATAATCCAACTTATGCTTAACATAATTAGTTATTTGTTATTAATAAATATACAACAGCAAGTAAATAAATACAAGTATCTTAACACAAATTTTCAACTAAAACTAAGTCTCTGTCTATAACTCAATATCAATTCCCTCAGACATTACATCACAATACCCACTAACATCANACTCCNGCAATATCCTTTATAACTTCACCTGCAATGATAAGTCCAGCAACCGAAGGAACAAAGGACACGCTCCCAGGTATTTGTCTTTTATCGGTGCATTTTCTATCTGTACCAGGTGGGCAAATACAATTTCGTTTACAACTATTACTAGTTTCCTCCTTGGGCTTCATAGCCGGTTCCTTCGAATAAACTACCTTTAGTTTTTTAACACCTCTGGCTGACAGCTCCTTACGCATAACCTTAGCAAGGGGACAGACTGATGTCTTATATATATCAGCCACCTCAAATCTGGTTGGATCCAGCTTATTTCCTGCTCCCATACAGCTTATTATTGGTACATTCTGCTCCTGACACCTTAATACCAGCTCAATCTTACCTGATACAGTGTCTATAGCATCCACCACATAATCATATATGGAGAAATCAAACTGATCTGCTGTCTCCTTGGTAAAGAAACACTGATGCATAACTACCTCTGCCTTAGGATTGATCTCAAGAATCCTATCTCTCATAACCTCAACCTTGTATCTTCCTATCGTCTTTCTTGTGGCTATAATCTGCCTATTGAGATTAGTAAGGCATACCTTATCATCATCTATTATATCAAATCGGCTGATACCACAACGCACTAAGGCTTCAACTACATAGCCTCCTACCCCGCCGACTCCAAATATGGCTACTCTTGCCTTGTCAAGCTTATCCATAGCCTCTGCACCTAGCAAAAGCTCTGACCTTGAAAATTGGTTCAAAATCTTATCCTCCTTAATGACCTAACCTATCCATCATCAGATGGATTACTGCCTTGGACATTTTATCACACTCCACTTTTTTATTCAATAATACACATACAGGGTGTCATCATATTTAGGAAAGTCCTAGTATGATAACACCCTGTTCATTAACTTATTTCTTCAAAATCTTCTTTGCCCACTCCACATAAGGGACAAACCCAATCTTCGGGAACATCCTCCCACTTAGTTCCGGGAGCTACTCCACTATCAGGATCACCTAATGCTTCATCGTAAATGTAACCACATGCAGTACATTCAAATTTTCTCATAATAAATACCTCCATATTGTAGTTTTTCCTAAAGCTACATAATTATGTATACCACATTTTAGGGGAAATCTCAACATAAAGTTTTTATTTTGCATAAGCCTTATAATCCTTTATAGTCATTATAACCCTTTTGAGTTGATTAATACAAAATAACTTCTCTCCCTCATAGATACAATTGCAATTTTTAATTATCTCAATATTTTTTGAAAGGATTTCTATAGCTATATTACTGTTTCCTGCACTTTCTTGTTTGTATGCATCATATACTAGCCTAACCCTTAATGAGTGGATGTCTCCATTCTTATCATAACAACTTATTTTTTCCCCTACACTATTTAACAAAGTATTATTATGTAGGCTATCTAAGGGCCTAAGACTTAATAAAAGTTCTAAATATATAAGCTCTAGCTCTAAAGAATATAAAAGTTCCTTACTGATATTATCCCGGCTCCTGATTTTATTAAGCGCTTGTCTCATCATTATATGGTTATTAATATCTAGGTAATAGTAATACTCAAGCATCGCTTGATATGCCTCTATATCGTTTTCTGCTATATCTGGACATAAGCATATTATTTCCTCTCCTATCTCACTATAGGATAATCCGTTCATAAGATGCCTGGCAATAATAAGCTGGGCATTATGACAGAGTCTACTATGTTTATCTACTCTTAATAAATTAGAGCAGGCCTTATCATTACATACTTTTTCTATTCTTGCTATCCCATTCATTATGAACAATCCTATCCCAAAAGTAAAAAAGGACCATATATATAGCCACATCACCAGAGTCACTGAAGCAAATACAAGGAATAAGAGTCCGACAATAGAGGAAATAAGATTCATTATACAGCCACCCATGGTATAAAGCTTTGCCCCTTGACTTATGGATATAGGATACATAATACACCTATAGCCTACCTCTCCAACAATCATTATTTTGAGTCTATGCTTCTCTCTTTTTATGATCAGTTTATATATTTGAAGATATAAGAACTTCCACCCAGTAATAAGTCCCCCTATTAAATGACCTAGTTCATGGAGAATTATCTGCACAAGAAAGCCAATAGCTATCGCCGGTATAATATGTATTAGTATCTTTCCCATAGTTTTAACTCCGGCACCCTCGCCCCATGCTCTATACATTCACAGGTATATGCCCCCAGCCTTATACATTCCTCTATGGTGTCAAAGGTCTCTTCTAGCACCAGGTCATTGTCTTTAATCTTCTCACAGCCCTGTCTATGGGCAAGATAGTACCAGCTTTTTTCTTCTACATAGTAGCTTGACTTTTTTATTATGTTTGCTCCAGCTGAAGCAATCTTATTATATGTATAATTCCTATCAGGTCCATAAGGATAGCCTTGAAACACCACCAAGATATTCACATCATCTATATACTCTGCCCATTCCTCACCCTTACCCGTAGGAAATGAGAATGAATAGGTTATTCCTTGTCTATTGGCCATATAATTATGTCTACTTGTATAATAAGCCATCACATCCTCTAGCTTATTCATTATAGTTGTTTTTCTTATTAGTTCATATTCCTCATCATTAAAGAGGATGCACCCTCTATTATTTGCTCTAAAATCTGAGTATAGAGGACTTATCCCTAACTCCTTATAGTCACTTACTACTACTGACTCGTCAATGCCTAGCATATTATTTTTATCATATAGATAGGCCATATCCGTAAGTGTGAAGCGATATATAAAATACTTATCCTCATAGCTATAGGGTATCTTTTCTGTCCAAGTTCGTTCTATATAGGTATTCCCATCGCCAGCCTTATACTCATCATAATAATACACATAGTATCCATCCACATCGCAAAGAAGTATGACTGGTATATACATCTCTATCTCAGCCTGGGCCGCCGGATCAGATATAATACCTAAGGATGAATACAAGGAAGTAAATAATGTATTAAGGACTTCTTCCTTATTTATGGATTCTGCCCCATAAGAACCGGTCTTAGTTAAATAATTGACTGCATCCGATGTAGCAGAGATTAAGCTTTTTGTTATCTCATCATTTTCATTTTCTAAAGCCTTTAGTTCACCTATGGAAATATCTGTCTTTATGACTATTCCTAGAAAGAATATAAGAAATAAAAGCGCAAAATGATATATTTTCATTGTTATCACCCTTACTGTAACGATACTTCATCAATAAATCACATAAGATGCATATTCTTAAAATCATGGCTAAATTAATTCTCATTTCAACTACTTACTCATCATGTGTTCCTTCTTTTCAATATGAAGCCACTTATCCGATATAGATGGATATATCCATCTAAGAAGCCTTCTGGATATAGACGATGATTTATTATGTACTGATACACTAAACACATCATCAAGGTTAAAGATATACTTCTTTTTCTTATATAAGATATCTAGTATTTCTTCAGTATGATTTATATGCTCATACACCATAACATTCCCCGTAAATACGGGAATTTTCTGAATACATCTTGGACAGCCAGGGTTTGTCCCATCAGGATATAGATTGTACTCATATCCACATATGTCACATATCATAGTTGCGCATACAGTAGTTACAAGAACTGTTACAGATGCCCCTTTATAGCCTATAGTTACAGGCTTTGTACCAAGATAACCGGTATCAAGATTATCTATATACTGACTTGTTACTTCCTCGGTATGGCCATCCATATATGTAGCAAGCAGCCTCACATCATTTTCCTGAAGGGTAGTTCCTATAGTTATTACTATAGGTGATGTGGTTGGATTTATTACCTGCAAGCTTTCAACCCATTCTCTGCAATAAGGACATCCCGGATCACTACCATTATCATTAAGATTATAGCTATGTCCCTTTATACAGGTTTTGTTTCTTGGTATGACAGTTACTTCAATAATGCAGCTTTTAGTATATGTAAGGCCATCTATTATATAGTTATATTCCAGTATGACTGATTGATTTTTCCCTATTACAGAAGTGGTAAAGTCAGTAGTACATACTACTGTTTTCGTAGAGCCATCCTTATATGTTGCAATCGCTGTAGTTATTAGGGAATCATCGACATAGACGGTCTGCTCTGTATGGGTNGCNTTAAGAGATNCTATTATTTTATTGCAATCTAAAGTATTATCCTCGTCGAATCCACAATCGTTGTACCATACATTTGTTGGTCCGTCATTGTTACAGGTTTTTATATAACTTCGACTCCATCCTCGGTGAACCTTACAATATCCATAATCGTAACTACGGCCCGTTGCCGCTTTGATAAATGGAAAAAACTCATATTTAGAAGAATAAAGATTAGCAAGCTCAGCTCCTGTAAGCACCTCAGGAAATCCTGGATTATCCGTGGAAAGACCACGGGACATTATCTCATATCCTCTATAATAAAATTCCACCACATCATTCTCATTATCATAAATCGTGCTATAAGAAACAGAGAATTGAGGAGATGCGTTGTCGGGACTATTAGGATTACTAGGATATGTTGGATTGGCTTCTTCACTTATTACCTTTATTGTAAATGATGCGGGTATTTCACAAAAGCCTTGAAAATCACTTTGCAGTAATGCTTTAAATACACTACTTACACTTGCATTTGTATATATGTCCGAATAGGGGATGTACTCAAGATATGATTTGAATGTATGTTCTCTATGGTATGTATAGCAACCATTATTATAGGTAGCTTTATTAACATCTTGAGGGAAGGACACTACATATTCATAAGGCACACCATAAGGTGTCTTTTCTGGCAATCCATTATACCCCCCACGGTCGTATCCGCAGGAATATCCGTAATAATTTATTTGCTCCTGACTCATTCTACTTTGGCTCCCACAGTGTGGACATACAATATTATAGTAATTATCATAATAATTTACAGCGCTTTGATTTGTATTTCCATCCCAATAGTAATCAACTATTCGTCCTACATAGCTTTCATGGCATGAATTACATCTATAGG
>JGI24710J26742_10001747_pt1 | contig 19732 bp, 20 predicted proteins | sample BioPla2DNA2_FD_26742 | JGI IMG/M metagenome (IMG submission 26742) | reverse complement strand
TTATTCATATAAAATTGATTTTATTATAGATTGAAGCTCTGGCACAATAATTTCTTCAAAATCCGGATTCTTCTTAAACCATCTTATATTTAAAGGAGATGGATGTACTAGAGGAAAGTATTCTGGTAAATACTCTTGATAAGACCTAACTGTTTCAGTCNAATTTCGCTTGATTCGATCTTTTAGGTAAAACTTTTGAGCGTAGGCTCCAATTAGTAAGGTAAGCTCTATCTGTGGCATTCTCTCAATGAGCTGAGGATGCCATTTTGCTGCGAAGTCTTTTCTTGGTGGTAAGTCTCCTGTTTTACCTTTGCCTGGGAAGTAAAAATCCAAGGGTAAGACAGCTATTTTCCCTGAATTATAGAAGAAGTCTTCGGTGACTCCCATCCATTCACGAAGTTTGTTACCACTTCTATCCATGAAGGACTGGTTCTTCTCCTGAGTTTGTATTCCTGGAGCCTGACCAACTAGAAGTAATTTTGCCTGGGGGCTAGCCATAAAGATAGGGCTCCATCCTTTTTTAGTAAATTCAATATTATCAGGATCCTGCATTATTGCTTTTCTAATTAATGCTATTGTTTCCATAATCTACTCCTATAGAATGCTTGAAATAATACTATTTCATATAATTAAGATTATATCACATTAGTAAATAAATATTATTAAAATACTAGTAGCAAAAAATCTAGGTGTTCCTTTTTAAGTGCCAAAACATTTAATGTGTACTTAAAAATGAACACCTTTTATTAAATCTTAATAAAAGTTAAAAAAGTAGTTGACGATATTGACTTGGTTTGGTATATTACTAATGCTGATGTAATTGAAAACGGTTATCAATTACAATATCGGCCTATATTCACATTACGAGGAGAGAGGATATGACAAAATCAAAATTCTTAAAATTAACAGTTATTATAGCAGCCTTTGCTTTGATGGCAACAGCTTGCTCAAGTTCAAATAATCAAGAGGGTAAATCTGATACTAATCAGCAAATAAATGGAGCAGATAATCCTAATACTAAGGAAGAGCTAGATGAGTCCGCAGAGAAATTGACTGTAGAAATTACCGATGTTCATGGAACTGTTCTTGTTCCTGTGAAACCAAAGAATGTAGTTGCTCTTGATAATAGAACCTTTGAAACCCTATCTGATTGGGGAATAGAACTAGCAGCTGTTCCCAAGGGAGTAATGTCAGCTGATTCGCCATATGTAAGTGATGAGTCTGTATTGGATATAGGTAATCACCGTGAGCCAAATCTGGAAATTTTAGCAGCGGTGGATCCTGAACTTGTTATTATCGGTCAAAGGTTTGCCAACTTTTATGAAGATATAAAAGCATTGGTACCCAATGCGGCTGTTATTGATCTTAACTTTGATGTATCTGAAGAAGCAGCCTCTCCCGGTGAGAATCTAGTTAATGGTCTCAAAAGTTCTACAAGTGCTTTGGGACAAATATTTGATAAAAATGATGAAGCTAGAAAATTAATAGCAGATTTTGATAAGGCAATTGAAGATGCTAAATCTGCATACAATGGAGCTGATACCGTTATGAGTGTAGTAGTGTCTGGTGGAAATATAGGTTTCTCAGCTCCTGGTTCAGGACGCGTATGGGGTCCCATGTATGAAATCTTTGGCTGGGTACCTGCATTAAGTATAGATAAGGCTACTTCTGATCATCAAGGTGATGATGTTTCTGTTGAAGCCATTGCTCAAAGTAATCCTGATTGGATATTTGTACTGGACCGAGATGCTTCCGTATCTTCTACAACCGATGCAGTACCTGCTCAGGATGTTATTGACAATTCACCAGCCCTTCAAAATATAAAGGCAGTTACTGAAGGAAATATAGTATATGCTCCAAATGATACTTATACCAATGAATCTATACAGACATATTTAGAGCTATTTACAAATCTAGCAAATGCTTTAGTAAAATAGTATAAAGGAGTCAGGCTAGTGCAGAAGCAAACGAGAAAAAACATAACAGGGGCTGAGAGTTCTCAGCCCCAAAGTTATAAAACTAATAAAGTATGGACAAAGCCTTTTATATTTGCAATTATTTTTGTAGTTATTTTAGGCATTATATCACTGTTTACCGGAGTATATGATATCTTCGGACAAGAGGATGGAATGAGGATGTTTTTCATAACTCGTATTCCGAGAACAGTTTCACTTATGCTTACAGGAGCAGCTATGTCTATGTCAGGATTGGTAATGCAACTTATTACACAGAATCGATTGGTTGAATCAACCACCACAGGTACTATTGAGTGGGCAGGTCTAGGACTGGTTTTTGTTTATATGTTGTTTCCTGCACCGTCTTTAGTACTAAGAATGACTGGCGCAATTGTATTCTCCTTTGTAGGGACAATGATATTCTTTTTGTTTTTAAGGAAAATCAAGCTTAGATCATCTTTAATAGTACCTATTATTGGGATGATGCTTGGTGCAGTCATATCTGCGATTTCTACTTTTATTGGACTTGTATTTCAAATGACTCAAAATATTGAAACCTGGTTTGTAGGCTCTTTCGCTTCAGTTCAAATCGGAAGATATGAATATTTATGGCTAATTGTTATTGTTACTATAATAATTTTTATCTTTGCAGATAGATTGACTTTAGCAGGACTGGGAGAAGATATCGCTACTAGCCTTGGTGTAAATTATAATAGGATAGTTCTTCTTGGTACAGGGCTTATTTCTTTTGCAGTAGGGATAGTAGCAGCAGTTATTGGAAACTTACCTTTTTTAGGCTTGATTGTACCCAATATTGTATCAATGTATCGAGGGGATGATCTAAGAAGTAATCTACCGTGGGTATGCCTATTAGGTATGGGAACGATCACTCTTTGTGATATTATATCTCGAACTATTATTATGCCTTTTGAAGTACCGGTTTCATTAATACTTGGAACAGTCGGATCAGTTGTATTTATCATTATTTTGCTAAAGCAAAGGAGGCTAAGATGAGAGAGATAAGTTATAGTCATATAGAAAATAACAAAATTGATTCTAGCCTTCATAAGGGAGATAGATCAGCTAGAGCTTTTAGGTCTAATAAAGAGGAAAGACGTTATTGGATCCTGCTTATAACATTGATTGGCTTGGGGCTTCTTTCTTGCTATGGGTTGTTGGTATATAACAATCCAGTTCCCATAGATTCTCCCTCTTTTATTCCAGTTGTTAAAAGAAGGATGGTAGCCATTCTTGCCATGATTATAGCGGCAATTTGCCAGAGCCTGTCTACTGTGGCCTTCCAATCGATTACTAGTAATAAGGTAATAACTCCATCATTATTAGGGTTTGAAGCATTATATTCTACCATACATACTAGCACAATGTTTTTCTTAGGTGCTGGTGCCTTTATCAGTTTGAGTGGAATTGGATCGTTTTTATTTCAAGTAATTGTCATGGTCCTGATGTGCTTAATATTATATGGATGGTTACTTTCAGGTAAGTATGGAGATTTACAACTAATGCTCTTAGTTGGTGTTATTATTGGAACAGGGCTTAGATCTTTATCATCTTTTATGAGGAGGCTACTTGCTCCTTCTGAGTTTGATATTTTGCAGGCTAAATTGTTCGGCTCTGTCAATAATGCAGACACTGAGAATTTTAAAGTTGCTATTCCAATTGTAATAATTGCAGCTATACTTCTTCTTAGCTTTTCTAAAAAGCTAAATGTTATTTCTCTTGGAAAGGATGTATCTACATCCTTAGGAGTGAATCATAAAGGCAAGGTTATTTATACTCTTGTATTAGTGTCAATATTGATGTCCATATCAACTGCTTTGGTTGGTCCGCTTACATTCTATGGATTTTTAGTTGCTACCTTGAGTTATCAAGCAGCACAGACTTATGATCATAGATATATATTTCCCATGGCTCTTGCTTTGGGTTTCTTGATTATAACAGGCGCATACTTTTTTATGTATCATATATTCAATGCACAAGGTGTTGTTTCTGTAATTATTGAAATGTTTGGTGGAATAACATTTTTAATTGTTATTTTAAGGAAGGGAACTTTATGATAAAAATTGATAATGTTAATAAGGTATATAGCGATGAGGTAAAAATTGGCCCCTTAAATATTGATATATCAAAAGCGGGTCTTACCTCCTTAATAGGTCCTAACGGGGCAGGCAAGTCAACCATGCTGTTAATGATAGGAAGACTTCTAGATATGGATAGGGGTCAAATACAGGTAGCCAATATGAATGTTACTGAAGCTAAATCATGTGATTTAGCAAAGATTTTGACTATTTTACGACAAGAGAATCATTTTATTACCAGACTTACTGTTAGACAGTTAGTTGGATTTGGAAGATTTCCTTATTCCAAGGGAAGATTGACAAAAGAAGATGAGGATATTATATCCAAATACATTGATTTTTTATGTTTAACTGGTTTGGAGAATAGATATTTAGATGAGCTATCAGGAGGTCAAAGACAAAGAGCATATGTGGCCATGGTTCTCTGTCAAGAGACTGAATATGTACTTTTGGATGAGCCTCTTAACAATCTTGATGTTGCTCGTTCTGTCCAGATGATGGAGCATTTAAGACTTGCGGCAGATGAGTTCGGTAGAACAATTCTGACTGTTATGCATGATATAAATTTTGCAGCCAAATATTCTGATAGAATCTGTGCTATGAAAAATGGACAAATTGCAGCTTTTGGAACAGTCGATGAGATTATGGATTCAGACCTTCTAACAGATATTTTTGAAACAAAAATAGATATTATAGATGGTCCATGTGGACCTATAGCCATATATTAGATGCAATAGTAACAAAAAAGCCTTTGGGTATAAAGTACAAATCCCAAGGGCATTTTTATTGTAATGGGAAGGCTAATATGAGGATGTGTTTTTCTAGTTGACAAAAAATGAGTGACCTGCTGTTGACAAGTATTAAACAATAGTTTATCATTAAAGCATTGTGCAAAAACAGTTTAGTACTAAAGTAAATGGAGGTATAGTATGTATGAAACGGATGTAGCAATGCAGCTTAAAGAAATAAACACCAGGCTTGCACAATTAATGCAACAAAAGATAAATAAGTATGACTTAAGAATCGGATTACTCCATTTGGCAATTCTGGTAAAAAGATATCCAGATATGAACCAGAAGGATTTGGCTAAGGAGATGAGATTTACAGAAGGTGCTATGAGTCATTGTGTAAAGAGACTTATTCAGGAAAATATCCTGGAGCAAACTCCCCTGAAGACTGATATGAGATATAACAGATTGAAAGTAACAAAAAAGGGTGAAGAATTTATAAAGGATTATGAAAGCTATATACATGAGGTATATAGGAGTATTTTCTTGGGATTTGATGACGATGAACTTAAGGAGTTTGAAAAATACTTAATGAAAATAAATGCTAACTTAGATAAGATTAGCACTATTGAAATTTAGACATATGGGACAGGAGGCACAATATTGAAAAAATTATTACCGCTAATGAAGAAATATATTGCATTTGCAATATTAAGTCCAGTATTCATGATTTTAGAAGTAGTTGGTGATGTTATTATTCCTTATCTAATGTCAAGAATCGTAGATGTTGGTATAGTAAATCAGGACATAGATTATATTATAAAAATTGGACTTATTATGATGTTAGCAGCGCTTTTTGCGATGTTTTTTGGAGTATCAAGTTCGTTTTTTGGAGCAAGTGCAGGCTATGGTTTTGCAGCTGAAATAAGAGGAAAGGTCTTCGAGAAGGTTCAGGGCTTTTCCTTTGCAAACTTAGATAAATTTACAGTGTCATCACTTATAACCAGGCTTACAAATGACTGTAATACTATAGGACAAGTAACCATGATGAGTTTAAGAATGGCAATCAGAGCACCTTTTATGATGATTTTTGCCTTGATTATGGCATATAGAGTGAATTCATCCTTGGTTAGGGTATTTCTGATATCCTTGCCACTATTAGCAATTGCAATAACTATAACTCTAAGTAAGGCCAGACCGCTCTTCATGAAACTTCAAACTCATGTAGACAAGGTTAATGGGGTGATTCAGGAAAACTTAACTAATATAAGGATTGTTAAGTCCTTTAATAGACAGGATTTTGAAGAGGCTAAATTTAAAGAAAGAAATGATGGCCTTAGGAACACTGCTTTTAAAGCTATTTCTTATATTATATTTTTAATGCCTATATTTAATCTTATTGTCTATTCTACCATCATAGCTGTGCTATGGTTTGGAGGAAAGCAAATTACAATAGGCAGTATGAGCGGAGGAGCTTTAATATCCTTTGTAACATATATTACGCAGATACTTATGGCACTAATGATGATCTCCATGTATTTTATGAATCTCTTACGGGGTTCAGCCTCTGTATCAAGAATTACAGAAGTATTAAATACTGAATCTGAAATAACTGAGATATATAGTCCTGTTAAAGATCTAAAAGATGGAAGTATATCTTTTGAAAATGTTAGCTTTATTTACCCTGCTAGCTCTGGACCTGCTCTTAATAATATTAATTTTAGTATTAAAGCTGGGGAAATTCTAGGTATTATTGGATCAACGGGCTCATCAAAGTCCACCTTGGTACAGCTGATACCCAGATTATATGATGTGACAGAAGGCTCTATAAAGGTAGGAGGAGTAGATGTAAGAGATTACGATTTAAAGCTACTTCGTGATAAGGTTGCCTTCGTATTACAGAAGAATACCTTATTTTCTGGCACAATAAGAAGCAATATGAAGTGGGGTAATGAAGAAGCTTCTGATGAAGAGATTATTGAAGCCCTAAAGCATGCAGAGGCTTGGGAGTTTGTATCAACCTATGAAGACGGATTAGACCATATAGTTGAGCAAAATGGTGACAACTATTCAGGTGGTCAAAAGCAAAGACTTACAATAGCACGTGCTCTACTTAAGTCACCAAAAGTTATTATATTGGATGATTCAACAAGTGCTGTTGATATGACTACAGACGCCAAGATTCAGAAGGCATTTAAACATAATCTTCCGAATGTAACAACGATTATAATTGCCCAGAGAATTTCATCAATCCAGCATGCAGATAGGATAATAGTGATGCATGAAGGAAATATAGAATCCATAGGTTCCCACGATGAACTTATAAAAAAATCTCCAATCTATAACGAAATTTATGAATCGCAGCAGAAGGGAGTGATTGGTGAATAATGAATAACAAAAAAAAGGCCGCATTTAAGCCAAAGAATCCAGTAAAGACAGTAATAAGATTATTTAGCTATTTCAGATTCTATAAGGGGCTATTAACTTTAGGAATAATATCAATTATCTTTGCCTCTTTAGCCGAAGTAGCTGCCAATGGTATGCTTAGTCCAATAATTGATGTGTTTGTTAGTGGTGGTCCTTTGAATGACGCTATAAAGTATATACTTATTATGGCTGGAATAGTACTGATTATAGCTCTTGGACAGTATGTAGGTAATCGTACAATGGCAGGACTTGCTCAGAAGATAATTCATAAAATTCGTGAAGAAATGTTTGCCCATATGGAGAGGCTACCAATTTCCTTCTTTGATACCCATTCCCATGGGGAGCTAATGTCCACCTTTACAAATGATGTGGATATGTTGAATCAATCCTTGGAGCAGGCAATATCTCAGGTAATTATCTCTGTTGTAACAGTAGTAGGTACCTATATAATGATGATAATTATAAGTCCAATACTAACATTAGTAGTTACTATAATGCTTATTATTATGTTCATAATTATTAAATTTATTGGCTCAAAATCTTCTAATTACTTTAGAAATCAGCAGGTCAGGCTGGCTGATATGAATGGATATATCGAGGAAATGATGTCAGGGCAAAAAGTGGTAAAGGTATTCAATTATGAGGATAGGGCTATTAATGATTTTAAAAGCAAGAATGACGAGTTAAGAAAAGCCTCATCAAGGGCCTCAACATTTGGTGTTATGCTAATGCCGATAATGGGAAATCTGACTTTTGTAGTTTATTCAGTTGTTGCCATGCTAGGTTCCTTTTTAGTTATTAAAAATAAACTTAGTGTTGGTAATATTGCTTCCTTTCTACAGTATACAAGAACTATCTCTAGGCCAATAACTCAAGTGTCTAATCAGCTTAACACCTTGTTTGCTGCATTAGCTGGAGCTGAGAGAATATTCACTATCTTGGATGAAGAGGTGGAAAAGGATGAAGGTGATGTAAGACTTATTAGAGACTGTGATGGAGAGGGTAATCATTGCTGGAGAGTTTCCACTGAGGATGGTAGTTTTGAGGATATACCGGTAAATGGTTATATTACATTTAACAATGTAGATTTTGGATATGTTTCAGATAAGCAGGTATTAAAAAATATTAATCTATATGCAAAGCCGGGGCAAAAAATTGCCTTTGTTGGTTCCACTGGTGCCGGAAAGACTACTATCACCAATCTTTTAAATCGATTTTATGAAATAAATGATGGTACAATTCTTTATGATGGTATAGATATCAGAAGAATAAACAAGATGGACCTAAGATATACTATGAGTATGGTTCTTCAGGATGTTCATTTATTTGAGGGAACAGTAGCCGATAACATTAGATATGGTAGGCTAGATGCAACTGATGAGGAAGTAAAAGAGGCTGCTAAGCTTGCGAATGCCCATTACTTTATAAAGCATCTTCCTCAAGGCTATGACACAATGCTGACAGCAGATGGCCAAAATCTTTCTCAGGGTGAGAGACAGCTTCTATCCATAGCAAGAGCGGCAATTGCAGATCCTGAGATTCTAATTCTGGATGAAGCCACATCTTCTGTTGATACAAGAACAGAAAGACTTATATCTGAAGGAATGGATAAGCTTATGGAAGGGAGAACAACATTTGTAATAGCCCATAGACTTTCTACAGTTCGTGATTCCGATGCAATCATGGTACTTGAACAAGGAGAAATAATAGAACGGGGAGACCATAATGATCTAATGGCGCAGCGTGGACGTTATTATGCATTAAATGCGGGAACTATTGAATTAGAATAAATCAAAAGAGGCTGTCGAAGAAGAAATTAAGGGGGCGTATATACACCACCTCCTACATTTATCGACAGCCTCTTCTGATGATACTTGTGATAAAAGTATGGAGTAAGTTGATAAATTAGAAAAAGGAGACATTTAATATGGCAAAAACAAAGTAATATGTAATAAAAATGACGTTGATTATCTTACAATCAGGAAGGCAATGACATCTGGTGCAAGAACTATAGATGAATTGGTTGAGCTAACGGGAGTATGTACTGAATGTGAAGGGTGTAAAAGAGAGCTAGAAGCTATACTTTCTTCAGTCTGTGGTTGTAAGAAAGTTTCTTTAGAAGCAGTAGTTAATGCTGTAAAAAATGGTGCTGACACAGTAGAGAAGGTTGGAGAGGTAACAGGCGCAGGTACAGGTGTTGATGAAGTGACCGGAGAGCCTTGTGGAAAGTGTAAGGGACTCATTCAAAATATTATTGATCAAGGAAGGTAGAGTTTATAAAAAAATTGATTTGAATATATCTGGTTACTCAAATGAGTAACATGGGTGTATCTTCACTAATGACAGCATTTACTGGACATTTTTTGGCACTTCTTCCTTTACTTGTTTACTTGTTGATAAAGAAAGGTAAGAAGGGATTAATTATTTCGAAGAAGGGCTTACTATATAGTATATTACTAGGAGCCTTAACAAAAGGGATATTTAAATTGGCTAATGATACTGCTGTAACTTTAGTAGGAGTAGCATCAGCGTCAATTCTAATGTACTTGGCACCAGTATTTGCAGCTATCATGTCGATGATGTTTTTTAAAGAGAAATTACGTGCATATCAACATTTTGCAGTACTTTTAAATCTTGTTGGATGTATACTAATGGTAACAGGTGGTAACTTTACTGATTTAAATATTTCGGGATTGGGTTTGACACTAGGAGTTATTTCAGGTTTCCTATATGCGCTTAATACTATCATAGGAAAGATTGCAACCAGTGGAGACGACCCCGAGACAATGACTTTTTATATGTTATTGTTCAGCGCAATTATAATGGGTATCTTTGCTAAGCCATGGCAGCATTTAGATTTGTTTACTAACAGTACATTTATATTTTGGGCATTACTAAATTCTATGGCAACAGGTTTAATTGCTAATCTGTTATATCTGAGGGGTTTATCATCAAAGGTAGATGCATCCAAAGCGACTATAATTGCTTCTGTCGAAGTTGTTATAGCTACCATATCAGGAGTATTCTTTTTAAGTGAAAAAATTAATTTTATTGGTACCTTTGGCATAATAATTATGCTTTCATCCATTGTTCTGATGAATCTTACAATTCCAATTAAATCAAAAGATGCAATTGACAATGAAGCTGTATCGACTTTAGATACTTAAAGCTATTATGGTGGCTATAAAAAACCACCGATTATAATTAAAATACATACATGTTGTATGAAATAAATTATGATAACTAGAACACATTATATACTAATAGTTAATTAGGCAATTGTGAAACTCACGAAAATCCTTATTTCTTGTGCAAGTTTAACAAGGACCACAAGCAGGTACTCTAAGACCGTCGGTACTTTGGTGACGTACTTTGTCACCTTATGTACCGTTACGAGTCGAAGGTAGCGAAAGCGGGCCTGCGATGGTTTGTTAAACTTGCACAAGATCATAAAGTAAGGTAGAGTTTCGCAATAACCTAAATAGTAAATATCAAGGAGGAAATATATGAAGAAATTTATCAATGCAGTTATTTATGGCAATAAAGATGCCAATGAAATCTTAGTAGATAAGGGAATTATTAAGGCCATAGGTAAGGATTTAGGTCCTGCGGATGAAGTAATAGACTTGGCTGGTAAGCTAGTCATTGCTCCTTATGTAGATCCTCATCTACATCTAGATTATGTTTATACACTATCTGAAATGGGACAAGAAGGGGCTGGTTCAGGAACCCTATATGAAGCAATTGAAATGTGGCCGAAATTCAAAGAGAATCTCACAGTTGATAGCGTTAAGAAACTTGCCCTTAAAGGAATTTATGATGAAGTATCCCAGGGTGTACAGTATATTCGTACCCATGTGGATGTCACAGATCCTAAATTCACTGGTCTAAAGGCTATGTTAGAACTAAAAGAAGAATTAAAGGATAAGGTTGACATTCAAATTATAGCCTTCCCTCAGCAAGGAATGTACACATATAAGGGTGGCCGTGATTTAGTGGAAGAAGCTCTTAAGATGGGTGCTGATGTTGTAGGAGGAATTCCACATTATGAGCCGGCTAGAGAATTNGGTGAAAAATCAGTTCACGACATAGTTGAGCTTGCTCTTAAATACGAAAAGCTTATAGACGTACACTGTGACGAGACAGATGACCCTCATTCAAGATTTGTTGANCTATTAAATGCCCTTGTTCTTATGGAGGATTATGGTGATAAGACTACAGCCAGCCATACCTGCTCCTTTGGTTCAGCAGATAATTCATATGCATACAGGATGTTAGACTTATTCAAAAAGAGCAGAATGAACTTTGTATCCTGTCCTACAGAAAATGCATATCTTCAAGGCCGTCAGGACACCTATCCTAAACGTCGTGGTCTTACTAGAGTTAAAGAATTTATGGAATATGGAATTAATGTTGCATTTGCACAAGATTCAATTAACGATCCATGGTATCCAATGGGTAATGGTAATATGATGAATATCCTTGATAATGGAATTCACCTAGCGCAAATCATGTCACCAGAAGAAATTGAAAAGGATCTAGATTTAATCACCTACAATGGAGCACGTTGCTTGAATATTCAGGATAGATATGGAATAGNTGTAGGCAAGGATGCTAACTTCATTGTTCTTGATGGTGATAGTCCATTTGATGTAATTAGAAACCGTGCTAGGGTTCTTGCTTCAATTAGAAAGGGAGAATATCTATTTAAGCAAAAGCCAGTAGAATATGATGTAAAGCTTAATCTAACTGTTAATAAGTAATCTAGTTTAATACAAGTTATTAATAATAGAATAAATTTTCCATAAAAAATAAGGCTGTCACATAAATAATTAAGGGGTATATATATTCCATCACACACTGATTAGTAGTCCAGTTTGCTACAATTTGTAAATCTTAATCGGACTAAAGTCCGCTTTCGATAATACAAATCATCGCAAACAGTTCTCCTAAATGTGCATGATTGGAACATATACACCCCTCTTACATTTATGCGACAGCCTTTAAGAGTTTTTTGGATGGCAGTGTTAATGGCATGAAAAAGCTACCTGCTTCTTTTAGGTTCAGATATTCGTAAATAAATTAAATGGATAGTGTTCCTTAGGTGATGAATGAAAGGTAAGGGACTTTTGAGTTTTTGGATGATTCAGTGTTAATTCTCTAGCCCACAAGGCAATCTGTGTCCATTCCTTTGGTTTAACAAAGGCCTCGTTGTACTTTGTATCACCCCATAAGGGTAGCTGGGCATGGGACAGCTGTACTCGGATTTGATGATGTCTTCCTGTCTTTAAGTTAATTTTTAACAGGGATAAAGGTCCGTATTCTGGAGTGTCCAGGGTCTCTACGAGCTCATACTCGAGGATTGCTTCCTTTGCATTGGANCTCTTCTTTGAGACAACCTTTGATATATTGCCTTTACTTTGTTTAAGAAGATAATCAACCAAGATATCCTGACTTTTTTCTGGAACACCACATACTACACCATAATAGATCTTTTTAATCTCTTTTCTCTGTATTTGCTCTGAAAGTTTTTGATTAGCCAGCTTTGTCTTTGCAAACACCATAACACCACCAACTGGGCGATCCAACCTTTGTATTAATCCGACATATGGGGATTTTGCTTCTGGATATTTAATCTGTAAATATTCACTTATATATGTTAACATATCTTTATCCCCTGTTTTATCCCCCTGTGAAGGAATCTTAGGAGGCTTTTCCGCTACAATCATATGGGGATCTTCATATAAGACTTTTAAATTCATAACTACTCCTTTTAATCAAATGATTTCGCAAAAGTATGAAAGCTCATTTATAGTAGCATTCTATGAGGAGCAATGTCAACCTAAGGTTTATAGTATATAGTATATTTTTAAGGAGACATTCTTATGAAAAAAGAAAATCGCATCTATATAGCAATTGATTTAAAATCATTTTATGCCTCTGTCGAATGTATTGAACGTAATCTTGACCCTATGACTACTAATCTTGTAGTAGCAGATCCAAATCGTACTGAAAAGACTATCTGTCTTGCAGTATCACCATCACTGAAGTCTTATGGAATTTCAGGTAGAGCAAGACTCTTTGAGGTTGTTCAAAAAATTAAGGAAACCAATGCTCTACGTCTTAGAAACGCCCCTGGTCGTATATTTACTGGGTCTTCCTATAATGATATTGAACTAAAAAAATCTCCTGAACTATCTATAGATTATATAGTTGCCCCTCCGAGAATGGCTTACTATATGGATTATAGTACAAGGATTTACAATATTTATTTGAAATATTTTGCTCCAGAGGATATTCATGTTTACTCTATAGATGAGGTCTTCATGGATGTGACAGATTATCTTCAGACTTACAATCTATCAGCCCGAGAGCTTGTCATGAAGATATTACGAGAGGTTTTACAAACAACCGGAGTTACAGCCACAGCTGGGATAGGCACTAATCTTTATCTAGCTAAAATTGCCATGGATATAGTGGCAAAACATATAAAACCAGATAAGGACGGAGTCCGGATTGCCCAGTTGGATGAGATGTCTTATCGACGTATCCTTTGGACTCATAGACCCNTAACGGATTTTTGGCGTGTTGGTAGAGGATATGCTAGAANATTAGAAGAACATGGGCTATTTACCATGGGTGATGTGGCAAGGTGTTCTATCGGTAAGCCTAACGATTATTACAATGAAGATCTCTTATATAAGTTGTTTGGAATAAATGCCGAGCTTTTAATTGATCATGCATGGGGATGGGAGCCTTGTACAATTGCTGATATTAAGGCATATAAGCCTAGTACAAATAGTCTTGGTTCTGGACAGGTCCTTCAACAACCATATGATTGTAAGAAGGCAGGATTAATTGTAAGAGAGATGACTGATTTACTTGTTCTTGATTTGGTTGATAAGGGACTTGTGACAGATCAGATTGTTCTAACTGTGGGCTATGACATCCTGAATCTTACTAATCCAGAGATCAANAAAAAATATAAGGGTGAGATTACTATAGACCATTATGGACGCTCGATTCCAAAACATGCTCATGGAAGTGTCAATCTAGGACGTCATACATCATCAACCAGACTTATTATAGATGCAGTTATGAAATTATATGATCAGATAGTTGACAAAAACCTACTGGTTAGAAGGATTAATATCACTGCAAATCATGTAGTAGATGAGGCTTCATTAGTAAAAGAAGATAATTATGATCAGCTTGACCTTTTTACCGATTACGAAAGATTACAAAAGGAAAAGGAAGAGGAGGAAGCCTTATTAGAGCGTGAAAAGAGGATGCAGCATGCAGTCTTAGATATCAAGAAAAAGTTTGGAAAAAATGCTATCCTTAAGGGGATGAATCTTGAAGAAGGCGCTATGACTATTGAACGTAACAAGCAAATTGGTGGACATAAGGCATAGGAAAGGAGAAAAGGAAGAATGATAAGAGACAATTCCAATGATATAGAACGGTATGATGATATCATTAATCTACCACATCATAGATCTAAGACTCGTCAACCTATGCCTAACATAGATCGTGCAGCGCAGTTTTCACCATTTGCTGCCTTAACCGGTTATGACGGAGCAATCAAGGAGACAGCAAGNTTAACTGACAGAAGAATCGAGTTAGATGAAGCTGCTAAAACGATACTGGACGAAAAGCTTAGAACTATGCAGGAACAGATAGCTAATAAGCCGGAGATTACAATCACTTATTTTCAGCCAGATGAAAAGAAAGTGGGAGGAGCTTATGTTAATGCTAGTGGATTTCTAAAGAAGATAGATATTTATGAGCGGGCTCTTATCTTAGTAGATGGACTTAGGATAGAGTTAGATGATATTATAGATATTGATTTTTGCTCTTAGATTTACTATATGTAGGAATATAGAAATTATGTATATATATAGTAATAAGTATAGAAATAAAAAGCTAAATAATATATAATGTGTATATACGTTTTTACATTATAAGTCAGACTACAGGTGTAGATTAAGCAAACTATAATATTGTGGAGGTTGCAATGATCAAATTAATAGGGTTTGATGTAGATAATACGTTATGTGAGCTAAACAGTAAGATGAAAGACAGCACTCTGGAATATCTTCATAAGATAAGGGAGAGGGGAATAAAGATTGCATTTATCTCCGGTAAACCAGCTATTTATCTATGTGGCTTTGTAAGGCAACTGGGCCTAAGCGATATACCGGTTATTGGAGAGAATGGTGCTGAAGTATATTACGATGCGAATGTACCACCTAATAAGACTCTTAATTTGGCTGAGGGGAGATCCTATTATCTACATGAAATCAAAAACATACTATCTAAAGAGTTCGGAGATTCCATCTGGTACCAACCTAATAGAGTTAATGTTACCTGCTTTTTTAGACAAGATGATGTAAAGATGAGAATAAGAGAAACTCTAGAGATACTTTTTACCTTGAAGGAGTATAATAGCAATCTAGAATTTTATGAGCATGTAGATTGTTTTGATATTGTAATTAAGGGGATTACAAAGGGGAGTGGAATTAAAGCTTTATGTGCTCATGAGAATATAAGTTTAGATGAATTATTGACTGTAGGGGATAGTAAGAATGATTTTTCAATGTTTGATGTTTCAAAGATATCCATAGGGATAAATTTGTATGAGGAATATGATGTTGACTACAGATTTGATGACATTGATAGTGCTTTAATTTATATACTAGATAATATTACAGCCTGGTAATTAGCTAAGATACAATTCTAAAACGTAATTTTTTGACTAGATAATACTACAGGGGGATACTAATGATAATCGAGATATATGTTCCAGTTTTGATTAAATTTTTCAATGACGAGGTTGTATTTAAGGATAAAGAGATTCAAGAAATAAATAAGAAGGTATATGTTAATTTTAACAAATATAGTGACAAGGTCTCCAGACATAATCACTTTGATTATTATTTTAAAGAAGAGAAGATTAGGGAACTGGTTGATGCACTAAATACATATGACTTAAGCTTTAGTTTTAGCTTAGAAGATATAAGTGGAGAGTTTTACTACTATCATCACCGGATAATATTAAAGTTTGAATTTAAGGTTCCTGATGATTTTGATGGGACTAGAAGGCTCAGAAGTGTTATAAATGGGTTTTATCCAAAGCTTATAAAGGAATACGTCTTTGATAATATTAATAGCATTTCAGAGACAAAGGCAGTATCATTTTATAGCTACATGATGATGATAATTCCCAAGAATAAATATCAATTAAGTAACTATACTGATAGGCTTGGAAGTGTTACATTTAGCATTATTGAATCAACTAATAAGTTTTTGACATATGGTAATACTCATTATGTGAGAATAAGTATACCTAGCCTGATTGTATACTATGATAAGTTGATTTCTAATGACACTAAGGTGGATTTGATAAATCTGATTTATCAAAACCTACTATATGAGAAAAAGCTTACAGATTGTGACTGTGAATTTTCAGAGGATTTATTTGAGAATCTAGAGAAATATAATAGCATTGATGAGAGTAAGCTTACATTATTTTGGAATAATACAATGGATATGCTAGGTGGAAAGATTTCTGAAAAACAGGCTCACAGTATAGATAAGCATAATTATTATTTGACCCTAATAGGACTTTTTATTTCTGTTGTTTTACCTGGACAGACAATCTATGATTATTTTGGTATAAAATATTTGATAATTTATTTTATAGCTTTAGTACTTTTTATATCCATATTTGCAATTGGTAGAAGTATAAAGAAATAGCCTAATATAAAAAACCTAGTATACTTTCAAAAGTTATGAAAATACTATTCATAAAGGAGCGTGTAAATATGAATGGTAATGCAGAGCTTTTGAACTTTATCTATCAAAATTCACAAATGGGTGTAGATACCATAAATCAGTTAATTGGTATAGTTGAGGATGATGATTTTAAAAATCACATTAAGGCGCAATATAAGGAGTATAAGGAAATCCATCAGGCTGCAAAGAAACTGCTAAATGAAAATGGTTATGATGAGAAGGGAATTAGTGCTCTGGAGAAAATCAGAACCTATCTGATGATTAATATGCAGACTCTAACAGATAAAAGCGCGTCACACATTGCAGAAATGCTAATCATCGGAAGTAATATGGGTATAATAAATGCAGTAAAGAATCTAAAAAAATATAAGAATGCTGAACAGTCTATTATCAACCTAATGGAAAGACTGCTTAAGTATGAGGAGAATAATGTTCAGCAATTAAAGAAATTTCTTTAATTTAAGAAATTTCATAGGTTGAATATTTCTACACAATCATAATATTAATAACCATGAGGAATTAAAGGCGCACTATGAAATTAAACTATAGTGTGCCTGTTTTATGTAATAGAAAAGTTAGATGCCAAGGCACATTTTTTGATTCACATTTGTAGCTTGCTTATGTAGACTAATAAAATATATAATATGGTATAAGATAATGAGCTAGATAATATAGGAGGATGAAAATGTATTACAAGACACATTACCAATCTCCATTAGGAGATATGTTAATTGCAAGCGATGAAGATAATATTATTGGTCTATGGATTGCAGATCAGAAATATATAGATANGACAATGCCAAAGGATATGGTTGAAAATTCCCAAATANCTATACTTAAGGAAGCTATTGTCTGGTTGGATGATTATTTTGCTGGCAAGCAACCGAACTTGTCTAGATTGCCTCTAGCTCCCATAGGTGGTGAGTTTAGGCAGCTAGTCTGGAGCATTCTTATGGAGATACCCTATGGTGAGCTAACAACATACGGTAATATTGCGAAAGAAGTGGCAAGACGAATGGGAAAGGATAGGATGTCTGCACAAGCCATAGGCGGTGCTGTAGGACATAATCCCATATCTATCATAATACCCTGCCACCGTGTGGTGGGAAGTAACAAGAATCTAACTGGCTATGCAGGGGGCATTGATATAAAGGTAAAGNTACTTGAACATGAAGGAGTAGATATGAAGGGATTATTCATGCCAAAANAAGATGATTAAGAGATATCATTATTTCTTNTAGTGATTAACCTATTAAAAGCATGATAACATGAAAAAGCAGGTGATATTATAGAAAGAGAGTACTCAACAAGTCAGGTGGCTAAGATAATCGGTATTCACCCGAACACTGTACGTAAATATGAAGAATGGCAGCTTATTCCCAAGCCTCTTCGAAAGTCAAACGGATATAGGGTATATGGGGATATACATATAGACCAATTCAGACTTGCTCGTATTGCTTTTCAGATAGAGGTAATACAAAGCGGAATGAGACGAACCATAACTCAGGTCGTTAAACTGTCTGCAGTTAGAAAATATGATGAAGCTATTGATTTGACAAAAAAATATATTGAGATAGCAGAAAATGAGATAGCATATGCAACTGAAGCAGCTCATATAGTTAATACCTTACTAGAAAGTACAAATCACGAGGCTGAAACTATTATGAAACGCAAAGAAGTTTCAGAAGCTCTTGGTATTACAATGGACACTCTACGGAATTGGGAAATGAATGGACTTATTAGTATAAAGCGCAAGGAAAACGGCTATCGTGTATACAATCAGGAGGATTTAAAGCAGCTTAAGATAATTCGTTCTCTTCGAACAGCAAACTATTCTCTTTCGTCAATTAAGCGTATGATGAGTGCCCTATACCAGGATGAGAATACAGATATTATTAATGTGCTGAATACACCTACTGCAGATGAAGATATCATTTCTACCTGTGATAAATTAATTGTCTCTTTAAACACCGCCAAGGAAAATGCAAAAAAAATAATAGATATACTAAATGAAATGAAGAGTAAATATGATAACCCTCCACTATAACACCAGACTTATGTTTGGTGTTATTATTCTTATTATCTAAATTAAGGAGGATTTTATAATGGACGAAATACTCAAAGTAGAGCATATAAGGAAATCCTATGGTGATTTAATAGCTGTTGATGATTTTAGCTTTACACTGGAGAGTGGAAAGGTATTCGGATTACTAGGTGCAAATGGTGCTGGAAAAAGTACAGTTATCGAATGTATTCTAGGAACAAAAAAGGCAGACAGTGGTAATGTAACCATGTTAGGAGTTAATCCTGCTACTAATCGTAAGAAGCTTTTTGAGAGGGTAGGAGTACAGTTCCAAGAGGCCCATTATCAGGTGAATATTAAGGTTGGTGAACTATGTACAGTTCCAAGAGGCCCATTATCAGGAGAATATTAAGGTTGGTGAACTATGTGAGGTAACTGCATCTCTATACAAAAGACCAGTAGATTACAATAGTTTACTAAAGAAGTTTGGTATAGCAGATAAAATAGATACCCTTGTTAAGGACTTGTCAGGTGGTCAAAAGCAACGACTTTTTATAGTGCTTGCCCTTATACCTGATCCGGAGCTTGTCTTTCTAGACGAACTTACTTTGCTAAAAATACAAAGGTGGCAGGTATTATAGCCAGCATCTTGTATTTTCCTATGCTTATTTTCTCAGGGGCAACACTTCCATATGAGGTAATGCC
>JGI24710J26742_10001744_pt1 | contig 19746 bp, 10 predicted proteins | sample BioPla2DNA2_FD_26742 | JGI IMG/M metagenome (IMG submission 26742) | reverse complement strand
GAGAGCTGGACAACGGCAATTTCAAAGGGTCAGCAAATTCATAGAAGGCAAATTGAAGTTAAAAATAAACAAAGAGAAAACTACAATAACTAGACTTAATCTAGTTATTGTTATTTTCCAACCTATGTTTTTATCTCTTATAAATCCGAAAAAATAATGTTTTTTCGGGATATAATCTTCTCCTGGTCTTAAGTAAAAATAACCGTCCCAAACTCCTCTTCGTTCCTGCAAATTGGTTATAATTTTTTCAACAGTTAATGTATCATCTTCATTATCAAACTTCAATTCGTAATCCTCTGTTTCAAGTAAATAAGCCATTATTGCTTTTGCAATATAATTACCTGTATTTATATTAGCACTCTCATCTGACATATTAGTTCCCATTTTATTTAAACAAGCTAAAGTCATTCCAGAGACCAAAGCCACAATTCCTATAAGGATCATTAATGCTTTAAAAAACTTTTTCAATTAAATCATCCCTCCCTGTATAATTAATTTTGTTTTATAGCTATACTCTAACTGTCATAAAAGAGTAAAAACCCATATTTTTTAAGCCGAAAAATCTTTTTTGTTCTGGTTTTAAATTATTTTAGTGATGCGGTTAATTTTGTATTAAGCTACTGCATTTAGTATTAGTATGAAATATACAAGTAATATTCATCATCACCGTCACCTTTAGTGATAAAAGCCCATACTTCACGTGATTTTAAAGTTGGCCTAAATAATCTTTTCTCTCCACTTATAAATCTCGAATAACACGTTTCAATATTTTGAACATCTAAATCCCACCAAGAACATGTATTTGAAAAAAACGGAAACTCTTCAGGTTCTATCTTTTGTACTACTCCTTCAAAAAAATTATCAAGTTCACTTTTTATGTAATTAATGTCATGATTTCTGATTATAATTTTAGCTTTAAAATAACCATTAGAATAAGAATCAAAATTAATAATTTCTGATTCAGCAGGCATTTTAATACCTAATTTATTCTCAATAACTCTTTTAGGTCTGCTTTTTAGAATAAAAATGATACTGATTAATCCAACAACTAAAATTATTAATCTAACAGTAATTAATAATTTTTTTCTTTTAATCATATTTTTTGCCCCCTAAACCTTTCCTAACTTATATTGTTGTATTTTGTATATTTTGTTAAGTTTATTGCTTTTACATATTCAGGCAATTGGATATTAACAAATTCTTCAACTTCAGCCTTTTTTTCTGTATCAGAAGCCTCAATATCTTCTACGTAAACAGACATGCTTACCGATTTAATAAAGCCAATCATTGCAAAAATTAATATCATTAAAAAGACTGCCAGAAACACATATCACTTTTTTTCTTAATTCTATTCATTATTTTCACCTTTTAATATGAAACACTTTTTGTATCCTACAGCATTATATTTGCTATTCACGCTTAAAAAATAAATTTGAAAAAAGTTTTTACTTTTCATTCCTTCCCTTTGCCTCATATAAAATCAAATTATCTAAATCTTTATTATAAAATCGTTCTACATTATCACCCCAAATTATTAAATCGCCGTTCTCATTTATTGCAGCTGCTACATATAGTCCTGCTGCAACATAAGTTATCTGTTTTAACTGTTTTGCATATTCTGAAATATCGTAATAATCACTGCACAACGTAACTACTGTACCGTCATTTTTTAATACAATTGATAAACACCTTTCCGTTGAAATGGATTTCACATCTTTTAATCCAGCAGGAATACTAGTCTCTCTAATTGTGACCGGCAGCGGCTGAAATGGCTACCACATCTTTTAAATCCTCCGGAACATCACATTGACCTTTTGAGTTATTCCCCCATGCAACAACGGTACCGTCACGTAACAATGCTAAAGAATGATTATATCCTGAGGATACTCCAACCACATCCCTTAATCCCTCCGGGACATTGCATTGCCCCTTTGAATTATCTCCCCAAGTAAGTACGGTACCACTTCTTGTTATTGCAGTAATATGATTATCACCAAAAGATACTTTTTGAAACCCATCATTTAGCGGTGTTGAACCACTGTTTTTTAAATTGTCATTACCGGCATTAAAACATGTTGTCAAAAAATACTTGCCAAAATTACCATTGTAAAAATATTTTTCAAAACCACATTCCTCCTTTTCTAATTAGCCAATCCTACTTAGATGGTTTCCATATGTATTCTCCGGAGGTATTTATATATCCCCATTTATCACCTACTCTAACACGAGCAATACCATTACGAAAGTTTTCCACTTCATCAAATTGAGGTTCTATGACAAATTTTCCGTTAATGTCAATAAATCCCCATTTAAGATTTTCAATTATAGAGTTCCCATCAACATTTATAGCTGCAGGTGCTAATCCTTCTCTAAAGCCTTCTCCAAAATTCCAAACATCCGCTTTAAACAATACATCTCCATTTTTATTAATTCCCATCTTTTCAGCTCCGATTGAAACAAGGGCTATGCCTTCTTTAAAATCTAAAGCACTTGTATACTTAGGCTCTATTACAAATTCCCCTGTTTTATCAATATATCCATATAAATACTCCACATTTACTCCTTTAGGAATATTTTCAGGATAATCTTCTGCTCTTACTCTAGCTGCTGCAAGACCTTCTGAAAAATAATATGTACCTTCAAATATAGCCTCTATTACCACTTCTCCTTTTTTATTGATGTATCCATACTTACCTTCTGACTCAAATGATGCAAGACCTTCACTAAAATCAAGAGAAATATCAAATTGTTTGTCAATAACGATGTTACCTTCTGTATCAACATATACCACCTTACCGTCTTTAAGACCGTTTGCTAATCCATCTGAAAAACCGGAAAGATTCTCAAATACAGGTTCAACAACTATATTTCCTCCTGTATCTATGACACCATATCTCCTATCTCTTATATGTTCGCCAAATCGGATTATTGCCAACCCTTCACTAAAGGCATTAGCAAAATCGAATTTTGGCTCAATTACAATTTCACCTTTTGTGTTAATATAACCCATTTTCTCTCCTATTTGAACCGGTGCAAGCCCATCACTAAACTCTAACGCCCATCTATATTTAGGTTTTATTACTACTTCTCCGTCCTGATTGATAAATCCCCATTTGCCACGCTTTACTATTCGATATAACTCTTGATCATTTGAAATGTCTTCAGTTACATTATTAACACAAGACACTAACAGTAATATAATGGTTATAACAGTAATAGCCGAAAGTATATTCTTTTTCAAAACTTTCTCCTCCTATTTAGGTTATTCTATCTCAGGATAATGCTGAAAAGTATTGGTCAAAAATGCATCCCACATTAACTTTATGTCATAATCTGTAACAAAGTCGCCTTCTCTAAATCCACTCCTCATTATGGCATTTTTTGGTGTTTCATAAATTATCTCTTCACCATTAACTTTATCAATGATAACTTCCGGAGCCGCTTTTCTTCCTCCAATTAAACGTTCAGCACTGACATCATATGCATCACTAATGCCTAAAACGTGACCAAATTCATGAGCTGTCACTGCTTTAAATCCTCCCCAATCATCATATGATATTACCCCGTTTCTTAAATGACCTGTATAAAGTCTTACATATTTTACTGGATTTTTGATTGACCATCGTTTAAATGGATTAATTTTAACATGACTTTGTGAACTTTCTTTTTCTGGGTCTCTAATCTCAATTTTAAGGTATCGTTGATTAGAATTAGAAGATACTTCTTCATGTTTGTTTTTGTGTATAACATCTACACTAACTGTTACTCTTTCACCATTCATATTGTAATTACCTTCCCAAAGCTTAAATCCTTCTGAGACAAGTTCTTTAAAACTTTTAGAGTTAAAATTACTGGTTAATTTACGATCTCTTTCATCACTTACTTCCCAAGCTTTCTTAGTACTTGCTTCACCACCTATATCTGCATAGGCTTTAATACTTATTTTGCTTCCACTTCTTGTAATCTGTACAGGGGCGTTCTTTAATTCAGGTCTTACTAATACATTAAGTTTTTTATCTTTATCATGCCACCAGCTAATTGTATCATCTAAACCAGCTAATTCCGCTAATTGTCTGACTTGTCCCTGCACCCTTCCATCTATAACGGAAAAATCATTCCCGAAACTATCTTTCATAGTCTCCAAGTTGTAAGTTATTTTTTTCTCTTTCTTACCGGTTTCAGGATTTTTGAAATAAACCTCATATTCAATTACATCGCACCACCAAAAGCCGTTCCTTACTTTTTTTACTTCTCCTTCTAATCCTTTTACAATGTCATTCAAATTACCTATTGTTTTTCCTCCACTTACAGCTGCATTTTTCACTTTTACATCCCCAACTTGAATATTTACTGCATTGTGACCTAATGGATCAAAATACATAATAGGATTGTTGCTGCAATATGTATAAAGATTTAAACTCAATGGGTCATTTGGATTCCCCCAGTAAGTATCCTCCTGCAAAAATCTTGCTACTTTTGGATCGTACATTCTGGCATTGAGGTAATAAAGCCCTGTCTCTTCATCCCATTGGTATCCTGCATAAGTTATGTTATTGTTTACATCACCAGTTGACTCCAATATATTACCAAAGGCATCATAATAGTAAGTTGCAGAAACTTCACCTGTTGAGGTATTTATAAGTGCAGTTACATCTGCATGACCGTTATACAAGTAGTAGTAACTTTCACTGTCAACATCCCTCATTAACAGGTTTAGACCGTACAGGTTCCTTGCTTTTTCATTACCTCTTTCGTCAGTTTCCAGTATAACATTTAAGTTTTCATAAAGGTACCTTGTCAAAAATCCTTTTGTTTCTTTCTCTACCCTTAATCCTTCACCGTTATAGACATTAATAACAGTAGATCCTTTAGTGTTAGTCCTGACTAATTGATTCTTTTCATCGTATGTATTCGCTACCGTTCTTTCTCCGTTCTTTGTAACCATTAGCTGATTACCGTTATTGTCATAGGTATACGAAGTTGTCTCCGTTACGCTGCCGTTAACCCTTGTGGTTATTTTTTCTAAACGGTTCCGGTCATCGTACTCATATGTGTTAACTACTTTCTCTCCATTGTGTTCAATTATTTCAACTTCCCTGTTTCCTGCTTTGTCATACGAATAAGTTGTTATTCTTGAAGAGGGCTCTGTTACTGTTTCAAGCCTGTTTAACTCATCATATGTGTATATTGTTGTTCCCTTATCCTTTCCATTTATATACTCCTTCTTTGTTACCTGATTTCCTGCTTCATCGTATGTGTAGGAATATTCGTCCATTATGCTGCCGTCAGCCTTCTTATTCCTCAAAGTCTTTAAAAACCCGTTGTTATAATATGTGTACTCTGAACTTAACCCACTTTCATATACAACACTCTTCCTGCTTCCGTCAGGGTAATATTCATATACTGCAGAATCTTTTTCATTCACATCCCCGTTTTTAACTGCTTTTAGCCTTCCGGTCTTGTCAAATATTTCTGTTTTCTTATTGCCTTTAGGGTCTGTTGACATCTGGGCTACAAGACCGTCTTTTGTAATTACATCATACAGGTAAGTGATTTTACCTATACCAGGTACCGTTTTTGATGTCATTCTGCCAAGCTCATCATAAGTTCTTACGGTTGTTCCCGTACTGTCGGTCATTGTAAGCTGGTTACCGTTGCCGTCGTAAGTATATGATATTGTTATTTTCCCTACAGACTCTTGTAAAAGCCTTCCGTGAATATCATATGTATAGTTTGTCTTTTGACCTTTCCTGTCAGTTTTACTCTTTAACGTACCGTCAGGATTGTAACTATAAGATTCCACCCTGCCGTCAACATATGAATAATTGCCTTCTTTGCCTGTCCTTCCTCCGTTGTCAATTCTTCTCATAAGCTTGTTTTGAGCATTGTATTCATATATTGTCTTATGACCTTTTGCATTGGTCTGTACTATAAGATTTCCGTTGTTGTCGTATTCATAGGTGGTTGTCTGGATTTCTCCGTCTACAATATTTGACACAGATATATTTCTACCAAGATAATCATAACCTAAGTAGGTGGTGTTCTTTCCGTCAAATTTTGTCTTTACATTTCCTGCAATATCATAAGTCTGACTCTTTTCATTTCCTTCAGGGTCAATGGTTAAAATGAGCCTGCTATTCTTGTCATAATTGTAAACCGTCTTATTTCCTTTTGCATCAAAGGATTCTGTCTGTACATTGTTTTCATTGTAATTAATCCTTTCTATGCTTTCACCGTAAGGATCTTTCTTCTCACGAAGCCTGTTTAAATTGTCATATACAAATACCCATTCATTCCCTAAATGATCTTTTTTAAGTATCATGTTGCCGCTTTTGTCATATTCGTATGTAGCAGTGTGAAGGGTTGTGTCCCCATTAATGTTTGTTACTTCTATTGCCTCGTATACCAACTCATTAGAATCATTATACCTGTATTCTTTCACATTTCCGTTTGCGTCTGTTTTAAATCTGGCATTTCCAAAAATATCATGTTTATAAGATTCAGATATAGAGTCAGTACCTATGGCACTTTCAACTGTCTTTTTCAAAATTCTTCCATGGTTGTCACATTCAATATATGTCATGGTATCATATGAAGTTGAATTTTTCCTTTGGACTGCCCTTAAATTGCCCATTGTATCATACTGATATTTAATGGTATTAGATTCTATGGAATCGTCACCCGGTGTTGTCTCACTCCTTACCTTGCCAAAGGCATTGTAGCTGTAAATTGTTGTGTTTCCATTTCCGTCTGTCTTTGTAATGGCATTGCCTAAGTAGTCATATGCAGCGGAAGCAACTGTTACATATGTGCCGTCTTCTTTTCTTATTTCAGTTTTTATAATGTTTCCCGCATCATCATATGTAAATTTGGTAATGCTTTCATATATACTGTAGCTTGTTCCGTTTGCTTTTTCCCTTAAAACAATCTCTTCCATCTTTCTTCCTAAGGCGTCATACTTAAATCGCTGCGGAGCTGAAGAAAGAGTACGATTATATTTTTCTTTTGATTCAGCATCTAAAACTGCAGTTACTTTATTCATTGGATTATATGCATATTCCGTTCCGTAACCTTTTTCTATTTTTTGTGCAGCATCAGAGCCGGAAGCATTTTTATATGCCACAGCATCAAGTTTCTTTATCACATTTCCCGCACCATCGTATTTATATGCAGCATGTATAATTGTTGTTTTACTTGAGGACTCATTCCATTTTCCGTTTTCATCAAATTTTCCGTCCACTCCTGTAAAACCTTCAGTTATAACCCTGTCAAGCTTGTCATAAGTATATACATTCCTGTTCATGTTGCTTATCGATGTATTTGGAATATAGTTTTCAGGTAAAACTTTAGCTATAAGCCTTCCACCACGGTCATACTCATAGAGGGTTACCCTGTTACCCGGTTCAGTAACCTTTGTAAGAAAACCTCTTTTGTCATATTCGTATGCGGTACGCCTTTGTACCATGTCATTTACCAATATCTCTTCAGTAAGAGGTTCACCTTCCCAGTTTAATGTTGTACGCTTTTCAACCTTTTTCAATGTTTCGTCAGAATCAAGTATATATTCTATGGTTCCTGTTTCCCTGCCTAGTTTGTCATATGTATATGTCTTTATATTCTTTGAATTTGGAGTGCCTTTATAGACACTGTCCTTAACTACAGTTTCAACATTTCCTTCTAAATCGTAGGTAATCTCTGTTGCTATTACCTGAGTTCTGTTGTCATCAAAGGAATTGCCTGCAATATCCCCTCTTCTTACATATTGTTTTATTATTTCCGGTTTTCCAAAGTGGTTGTTTTCATATTCTATTCTTATTTCTTCATTTGCATCTTTCTTGGTTCTTTCAGAAGAAAGGTTTCCGTCATTGTCATATGAATAATCGGTCCTTCTTCCGTCGTTAAATTCTACATATTTTACTTGTCCATCTGCATAATACTCTGTTGTCTTTTTAATAAAGGTACTTGGAATTTCATTTAACTTTACTAATTGAGGACTATACCATTCTGCAGCTACTCTTCCGGAAGCATTATAATATGTCCTGGTATAGCTGTAAAGCACATTTGAGCCTGAACTTTCTGCAGGAATCCATTTTTCATCATATTTCATTTTTAATTCACTGTCATATTTGTCGTAATTATAATATGTGGTATATCTCCTTTCATCAGTATATTCTTTTATTCTTCCATCTTTATAATATACTGACTTCGTAGAAAAGCTTTTGTTATCTATGTCAGGAGGATTAATCACTTCAATTTCCCGTCCTGCATAGTCATAAGTAACAGTAGTTTTTGCCGTCTCACTGCTGTTTAAATGTCTTATGATTGTTTTTTGGGGATTTTTATCCTGCACATACTGATATTCTTCAAGTGTTGTAAACGAGCCTGAAGACATACTGTTTTTAAAGGATTTTTTCACAATCCTTCCTATTGGGTTATATTCATATTTATATACTCCGCCGTTAGGCATTTCTTCAATAACCACATTTCCATAAACATCATATTCATAGTTAGTGGTATTTCCTTCTGCATCGGTAACGGATTTAATCTGCCCTTTTGTATTATATGCATAGCGTGTACCTGCAGAAGAATCAGAATATGTATTTTTACTGATATTATCCTGTTTTGAATTATATAGGTTTGGCGGAATAACCTGAACCTTCCTTCCTGCATCATCGTAGATTGTCCTTGTAATACTGTTTTTTGAAGGATCATAAGGATTTTTCAGTTCTTCTTTTATGAGGTTGCCGTTTTTGTCATAAGTATATTCCGTCCTGTAACCGCCCGGTGTAGTTTTTGACGTAACAAGCCCGTATGAATTATATTCATATACAGTAGGTAAACCTGTCTCAGGATTTGTTTCTGTCTTAACATTTCCATCAGGGTAATATGTGTATCTTGTCACATTACCGTCAGGATCTGTAACACTTTTAACAAGACCTTTTGCCAAATAACCAAGGCTTCTGCATTCCTCATCACTGTAATATTCATATGAAGTCACTGCAAACTTTTCCCTTATACTGCTGTCAACAGCTTCACCGTTATAGCTGTCCGACTTGTTTATTGTTTCTATCTTATGTTTCAGTTTTTGTCTGTCATAAACATAGTATATTTTGTTTCCTTCTTCATCCTGCTGGAAAATAACATCATTGTATGAATTATATTTGAAAATCTTTTCACTTCCGTCAGGATTTATTATTTTGATTACATTACCATTGCTGTCCCTTTCATATATAGTGGTATTTCCGTTTCTGTCCGTAACGGATTTTTCTTCACCATATTTGTTTTCACCTTTATCATCAAGATAATACTTAACCTTGACATCTCCTACTTCATCGGAAACTCTTGAATAACTGTACCTTTCATCGTACCACTTAATTTGCTTATAGTTATTGCTGTCATAAATAATGTTATAACCATACTGAGGATAGTATTCATATCTGAATCTGTTGCCGTTCCTGTCAACCAAAGTCTCTACTTTTCCGACATTTTCTCCGTCCAAATAATATTCTATTCTTTCAACCGTATTATTATTATGGTCCAGAATTTCACTCAGAACATATACAGGTCCCACAGCCAAATCAAATACATATTGTTTATATTTGTAATATGTATTTATACCCTCTGCATCAGTTACTTTGGTCAACCTGCCGTCGCTGGTGTACTCATATGTAATTGTCCTGCCGCCTTTTACATCCACTATATTTTTAATAAGCCCGTTTTGATAAACAATATTATATAAATTTCCTGCCTGGTCTTTAACTTCTGAAACTCTTCCAAATGAATCAACTTTTATATTTACAGTGTTTCCATACCTGTCTACCATTTCTACCAAATATCCGTTACCGTCAAATATATATCTGTACTGGTCCTTTGTAATTAGTATGTGTCCGTCACTTCCATATTTCAAAAGCTCTGATCTTGAATTATCTGCAATGTACTCAGAACCGTCCCATTTAAAAAGCTGTACACTGCCGTCAGGAAGAGTAACTTCTTTCACATTTTCATATTTGGAATCTTTTATGCTGGACTCAAAACCAAAAGTCCAACCTCTTCCCATAGGTCCTATGCGGTTGTCTGTGGAGTTGTATGTCCTGCTAAATGCCAGTTCAAATCCGGGAGCCAATGCAGTCATATCGGTATAGGTACGGGAGAAGTTACCGGATGCACCTGTTCCGGACTCCCCATAGGTGTATTTAAGCCTAAGGTCGGCGTATTGAGGCGGGTACATGTTTATAGTGTATGTTTGCTTTGTACGTCCATCGGCTGCTGTAACCTTAATTGTTGCAGTCCCCGGAATTGAATTTGCCTGTATTATTTCCACTGTTGCATCAGGGTGAACGGCACGTGCATCAATTTTAGGTACATAACCAAAAGGTATTAACATGGAAAATTGATGCATATCTTCCGTAAACTCTTCAACAACTACATCATTTGCAAAAAGTTTGGAAATTCTTGTGTCATTTACATCACTTTCTTTGAAAAAAATAAATGAAGACGGAGAATATTCACCTGGATCTCCAATGTACAAATACCAGGTTGAGCCATCCTCTTTTAGAGTTTGAATGGCTGAATGTGCTGTTGATATATTTTTAAAAATATGACCATCTAAAATCCTTTGCGGTTCTTTACATTCATACAAAGACAGTGGCTCATTACCCAAAAACCATATACTGTCATCATTTTTTATAATTATTGAGTAAGTATATCCGGCAAAAACAGACTTAACATCTTCAAACTCTTCTATTTTTCTAGGTATACTCGAAAAACCAAACATCCTTTTATTAGGTGAAATCTGACGGTTACTATTTCTACCCCAAGCCCATACAGTTCCATCGCTTTTTAATGCTAACGTGTGTTCAGAATACGTGCTTATATCTATAACGTCATCCATAATTTTAACCGGTTGTTCAGTTATTCCCCGATTTTCTTTTATGCCAAGAAACTCTTTTTCTCCCCAGCCCCATACAGTGCCGTCATTTCTTAAAATAATAATATAATCCGCTCCAGCTTGTATTTTTTTAACATTCGATATAGTTGCAATTTTTTTAGGTTTATCTTCTCTATTCCTCAATCCTCCCCAATACCAAAGACTATTATCTTTATCAATTACAGCACATGCATATTCACCGCATGAAATGAGACTTATATCTTTTAAACTATCAATTTTTTTAGGTATTTCTGCACCAGGAAGCATAAAGTTATCATTTCTCCAAGTCCATACATCTCCATTTTTATCCAACGCCATACTTATAGAACTACCGGCAGAAATACATGTAATATTTTCTAACTCACTTATTTTAGTAGGTACTCCTATGTATTTGGAAACCATGTTGTCATTATAATATGTTTCGGGATCATAAGGTTTATATATAAAACCCCATAGCCAAACAGTACCATCTTCTTTCAGCCCAAGTGAATGTTTTTTGCCTGCTTCAACTTGAACAAAACCAGGTGGGGATGAAGCTCCTGACAAAGTAGTAACCTCCACATATTCACTTATATCTGACTCATTTCCCGACTCATCAAACGCAGTGACGCTGAATATATATTTCCTGTCTGACAACAACCCTGTCAAAGTAATTGTCGTATCATCAGTAGTACCCATTTTTGTATTTCCAAAATACACATTATATCCAGCCACACCAACGTTATCAGTAGAAGGATCCCACTTTAAAGTTACTGTTGTCATTGTCCTGTCTTCTACCTGCACATTTTGCGGAACTGTAGGAGGTTCTTTGTCAACAGGTTCAGGTATAGGAGTAACATCTTCCACCGGGAAATGCTCTATTATGCCTAAAATATGCCTTTTAAAAAGTGAATAGTCCAGACTGTTGATTCTGCCGTCACCATTGACATCTGCCGCTTTCATCCCGTTTGGTGACGGGAATTCCGTCAATATCTCCAGCAAATACCTTTGTAATATTGCAGCATCTAAACTGTTAAAATTACCATCGCCGTTTAAATCACCATAAACAAATTCCCCATTGTAAGCAGCGTTTACACTTGTTTCAAAAGAATTTAGACATGTAATTGTACACAAAATTGATAAGAATAGACATGCAAATAAAACACTTCTTAAACTTCTTTTCATTACATTACTCCCCCTCATTATTTTATTTTTTTTTATCTTCTTGATAACATAACATTTCTTTACCATTATATTATATATTTTTAACAAATGCAATATAAAAATTGAAAAATTTAGATAAAATAATACTTAAATCTAATCTTTAACTGTCAAATTTAATTAATATTAAAAATAATTTTTAAAAAAACTATTGTTACAACACGTCAACAAATAAAACATGAAAACTTATGTAATTTTACTATTTTATTTTGTAATATTATTATTTGATAAAAAATAATGTTACTTATATCGTTTTTTATTTTATAATATATTTAATATGTAGTATATTATAATTAGTTAAACATATTATACCAAAATCAATTTTAATCTGTTTTTACCTTTAAATATACTTTAAAAAGGGGGTATTCATTTAAAACATGTAATTTTACATTTAAATAACATCACTTTAAAAACCGAAAATTTCTAAGGAAAGAGGGATTTGAAATGGAAAAAAAGTTTTCTTTATTTTGTGCTGTAATGTTATTTACAAGTTTACTTGCAGGCATGATTTTTGTCAATGCCGCTGTAAATATGGGAGGATACATCTGGGATGCACCTAACGGCTATCATACAGGTACAGTATCTGTAACCGGCTCTAACGGTTCTGTTACCGTTGAATTCCAAAACATCGGCAACCAGGACGATTCTGCCGGACTTACAACCGTTGATTCACTAAGGGAAGACTGGACAGAGTATGAGGCTATGAATTTTACAATTCAAAACCACTCTAATGCCTCTATTATGCTTGGTGTAGGAATTAAAACAGGTCCTGATTTTGTTTGGCATGAATCTGATACAATAAATCTTCCTGCAGGCAGAACAAGAGAAATTTCACTAAGCTTAAAAGAGCCCCTTTGGAAAACCCAAGCAAGCAATTGGGCCAATACAGCATATATTGATAATCTAAACGATGTTAAAGGAGTGGATTTTAAATTTATGAGCTTTGATTCCACAAGGCCAAGCGGTACTTTAACAATTTCAAACTTTTCTCTTGGAGATGCAAATTCCGGCGGCGGCAATAAACACAATCCGTCCCCCCCACCAATTAAAGCAACCGGACAATTTCAGGTAGTAGGAAGCAATCTTTTTGACGCAAACGGCAACAACTTCATAATGAAAGGCGTCAATTATCCTCACACCTGGTTTAAAAATGAATACAGCGTTGCCATACCTGCAATAGCGGAAGCAGGTGCAAATGCTGTAAGAATTGTTCTGTCAAACGGAACAAAAGACAACTGGCAAAAGGACAGCCCTTCGTCTGTAAAAACACTTATTGATTTATGTGAGCAAAACAAATTAGTAGCTGTTTTAGAAGTACACGATGCCCTTGGCGTTGACCAGGTAGCACCGTTAATGAGTGCCGTTGACTACTGGATATCCATAAAAGACGTTCTTGTCGGAAGAGAAGATACAGTAATAATTAATATTGCCAATGAATGGTACGGCTCATGGAACGGTGCCGGATGGGCCGACGGATACATGCAGGCAATAAAGAAATTAAGAGATGCCGGATTTACCCATACAATAATGGTAGACTCAGCTGGTTGGGGACAATACCCTGCATCAATTCATGATTTCGGTGTTGACGTATTTAACTCAGACCCTTTAAAAAACACAATGTTTTCAATACATATGTACGAATATGCAGGAGGAAATGCTGCACAGATAAAAAACAATATCGATAAAGTTATAAACCAGGGTCTGGCTGTTTGTATAGGAGAATTCGGCCACAAACACACTGACGGTGATGTGGATGAAGATTATATTTTAAGCTACACAAGGGAATTAGGAGTGGGCTGGCTTGCATGGTCGTGGAAAGGAAACGGCTCTGAATGGGCTTATCTTGACTTATCAAATGACTGGGCCGGCAAAAACCTTACATCTTGGGGAGATAAAATTGTAAACGGTCCAAACGGCTTAAAAGACTCAGCCAAACTTTGTACCGTATTTACCGGTTCCACTGTCCCTGATGTAATGTACGGTGACATAAACAATGATAAAATTATAAATTCTTTAGATTACTCCCTTTTGAGCAGGTATATATTAGAAATTGAAAGTTCCCTGCCTGACATGGAAGCGGCTGACCTAAACGGAGACAATATAATAAACTCCGTTGATGCATCATTGTTACAAAGATACATTTTAGAAATTATAACAGACTTTCCAAGATAAAATTATATATAATTTAAAAGAATAACATTTTTTTAAAGGTGTTTAACTTTTAAAAAAACCCGGAAAAATCAACAATCCGGGTTTTTATTTTAATTTTTTCTTTTATCAAACATGCCTTTTAGTTTCAAAACCCTTCTTCCTGCAAAAAGAAGAGGTTTACTCCACCAATGTTCCATTTCCTTAGTTACTTTTTTAAGTTCTTCACTTATTTCTATACCCTGGGGGCACACCTTCTCGCATTTTCTGCAGCCGATACAATTTGACGCAAGAAAATTCCTTCCTCCCAGCACATCTCCGCCAAAAAACAGATATTTAAAAACGGCAGTTCTTTGATTGAAAAAAAACCTTGAATTGTAGTAGTTAAAGGCAAAGGGAATATTTACCCCCACAGGACACGGAATACAATAACAGCAGCCTGTGCACGGCACCTTCATAAGCCTCAAATACTCATCTTTTACTTCTTTATAAATATCCAGTTCCTCTTTAGTCAAACATCCGGCCTTAATTTCATCTGCCAGCTTTGCATTTTCAATTATATGCTTTTCATCATTTAAACCTGACAGAGCCACTGCCACTTCTTCCTGATTCCACAGCCACCTGAAAGCCCAGTCAGCATAAGTTCTCTTAAAAGGAGCTTTGTTCCATATTTTTTCTATTGAAGGAGGCATCTGCCCTACAATTCTTCCCCCTTTTAAAGAACCCATAATTGCAACTCCGATATCTTTTGAATATGCATACTTAAGGCCTTCAACCCCCGCCTGGGTGTACTCATCAATAAAATTATACTGTATTTGGCAAAAATCCCAGTTGTAATCGTCTATAATTGCTTTAAAATCATCTTTCCCTCCATGATATGAAAAGCCAATAAACTTAATTACGCCTTTTTCTTTCATCTCCTCTAAAAAGCTTACCATCCCGGCGCTTTTTGCCTTTTCCCAACTTTCTGTATCCTGAATTGAATGAATTAAATAAAAATCAACATAGTCTGTCTTAAGCCTCTTTAGTTGGGTATTCAAAACTTTCTCCATGCTTTTTTGGGAATTCACCATATACGGAGGAATTTTTGTGGCAATGTAAACTTTTTCTCTTAGATTGTTCCTTTCAAGTATTTCTCCTAAAGCTGCTTCACTTCCGGGATATATATATGCAGTATCGAAATAGTTAATTCCGTTTTCCACAGCAGTTAAAATTTGTTTTTCAGTTTTTTTTAAATCAATTCTTTTATTCCTTTTTGGAAACCTCATGCACCCGTATCCTAATACAGATACGTTAACATTTGTTTTTCCAAATCTCCGATACTGCATATTAATCCTCCTGAGTAAATTTATCTTGCTGTAACATCGTGCCGCAACATTTTCCTGCGCCGTTACGTTCCCTTATACTTTGCTGTCACTGTAACTTTGCATTTTTAAGGTATTATTTAAAATAATTAATTCCTGCTTCAAATAATTTCTGATCCTTATTACCCGGAATGTTTTTTGCTACATTTGTGCCTATTCTTTCTGAATGGCCCATTTTGCCAAGTATTCTGCCATCCGGGCTTGTTATAGCCTCAACAGCCTCAAAAGAACCGTTAGGATTAAACCTGATGTCATAAGTAGGCTTATTGTCAAAATCCACATACTGAGCTGCAATCTGACCGTTTTTCTCTAACATGTCAAATACTTCGCTCCTTGCAACAAACCTTCCTTCTCCATGGGAAACCGGAATTGTGTATACATCTCCCACTTTTACATTGTTAAACCACGGTGATAAGTCAGAAGTAATTTTTGTCCTTACCATGCATGAAACATGTCTTCCTATGGTATTAAATGTTATAACGGGACTTTCATCTGAAAAGTCTCTTATCTCACCGTAAGGCACAAGGCCAAGCTTAACCAGAGCCTGAAAACCGCTGGAAATTCCAAGCATCAGTCCGTCCCGGTTATTTATTAAATCCATCACAGCATCTTTAACTTTTTCATCTCTAAAAGCCGTTACTATAAAGTTCGCTGAACCGCTTAGCCCGTCACTGCCGTTATATCCTCCTGGCAGCACAATTATTTGTGATTTTTGAATTCCTTTTACCATTTCATCTATGGATTGTTTAATATCCTCAGGAGTTAAGTTTTTCATTACAAAAATTTCAACTTCTCCTCCTGCATTTTCAAAGGCTTTTGCAGCATCACAATCACCGTTTACACCCGGAAGCACAGGTATGAATATTCTTGGTTTTGCAAAACTTGTTTTTGGTTTTATGCTTCCCTTTTTAAAATACTCATACTGTTTTGGCTTTTTATCTTCTGAAGGCATTTTCGAAGGGAAAATATTTTCCAAAGGTTCTTCCCAGCTATCACATAAGCTGTCAAGCTGTAAACAGCTTCCTCCCATATCAATGGATTTTTTCTCCTGTGTTGTACCTAAAACTTTAAAATCAATGCCGTCCAGCAATTGACCTACATCTTCATTTTCATCAAATTCAAGTATTATTGATCCGTATAAAGGTTCAAAAAGCTCTTCCTCTTTAATACCTTCATTAAACTTAAACCCTATCATATTTCCAAAGCACATTTTGCTTATTGCCTCTGCAATACCTCCGCCACGCACGCTATGTGACGCAAGAACTTTACCCTTTCTAATTGTCTGATTTATTTTATCATACTTCTTGCATAAGTCTTCAAAATCAGGCAGTTTCTTCTCGTCAATGTTTGCAGACACTAAAACCACTTTGCTTCCTACCTTTTTAAATTCTGCAGATACTACATTATTTATATCTGCCACATTTACAGCAAAGGAAACAAGTGTTGGCGGAACATCTATATCTTCAAATGTTCCCGACATACTGTCTTTTCCGCCTACTGATGCAATTTGGAACTTCATTTGTGCATAATATGCTCCAAGAAGGGCACTAAAAGGTTTACCCCATTTTTCCGGATCAGTTCCCAGTTTCTCGAAATATTCCTGGAATGTCAGCCATGAGGTTTTATAATCCCCGCCCATTGCAACAACCTTTGCAACAGACTCAACAACGGCATATAAAGCCCCGTGGAAAGGACTCCATTTTGAAATGCGCGGATTATAACCATATGCCATTATGCTTCCTGTATTTGTGTCCCCTTTTTCTACAGGTATTTTCGCCACCATACCTTCCTGAGGAGTCATCTGGTATTTTCCTCCAAGAGGCATAAGCACAGTGTTTGAACCAGCGCTACTGTCAAACATTTCCACTAATCCTTTTTTACTGCAAATATTTAAATCCTTTAAGTTTGAAATCCAGGCTTCTTTTAAATCTCCGCTTATTTTGCCGGTCTTTTTAAAATAATTTTCTTCTTCCAGCGGCGCTTTTACCTTAACAGTGGTATTTTGCGTAATACCGTTTGTGTTTAAAAACTCTCTACTTATATCTACAATTACAGTGTTTCTCCACTTCATGACCATCCTTTTCTCTTCTGTAACTTCTGCAACAGGAGTGGCTTCAAGGTTTTCAAGCTTTGCAGCCTCAATAAAAGCATCCACGTTTTCCTTTGAAACAACCACAGCCATTCTCTCTTGCGACTCTGATATGGCTATTTCCGTACCGTCAAGGCCGTCATATTTTGTCGGCACTGCATCTAAATTTATTTTAAGACCGTCCGCCAGCTCACCTATTGCGACCGAAACCCCTCCGGCACCAAAGTCATTACACTTCTTTATCATTGTACTTACCCAAGGTTTTCTAAAAAGACTCTGTATCCTTCTTTCTATAGGAGGATTGCCCTTTTGCACTTCTGCACCGGATGTAAGAAGGGATTCTTCTGTATGCTCTTTGGATGAACCTGTTGCACCTCCGCATCCGTCCCTTCCTGTTTTTCCGCCAAGCAAAATAATTACATCTCCCGGAACGGGCTTTTCCCTTACTACATTTTTCATTGGTGCCGCACCCACTAATGCCCCCAGTTCCATTCTCTTTGCAACATATCCTTCATCATATATTTCATCCAAAAATCCTGACGCCACACCAATCTGGTTTCCGTAAGAACTGTATCCCTGGGCAGCCACAGTTGTTATTTTCCTCTGTGGAAGTTTTCCGGGTATGGTATCCTCAATGCGGGTTCTTGGATCACCGCTGCCGGTTATACGCATAGCCTGGTAAACATATGCCCTTCCTGACAACGGGTCCCTTATTGCCCCTCCAAGACAGGTTGATGCCCCGCCAAAAGGTTCTATTTCCGTAGGATGGTTATGCGTTTCATTTTTAAACATAACCAGCCAGTCTTCTTCTTTACCGTCTACATCAACTTTCACTTTAATACTGCAAGCATTAACTTCATCAGATTCTTCCAAATCATCAAGCTTTCCTCTTTTTTTCAGTTCTTTCATGGCAATTGTAGCTATGTCCATCAAAGAAACGTTCTTTTCTTTATCGCCATATACAAAATCTCTTGATTTTAAATAATCCCTGTACGTCTCTTTTATAGGCTCAGAAAAATATCCCTCTTCAATTTCCACACTTTTTATGTTGGTCAAAAAAGTAGTATGCCTGCAGTGATCTGACCAGTAAGTTTCCAATACTTTCATTTCCGTTATAGTAGGGTCTCTTTTTTCTGTATTCTTAAAATACTCCTGACAAAACTTCAAATCATCTACAGACATTGCAAATCCCATTTTATTTTTGAATTCTTCAATTTCGGAAGCCGTCATATTTATAAAACCGTCTAAAACTTTAACATCCTCCGGTACATTAGATTTAACTTCCAGTGTATCCGGCTTTTCCATGGGAGTTTCCTGACATTCTACAGGATTAATTAAGTACTTTTTAATTTTTTCATACTCTTCATCGCTGATATCCCCACTTAGCACGATGACTTTTGCCACCTTTACCCTGGGTCTTTCCCCTTTTGTAAGTATCTGTATGCATTGTGAGGCAGAATCTGCACTTTGGTCATACTGACCCGGCAACAACTCAAAAGCAATTAACCTTTCACCTTCACCTATATCTATGGCTTCATCATAAACCTTGTCTACAGGAGGTTCAGAAAATACTGTCTTTTTTGATGCTTCAAACTCATCATCTGACAGTCCTTCTACATCATAACGGTTAATTACCCTCACTGATTTAAGATTTTCCACACCTAAATTTTCTTTCAGATCAAGAAATAAATTTTGTCCTTCCACGTCAAATGCTTTTTTCTTTTCAACAAAAATTCTTTTTACATTTTTCACCATATAAACACCTCTTTCTACAAAGACAAAAAAACTATAAACAGTCCTCCTGCCTAAAAATTTAAAATTTTTGCTTTATACTTCCAAGTCGGATGCAAGTTTTGATAAAATCTTATTGCTCCTTTCAATAAACCCTGTCATAGCCTCGGGCTCAAGCTGTTTATGACTCATCATGGCAAGGTCATATATATGTTGACAAATAAGCTTTGTATCATCCTTTTTATCTTCTCTTTCCTTTAAGTTCATAAGAGATTTAATTAAGTCAT
>JGI24710J26742_10001742_pt1 | contig 19759 bp, 17 predicted proteins | sample BioPla2DNA2_FD_26742 | JGI IMG/M metagenome (IMG submission 26742) | reverse complement strand
CAGGTTGTTGTTTTAGATATTTCATCGGGTTTGATTGGTTAATTTATAGTTGCTCAATTGGAATAACATAGTCAATATGACATAATAAATAGAATACAATTACAGGAGTGGTAATAATGAAAATATATATTGGTGCAGATCAAGGTGGAATAGACTTGAAGAATGAGATAGTAGCACATTTAAAAGAAAATAATTATGACGTTCAAGATTTAGGCATCCATGACCATACAAGCATTGATTATCCTGAAAAAGCTGTTGAAGTTTGTGAAGCGGTTTTAAATAGTGATTCTGAAGATGCCAGAGGAATTATTATCTGTGGCACCGGGATTGGAGTTTCAATCGCTGCCAACAAGGTAAAGGGAATTAGAGCTGCCTTGTTAGCGGATGGATTTTCTGCTAAAATGGCGCGTCAACATAACAATGCCAATGTAATAACTTTAGGTGGTCGCACAACGGGAGTTGAATTAGCGATTGATATAGTTGAGAATTATTTAAACTCAGAATTCGAAGGCGGACGTCATGGACGACGCGTAGATAAATTAGATTGCATAATGGAGTAACTCTCCCAAATTACAGGAAAACTTAATGACAAAAAAGAATAATAATAAAAACAAACGAATACCGGTAGTACCTCTACGCGGTATTGTTGCTTACCCTAAATTAACCCTGGCTTTTGATGCCGGACGTACAGGAACACTTGCTGCTTTAGATAAAGCATTGAACTCGGATCGTAAAGTACTTTTGCTTGCTCAAAAAGACTTGGAAGTAGATAATCCGATGGCAGCTGATTTATATCGGGTCGGTACGATTGCAGATATAGTTCAAGTACTTGAAGTTAAAAATGATTATTTTAAAATATTAACTGAAGGTATTGAAAGAGCAAAAGTAAACCGNTTGGTCAGAAAAGGCAAAGGTTTTTATGTTGCAGATTATGAGGAATATCCGAGGGCGCCCTTTCATGTTACATCAAAATTGATGGATGAATTAAAAATTGAAGCTGCGCATCGTGAGATCATCAAGCTGTTTGAAACCTATGCGGTTGAAACCGGTACGGTTCCTCCTGATGCAATTTCTTTTGCCAAAACTCTTAAAGATTATGATCAATTGATCGATTTGGTCAGTGTTCATGTGAATTTTAAATTAGAACGTAAGCAAGCCTTGTTGGAAGAACAAGATTTGAGTAAAAGATTAGATCAGATTATCTTATCTCTCAGCCAAGAGCTCAAGTTATTTCAATATGGTCAAGAAATTAATCGAAAAGTAAAAAAATCAATTGATAAACAACAAAGAGATTACTTTTTACGTGAACAAATGCGTACGATAGAGGATGAATTATCCGGAGAACAAAGTGAGCTCTCAGAAGCAGCCCGTTTGAGGGAATTATTTGCTGAAAGTTCTATCCCGGAAGATTATCGTGAAAAGGTTGAACGTGAAATTGACCGAGTAGCNAGAATGCCGGCGAATTTTCCTGAAGCTTCGGTACAGATAAATTGGCTTGAACTGGTGCTGAATTTGCCTTTTGGCAAAACAGATGTTGAAAAACTTGATTTAAAATCTGCACGTAAGATCTTAGATCGCGACCATTATGGACTGAAAGATGTTAAACAGCGGATTATTGAATACTTAGCTGTTAGAAAATTACAGGTCGAGCAAGGCATTAAGAAAATGAGAGGACCGATCCTCTGTTTGGTTGGGCCTCCGGGTGTCGGTAAAACATCAATTGCAAAATCTATAGCCGAAGCTATCGGAAGAAAATATATCAGAATGTCTTTAGGCGGAATTAGAGATGAATCTGAAATCCGAGGACATCGCAGAACATATGTCGGTGCGATGGCAGGCCGAATCATGCAAGGAATCAGTCATGTAGATATCGATAATCCCCTATTTTTGCTGGATGAAATTGATAAGTTGGGCCATGACTTTAGAGGTGATCCGTCTTCTGCTTTACTTGAAGTTCTGGATCCTGAGCAAAATGATAATTTCCGTGATCACTATGTCGAGATACCTTATGATTTATCTCATGTTTTATTTGTGACAACAGCAAATACAATAGAAGGAATCCCCGGACCTTTATTTGATCGGATGGAGCTAATCCAATTGTCCGGTTATACCGAAGTAGAAAAGGTTGAAATTGCCAAACGCCATCTTTTGCCAAAACAGATCGAGGCAAACGGTTTAACAGCAAAACAACTCAGCTTAACTGACGGAGCTTTGAAGAGTCTTATTGCTTGGTATACTGCAGAAGCAGGTGTACGTCAATTAGAAAGAGAACTTGCCAGAGTTTGTCGTAGAGTTGCCATAAGAATAGCTGAAGACGAGATTAAGAGTTTTCGTGTCAAGCAAACAGATTTGGAAGAATTGCTCGGCAACCGTAAGTATTTCTTTGATTTGGCGGAAAAAGAAGATCTGCTGGGCAGCGCGACCGGACTTGCATGGACTTATGCAGGTGGCGATACTTTAACAATTGAAGTAAATATTTTGCCGGGTAGCGGNAAATTAGAATTAACCGGACAATTAGGTGATGTGATGAAAGAAAGTGCCAAAGCGGCCCTTACCTATTGTCGCAGTCGTTCAGAAGAATTGAATATGGCGGAAGATTTTATCACCAAAAATGATATCCATATCCATGTTCCTGCAGGAGCTGTGCCTAAAGATGGTCCATCTGCGGGAATTACCATGGCTACAGCATTAGCATCGGCAATCAGTGGCAAAAAAGTGCGCCATGATTTAGCAATGACTGGTGAGATTTCTTTAAGAGGCCGTGTGTTACGTATTGGTGGTCTAAAAGAAAAATCTGTAGCAGCACATAGAGCAAAAATAAAGGAAATTTTAATCCCGAAAGAGAATGAACCTGATTTGGAAGATGTTCCGGAGTCGGTGCTCAACAATCTAAAAATTACACCTGTTGAGACAATGGATGATGTATTGAGAATTGCATTGGTAGAATAAATCTATTAATAACTAAATTTGGGATAAGGTGAAAATTATGCTGCTTGAAGGAAAGATATTTTCCGGAGATCATGTTGACAAAATTGCAGTTAAACCTGTAGAAATAAGAGAGAATGTCAGTCTGACCAAATCTTTAGATATAGCATTGGTTGAGTTGTGCCACGAATTAACCTTGCCCAGTCTGATGTGGTTTTCAAAAAACACCAGAGAGTTTGCTAAATATAGACAAACTATATTTTTTCCTGAACAGTTTTCAGAACCTGTAAAATTTACTCAATTCCAAATCAAATTAGTTGATGTCCACGAGTAGAGATCAGCAATAATTTTTTAATAATTAATAAAGGATTAAGATGTCGGAACAGAAAAGATTACAAGCACAAGATTTCAAACTAAAAGATAATTATACTTGGCAAGAGTTATTAGACATTTTTTATTTTTTACGCAGTGAACAAGGTTGTCCCTGGGATCAAAAACAAACTCATCAGAGTATACGTTCCAATATGATTGAAGAAGCCTATGAAGCGGTTGAAGCAATAGACGAACAAGATCCGGCGAAATTGAAAGATGAATTGGGTGACGTACTGTTGCAAGTAATTTTTCACGCCCAAATATCAGCTGAGGATCAAGAGTTTGAGATGCAAGATGTAATCAATAATTTAGCTCAAAAATTAATTAGACGTCACACCCATATTTTTGCTGAAGACTCTGCAAAAACTGAACAGGATGCTCTGAATACTTGGCAAAAAAATAAGATTAAAGAAAAAGGTCAAAAAACAATTGCCGATTCATTGGAAGATGTTCCTAAAAGTTTTCCTGCTCTAAGCAAAGCCTATAAAGTTCAAAAAAAGGCAGCAAAGGTCGGATTTGACTGGGATAATGCAGAAGATACGATTGCCAAGATTTTCGAAGAACTAAATGAAGTTAAACAAGCAAAACAAACGTCTGATTTAAACTTAGAACTGGAAGCCGGTGATCTTTTATTTGCTGTGGTCAATTATTTAAGACACTTACAAATAGACCCGGAAATAGCTTTGAACCGTGCGACTGAGAAATTTCAAAATCGATTCAGAATCCTTGAACAAATGATCAAGCAAGATAGTCTTAAAATCGAGAATTTAAATCTAGTCGAATTAGATAAATATTGGGAATATGCCAAATTGGAGGAACAGGATGCGTCTAGATAAATTTCTTAAAGTTTCACGTTTAATAAAAAGAAGAACTGTTGCGAATAATTTAGCAGAAGCAGGGCGGGTTAAAGTAAATGACCGCGTGGCTAAACCGGGTACTAAAATTCAAATAGGTGACAGAATATGCTTTGCTTTTGGTGAACAAGAAACTGAAGTTGAAGTAAAAAAACTGGCAAATTCTGCACGCAAAGAAGAAGCTGCGGAGATGTACACATTACTTTAGAATTTAAAACTTATAGTATTACAAACTGATTACGTTAAATTAACGATTTGACAGTTTAACCAAAAAAACGGCTTTTCCTATCCAGATATTATTGTAAATAGAATGCTTAATCGGTAGAATATTATCTGTAGTGATCTTTTACGCTACATCTTACTAGGAAGGTTAAGCAATGAGTTCTCCCGGATATTTCTCTTATTCAAAACAAGAACGCCAATACAAAAAAAGAACCGAGCGTAATATTATTGGAAAAATTGTACTTGGACTGATTTTTGTCATCTCTTTGGCAATTGCTTTTTCGATTATTGTTGATCAAAATCGAGAAATGGAACGTTTAAAAATTAAGGAACGGGATCTTCAGATTGAGCTTGATTTAGCTGAAATGGAACAAGCTGAAATTCAAGAATTAAAGACAAAAATTGGAACAAATGAATTCATTGAAAGAATTGCCAGAGATGAATTAGGTTTGGTAACTTCCGAAGAATATATTTTTATTGACGACTAATTAAAGTTCCTGTCTGCCTTCAAAAGCTTTCGCTAATGTAACTTCATCTGCATATTCAATATCTCCGCCCATAGGTAGACCGGAGGCAATTCTGCTGACTCTGATTCCGGACGGTTTAATTAAACGTGACAGATATACTGCAGTTGCCTCACCGTTAACAGTAGGATTTGTAGCTAAGATAATTTCTTCAACTTCAGAATGTTGTTGCAAGCGCACCAGTAGTTCACGTAATTTGATATCTTCAGGACCGATATTATCAATTGGCGAAATGGCCCCGTGTAAAACATGGTATAGTCCATCGTATTCATTCATACGTTCCATAGCAGCAACATCACGTGGCTCTTCAACTATACAAATCATTGTTTTGTCTCGTTTGGCTGAACTGCAAATAGGGCAGGGATCTTTTTCGGTTAAATTGCAACAGACAGAACATAAGGTGGTAGACATTTTTGCCACGATAATAGAGTCTGACAACTGTTTAACCGAATCCTCATTTAAGGATAAAATATGAAAAGCCAGTCGCTGAGCTGTCTTTGAACCGATGCCCGGCAACTTTCCTAACTCTTGAATAAGTTTTGCAATTGCAAGCGGGAATTGTTGCATAGTTTATAAACCGAACATGCCCAAGTTTCCGGCACCACCGGTAGCTTTAGCCATATGTGCTTCAACTTTTTCATCTAAAGTACGGTTTGCTTCATTCACGGCAGCAATGAATAAATCCTGCAACATTTCCGGATCTTCCGGATCAATAACCATCGGGTCAATTTTTAGGTCGACTATTTGATGTTCGCTATTGACTTTTACTTCGATCATTCCGCCACCGACAGTTGCTTCGCCTGTTATCTCGGCTGCTTCTTCTTGAGCTTTTTCTATATCACGTTGCATTTTTTGCGCTTGTTGCATTAAATGATTCATATTAGGAGCGCCACCACCATGGAAACCGCCTCCGCCTCTTCTTCTTGCCATATATTAGTCCTCCACTTTCATAGGAATATTTAAATCTTTAGCCATTTGTCTGACTTCTTTCATCCAAGTAGGTTCATCCGGATTCAAGTTGTTCTCCGGGCTGGCTTGGTTTTCTGCCAAACAGATATCTAAACGGACATCCTGATCGCCTGTTGAATTTTGTAAAGCTTTTTCAATAAGTTGTTTATTCTCTTTTTCACTGACTGCTTTACAATGGCTCTGCAAATTACCTTGATATGTAATATGCCACTGATTGTTATTACATTCAACATTAGCAGGTGAGAGTAACATCTTCAAATCAATACGATGTTCTTTTGCTAAAAAATCCAATACCTGCTGCCATTGCTGATGTTGATCAGATGGTAGTTCTGATTGCTGATCTTTTACTTGCTCTTGCTTAGCGGATACAGTTTCTGTCTGTGGTTCAGGTTCAACTTGTGGTTTAACTTCCGGCTTAGGCTCGGATATCTTTTCTACTTGTACTTCAGGTTGAATAGCTTCGTTAGTAATAGATTGAGTAACAGTTTTTTCAATCTGGCTTATTTGTTTTATTCTTGTTTGTTCTTCAGAACAAGTATTACCAAGAGTTGCTTGATACTGGTTTAGGATTTTTATTAAACCGACTTCAATTGCAATTCTGATATCTCCGCTAAATTTTAATTCAGATGATAATTTAGAAATTTCTTCAATCCAATTTAATAATATCGTCTCTGAAATTTGATTGGCTGATCGAACAATTTGCTCTAAATCCTGATCGGATAAGCCAAACCAATCTTCAGTTGTTCCGGTCAATTTCGTGACCAAAAGATTGCGTAAGAACTGAGCAAATTCTGTTACAAAGCGTTCTAAATCACGGCCGGACATTACTAATTCATCTATTAAACTTAATATTTTTTGCAGATCGTTTTGTAAAAGAGCTGAAGTGAGTACCAGCATAAATTGATCTTGCACAATACCTACCATATCGAACAATTTCTCTCTGGTGATAGGAGCCTCAATGCCGGAACTGGCTTGATCTAACAAAGAGATAGCATCTCTTAGGGCGCCGTCAGATAATTGCGCGATCGATAAGATTGCTAATTCATCAATATCAATTTGATCAATTTCTGCTATATCGATCAATTTGTGGATGATTGCATCTTGCGGTATTCTGCGAAAATCAAAACGTTGGCAACGTGAAGTTACTGTTGCCGGTATACGATAGGGTTCAGTAGTTGCTAAAATAAAAATTGCATGTTCCGGAGGTTCTTCAAGAGTCTTCAATAATGCGTTGAAAGCACCCGTTGAAAGCATGTGAACCTCATCAATAATATATACTTTGTACTTTGCCCTGGTTGGCATGAAAACAATTTCGTCAGTAATTCTTCGAATATTATCGACGCTATTATTTGAAGCGGCATCTATTTCCATTACATCTAGTAAAGATCCATCATTGATCGTCTGACAAATCTCGCATTGATTGCAGGGATTGCCTTCAGACGGATTTAAACAATTGACCGCTTTTGCCAGAATCTTGGCAACCGATGTCTTACCGGTACCTCTGGTACCGCTGAACAAATACGCATGCCCGATTTCACCATTAATAATTGACTGTTTTAATGGATAAACTACTTGTTTTTGTGCTACAACATCGGAAAAAGTCTGAGGACGCCATTCACGGTAAAGGGCAATTCGACTCATAAAACCTCCTAAAAGGATTCGCCACATTTGATCTGCGACCGGTGCAGATCTACCCATGGCACATGCCAGGATTCGCTTACCGCTGCTTCCTTCCGAACCTGACGGAGTTCACGAGCTGACATTGCACGGAACCCACAATCGGCCGCAGATCAATTGTGGCGATTAACGAAAACCATTATAACAAAAATATGAGATATTTTCATCTTATGCTATAATCTTAATTTCATTCAAGAGAACGACAATTATGTTTATTTAAGAAACAGAGAGGTTTATCCGTATGCTAAGAAAAACTGGCAAATATTTCAAAGGGTATGTTCTTTTTGCAGTTCTTACTCCTATATTAATGATTTTAGAAGTTGTTGTTGATGTGATTATTCCATCGCTGATGAGAAGTACAATAAATGGAGGTGTTTTGGCAGGTAATGTTAATTTAGTCTATCGAAACGGCCTCTATATGATAATTGCAGCTATTTTTGCTTTTCTAGTTGGAGGTATCAGCACATACTTTGGAGCCCGAGCCGGGCAAGGTTTAGGGAAAAATCTGAGATTAGCAGTCTTTAATAGAGTACAAACTTTTTCTTTTGCAAATTTAGATAAATTTGAGGTTTCTTCTTTAATAACCCGTTTGACCAATGACATTGAAATTGTATCTGACATAGCAAGAATGTCGCTCAGAATTTCGGTTCGAGCTCCGTTCTTGTTTATTATGGCTACAATTATGGCTGTCAGAATAAATACCCAATTATCTTTGATCTTTATAGTTGCTTTGCCATTGATGGCTTTTGGTGTCTTTTTAACTTTGAAATTTGGTTTGCCCAGATTTAGAAAATATCAAACTAAGATAGATAGTATTAATAGAAGAACACAGGAAAACCTCACTGCAATAAGAGTTGTTAAAGCCTTTGTCAGAGAAGATTTTGAAATAGAGAAATTTGAAACTCAGAACAAAAAACTTGTCAGAAGTGCTTTGAACGCTATGAATTTGATGATTCTGATCATGCCTTTCATGATGTTGATCATGTATGCAGTTATCGTAGCTGTACTTTGGTTCGGTGGAAATTTTATGCTGCAAGGCGGTATGCAAGCCGGTGATCTTTTCAGCTACATTATGTATGTCGGACAAATACTGATGGCAGTTATGCATGTTGCGATGATTATGATGAATTTTTCAAGAGCTAGAGCATCTGTCGAAAGAATATTTGAAGTCTTGGAAACAGAGCCGGAATTTTTGGAATCTGTTGATCAAGGTTTGACCGAGGTTCCAAACGGTTCAATCAAATTTAAAAATGTTTCATTCAAATATCCCGGTAATCAGCACTTCAGTCTGAAAAATATTAACCTGGAAATTGATTCAGGGTCAACTTTGGCTGTGATCGGTTCAACCGGATCCTCAAAATCAACCTTAGTTCATCTAATTCCCAGACTTTATGATGCTACTGAAGGGGAGGTTGAAGTTGGAGGGATTCCGATTAAGGATTACAACCTTAAAACTTTACGTGATCAGGTTGCTATTGTCCTACAGGAGAATACACTTTTTTCCGGAACTATTCGTTCAAATATGCAATGGGGAAATAAGGATGCAACCGATCAAGAGATGATAAAAGCACTTGAGATAAGCCAAGCAGCAGATTTTGTCCTGAATAGAGCCGAAGGTCTTGATGCTAGAGTTGAAAGAGGAGGCACAAATTTCTCCGGCGGTCAAAAGCAAAGATTATCTATAGCCAGAACATTATTAAAAGAACCTAAGATAATTATCTTTGATGATTCAACATCTGCAGTAGATATGACAACGGAAGCTAGAATTAGAGCCGGACTTGATCAACATAATCCGAAGTTAACTAAAATAGTGATTGCTCAACGTATTTCCTCAATTCAAAATGCGGATAAAATTGTTGTGATGGATGATGGCAACATCTGTGGTGCAGGTACACATGAAGAATTACTTGAAGATAATAAAATTTATCAAGAAATTTATGAATCTCAGCAGAAAGGAATGGTGGCAGGATGAATAAGCGAACCCAACCGCGCAGTATCTCCAATACAACAAAAAGACTTTTTAGATATATGAGCCATTACCGGGTCTCTTTGATCACGGCAGTTATTGTTGTTGCTCTGTCAGCACTTGGGGCAATCATGGGAAATTATATGATCAGACCGATCGTTAACTCGCTTGTGGCAGGAGAAGGTGTGGCAACACTGGCTAAATATGTCATTATTACTGCTATTATCTATTTGTTTTCTGTAATCGGACAATATATTTCCGGCCGTTTATTTGTTTATTGTGCAGAAAATACTACTGCCAATATTAGAGCTGATGTTTTTAAGCATATTCAAACTTTACCGGTTAGTTTTTTTGATCAAAGGGAGCATGGAGATTTAATGTCTGCCATGACCAATGATGTTGACAATATTTCAAGAGCATTAGGTCAATCGCTTTCTAACATTGTAAGATCAATCTTGATGTTTTCCGGTACAATCTTAATCATGTTAATATTGAGTCCGATGCTTACTCTATTCAATGTAATCTTACTGGGCTTGCTCTATCTGGCTATTAAAGTAGTAGCAACCCGTAGCTCAAGAGCTTTTCGATCAAGACAAACAACATTAGCTAATTTAAACGGTTTTATTGAAGAATATATGAGCGGTCAAAAAGTGATTAAAGTCTATAACCATGAAGAACCGGCAATTAAAGATTTTTCAGTACATAATGATAACTTATTTGAAGATGCTACCAGAGCTGATACTTTTGCTACTTTGATGTTTCCCTTGACAGGAAATCTGACTTATATTGTGTTCAGCATTATTGCAATGATCGGTTCATTCATGACAATTAACGGCATGTTCGCGATGGATATTGGAACTTTAGCTTCATATTTGAATTACACCAGAAACATATCTCAGCCTTTAACCAATATAGCGAATCAGTTTAATTTAATAGTTGCAGCTTTGGCCGGAGCGGAACGTATTTTTGACATTCTGGATGAGGAATCTGAAATAGATGAAGGTCAGGTAGAAGTTGTTACAGATCCTGATGGAAAATGTTATTGGCATGTTCCGACGACGCTTTATGATTGTCAGGCAATCATTAATAGAACAGAAGAAATGCGCAAGGTAGATTTACCATCGCCTGAATTTGCAGAAAAATATCCGGGTTGTTTGGTTCCTTTACGAGGAGATTTACGTTTTGTAGATGTTTCTTTCGGTTATTCTGAAGATCATGATTTAGTTTTAAAAGATGTTTCTTTCTATGCTAAACCGGGACAACGTTTAGCTTTTGTCGGCAGTACCGGTGCAGGTAAAACTACAATCATCAATTTGATAAATCGTTTTTATGAAATTAATGCCGGACATATTTACTTTGATGGTATTGATATCAGGGACATCAATAAGCACGATTTACGACATCAATTGGGAATTGTGCTGCAAGACGTTCATCTGTTCGAGGATACGATAAAAGAGAATATCCGCTATGGTAGACTCGATGCAACCGATGAAGAAATAATCGCTGCAGCAAAAGCAGCCAATGCCCATGATTTGATCATGCATTTTAATGACGGATATGACATGATGCTCACTACAGACGGGCTCAATCTTTCACAAGGCCAGAGACAATTGATCTCAATTGCCAGAGCAGCGATCGATGATCCGCCAATTCTTATCTTGGACGAAGCCACCAGCTCGGTTGATACCAGAACTGAAAGTTTAATTGGTCAGGGTATGGACGAGTTAATGCAGGAACGTACAGTCTTTGCTATTGCTCATAGACTTTCTACCGTTCGCCATTCGAATGCAATATTAGTTTTGGAAAACGGGATGATTATTGAGCGTGGAGAACATGATGAATTAATGGATCTTAAAGGACGCTACTATGAGTTTAATGCAGGTATTGTTGAACTATAATTGATATCTGCTTAATTAAAAATCTGATTAGATAATTATGCTTATATAGCACTCAGACATTCATAGTTTGAGTGCTATTTTTATCATTATTTTCTTTAAATTACTACTTTTCCCCAATATATTTCCCAAATAAACAGTTTATTCTCCCTAGAATTTATTCAAGAGCAAATTATTGAATAAGGATTATGTTCAATATTTTTAAGGGGGAAATATGAGAAAACTCAAAATAAACAAAACAAGAATCATAGCATTAATCATGGCATTGTTAATAATTATCTTAGCTATACCTACAATATTTAAAACCGGAGTTTCAGCAGCACCTGAAGTTTATAAAACTCACTCTAGCGGCAATTATACAGCCCAGTATTATGGTGATCTAATTCAACCGATTCAAATTCAGATTACAAGTGCTGGAATGATGGAAATCAGAAAAATTTATGGAGCTAATGCAGATTTTTTACCGGATCAAGCAGGTGGGTTATATAAACCCATGACCTATCTCTTAAGTGTAGATGGTCAACCTGCAATTTGCGCCAATCCTACTGTCATGGTCGGGACTTCATATTCAGATAAAATCGTTTTATCTTCTCCTGAAGTAAATCAGAAAAACAGTGAAGCATTTTTTGATCAATATATGATTTATAGATACCCTGATTCGGCAGTTCGTCAAAGAATAATTGATTATTATTCGGGCTCCGAAACTACTGTGAGAAATAATGCATTCAGATCTTTTATTGCCGGAATACTATACAGATCAGTTTCAGAAAATAACCTTGAAACCTTAATCAAGCTGTTCCAAACAGAAAAACCGGGTCAGGATCTCTCAGGAGTAGTGAATACCTTCCAATTAAAAGATCCGGCAAATGCAGTTTTTTGGAGTTGGTATTATTCATACGATGCTGAGATCATGAGAGCAACCGGAGGTCAAGTAATACCTTACTCTTCTAAAGAAGTTAGGCAATCTTTTATTAACTTTTATGATTTTATTAGAGAGAAAATTGATGAAGGCAGTGTAATAATTAGAGACCCTAATGTAAGTATCTATTACAACCCTGAACAACCAAATCAAGACGCATTATTTTCTCACAATCAGGTAATTCACGTCTTTAACGGTAATCTTGAAATCGATACTAAAGGTGAACTTAAATTAATCAAAGTTTCAACTTATCCCAAACTAACTGAGAATAATAATTGTTACAGTCTATCCGGAGCTGAATTTGGTATATATAAATCAGAAGCTGCAGCTAAAAATAATCTGGAAAAGTTAGGAATTCTAATTACAGATCAAACCGGAATCTCGAATACTTTAGAAGATATAGAAGCCGGAACATATTATCTGAAAGAGCTAAAAGCACCCAAAGGTTATAGTTTAGATCCAAAGATTCATAAAGTAATTGTTGAAGCCGGAGAGCTAACCCAAGTTGAAATTTCTGATCTGCCACAATCTAACCCTGTTTCGTTATTGCTATCCAAGCAAGATGAAAACACAGGACTATCTGAGGCACAAACTGATGCCAGTTTTGCAGAGGCAGAATTTGAAGTTAAATATTATGGCTCAGAATATCAAGCTGATTTTGATCCTGCTAGTGAGGGTATTAAACCTGACGCCACTTGGCTATTCAAAACAGATCTTAATGGAGAAATAAAATTATCTGCCGATTATTTAGTAAGTGAAAATAGTGATCCTTTATTTTATAACTCACAAGGCATCGCTGTATTTCCACTCGGAACAATTACTATTCAAGAAATCAAAGCTCCTCAGGGATATTTGCTGAATTCAGAAATTTTTGTCCAAAAAGTAACCGCTGAAGGTAATTTTGAAACCGTCAAAACTTTTCATTCTCCTATTGTTCAAGAAAAACCAATTTTAGGTAAATTTTCTATGAGAAAAGTGATTACAGACGGCACAGAGTCGGAAATAGTAAAACCTGAGCCTGGAGCAGTTTTCATTGCAATCGCTAAAAAACATATAGATCAATATGGATCATTTGAAGCTGCCTTGGAACACAGTACTGATTTTGGGATCAATGAGTTTTCTAGACTAGTAACTGATCAAAACGGTAATGCTGTATCAGGAGACCTTGCCTTTGGAAAATATCTAATTAAACAAATTGCAGGACAAAATGAGACCGATTTATTACAACGGGCTTTCGAATTTGAAGTTAAGCGTGATGGAGATTTTGCAGAATATACAGTAAACAATTTACCGACTATGTATCCTGTAAAAATAATAAAAAGAGATAGCCAAACGGGAGAAAGCATTATTTTAAATTCAGCAGGTTTCAAAATAATAGATAGTGAGGGAAATTATGTAAGGTTCAAAGTCGGATCTCAAAACTATGATGTGTTTAAAACAACAGCTCTGAATAGCGGAGAAATTCCATCCGGTACCTTTTATGTAGAAACGGAAGAAGAGGGAACTTTGGTAACTCCACTCAAGTTAAAAGCCGGAACTTATTTCTTAGAAGAAGTTATCAGTCCGGAAGGTTATCAAATTATTTCCGAACCTCTTGAATTTAAAGTCGGGGCAGCCCATGTCGCTGAAACAGATCAGGATTTAGATGAGTATATTGTTGTAGAGGCAGAGAATGAACCACAATACGGTGAACTCATTTTGCATAAACAAGGAGAGTTGTTTAATAAATGGCAAGAAGAAACAATTACTTTGCCGGTCCAAACCAAAGGTGAAACGGTTACTCGAGAAATTGCAGTTCCCAGATCAGAGGAAGCCTTGATATTAAGCAAAACATATTTAGATCAGATAGAACAATCAACCGTATATAGTGATCAAAATGGTTTATTTGAAAAAGAAGTCGGACCCGGATTTTATAGTCTGAAAGATAAAAACAATCAAATATTGATTGAATATGCTGTAGCAGAAGGCAGTACTGATCTTATTTCAGTTCAACTTCCGGACAAGCTGATTCTTGAGGAAGTTTGGCAACCGGGTGAAATCATTGAGCAAACTTTTACTTATTCTAAACCGGTTTATGAATCAGGTTATTTAGAAAATGCTGAATTTGAGTTAAGAGCTGCAGAAGAGATTAAATCTTTCGATGGACAGACTATTTTTTATGAGAAAGGTGAAAAGCTCTTATTTGCTCAGCAGGATATTATTTTAGATCAAGAAACAATTTATCTTAAAGGTGAAGTCATCACATTTCCAAAACTTTTACCGGAACAATTGGCAGATGAAACATTAGTAAGTAATAAAGTCATTACCGAAGCTGAGCCATTAATACTATCTAAAATACCTTTAGGAAAATACAAATTAATTGAGATCAAGGCTCCGACAGGATATATAAAAGATAATTCGGAAAGAGAATTTGAATTTACGGCACAAGCAAGCACAATGTTAGTCGATTTAAAAGAGACTTTACCAATCAATAATCAACGTCAAAAGTTAAATTTGGAATTAAAAAAAGAATTATTTGGTACGGAATACTTTATCGATTATGGCTTCGAAAATATAATTCTTGGTCTTTATACCGGTGATGAATTGTTGGGATTAAATCCAGATTCTGCAATATCTATTGTAACTCCGGATGAAAATGGAGTAATTACAATAGAAGATATACCGGCAGGCAATTATTATCTAAAAGAAATTAGTACCAAGGATGGTTATGTTTTGTCTGAGTCAATGTACAACATTGTCCTTGTTGCAGACGAAAGTGCAGTTGAAGATAGAATAGAAATCATTCAAGAACCGATTATTAATCAGCCTAGTGTTAAAGATATAAAAATTACAAAAAAAGATAGTGATACCGGATATCCATTGGTTGGAGTACAGTTTAATCTTTTTGCAATTAAAGCAGATGGCTCAAAAATAATGGTTAACAACCCTGATTCCGGAGATCATATTTTTGTCACGGATCAAAATGGTGAGATTTTGCTCAAAGGTCTACCCTATGGAAATTATTTTTTAGAAGAAATTAAGGCAGCAACAGGTTATATAAAAGATGGAAATTCTAAAAACATTGCAGTTTCAGATGAAAGTGCACTTGAGATTAAAGTTGAAAATGAAGCAACTAGGGTCGGTTTTAATAAAATTGACGCTAATACAGGTAAATCAGTAATAGGTGCATGTTTAAGATTATTAGATCAATTTGGAAATCTTGTCTATCTCGATCAAAATGGATATCTGACTAATGATCGAGAAAATGGGCAACCGGCTGAATGGACTACTGATGGCACAATGTATTATGTTAATGGACTCATAGTAGGTCATCAATATACAGTTGAAGAAGTGACAGCTCCTGTAGGCTATCATCAAGCAGATCCCATAAGCTTTATAGTTTCAGATAATCAAGGAATTCAACTAACAAACATTCCTAATCTGCCATTGGAACCAAAAATTAAAACGAAAGCCATGTTTGAAAATGGGACAAAAACAGCTTATCCTGCTGTACAGCTGGTAGTAGTTGATCTGGTAAGCTATGTAGATTTAATTGTGGGACAGAAATATAAGTTAAAAGGGAAATTAGTTTGTAAATCTGATCCCGGTAATATTATTGCTGAGGCAGAAACAAGCTTTATTGCCAAAAATTCATCGGGAGAAATTGAAGTTAGATTTGAATTTAAAGGTGAAAGTTTAGCCGGCAAAGAGTTAGTTGTATTTGAAGAGCTCTATTTTGAAAATAAAATGATTGCACAGCATAAAGACCTGAACGATTCAAATCAGACAGTAAAAATTATCGAATCTAAACGAATTGAAGCACCAACTGAGCTGACAAAGCAACCGGAGAAACCGGAAACTTTTGATAATTCAGAAACTCCTTTATTGTGGCTCAGTTTANGTTTATTAAGCTTAGGTATTTCATTAATGATATATATTTTATACAAGAAAAAAACTAAAGACTAAATATTAAGAGACTGTCTAAAAACAATTGCTATTAGACAGTCTTATAAAAAAAGGATTTTATGGTAGCTGATTATTATTTAAATATGCTCAACAATATCGCAAATCAAATTAGCTACTTTATCGGCAGTTTTTTGGCCGGTCTCAATTACATCCTGTCCGGATTGCAGATCTGATGTAATTCCTGCTGCCATATTAGTAATCATCGAAAGTCCCAAAACATCAATTCCACAATGTGCTGCAGTCAAGGTTTCGGTTACTGTAGACATACCAACGGCATCGCCACCCAAGACTCTAATAGCTTTAATTTCAGCAGGTGTTTCAAAATTAGGACCCGGACAAAAATAGTAAACCCCTTGCTGTAAAGAGTCTTCCAGATTCAAAGCAATGGCTCTCTCTCTCGCTAATTCAAGTAATTCCGGTTTGAAAATGTGAGTACAATCAAAAAAACGTGGCCCGAATTCTTCAAGATTAGGTCCACGCATTGGACTATGCCGTTCAATTTTATCTGATCTTCAATTAACATTATATCTCCGACTGAGAAGTCTAAGTTAACTGCACCGGCGGCATTTGTCACGATTAAAGTATTAACTCCTAAAAGTTTCATAATTCTTACCGGTTGAGCCAGTTCTTCATAACTATAACCTTCATAATGATGAAAACGACCGGAGGAGACCATGACTGATTTTTCTCCAATGTTGCCGAAGACAAATTCTCCTTTATGGGCCGGGGCAGTTGATTGAAGCATGTTCGGAATATCTTGATAAGAAACAGATATTTTATTCTCCAAACGATCTGCTACGCTTCCCAATGCAGAACCTAAAATTATTGCAATATCAGGTTTTTCTTTAATCTGCTTCAAAATATAATTTGCACTTTTTTCGTAATACTCTAGACTAAAATGTTTCATAAATCCTCCAAAACTTATCCTAGTTTCATTTGTTGGTCATATTATATTGTATAATACAATTAGCCAAAATAAATAATAATTATTTGAGGGACAATTTTATGAAAAAAATAAAAAAATATTCAGCCGGTTTGATTAGTATTTTGTTGTGCTTAGTTATTTCAGGTTGTTTTAACCCATTGGGGAAATTAAGAAAAGAAATTGTGGAGACAGAAAGTTGGACAACTACTGTATACACGGGAACTACTACAGCAAACGAAACAACTGATATAAATGAAACAACTGAATCTTTAGTGTCAGAAACAACAGCATCTTTTGTTCCCCAATTTGCCAATAAAACGACCGGGATCGAAGAATCTGCAACTACAACTGAATCAACTACACCGACACCTACAGTACTGATGATGGTTTGCTTAAGGCAGAAGCTTTTACCATTGAAGATATATTAGCTAATGGTCCTCTTTATGATCGCCGAGATCAATTTGATCCTCAGTTTATTGAAGATGCACTGGAATATTTTCCTGAAATTGCAGGAGGTAATGAATTTGACCCTACTGTAGAACCCAGGATAGCTGTTTGGGATGTCTCAAAACCGATCAAGATTGCTTTGTTAAGTGATTTTACTGATCAAGATCAGCAGATTTTAGATAAGATAATTCCACCGATCAAAATATTAACCAATTTAGATATCGTTTATGTCGAAGCTGATGAGTCGTATAATTATGAATATCATATTGCTCCTTTAGACAAATTTCCAAATATTTTCGAACAAGTTGAAGAAGATAATTGGGGTTTGGTTAACTTTTGGTACGATGATGACCATATTCGCTACTATGCTATAAGTGCCGTTTCTAATGATCATCCAAATCGTCTAGAGATGAATCACTTGATTATCGAAGAATTTATTCAATCATTAGGTTTACCCAATGATTCTTATCGTTATGAAGATAGTATATTTCAACAAGCTTGGACGGATGTTCAAGAACCGATGCCAATTGATTGGCTCTTGCTGGAATTTGTTTACAGACCGGAGCTGAAGCCGGGTATGCATGTTGATGAATGTGTAGAAATATTGCGTGGATTATATTTAGATTGAGATGAAAAAATTGAAGTTAGAAATCATTGATTTAACTGATCAAGGTCATGGCTTAGCTAGAACGGAACAAGGGCAGGTTGTCTTTGTTCCGTATTATATTCCGGGTGATATAATAAAATGTGACCTGATCCCAATCAAGAAAAACATTTGGCAAGCTACTAATGTTGAATTGAAGGAACCCTCAAGTCAAAGGCAAACTATACCTTGTCCTTATTTTAATAATGATTCGGTGCTTAATTTAAGTTGTGGAGGCTGTCAGGTTCAGGCTCTTAAATATCAAGAATTTTTAAAAATAAAGAATAATTCTTTGCTAAACAAGTTGGAAAGAATAGCCAAAATAGATTTAAACGAAATTGATACTAAGCCGATTTTTGGCATGGTAAACCCATGGCATTATCGTAATAATGTACAGTTGAAAATAAAATATAATAAACAAGATGCTACTTTTGAAAGAGGTTTTTTTGCCAGTGATTCTAATTATTTAGTAGCTCATGAACAATGCCTAATTTCTCAACAAACTGATCAAATTATTTGGCAAGCTGTAAATAGTTATTTAGAAAAGATGCCAAAAGATCTAAAAGAACTATTTATTAATAATTGGCAAGAATTAATTATTCGGACAGGAGAAAATGCAAAAGAAATATTATTAGGCTTTGTCTTTTCAGGAAACTGTTCTGAATTGACTCGTACCAAATATTCAAAATTATGGCATGAAATGTCCCTGAAAATAAATGCTAAATTACTCTCTGATTATCAGTTAACAAGTATCTGGTTCTTAAATCAAACAGATATGGCTCAAGATAACCACATCTGGGGATCTAAATATTTGACCGAACAAATTTCTGATAAAAGATATCAAATTTTTCCGAAGTCATTTTTTCAAGTTAATACTCAACAAACTGAAAAGCTATTTCAAATAATCAGAGAATTTGTTTCGAATAATAATTACAAACAAACGGAATTGCAAGATATAGATAAACAGGAAAAACAACATACTCTTTTTGACTTATATTGTGGGACCGGGACAATCGGGATCGCTTTGTCAGATTTGTTTTCTGAAGTAAAAGGGGTAGAAGTTTTTCCTGACGCTGTACAAAATGCTCGACAAAATGCACGTATCAATCAAGTTAAGAATGCAAAATTTTTTCAAGACAGAGCAGAAAACTGGCTTTCTAAACAAAAAGTAACACAAGAGGATACGATCATAGTAGACCCACCAAGAAATGGTCTGGCAAAAACTTTGATCAATACTCTGAATCAAACTCCTGCCAGCTCCTTAATTTATGTATCCTGCCATCCCGGAACTCTGGCTAGAGACATCAAACGTTTAAAAAGCGACTGGCAAATCAAAGCTCTCCGACCTATAGACATGTTCCCCTGGACTATGCATGTGGAGACGGTAGTATTGATGTCAAGAAATGGCTGAAAAGCCTTGAAATCAAGGGATTAAAAGACTGGTGAGTTCGTGAAAATGAGTGTCAAGAAAGCATG
>JGI24710J26742_10001739_pt1 | contig 19775 bp, 17 predicted proteins | sample BioPla2DNA2_FD_26742 | JGI IMG/M metagenome (IMG submission 26742) | reverse complement strand
ACTCTCTTGCCGCCGCAAACGTTGCCGTAAGTATCTGTAAGCCTTGCAGAGAGGCGAATTTCGCCTTCAGATTCCAAGGGACAGGTATCGGTCTCGGTGGCTTCTCCATCTTCGATCACAAATGTCTTCAGGCTCAGTGCGGCAGGATCGCCGGCTGTGATGGTCACATTCTGGCTCTTGCTCACCGTTCCTATCGAGGCGGTAATGGTCTCGACGTGGTCTTCACTCGTGATGAGGTTGGATGCTTTATAGGTGATTTTGGCAATACCGTTCATAGTTCTCACGACGGCTGAATTGCCCAGCTCAGTTCCAGATTCACCTCCTTCACCCGTGCCCGTCCAGAAGGAACCCATGATACAATCGAAGGTTACCAGGGTGTTGTTGGGTACGTTTTGCCCCAGCTCGTTTTTCACTGTAGCGGTAACGCTATGGGTTTGCGTCACTCTTGAGTTGGTGGGAGCTTTGAGGTTGATAGACTCGATGGCAGGAACTTCCAAGATCGTGACATTGATGGTCTTGGAGTCTTCGGAGGCTATGGAGGTTGATCCACCGCCTTCCACAAAGTTGCGCACCACTGCAGTGATGGTGGCTTCGCCTACGTCTCCATCATCCCAGAAGGTGGTGACAGCGACGCCTGTGCTATCTGTAGGCACGTTGGCGAGCACTCTGCCGATATCGGTCTTGAAGCTCACTATTTGGCTTGGGACACCAAAGCCTTCACCGTCTTTCACCTGCACGCGAATTTCGGAAGTGGTGATATTGCGGTCGGCATAAATGGTATCCGGTGTAGCCTCAATAGAGGTGATAAAACGCTGCGCTGAGAGGTCATGATCCACAGCCACAGGGATGTTGCGCCTATCGCAAGACGTGGCCAGAATCACGAGCATCAGCACCATGATTGACAGCATTAAGGGTCTGGATTTAAATCTCATTATTCTCCCCCTTCTTCGATTTCCTCGCCTTCTACTTCTTCCTCTTCATATTCGATCAGCTGACGTGTAAGTCTTTCATCCACCTTGGCTTCGGGAGCTGTCTCAAAGACCGAAACCAAACGGGGAGTGATCTCCATGATGAGGTCTGTGTTTTCCACCACTTCATATTGGTGTTGGAAAAGCTTTCCAACGAAGGGAAGGTCGCCAAGGAAAGGAACTTTATTGGTTTTCTTGGTGATGCTGCTGTTGAGCAGACCGCCAATTACGATCTTTTGTTCGTTGGGAACTGTCACGGTGGAGGTTACTTTGCGCACTTTGGTGCGGGGCACATATCCACCCACGAGGTCTGTCACAGAGCTCACTTCAGGAGCGATGGAAGCGGTGATCATTCCTTCTGAATTGACAGTAGGAGTGACGGTGAGGATGATACCCACCTCTTCGCGCTCGACCTGAACCTGCTTGTCGTTGTCTGTTACCACGAAGGGCACCACTTCACCCATATGGATAGTGGCTTCGGAGCCGTTCATGGTTGTGACGCGTGTGTCTGTGAGCAATTGGGCTGCGTTGTTTTCCAAAAGCCAGTCTACAGTGATGTCAAACGCAGTGAGTTGACGGCTGAAGTGGCCAATGTCTTTGAGCCCATTGATGCGCTGGAAGTGTTGTTCACTGGGCAGTTGTGCAAAGTTTGTGGGGTCTCCGTGAGGCAGGTATCCATCAACATCTGAGTAGTTGAAGGGTAGTCCTGTACCTCTGGCATTTACGGGGTCTTCAGCCAGGATGGTGGTGAGATGGTTGAGGCGGCTCCAATCTATGCCCATCTTTCTGGCATGATTGAGATGCACTTCGATGAGGCGCACTCTGATCTCGATCTGCTTTTGATCCACGTCGATGCTGGTGACCAATTCTTCGATATTCTTGAAGGTTTCGGGGTTTGCATAGACCATCACTGCGTTTTGGCCTTCCAGGGGCACCACCTTGCCGGCGGTATCTTCCAGGGATTTGGCCACTTTCTCAGCGTCAAGATTCTTGAGATAGATGATCTTGCTGCGTTCTCCTGATTCTTCTGAAATGTTTTGCTTGGTACCCACGACGAAGGTGTTTTCACCCTCAACTCTGTAGGCAAGCCCGGCAACTCTGGCCACCAAGGACACTGCCGTTTCGATGGGCACGTCTTTGATGTTCAGGGTCACTCTACGTTCTTCCCTGTCGCCTGTGCTGGTATCAGCAGCAAGAACGATGTTGCAGCCACTTTGGCGTGACAAGGCATTCAATACCGAGGATAGAGTCGCATCATCAGCATTGTAGCTAACTTTAGTAGTAAGTTTGCTGGATTGCGCCATCAGTCCAACAGCCAGCCATGCCATGGCCAACAAGAGGATGATCCGCAAAAATGATTTTGAGTTTGGGCTAAGTGTCATTTAGGTTCTCCCATTATTTACATTTATATTTATTTACCAATTTCCTGTGGTGCCAGTACTGGCTTCCATTTTATCAAAGTCTGGCATGGGTGGTCTCGGTGCCAGGTAGGTAGTCACTGTATTGCCACCAAAATAATACTTGATCCAGTTGTGACCAATGTCAATGATCCTACGGCCTTCCACGGTTTGACCAACCGTGGCATAGTAGTTTTGATCACGGTATTCGATGGTTGCGTATTTCTGTCCATCTTCCATAATGGAGGTGGAGGAAAGCCTGAAGGTATTTCTCACGCTATCCAAAAACTCACGCTCCAGATCCAGCTTGTCTTTGATGATATTGCCCTGACGCAGCGGGTCGCGGGTAATACTAAACACAAACTCCTTACGGTCTTGAATGGAGTTTTCGATGGCTTTGATCTTTATGAGCAGGGAATCTGAAACGGATTCCTTGGAGTGAATGGATTGCTCTGGGACGCTCTTCATCTTATAGTAGTTTGTATAAAGACGAACTCCCAACACCAGGAAGATGATCACGATCAAAGTGATGGCCAAGTCTTTTAGATATCTCAGTTGCATTTAAGCCTCCTTCTTCACTTTGAATATGGAAAGTTCGATCAATATTTTATATTTAGACACCGCATAGTCTTCCGTCTTCTTATCGCCTTCAGCAGAAGGTGTGACGTCTATGTAGTGNATTTTGATGATATTGTCGAGTGCTTCCAGGTCTGAAAGGAATTGTCCCATCTGTACGAAGGTACCTTCCAGTTCCAGGTTGTAGGTGGTTTCAATGAGTCCCGGCAGTGAGAACTTATTGGAGTCTGAAAGCTTGTTGATGGAAATTCTGCGATCATGGGCCAGCTCGCCGATGTGCCTTTTGAAGTCGTTGATCTCTTCAAAGGTGAATTTGCCTGATTTGGACAAGCTGTTGTCTATGATCAGTGAAAACTGTGACAGCTTCTCATCCATGATGCGGGCGCTATTCAGCCTTTCCTGGGCAGTCTTGATCTGGTTGTCATAATCTTTCACCTTCTTCAGGCCGTTGTTGAGGTTGTTGGCACTGGCGGTAAAGATCAGTACGGTGACCAGGATCATCAGCAAGATGAATACGAGGTACTTTTCTCTCATTGTATTTCACCTCCGGGAACTCTTGTGGGCTCTTTGCTGTAGCACTCGATCACAAATTCCAAGATTGCGGTGTCCTTAACTACCTGCTTGTTGATGGCACCAGATTTGATATAGGGGAAATCGTTGCTGATCTCCGGGTTGGATTTCAACCGCAGGATAAACTCGTTGATCAGGTCTATCTCCCGAATGTTGTTGTCCACGGGTGTGATTCCATTGAGGGTAAGCACACCGTTGGCAAAGGTAAACTTGCGCACTGCTAACTTGTGGTCTATTTCCTGAGAAAGAGCCACCAGCTTGTTTGCCCAGAAGATGCGGTCGTTGAAGGTTCTTGCCAGGCGATCCAAGTCTTGGCTGGAAAGATATTCTCCGCTGATTCTATACTGATCAATCTGAGCTTGCGTCTCTTTCAGGAACTTCTGCCTGTTGGCTACCTTTTTGTTCAGCTGGCTGCTGATATAAAAGTGGGCGGCCAAAAGGATCACAATTCCAATACCAAATACAATGACCGCCTGGATAAACTGTTTGTTTTCACGCTCAGCTTGCAGCTTCAGGTCGCCGTATTTGTTGAGATTGATTTTGAAATAAAATTGATTCATAACATATTCCTATTCCGCCCGCATGGCCAGGCCAACTGCCAGAGCCAATTGAGGGTCTTTTTTATCGATAAACTTTTCGGGCATCTCTACATTGATGAAAGGCAAGAATATCTCGGTGGGAAGGTTCACTTTCTCCTCGATAAACTCGGGCAAACCTTTCAACTTGGCAGTTCCGCCCATCAAGTAGACTTTGCGAAAATCACTGTTACCGGCTTCTTTGACGTAGAAACGCAGTGAACGGCGTATCTCGTCTACGATTGCCTCTTCAGTGGGCTTCTCGGTGATATCCAGCATGCTCAGGGTGCGAACTTCAGAGGCGCTGGGGTCGTCCAAAAGGCCGAATTCCAGCTTGTGGTTTTCTGCTTCTTCCCATTCCATCGAGCGTTTGCGCATGATGTCTTTTGTGAAGTTGTAGCCACCGTAGGGAATATCACGGGCAAAGAACCTTGCTTCGGGACCCCAAATCACCATGTTGGTGCGATGAGCTCCCAAGTTCAATAATACATAAACACCTTCTTCAACGTAGGCGTTGAGTATGAAGCTGTTGGCTACTGCCAGAGAATCAATATCCACCAGGTTAGGTGCCAAGCCGGCGGTTTGCAGGATGTTGGTGTGTTCATTGATCAGCTCTTTGGAGGTAGCACCCAAGAGGATGTTCATGTTGTTTGTTTTCTCTTCGACGCTAAGCACCTGATAATCCAGCACCATGTCTGATCCAGAAATGGCGATGTGTTTCTTGGCTTCAAAGAAGAGGGCTGATTCCAGCTCTTCGTCTGGAAGAAAGATGGTTTTGATCTGTTTGATGCTGGTGTTATCCCCTCCCACAGAAGTGACCAAGTGTTGCACTCTTTTGGGATTGATACGCAGGGTCTTGAGGATGTCCACCAACACGGGACCGTAACGTTCAGGACGCAGGTCGCCGGGGATGTATTCCACTCCATGGGCAACCGTGGGTCGGATTTCATAGTTGAGCAGCTTAAAGCCTTCGTTGAGTCGTCTAAGGTGTACGACCTTGACGCTGTGGCTGCCCAGGTCAATTCCAACCGATTCCTTGAACTTGAGCGTTTTTTGTTTCTTCATAGTTCCTCTTTTATATATGGAGCTTATTTTATAGCATGTGGCATGTAAGTCGGGTTTCTGACCTCCCATTTCACGCCGGTGAAGGTCTTTGCTTCTTCACGCGTTACCTCGGGGAAGTCCAGTGGTGAGGTGTAGTAAAAGCGGTCATCGTAGTGATAGTTTTTCTGGTATCCGGTACCTGTTCCGGAAGCGCCGGGATAGTCCCTCGTTGTAAGCNTAATTCCCAAAACNGGGTCTNCNTGTGAAACCGCACCCGGAGCGCTGCTTCCTCCACACTGGTCGATTGTCTGATCCCAGATTCCCGTGGGGTTCGGATATTCCTGGTCATAATAGTTGCGGTGCACAAAGCCACGTCGGCGTTGCGAGATAGACCCATAAACGTTGATATATCCACGCTCCAAATAGGGCGCTCTTTCGGGCCAAAGCGGGTTGTACCAAGGATAGTCTATCTGAGTGGTGTTGTTGGACCAGCCGGTGTTTGTCCGTTGCGGGAAGGGTCTGCGATGCAGGTCTATCTTGGTGTACAGGATGCCGTTTATCAATACATCCGGCACCGATGGGTGCGGGTGCTGGTATTCAAAGGTGAACACACCATCCCTTCTGGTATCGCCATGACCATTGCCCAGAGCGGCCATTGCCGCATAAATCCATACTCCTCCCTTGGGCTGAGTATTGCCGGGACCAACGGCATCATGGTGACGCAAGGTATCGGCGGGGTCCCAATAACCATATTTGACCACTATGGATTTCCAGGCTACCAGGCCCACCACGTCCCGTTTATTGGTTAACGGTGGATCGCCCCGGGGAGTGTTTCTTAGGAGAATATCTCCCAAAATGAAGATGGTATCCTCACAACCATAGGTTTGGTAGCCATCAAAAGTTCCCTTAATCCAGAGCCTGTTGGGAACCATATGCGATCTGTTTGCGAGGTTGTTCGCGCCAAGTGGAGTCCAGATAGTATCCGGCACAGAGTAATAGTTTACCCCGATGGAGTCTTCTTCGTTTCCCGGGGGATATTTATGGGGCGGATAATAGGTGAATTGTTCCGCTGGACCACGTATGATCTCACCCAAATAGGCGTCTGCAGAGCTGCCGTTAACATTAAGATAAACGATGAATTTAGGGTCGCGATTAGGCCCGATTTGATTACCGTTTCTTCTCAGGGTGGTGGCTTCCTCAGGAAAGTTGGTATAGGCATAGTTTTCGGTGAGGCCGCCCAGGAAGATATCATCTTCGGGGAAGTCATGTCCTCCACCGGGCCACACTCTGATTTCCCCGGCAGTAGTCACCCAACCGTGGAAGGTGGGCCAGTTGTTGTTGCTGCCGCCACCTGCCTGGCGTATCCAGATATCTTCGTTGCTGTGAACCCTGCCGTAGAAAACGTCCGGGCCGTAGTGACGAATTGGGAATCCGTTTGGGTCTTTATCAAAATCTGTAAAGTACATAAACTTGGCGAAGGTCTCAAATTCCAAGGTAAAAACGCCATACTTTTGCACGACTGACCTGGGGCTGCCGGCAGCTGCATACCTGGTGCCACGGTGCGTATACACGCGGCTATGGACGTTGGTGATCTGCCTGGTGTCTCCCTGCGTGATATTTTCATCCACAAGCTCTGTGCCGCCGGGAGTAAGTAAAGACTTGATCCTGAAGGTCTTGCTCGCCTGAGTTCCGGTAACTTCCACATTGCGTTCACTGGTGACAATGGGTACGGCAATGGAGCGCAGTTGATCCATAAGAGCTTGGCCTCTATAGGCTTCACTCCTCAGCAGCAATAAAGATTGAGCGCTTTCATAGTCATAATGAAAACTCATAATATCCCTGTATGCCAATCCGGCCATGGTAAAGCCGGACATCACGGATATCACCATCAAGAGCATGGCTATACTCACGTTGCCGCTTGGGTTTTTCAAAATTGCTTTCATTTTAAATCTCCTCAACAACGTTAAGTGTTGTCATTTCTTCACCATTTGGGTGCGAAAGTTTACATGTTTGTATCGTTTGGGTCCGATCTCGACCTTGGCCCTGAGCGTCACTTCAAGTGCTTTGACGCTGCTGCCTGCGTTTATCTGCTTGAACAAGATTTCGTCCAGGCTGATATAATCCTGCTTCCCTATTTTGGGAAACAATACCAGTGAAACGGAAGACCCTTCGCCCTTGTATAGTCTTCGGCAACGCACAGCACCGTTGGAATAGTAAAAGTCTGCATAGTCAGTAGGCAAAAGCCCCTGCTCATAGGTTGCTGTAGGTATTACTCTGATGGCGTTTGATTGCCTTGCTCCGTAGGGAGCATTCAAAAACTGGATGGTGACGGCGTTGTTTACGCCGTAGTATTCTTTTGGGTTTCTAAACTGGTAGTCACCGAGGCCGGTCTGCGTGAGAGCGGCACCATCGTCGCCCATGGGAATCCCAAATTTGATATAGTTTATCAGCTCGATGGCGTCGTTTTGCAGCTCGGCATATTTCTTCAGTTCATCAAACTTTCTAAAGAAGACAGCCACGCCGCTGCCCGATATCATGACCATGATCACGGTGATACCCATCACCACGATCAGTTCTATCAGGCTGACGCCTCGTTGGTTGGATAATATGTTCCGGGTCTTTCTCATCAGAAGAAATCCTCACGCATACTCAGGGTTCTGACTTGATCGGTAGTGGGGTCTTTCCAGGTCATTGTCGCTGTCAGTGCGGTGAATGGGATCGACCTTTCGTTTGTTACATCAGTTCCGACCGAAGCGGTTACCGACATCCTTCCTGTGATAGGGTGGCCTTTTTCGCGCTGCTGGATCACGTATTCCACATTTTTCTGCAGCTGGAAAGGTTGGCCATTTTCGTGGCGATAGTACTCCAGCTCCAGTTGGCCTGCCAGGAGCAGCATCACCACTCTGTCACGGTAGTTTGTTGCCAAGGTTTTTTCGGCGTAGATGATACCTATATACAGGCTGGTGGTGAGAATGACCAATACCACCACCAAAACCAGGGCTTCAATCAAAGTGAAGCCCCTGGCTTGGCGAAGTATGGTCATGGGGTTTACTTTCTCATGTTTTGAGTTTGGTTTTTCGCCCATGATCGGAAGCTTCATATTTAAAATCCTGCACCAGTAGCAAAGAGCTTGGGATTATCGGCCAGTTCTTCAGCTACTGCGCGATCAATTAGATTGTTCATTACAAGGTTGTATAGAGATTGATCACGCGTCTGCATTCCCTCTTTGGTGCTGGACTGGATCACGGAAGGAATCTGATAGGTCTTTTCCTCACGGATCAGGTTTCGCACCGCAGCGTTGGCGATCATGATCTCTACTGCAGGCACACGCCCCTTGCCGTCTTTGGTTTGGATAAGCGTCTGAGATATCACCGCTTCCAAAGATTCAGAAAGCATGGAACGGACTTGTTGTTGCTGCTCTTTGGGAAACATGTCAATTACACGGTCGATTGACTTGGTACAGCTTCCGGTATGCAAAGTGGCAAAAACAAGGTGCCCGGTCTCTGCAGCCGTCAGTGCCAAAGATACCGTCTCAAGGTCACGCATTTCACCAACAAGGATCACGTCAGGGTCTTCACGCAGGGCACTTCTCAGCGCTGCGGTAAAGCTCCAGGTGTCGTGGCCCAGCTCTCTTTGGTTGATCAATGAGTTTTTGCTGCGGTGAACAAACTCGATGGGGTCTTCCACCGTGATCACGTGGCAAAAACGTGTGTCATTGATGGTATCAATCATAGTTGCCAGCGTGGTGGATTTACCACTGCCGGTGGGGCCGGTCACCAGGATTAATCCCTTTTCCTTTTGAGTTAAACGTTTCAGTACCTCGGGCAAATGCAGCTCTTCATAGGGCTTGATCTCATTGGGGATCACACGGAAGGCCGCAGATATGCCGTTAATTTGATGAAAAGCGTTCACACGGAAGCGGACATCGTTTGAGAGCTTGGTAGAAAAGTCTATCTCCAGGTTCTTCTTAAACAACACCTGCTGACTTTCGTTCATCACTCCATAAACGAGGCTCTCTACATCTTCCAGGGTTTGGACGGGTAGATTCAGCTTCTTCATCTGACCATTGACTCTCACCATGGGGTGAGCACCAGCGGCCACGTGAAGGTCTGAGGCGCCTGCTTCGGCTGTGAACCGTAGTAGTTCGTGGATAGTCAACTTAAATCCTCCAGATCAGTCGGTTTCGGTCCCTCCGGATTCCGGGTCTGTCCAAGTATCAATACCATAACCATGGAATTTGGCTTCTTTTACATCATACCAAACTTGCTTGCCTTCGCCGCCGGGGAAATCAGCAGTGGAAGTAGCAATATATTTGGTAGGGGGGTTGCCTGTTACTTCAAATTGCCAGTTGCGGATGGTGGCTTCGCCCAAGCGAGCTTCTTTGAGAGCCTGCTCTTTGGTGAAACCTTCAGTGCTTCCCGTTGTCTGCAACTGAACGTCATACACTTTACGTAGGGTGCTAATAGCTGTTTGGGCTTCAGTGGAACGTGATTTTTCCACATACCTTAGATAACGAGGTACGGCCAGGGCCGCCAAGATGGCTACGATAATCACAACCACCAAGATTTCGATAAGGGTGAAACCCTTCTGGTTTTTGAGTTTACTCAGCATTTTCGCTTTTCCTCCTGGGAAATGTTTTTTGTGTTTTAATACTTGTTGCACGTTACGAGCCAATTGTCAAAATAAAAACTCGCGACGTTGCAGGTACAATAAAATACTTGACGGTTTCCTGTCCATCTTTTTTTTTGAGTATCGTGATTATTATTAGACTCAAGCAAGGAGTAAACTCAACTATGAAGCCATATTTCAGACTATTGAACTTTCTGATGCTAATCTGCCTGAGCATCAGCTTACTTGTCGCAGAAGAGGCAGTCTTGACCGTTCGTGATCAAAATCAGATGGACGATGACGTCGTATTGGTAGAATACGATGGTGGCGCCATCACCCGCAAGGATTTAGACAACCGTATTTCCAAAATACCCCCAAACCAGCAAGGCCGCTTCCGCACCATTGACGGCCAGATCCAGGTTTTGGACGTGATGGCATTGGAAGAAGTTTTGATGAAGAAAGCTACAGAAATGGGCATTGAAAATGATGAAGAAGTGGGCCTGCGCATTGATGCGGGACGTCGCCAGTTTCTCATCCAGGAGTATTACAAGAGATGTGTGAGCGACAATGTGGTGCTCACCGATGCCGACAAAGTAGCCTATTTTGAAGAGAATCCGGAGCTCTTTGTGATGCTGCCCGTGATCAATATCAACTACATCAACCCCGGCAACGAAGAGCTGGCCAATGAAGCTCTGGCCGAGCTTGAAGAAGGTATCAGCTGGGAGGCCGTTTCCAATTCCTTTAGTATGAACAACTATATTAAAGGGCTCAAGGGCGTGATCAAAAACATCCGCCTCAATGGCAACATCCCCGGCATTGGCACGGACAGGGATTTTGAACGGATCATCGAAGCAAATCTGGACAACCTCAACCAGATCATCGGCCCGGTGAAGACCAATACGGGCTGGCACATCTTCATGATCACAGATTACAAGGAAAGACGCGATAAGACTTACGACGAAGTCGTACCCGAGATCGAGCAGCGCCTGCGTCCCATCACGGAAAGGAGACTCCTGGACAACCTGAGGGAAAGCCTGATCCAAAAATACGAAGTGACCATCCACGACGAGATCGTGGAGCAGATAGACCTCACCGTGATCGAAAACAATGAAGAATTGCTTTCCTCACTTGTCATCGAAGCTCCGCTTGCCGAGCTCAACTTCACCGTGGAGAAGATCTTGGATTCCTTCAACAGACTTTCACCCCAGGAACAGATCTTCTATATCAAAGGAGAAGGCGTGGGGCAAGTGGTGGAACAGGAGCTGATCCGCGCCCTGATGTTTCAGGATGCCATAGCGCAAAACTATGAACAGATCATCGAGGAGAAAGAAGAATATGTGCAGATGAAGCGCTATTTCATCTTGAACGACATCTACAAGAAGCTGATCATAGANACCATCGANGTTCCCCAAGAGGAAATCGAGGCTTATTACCAGACCAATATCGCCGAATACACCACNCCCGCATCCAGATGCATCCAGGTATTCTGGGGAGAAACAGAGAGAAAGGCCAAAAGGGCACGCAAGAAGTTTGCACGTATGCTCAAGCTGGGCGATGAAGANCAGNATGCAAAAGATCATAGACAAAGATTCCAAAAACCCAAACCAAAGCATTTTGGACAATCAGTANGACAACGGCATCGTGACAGGCATTGGCCCCGACGAAGAGTTTTCCAGGATGATCTGGGACAACCCCATCGGNTACCTCAGCCCCGTCTTTACCAGCGCACGTGGCGACATCGTCTTCTTCCGCATCACCAAGGAAAACCCGCCCATCGTGAAAACCCTCACCGAGATGGAACCACGCATCTACGGTGTCCTCAAAAAGGAAAAAGAAAGCAGCCAGCAGACTTCGGTGACCAACCAACTCTTTGAAGAGTACAACCTGGAAAAANACCCAGACAGGATCAGGCTGAAACTGAGCGTGGAAGAGCTCTTCAACCTGGCTGATGACAGCGCCAGAATGCGCAGATTCAAAGACGCAATCAATTATTACAACCAGATTATCGAACACTACCCCAACGGCACAGACGATTATAAAGCCAGCTTTATGAAAGCGTTCCTGATAGCCGAAGAAATGCAAAACACCGATCTCGCCATCGACCTCTTCAAGGCATTCCTAAACAAATATCCCAGCGGAGACCTCAACGAATCTGCACAGTTTATGATCGACACCCTCGAAGGCAACCTCGAGCTGGAGATCGAGAATGAAACGGTCCCGGTACCACAGGAATAACCAAACAAGATGAACCCAAGATAATATCATCTCTCCTTGCAACCTTGCAGGGAATGTGCCTCCCCCCGCAGCTCGCGCCCGCAGCTCGCGGGGGTTTTTATATAAATCCCAATATCTTCCACTTTCCCTGCCTGGCTCTGCTGCACCCTTGGGATTCAACCTGCCTGCAACCTGCTATTTACCGGTGTATTGCGTCATTCAGAGTGAGAAACTGTCCACTTTGTTTACATCACCCATATGCCCGCCAGATGTATCCACAATGCTCAATGCCTGAAGCATACCACCCGGTTTTTGCCTTCCGTCTTTCCCTGATACAAAGCCTTATCTGCTTCGTGTATCATTTCCTGGAGGGTGCCTTGCTGGGTTCTGTAGCTGATGCCGATGGTAATGCTGAGGTTGAAGCTGTGATCACCACACTTAAACAGCTCCCTGCTCAGGCTCTTGCGCACACGTTCCGCCACGGTTATGGCACCCTGGCAATCCGTTTCTGCAAACACAAAGAGAAACTCCTCTCCACCCCATCTACCCACGCTATCGGTATCACGGATCCACTTGGAAAAGAGCTCCGCCAGCTGCTTCAGCACCATATCCCCACATTGATGTCCATAGGTATCGTTGATCTTCTTAAAATCATCAATATCGGCGATGGCGACGGCCAAACCTCTGGAGTAGCGCCTGGCTCTTCTCTGCTCTCTATCCAGTATCCTTTCCATGGCTCTGCGATTGTACAGTCCTGTGAGTGAATCATGCCGCGCCATGACGTCCAGCTTTCTGTTGAGCTCTTTCTGCTTTTGTTCTGCTCTCACCTGTCTGTCGATATTTACCAGCATCCCGATCACGCCGTCGATCCGGCCTTCATCGTCCAAAAGAGGCGCCACATGCAGTTCTGTCCAAAACACTTTGCCATCTTTGCGCTTGTATCTTCTTTTGATGCGGATGTTGGATGCACTGCCGTCGGTGAGTTTTTTCAGCGATCTGTCGCTGCGTCTATGATCCGAGGCCACGGTCACATCCTTCACGTTCAGCTTGAGAGCCTCTTCCTCGCTATAACCCATAAACTCACACCAGGCGGGATTTACCATGATATAGTTCCCCTGTAGGTCGGTAATCCCAATAGCCACTATCGAGCTTTGGAATACCTTGCTGTAAATACGAGATATCGCCAAATCCGTCATGCAGTTCCTCCATTGATTGGGTTGATGAGCCATTTTTAAGATCATTAAAGTGGAGAATATAATGCAAAGGCGCCAAAAAGCAAGAGACTCTTTGGCGCCTTGTGTATCAGGGGTAGGTTTATCTTATTCTTCGGTATCCGGAGCGGTAAAGGTGCGTTTGCCCAGCTCGGCATTGATCATATAGATACCGGCGGTGTTGTCTTTGATCATCTCCAATTGGCGCACGATGCCTTCGGCGGTGGCTTCTTCCTCCACCTGTTCATCCACAAACCACTGGATAAAGCTTTTGGAGGCATGATCGTTTTCTTCGCAGGCCAGGTCCATGAGTTCATTGATCTTGCCGGTNACGAATTGTTCGTGCTTCAANGCTTCTCTGAAGGCNTTGAGCGGGTTTTTAAAATCCACGGGAGGCTTCTCCAGAGCCTTGAGCTCTATTTTGCCGCCACGGTCCAGGAGATAGCGGAAGAACTTCATGGCGTGGAAACGCTCTTCCTGGCTTTGGGCTTCCATCCAGGAGGCCATGCCGTCCAAATTCTCTCCGGCAAACCATGCCTGCATGGACATATAGAGATATTCGCTGTACAGCTCGTGCTTGATCTGTTCATTTATTGCTTTTTCGAGTTTTTTGCTAATCATGATTATGATTCTCCTTGTTTGGTGTTATCTAAAATCTCATGATATGCTAATGCAAAACCCGGGCTTGGCAAACACAAATCCACAGCTCCTATTTTTGGCAGATGGGACAGAGATAAGTGCTGCGTCCGGCTTGCTTTACCTTCTGTACCTCATGACCCTGCGGACAGCTCTCCCGCTGGTAAACCTTGAGGAAGTTTTGAAACCCGCCCGTCTTGTCGTCCACTCTTCTAAAATCCGAGATCGAGGTGCCGTTGTGCATCAAAGCTTGCGCCAGAATCAGTTTGGTGGCTGCCACTATCCTGTCAAAATCATCCCCGCTCAGCTCATTGCAGGGTTTGAAGGGATCAACTCCCGCCTCATAGAGGATCTCGCAAGCGTAGATATTGCCCAGGCCGGCCACCACGCTCTGATCCAAAAGAGCAGTCTTGATGGGGCGCTTGCTTTTGCCTATCCTGTCGCTCAAATAGGCAGCTCCAAAGCCAAGCTGCAGCGGCTCTGCCCCCAGCTTGGGCAGCGCTTCCTGCACCTGCAAAGTGGGCAAAAGCGTGATCTTGCCAAAGGTGCGGATATCGATAAACCTCAAGCGGAAGCCGCCCTCCACCGGTATCGCCGCCCTTTCATGAGCTTTGGGCTCGCCGTCATCCTCATCCCACACCAGTTTACCCGTCATCCTCAGGTGGATAATGAGGGCAAAACCGCTGGCCAATTCCAATATCATATATTTGCCACGGCGGTAGCCCTGGCGCAGTTTGGCAGGGAAAGCCTGATCCCGGAGGTCAAGCTTGTCGATCACGGTGCCCGGATAGTAACACTCAAGGCCCAGCAGCTGCCTGGAACCCAGCTTTTGGATCACGCCGCTGAGTACGGTTTGAACTTCTGGCAGTTCCGGCATGGTTAAAATCCCCCCGTAAACCGCTCCGGTATCCACGGCTCATCTCCACCCAACATTTTATTGAGGGAATGCGAAGCCGTGTAGGCACTCATTCTGATGCTGAAATCGGGCGAGCTGATATTCTCTGCAAACAGTTTTGCCAGATTTGATGCGGCGATCACTCCATATGTATCGCTATTCTTGAGCAGTGAATCCAGGCTTTGTGCCAGCTCCGGATCATCTTTGAGCCACTGATCGAAGGGATGCATACTTTTTATCCTGAGTATGCCCATCAGGCCCAGTTTTTCCCTCACTCTGCGCACAAACATAGCTTTTCCAATCACTTTGTGGCCCAGGCGGGGCGGCAGTCCCGTCTTTTCCCAAGGCAATTTGGCCGCTTGTTTTTGATAGGTATTTACCCACTTGAAATACAGCTGGTGCCTGTATTTGAGCTTGGGGTCTATCGAGAGGCAATAGCTGAAAAAGGGCGGATAGCCAAAGGGTGAGAGGCTGTGGCTCTTTTGATAGCAGACCAAATCCCCATTGATTCCCGCATTGAAGCTGTGGTTGTCTATGGTATAAAATTCCTGATTTGGGTATCTTGAGGCGATTTGCGCCATGATCTCGCCCAGCTCAGGGTCGTCGTGTGGGAGTGTGCCAATGCACCTTACGCCCGGTTTTTCGTGCCCGGGCTTCACCAGAAAGTATCCCATGCTGAAGTCTCCCATCTGCCCGCTCATGACCACGCCATAATCGCTCAAATCCCGGTCTTTCAGCGCGGCGTGCATCTGTGCGGCACCGTGGTAGGCTATCTGACCATCGTTGTAGTAGATAGCTTCGTGAGCATCAAGCAGATACCTGCCTCCATCCAGAGGGTAAAAATAAAAGTTCAGGCCATTCATTTTGGCGATCTTGCGGGCTATTTTGTGGTCTCTATAGCCGCTCTGCGAGTAGTTGAGCACGCTGAGGTCTTCAAAACCCACATCCAGCGCCGTATACACGCTCATCCTGGAATCCATGCCACCGCTAAGAAAGGCAAAATGCCGCTTCCCATGACGCAGATCACATCGATGGATATGCTCAGCAGCTTCCCTGAAGAGCTGATTCATGGTGTAGACGGCTTTGTGGAGGCCGTCCGGGCTCTGCTCGGGAAAGCTGTTGTAATACTCCCTCACGCTGAGCTNGCCNTTATCCCAAAACAGCATCTTGCCCGCCTGCAGGTGTTTGATCCCGGCTATGGTGGTATAATCNACAGAGGTAAAGCCATGCGCCATCATCATTCTCACGCCCACCTCNTCCAAACTGCATTTGATGCCGTTGTGCCTCAAAATTGCCACCACCATCGCCAGAGAGCTGGAAACCACCAGCTTCTGCTCCTGATGCCAGTAATACAGCTTGCCGCTACCGATCTGATTGCAAAAGAATATCCCTTTTCCGCTGCTGTGATAGCTCATGCAGGTAAATTGACCGTAAAAATGCGGTACGAGGCTGGTATCCTGATCTACCAAAACCTTATCCAATAAGTCTTTGATTCCCTGAGTGGCGTAGGAATCTATCAACCTGTCGGCATTGGCCAAAATGCCATCAAAACAGGCCAAAACATCCTGGGAATGATACAGATAGGAGTCGTTGCCGCTGTGTGAAGCCCGGTTTGTGATAAGATGGCAATCTGCAGCCTCCATAGTGGACAGCTTCAGCTGCCTTTCCTCCAGCCCCTGCAACGGAACTAAACCTTTGATAAATGCAAACATTATATATCTCCCTGTTTCATATTTTTGAGTTTGCTCACCCAGTCTTTCACGCTGGCGCTCATCTCCGCAAGGTCAGCTCGCCCGGGTTTGATATGTTTTATAAATTTGCCTCCGGATTGATGGTTTTCATAGAGCAGGATTGCGATAAACCAGCTCAGGTAGCCGATACTGGTGGCCAATGCGGCCCCATTGATACCCATGATGGGGATGAGAATGAGGTCGAGCACGATGTTCAGACTCAGTGCAATGGCAGGCAAAAGCACGCTGATCCAGGGGAAGCCCTTGCTCCAGAGATAGGTATTGAAGAGCGAGCCGAAGGAGAGGCCATAGCTCGCCGGGATCAGCCACAGATAAACGTTGTAAACGGGTGCGAAGTCCTTGCCATACATGATGTTTAGCAGCGGTTTCCCCACCAGGATAAAGCCCAGATTCGCCACGCTGAGAAACCCGAAAAAGAAGATAAACACCTTTTTGAGCGTGTTCCAGCTCTGAACTTGATCGTCCAAATCCGAAAGCTTGACCAACAGCAGCGAGCCCACCATATTTGATGCCATTTGCAGCATTTCCACGATGTTGGAAGCCAGGGCATAGATACCCAAAGCATCAAAGTGTAAAAACCTGCGGATCAGCATCATGTCAAAGCGGATGAGCAGGTTGATAAAGAGCGAGGAGAGAAACACGCGCCAGCCCAGATTGTAGCTTTTGAAGATGTAGGAGAGATCAAATCCCTGCCAGAAGCGTGTGAACAGCTTGGGGAAGACGAGGCCCGCTATGCTGGTCAGCATCGCCAGATTGTAGGCCACCAGCACGTAGACAAGCCTGTCCACAGAGGTGAAAAACAGATAGCCCAACACCACCACAACCAGCATCATCAGGCTGTTAAGAGTCTGGCAGATATGGTTGTACCTCACCTTATCCTGCCCCAGATAATAGTTTTGCATATGCAAATTGAGCTTGGTGAGCGAGATCACGCCGCTTACCAGGATGATGATGGTGGGNGTAAAATCAAACTTGAGCAGCCTCGAGAGGAAGGGCATCAGCGCCAGGCCCACCACGTTGAAGAACAAGAGTTCACAGCAAAACTGCAGCAGCGACCAGGTGAAGAGAATATTCCCCTTCTCCGGTTCCTTGCGCAGGAGGTAGGGATAGGTTTGGTGGATGCCCAGGTCTATGATCAGCCAGGCAAAGCTGCTAATGGTAATCAGATAGCCATACTGTCCTTTGAGCTCCACACCCAAAAAACGGGTGGAAATCCACCCGGTCATAAAGGACAGGAAAACCGCCACAACTCTGTAGAAAGAGCTGATGACGATGTTTTTTCTGAGATTTATCCCAGCCACAAGCCCCTTACTCTATCTTGGCCAGCAGCTTGAAGACCTCATCCCATCTCAGTTTGAGGTCTGCGGTCTGGAAGTGTTCGATGAGGGCGATCATCAGCCTGGGCGTAGCCACTCCCGAGCCGTTGAGCGTGTGCACAAAGGCGGGTCTGCCCTCTTTGTTGCGATAGCGGATATTGGCCCTGCGAGCCTGGAAATCCCTGAAATTGCTCACGGAAGACACCTCCAGATATTTCTGCGTGGCAGCCGACCACACCTCGATATCATAGGTGCGTGCTGAGGCAAAGCTCAAGTCGCCCGTGCAGAGCTCTATCACCCTGTAGTGNAGGCCAAAATGCTGCAAGATGCTCTCTGCATCGGCCAACATTTCTTCCANNGCCTGCTCGGAATCTTCCGGCTCCACAAAGCGCACCATCTCCACTTTGTTAAATTGATGCAGNCGCTGCAAGCCCTTGGTATCCTTGCCGTAAGAGCCTGCCTCCCTCCTGAANCAGGGTGTGTAGGCCACATACTTCAAAGGCAGGGTATCCAGGTCCATNATCTCGCCGCNGTGGATGTTGGTGACGGGAACCTCTGCCGTGGGAATCAAAAAGAGGTCGTCCAAATCCACGTGATACATATCATCTTCCAGCTTGGGCAGTTGACCCGTACCCGTCATCGTGGCTCTGTTTACCAAAAGCGGCACGTGCAGCTCGGTGTAGCCGTGCTCCAGAATATGTTTGCTGAGCATGAAGTTGATCAGGCTGCGCTCCAACATGGCGCCCGTACCGGTATAGACGGGAAAGCCGGAACCGCTGATCTTGGCACCTCTTTGCAGATCCAGCATCTTGTTGGCTTCCATCAGCGTGATGTGATCCGCAGGCTCAAAATCGAAGCTGGGTGGATTCCCCCAGGTTTTCACCAATTTGTTGGCGCTTTCGTCTTTGCCCACCGGCACTTGAGCATCCGGGATATTGGGAACGGTGAGCAGCANCGCATCCAGCTCTGTNTTGATCTCGCTCAGCTGACCATTTATTTCCTTGATCTCGGCAGCCACTTTGCCCATTTCTTCCAGCAGCTCGCCGGCATCTTCTTTGTTTCTTTTCTTGAGCGCAATATCGCCGGAAACCTTGTTCTGATGCGCCCGCAGATTCTCAAAGGCAAACTGCAGNCCGCGCTTNTTATCNTCCAGAGCGAGGAGCGCNTCGATATCTGCCTTCTCGTTTTTATTGGCTGCAGCAGCCTTGACCAAATCCGGATTGGCCCTGATAAATCTTATATCCAACATAGTTTATTTTCCTTTATTCAGCACGGAGATACCGGTGTGAACCATAGCGACGAAGTCATCTGTTTTGAGCGAGGCACCACCGATCAGCCCGCCATCTATATCTGTCTGGGAGATGAGCTCTTCGCAATTGCCGGGCTTCATGCTCCCACCATAGAGGATGGACATCCCGGCCGCAACTTCGGCACCAAAGCGGCCTTTGAGCCAATTGCGGATGAAGGCGTGTGCCTGTTGAGCTTGATCGGCAGTGGCGGTTTTGCCCGTGCCGATGGCCCAGACGGGTTCATAGGCTATCACCAGCTCCTTGCCCGTGGAGAGCTCAATCCCGGCCAGACATCCTGAAAGCTGGCGCTCCAACACAGCTTCCGTCTCGCCGGCTTCACGCTCTTCCAAGGTCTCACCGATACACATGATGGGCGTGATCTTATGATNCAGCNATATCNGAACCTTGTCGCGTACCAGCTCATTTGTCTCAGCATGATATTGNCGCCGCTCCGAGTGACCCACAATCGCATAAGCTATCTTCAAAGACGACAACATCCCGGCACTCACCTCACCGGTGAAAGCACCCTCGGTATGGCTGCTGACATCCTGAGCGCTCACCTCTATCCNGCTGCCTTCCAGGGCCTCTTTGGCCACCGGCAACAAAACGAAGGACGGCGCTACNATGACCTTCAAATGCCCGGCCTTCACATCTGACAGCCGCATCTTAAGCTCCCGGCAAAACTCTGCCGTCTGATGAGCGTCTTTGTTCATTTTCCAGTTGCC
>JGI24710J26742_10001735_pt1 | contig 19795 bp, 16 predicted proteins | sample BioPla2DNA2_FD_26742 | JGI IMG/M metagenome (IMG submission 26742) | reverse complement strand
CAGGCAGCTGAACTCGACCAAAAAGGTAATGCAAAGGGAAAGGGCATAGGCAAGTTTGCTAAAGAACTTAAACTTGCTCTTACTTTCTTTATGCCTGATTTGCAAAATGCAGGTATTGATGCATTTAACGAAGAAAACTTTGACAAGGCAGCTACCATTTTTGAAAAGGCTATTCTCATTAATAAATTACCTCTTTATGAAGGTGATAAACTGCCTGAGGATTCTGTATTCATTTATTATACTGCTCTTGCTTCTTTTAATGCTAAGTCATACGAAAAGGCAGAACAGTATTTTAATAAGAGTATAGACCTGAATTTCCAAGGTGGCGATGCAATCTTGCTGCTTAACGAAATCTACAAAGAAACAGGTGCTGATGAAAAGNTTGTACCAAATCTTAAAAGAGGTGTAGAGCTTTATCCAGATGATCAAAGACAAATTATCGCACTGATAAACTATTATCTGGAATCAGAACAATCAGATGATGCTCTTACTTATCTGGATGCACTTATTGAAAACAATCCTACTGATGGAAACTACTTCTATGTTAGAGGGTTCCTTTACGATAAGAAGAAAGAATATGAAAAGGCTGAGGCTGACTATACTAAAGCTGTAGAACTAAGGCCTGATTTCTTTGATGCAACATTGAACCTTGGTTATCTATACTATAATATCGGTGTTGACAAATTCAACGCTGCTAACGAACTTAGAGACATGAGGGAATTCGAAAAGGCTCGTGATAATGCTGAGGAATATTTCCGCAAAGCTTTGCCTTTTGTAGAAAAAGCTCACGAATTGAAGCCTGAAGATCCTATGCAATGGAAACTCTTAAGACTCTTTATTATCGTTTTAATATGAACGATAAGTATGATGAGATTGATGCAAAACTGAAAAGCTTAAGTCAGGAATAGGACATTAAAAATATCCGGTCAACTAAGACCGGATATTTTTATATATATTCCATTTAACATAATATCAATTATGAGACAAGAAGATTACAATAAATGTACAACATAATTATCAGAGACATCTGCAATAAAGTCACACACTTACATTTCTGAACTTGAGACAAGGTCAAATTCATTCCAGACTTCAGTTTTGGATATTCCTTTATGCATCATTCTACGAATCTCATTTGCCAGTTTCGGACCTTTCCAAGTGCTTGTATTCAGCAATACAACATAGCAATATCCATCTGGACGACTGACCATCAGTGCTGAAGTTCCCGCCAATGTACCAGTGCGGTACAACTCACCACGAATAACGCCACGCCATCCAAAGGGTTGAAAACCCTGATCAACAGGTGTTATCATTTGCTTAATACTTTCTGGAGACAAGATATCAGCAGGCTCAGGATTTCCATCCAATGCCAGCATAAGTTTCATTAAGTCAGTAGATGATGCTATCCAGCCTCCTGCAGCACCTAGTGTATAAATGTCATTTCCACCATATGAACGTGGTACTGTATCTTGTCCATTCATAAAATCTACTACAGGTTCACTGTCGGATGGCTCATAATACCTGACTTCCAGAGGGTTTTTCTGTTCGGGAAAACTGTATCCAAGTTGCATATCATAGATCTCAAGCGGATACAAAATGGCAGTTTTTATATAATCTTCATAACTCTGGCCGCTAACTGCTTCAATAACCTTGCCCAGTATAACGTAGCCCAGGTTTGAATATGAAGATGACGTTCCTGGCTTAAAATGAAGTCTTTTACCAAGCATAAAGCGGATAATGTCTTCATCACTTACTGGCAGTTCCTTGCCTAGCTTTTGGGCAATTACAGTGGGCATAAACATTGGATCTCCCCACCTGTTAGTCCAGCCACCTGAATGATTAAGTAGGTGCTTTACTTTAATCTCCTCTACTCTCTTATCCTTGTAATTGTCAAAGGGAGATATATTTAAAATACCATTAGGGCCAAATACATTATCTTCAAGCGATAGTCTGCCCTCTTCTGCCAATTTCATAATTCCAGCTGCTGTTACAAGCTTGGAAACACTTGCAATCCTGAAAAGATGATAAGGTTGAACAGGTTCCCCACTCTCTACATCAGCATAGCCATAACCTTTGGCATATATCAATGTCCCATTGTGAGCAACTGCTAATGAAGCTCCTGCAATTTCCCATGATCGCATAAACTTTTCCATCTCCCTGTCAACAAGATGGAAGTCTGTGCCATTAGAATATATACCAGAAATTCTGAGTGAGACTGTTTGGGGAACCGGAGGAATAAAGTCTGTTCCTAGTGTTCTGATGGAAGGACCGTTAATGTAGTTAAAAGCCAAACCTGATAAAAAGCCAATACACAGTATTCCCAAGCTTTTTCTTACATTCATAATTGCTTGTGTTACAAGTATCCTGCGCAAAAGTACTTATAATACTTTATTTAAAACAAAAAAGGCAGCATGAAATTAATCACACTGCCTTTACTTTTGGATGTTTATTATTTGAATTTTATAGTACAACCTACTGCTTTAGTTTCTGTTCTGGCAAGTGCTTTTCCTTCAAGTAGTGCATTAACAGCGTCTACAACATAGGCCTCTCCCACATCATTGGGATCCTGTGAATTGTCATCGATTGCGCCAATATAGGCTACTTTAAAACTTCCACCTTCGTTCTTCAGCACAAATACATGTGGGGTCTTTGTTGCTCCATATTTTTTGAACAATTGAATGTCATCAAGCAAATATGGGAAGTTAAAGCCTTTGGCTGCAGCATTTGCAACCATATTAGAAAAACTATCAGCTTCTACTATTGTGGAGTCATTTGGGTTAATTGCAACTACTGGGAATTGTTTGCCACCAAATTTGTTCTGTAGGTCAATAATCCTGGTTTCGTACAACTTGGCATAGGGACAATGATTGCATGTAAACACCAGTATCACACCTTTTTGATCCTTATAATCACTCAGGGATACCCACTTATTGTCAACTCCCTTTAGTTTGAAATCAGGTGCAATATCTCCTGGTTTTAGCTGGGCATTCAGCATAACAGCTGCCAGCATAACAAACATTGTACTTAAGATGATTCTTTTCTTCATAGGTTCTGCCTTTTAGGTTTTACAACAAACTCTCAATCCACTTTATAATTGTCTCATAATTAGTCTCTCCTTCATGAAAAAAGCGCTTCCCTTTATACATTATTATAGTAGCAGGAATTGCTCCGCTCCATGTGGGGTCCATAGCCTCGATCCATTCTCCGCCTCTGGGGGTTATTGTCATCAAGACTTCATGCTTAACCTCGTTAGTTTCAAGGAAAGGTAATACACGGCTATCTTTCTGGTTTGGAAAATCCAGATTTGCCATTATTACCTTTACAGGTTTTCCTTTGTATGTATTCGGAATCTTGTTGAATTCAGGGATCTCCTTGACACATGGCTGACACCAGGTTGCCCAGAAATTCAACACGAAAATGGTATCAGATGCCTTCTCAACTCTTTGCTTCAGTTTTTCCACCGGAACATCTTCAATCTTTCTAGCCTCAGCATGGCCTCCAATTACTGCAGTCAACAGTAGCAAGATCCAAATTCTCCTCATCGCATATTAGTTTATCAGCTTACTAACATACGAATCTTATCTTTGTTCACCTTTGTGCGAAGTGTTGAATAACATCAATTTAACAATCAGTAGTATCCAAATTGGTATCAGTACAACAGGTATTTGTTGGCTCAGAAAGGGTGAAACCAGGGCAAAAATTAGTATTAACGATGCGAATATCAGTCTTAGGTACTTACCTGTACTGTTTTTGCTTACTGTTGGGATGAAGAGCAACAAATAAAGTGGATGTGCCCACAGGATGTTCCAGTTTGGTCCGGTAACACTATGTGATGTAAAAAACCAGAGAAAGATTATTAGTAATCCAATCATTGAACAAATAGATAGCAGAACCACATTAATAGGCCTGGTGCTTTTGCCTTGCTTTTTGCTTAGCCATGTATGTGCAATAATCATAATTGCAAGGAGGCTGAGTACAAAGGCCGGAGTGAATGTCCCTGGTTTGCTTTCCACGGTACGCCTGTCAAGCAGTGTTGAGGTACTACTGACAAGGTGTCTTCCATCTTCACTGATCCGGGCATCGGCAAACTGGTACATCAGGAAATCAGGAAGAAACTGAACCGTAGTGGCATTAAGCTTTTCATCGGTTGGTTGGCCTAACAATAGATCCAAACCCAACCTGGTCCAGGGCCTGTTTTTAAGATATACGGATATTACATCACGGAAACTCATTGCTGAGTATGTTTCTCTTTCTGGAAACTCAACCGTAAGTCCTATGTTATTCACAACTATATCCCTTACTCTTGTTGCGCAGTTGTCATAAAAGAAGTGATACTTGTATGCACGATTGGCTGGCCTATAATTCTCCGATAGTGCTTCGAATAATTTGTTTCGTTCCTCATATCTTAGTCTCAGTACCTGTTCGGTAATACCACGTCCATCCAGATTATACTCGTATATAAAGTTATCATAGTGGCTGACTGATAACATATAGTCCAACTCACCACGCATAAACTTAAGGTAAAAGTTGGGAGTGTTAAAATCAAAGGTTCCATAGTTAAATACATAGTCTATCCCTAGTACTGAGTCACTGACCCTGATAGCTGAGTGACCAAATAAACTGTATAGTTCTTCACCGGGGGAACATGTGAGTATAGAGATCCTGCTTTGCTCTGAAAGTTGACCAAACAGGGCTGTCGAACTGTTTAACAAAATATAAAGGCCTAGAATAAGATATTTCAGACTTTCTTTGCAGTAGTGAAGGAATGACACAAAATAATTTTTCTCTCTGGTACTGGAGCTCTTTGGTCCTTTGTACATACAACTATAGTTTTCCATTTGTGCAAGTTATAAAAAAGAGCTTTAGAGTTAATACAGTTACCTGTGTTTGAAGGAAAATTACATTTCAATACGAATTGATCCTGCTTTTGTAAAGATGTAAACACACCCTGAGTTTAGAGTGTTACATATGTGTACTCTAAATAGTTTACAAACAGCAACACTGTAATAAATTGTTCAAGTCCTATGTATTAAGCACATTTCAATTGGCTTGTCACACTAATTCTGGGACTATCAAAGCATTGCTCAGTATAAGACAGTACTTAAAACAGGCTTAAATTTACCCTTGATAGATCACTAAATTACCTGCTTAATAATTTGCTTAATTTTCTGCTTAATTATACTTTTATCAATTAATGACAAGCTACAACCGTCTTATGATTTACCTATATTATGCATAGAGTTGGCAGGAAAATACGGGATCAGCTTCGTGGACAGATACCCGAACTATTTCCGGGTATTGAAAGGGTGGTTGTATTATACTATGACAAAAGCGGAAAATGTGGTGGTGAGGATCTTATGCAGTCAGGGCAGGGCTATAGGTCGCATACCCTACTAGCTGATTCCATGTTATCATATTTAAAAGAACTTGCAGGAAAGGCGCCTGGTTATCTATGGCTTTCTCCTTCACAGTTGCCTTTCGAAACCAGGACTGCAGGTGGTGGACAGCTTGATATATTCGCCGAACTTAGTTATACAGTTTTACAACTCCGCATAAAATCAGAGGATGGTTTGGATCTGTACTACCTATTTTTCAGGGATGATCAGAGCAATCTAGGTATATCACGAAACCAGAGTCCTCTTGATACTGCGCAGAAGGCGCTTATAGGATCTCTTGCATACCGCTTTGTGAGAATGCTTTATGACAACAATCTGGAGTATAAAGCATTTATTGTTGAGTTTACAGAATTAAACCAACGCATTTTTGGTGGAAAATCTAAGGATAATGATCCTGGTATTCCAGCAAAATGGATTGAATCCTGGGCCAATAACAGGTTAAAAACAGCATCTGATGATTGCGGAATTTCATTACAGCTCTCCAGTGATGCAGTTGAGAAACTATCCAGAGTAACAGATTTTGAAACAGCAAATAGGGCGCTTGAGCAGGCTATCAGGTTTACCCTTATGAATGCAGTGGTACTTTCTTTGAACGAAGCTGTTGTAGAGGCTGCATATATCCGTTTTGACCTTCCTGAGAGCCCTGCATCGTCAGTAAAAGCAACAGAGCTTAATCCTGCACTCTCACGCAACAGAGTGAAGAAAACGGCCTCCTTTCTTGATAAACTAGAGGCCGCGGCATATAAGATATTGAAGAGTGGTGATGAGTTAACAGGGAGTGCTGTTGGCCGTTCCATGGAAAAGCCAATATCAGCTCCTGCGATAACTGATGCTATTCGTAAAAACAGGGAGAATATACTCCAGCTCCTTGAGCAACATCCGGAGAAATGGCAATTGATCAGGTCTTATTTCAAGCCACTTACAAACATACTACCAGAATCAGATTCCAGAAAAATTGGTTAATCGCAACGCAGCGCTCCTATAAGTTCTCTTATTGATGCTATGTTGTTTTCTTCAAGATAGTTCTTTACTCCTTCAATAACCTTAACAGTGACCTGAGGATCTACAAAGTTTGCAGTTCCTATCTGAATTGCAGTGGCTCCTGCAAGCATAAATTCAATTGCATCAGTAGCATTGCTTATACCTCCCATGCCAACTACCGGTACTTTAACTGCACGAGCAACCTGCCATACCATCCTTAGAGCTACAGGTTTTACTGCAGGACCAGAGAGACCGCCTGTTATTGTTGACAGTANCGGACGTCTAGTCTTTGCATCTATGGCCATGCCAAGAAGAGTGTTAATAAGTGAAAGGGAATCAGCTCCACCTGATTCTACACTTCTTGCTATTTCAGCTATATCTGTGACATTTGGGGATAGTTTTACCATCAGGTGCTTGCTGTAAACCTTTCTGACCGCTGTTGTAACAGCCTCTGCCGAAGCGCATGAGACACCAAAGGCCATACCCCCTTCTTTAACGTTAGGACATGATATATTGAGTTCTATTCCAGGAATATCATCCAGATCATTAATCTTCGATGCAGTTTCAACGTAGTCATCTATTGTGGATCCTGAAACATTTACCAGGATGCTGGTATTGTACTTCCTGATTTTGGGATAGATTTCGCTGATAAAACGATCCACACCAACATTCTGAAGTCCGACGGCATTAAGCATACCCATTGGGGTTTCTGCCATTCTTGGATAATCATTACCTTCCCTGGGTTTTAAGGTTGTTCCCTTAACTACAATACCGCCAAGGTCATCTATATTAACGAAATCCTCATATTCGCGGCCATAACCGTAAGTTCCCGATGCTGTCAGAACTGGATTTTTCAGCTTCAATGAGCCTATTTCGACTGAAAGATCTACCATTGTAAATATTTTGAATCAAATACTGGTCCTTCGGTACATACACACTTGTTGCCATCTTTGGTCTTGGTGACACAGCATAGGCAAGCGCCTATGCCACATGCCATAAGATTCTCAAGGGAAACCTGACAACTTAAACCATGTCTGTCTGCATACTTTGCGATTACCTTCATCATTGGGTCAGGTCCGCATGTGTAAATATGCCTGAAATCAGGTGTTTCAGTTCTCATAACAGGGTGATGGATAACATATCCTTTGGTACCAACGCTACCATCCTCTGTNGTGACGTTTACTTCTCCAAGTTCCCTGTAAGCCTCAAGTCTTACAAGTCCTTCAGCATTTCTGGCTCCAATCAGATATCTTGGTTGTATGCCGTGATTCTTGAGGTAACGGCCGAGAAATAATAGCGGAGCAACTCCGCAACCACCGCCTATTAACAAGACCTCATTGCTTTCGGGCAGTGTATATGGTTTCCCAAGGGGATAAATAAGGTTCAGAAGACTTCCTTCCGGTAGCGAACCCAGTCCTTTTGTTCCCTTTCCTACTTCCTGAATCAGGAGTTTTATTTCCTGACGCTCATAATCAACATCATGAATTGAAAGGGGACGGCGCAGATAAACAGAAGACTCATTTGGTACGCGGACTTCTGCAAATTGACCTGGAAGCATCTCTGGCAGCTCAAAACCCTCAGCACGAAGTGTCAGTACTATGTACTCGTAGTTTTGCCTTTGATTGCTAACTATTCTGAAATCATGGATGTACTTCATGTGGTATAATTACGCATGTAATGCTTATTTCCGACACAAAGTTAATGCTTTTTCGGCATATTAGGGCANTGCGGTCCTAATTTATACTCAGCCCTCAGGAAGGTACTCGGTAAAGGTTTTATCGCTGTAAAACACCACGATTTTCTCTATTCTCCTGTCACTTGCTCTCTGAACAATTGCTTCTTCATGCTGCTCTTTTCCAACTTCTTTTCCAACTGTCTTTCTTTCATCCGGATCGGCTTTTACCTTGGAACTAAGGTAAACCGGAGTATCCTCATCATTAAGTGAGGAAAAGAGGTCACCAGGAATACGCTTTCTCTCATTATTTACTGAAGCCTGCGCACTATTGTACATCTCGCCCCTTCCCCTTATAAGCCAGTCAGTGCTGATTTGAGGAAAGGCAACAAGGATTTTCTGAATAAAATCCAGACTTGGATTGTTTCTGCCTGACAGAATGTGACTAACGCTTGATCGCTGCACACCAACTTTCTCAGCGAAACGAACTGGTGTAAGGTCTTCTCTGGCTAACAGTTTTTGTAAACGATCTTTCATGGATTTGCACACATAGGTTTGAAACTGATTCTACAAATATAGCACGTTGGTTTACAAAATGCAAATAGCAGATTCATGCGTTGATGTTTACATATGTTGCATGTATGCGACATATTTAAATATTCCTGGAGTCACACTTTTGATAGTATCTCCAGCACTTTATATAAACCAAACTATTCTCTTGTATCTGAGGGTTTTTCTAAATGAGTAAAACTGTTTAATAACCGCAGAATCTAGGGTTTATAAACCGCCTTTGGGAATTAATGGCTGTCTTATTGCTGCAAAACACTGCTGATTTTCAGGATCCTGGAATGGCAATGCTTGTATATTTAAGTATTACTTAATATAAGGCATTTATAATACTGGATATTAATGATATAATACGTTATTACGACCCGTATTTACGCTATTTTGTATTTTTATACGTTCTATTTTACTAAGTCGTTGAAGTGTCTATTTATATATATTATCTAATGAATTGATATTGAGATTTATAGCTTGGTATTTCTTGTGATTGTATATGTCTTTTTGCGTAATTCCTAAGGCTATTCTCGTTGGGTTACATTTGTAAATACCCCTGCCCGCTCCTATTTGGGTTTGCTAGTGTGTATTCATTAGCTATAATATGACTTTGTATTGCAAAAAAAAGGGCATCCTGGTGGGATGCCCTTTGCATACATTAAGTAGATACTATGTCAGTTGAACTCTTTTTTGAGTTGCTCTGCCCATTTATCAATCCTATCGCTGGTTAAAGCTGACTGGTTTTCAATATCCAAAGCCAGACCGCAGAATTTATCGCCTCTAAGGGCTCTGGAGCTCTCAAACTCATAGCCTTTGGCAGATGTATAACCAACAACTTTACCACCGTATTCTTCAACGAATTCGGCCATTATGCCTATTCCGTCTACGAAATTTTCCGGATATTTCTTCTGATCTCCTCCGCCAAAGATGGCGAATTTCCTGCCTTTTAGAGGTTCCTCTTCTATTTCAGGCAGAAACTCATCCCAATAGTTGGGTAGTTCACCGTCAAACCATGTTGGAACTGCAAAAATAAAGTTGTCAAACTTCCTGAAATCTTCAACTGTGGCAATGTCCACATCTATTTCCTCACAGTTTTCTTCCCCCAGATGCTTAATAAGCTTCTTGACCTGCTGTTTGGTCTTTACGGAGCGAAAGCTGTAAAATATACCTACCTTCTTCATATAATGAATGTTTGATCTTATTTAACAAAATATACTAATACTGNAGGAGCTCTTTGGCTGCCTTAAGTATCTTGTCGGTGTTTGGAAGAATTGCTGCCTCAAGAATACGGTTGAAACCTACAGGCGTATAGGTTGAACCTACCCTCTTGATTGGTGCATCAAGGTATTCAAACGCAATATCAGCAATTGTAGCGGCAACTTCACCACCGAATCCTCCGAACACTTTATCTTCATGTACTATCATTGCCCTGGCAGTTTTCCTGACAGAATTTACAATTGCTTCTGTATCCAGCGGAGAAAGTGAACGAAGGTCAAGTACTTCGATATCTGCAATGCCTTCTTTTGCCAAAATTTCNGCTGCTTCGAGACAGAAGTGAGTAGCATTTCCATAAGTAATCATGGTCATATCACTACCTGCTCTCCTGATTCTTGCCTTACCAAAGGGTACTTCGAAGTCATCAGGAAATGGTGTGGCTGCCTTGGGTGAGTTGTATAGTGCCTTAGGCTCCAGAAAGAGAGTAAGACCTTCTGAACGGATGGCAGTTCTCAACAATCCTGCTGCGTCATCAGCAAAAGAGGGATATACTACCCTAACTCCAGGGAAGGTTGTCAATGCCCCTTCAATGGTCTGTGAGTGATAAAGTCCCCCACCTATGTAACCTCCGGATGCAAGACGTACAGTTATATTTGGTGAATATTGTCCCTTTGTTCTCCAGTATTCATGGGTAGTCTCCACAAACTGTTCCATAGCAGGCCAGAAGTAGTCTGCAAATTCTGCACCTTCAACAACAATTCTGATATCCTTGTTAAAACGTGACATTCCGTTGGCTGTACCCATGATAAAGTCCTCAGCGATCGGGGCGTTGAAAACCCTACGCTTGCCAAACTCATGTTGCATTCCCTTGGTAACGTTGAAGATTCCTCCTTTGTCCTTGTTTGCCACATCCTGTCCCCAGATATAGGTGTGGGGATTATGGTGGAACTCAGCTTTAAGGGTCTCATTTAGAGCCTCAATAAGCTTCTTTTTGTCACCTTCGTGGCTGTGTAAACCATCAGGGTATTTAGCAGCTGGATAGGGCTCAGGAACAACGAAATCAAATATAGATTCCGGACTTGGGTGTGGAGCAGCCATACNTGCTTTGTGAGCTGCCTTGACCTCCTGAGCCACCCTGTCCTCGATTTCCTTTAATTCTTCTTCTGTAGCTCTCTTGTAGCGCAACAGCATACGTTTGAACTTTGCTAAGGGGTCATATTCCTTCACATAGCTTAGTTCGTTTTCGTCTCTGTAAAGCTCATGTCTGTCGCTGTTACTGTGTGAACCGATACGAACACAATTGGCCTGTACTATAGATGGTTTTTGTTCCTTCTTGGTCCATTCAACAGCTTCAGTCATTGCATTCATTGAATCGAACACATCCTTACCATTACAATAGATTATGCGCAGNTTCTTAAAGCCCTCAAAGTTCTTGGCAACCTTACGGTTTGCTGTCTGATCTTCCTTTGGAACAGATATCCCGTATCCATTGTCCTGAAATACGAAAACAACCGGTAATTGCTCATTTGAAGCACCGTTGATGGCTTCGTAAACGTAGCCTTCGGATACGGAACTCTCACCCTGGCTGCTAATAACCACAGCATCTTTTTCTTCGTAGGTCTTAAGTGCACGACCAAGTCCTGATGCATGAAGGGTGTGATTACCGGTACAGCTACTAACATTGTGTATGTTCCAGGATGGTTTTGCAAAGTGGTTTGACATATGTCGTCCGCCACCTGCTACATCAGCATCCTTTGAAATACCGTTAAGTATAATCTCTTCAGCCGTCATACCAGCTGAAACAACGGTTACAAGATCCCTGTAGTAGGGAAATAAATGGTCTTTATTTTTTCTGAAAACCTGGCCAATAGCCAGTTGTATACCATCATGGCCTGCAGCCGGAGCATGGTAAGACCAACCTATGGCTTGCTTCAGATAATTGGGTGCACGTTCATCAAGGGTACGTCCGAGAAACATCAGATAGTACCACTTCAGAAGCGTGTCTTTATCAGTCTTTTTAATTGAATACCTGACAGGAACGTTACTTTTCATAATTGTTATGTAGTTTTTTGCTTTTCAACCTCATTAATACTAATAATTCAGGTGCTACTGCACCTGAATTATTCAGTTTAGACTTCTGTGTCAATATCCCATTGCTCCAGATAATCGGCGATCTTTCGCAGGAAGAAACCTCCCAGGGCACCGTCCACCACTCTGTGGTCGTACGAGAGCGACAGGAACATCTTATGGCGGATTGCTATCACATCACCGGCAGGAGTTTCCAGTACAGCAGGCTTCTTTTCAATTGTACCTGTTGCAAGAATTGCTACCTGAGGCTGGTTGATAATAGGTGTACCTATAGCGTTTTTAAACGAACCGAAATTTGTTATTGTAAAGGTGCCTCCCTGGATATCATCGGGTGAAAGCTTGTTGTTTCTTGCCTGTACAGCAATACGGTTAATATCTGTTGCCAGTCCTACGATATTCTTCTGATCGGCATTCTTGACAACGGGAACTATCAGGTTACCTGAAGGAAGTGCAACTGCAATACCAACGTTTACATTCTTACGATAGATTATGTTTGTACCACTTACTGCTGCATTAATACCCGGATAGTCGCGCAATGCCTTGGCTGCTGCCCATGTGAATACCGGCATAAAGGTCAGCTTTTCACCGTATTTCTTTTCAAATTTGTCTTTATACTTATTTCTCCACAATACAAGATTTGTAACATCTGCCTCTACTATTGAGGTAACGTGTGGGGAAATTTGTTTTGACAATACCATATTCTCTGCTATCAGCTTACGCATACGGTCCATTTCGACTACCTCGTCGCCATCCCAGGCCTTAACTTCAGGTGCCTTTACAGCGGGACGAGATGGAGCTTCTGGAGATGCTGGTGTGGTAGCTGGCTTGGGTGCTGCAGCTTGAGTTGTCGGTTGACTACCTCTTGACTTGAGGTATTCAAGCAAGTCATCTTTTGTAAGACGACCGTCTTTACCACTGCCCTTTACTTTGTCAAGTTCGCTCAGCGAAATACCTTCCTGCTTAGCAATGCTCTTTACAAGCGGCGAATAAAATCGGTCGCTACNGCTATAATCGCCCTTCGCATCGCTTATTGCTGCTGCAGGTGCTGCTTCAGCCTTGGTTTCAGCTGGTGCTGCTGCCTCTTCAGCCTTCTCTGCCTTAGGTGTTTCCGGTGTTTCAACCCCACTTCCATCAAGGCTTACTACTGCAATAACCTCACCCACGGGTACGAGGGCATTGACTTCATATCTGATCTCCTTAATAACCCCTGCTACGGGAGAAGGGATTTCCGAGTCAACCTTGTCAGTTGCTATCTCAAGTAGCACCTGATCTTCTTCAACAGTGTCGCCGACTTTGACAAACCACTTTGTAATGGTTGCTTCTTCAACGCTCTCACCCATCTTGGGCATTACTAAATCAAATGTTGACATATTGAATTGATTTTGTTCTTAATGTTTTTATTTCTCTCTTCCTAATTAGCGTTTTATTTTCTGATAGAGCTTCACGAAATACCGTCGTGTCGCCCTCTGCCTTATTTTCGTACTTTAATAACAGCATTATCAGATTTTTGTTCTTGGAATAAGAAAATTTGTCCTTTTGCTTCGAATGTCGTTTCTATCAGAATCGTACAACATAAAAACCAATGCTACAATATCGTATTTTATCTGGTTGTTTGTCAACTGATTATATTTAATTCGCTGGATAGTTTAGAATTCTATCCCTACTTATGTCATAACTGTTGTTTAATCAACATAGAAAATAATGATAAAAAAAACAGCTGCCTCATGGGAGGCAGCCGTTCACAATTTTTAGTCCAGGGCAGGCAGAATTACAGACTATCTCCGAAATCTGCCTTGTATTTTGCGACAAGCTTTTCAGGCCAGTCGGACACAGCATCCAATCTTCCAACGAAGAAGCGCAGTACCTTGGGTTCGTCAACAAACTTAAGTCCACCGATCAGGTCCCTGTTTTTATACAGCCAGTGCATGCGGTCTATAACAAACTTAGTTTGTGACAGAGTGAATACTCTACGTGGGAAGGCCAGACGAAGCAACTCCATATCCGAAAGTATATCATTACCATTCTCATCCCTTACACTAGATACTGTACCACGTTCCATACCCCGGCAACCTGATACTATGTAAAAGGCTGCGGCAAGGGCTCCTGCGGGATACTCAGTCTGAGGAATATGAGGCAGAAATTGCATTGCATCAATATGTACCCCAAGAGCACCACCTGGCATAATTACAGGTATACCGAGTTTGTCCAGCTCCTTAACCGTGTAGTCGATAAACCCGGGTGATTGGCTGATAACTGTTTCATCGGTTGTTTCGATTAAACCAACAGCCATGGCTTCTACTTCCCTTACCGACATTCCACCATAGGTCAGGAAGCCTTCATACAGAGGTACAAGGTCACGCATCTTGAGAAAGAGCTCCTTGTTGTTGGTACAGATACCACCTCCACGAGTAGAACTAACCTTGCGGCTGGAGAAGTAAACTATGTCACAGATTCCGCACATGGTTTGAAGTATCTCCTTAATGCTTGAATTTGCAAATTCAGCTTCGCGTTGTTTGATAAACCAGGCGTTCTCTCCTATCAAACTGGCATCCAGCACTATGATAATGCCATGTTGGTCAGCCACCTTGCGAACCTCACGCATATTTGCGATAGAGAAAGGTTGTCCACCAATCAGGTTGGTTGATGCTTCAAGACGGATAAAAGGAATCCTTTCTTTTCCGTATTTTGCTATAAGGGCTTTGAGTTTTTCAATATCCAGGTTTCCCTTAAAAGGGTTATTGCTCTTTACTATAAGTGCCTGATCAGTAAAAATTTCTGCAATTTCACCTCCATTCAGGTCGATATGCGCCTTGGTTGTAGTAAAGTGGTAATTCATCGGTACCACATCCCCTGGTTTTACAAAGGCCTTTGCTACAATATTCTCAGCTGCTCTACCTTGGTGAACCGGCAAAACAAGTGACTTACCGAATACTTCCTTTATGGCGGACTCCATCCTGTAAAAGCTTTGAGAACCTGCATAAGCATCATCTGCATGGTGCATGGATGCCAGTTGGTTGTCGCTCATTGCATTGGTACCGCTATCTGTAAGCATATCAAGGAACACATCCTTGGTACTTAGTAAAAATGTATTGAAGCCCCCTTCCCGTATGGCGGCCAGACGTTCGTCAATGGGCCTCAGGTGTAGTTTCTGAACTATCCTGACCTTGTGCAGTTCTACCGGAATCTCTTCTCCACTATAGAATTTAATGCTGCTTTTTGAGTTTAGGTTCATGATGAATATCCCTTTAATGAAATTGCTTTGGTTAACAATTATTGATTTTTGTTTTGATGTCCGAAAATAATTAAAAGTGTTGTTATAAATGAAAAAATACATTAAGATCATTAGTTCCGACCCCTAGTTTATTTTCATTTTAAAAAAGGAAACAGGTTTAGCTTAGTTGGATTAACTGCATTTTTATAGGCAGAAGCCGTGGAATCGCACTGTCAATGCAGTAAGCAGGCTGAATTTGCCTTAATGATTTTCAATCTGAAAAACCATAGTGTAGATGATAGATGGACGGTAAAGGAGCAGGTACTACAAGAAGTTTGGCTCACAAGAGATGAATGTCCTGAAAAAAAAGTGGCAGTATCGCGAGATACTGCCACCTGATAATAACATAAAGAATATCTGAAACCAGATTACTAATTTTATTACTCAATCTTAGTCCTTATTCAGGTTCTAAGGCTGGTATTAATTCTTGTGTATCTGTGTTTTACTGTGCCAGTTTTTTGTCCAGCTGTTTTTTAATAGCTTCCATAAACTTCTCAGTGGTCACATAGTGATTATCCCTAAGCTGGGCTCCATGTATTGTAAGGGCAAGGTCCTTTGTCATTACTCCACTCTCTACAGTTTCAATACATGCAGCTTCTAGGTTTTCTGCAAACCTAGCCAGCTCATTGTTTCCGTCAAGTTTTGCCCTGAAAGCCAAGCCTCTGGTCCAAGCATAGATTGATGCAATTGGATTTGTTGAAGTTGGCTTGCCTTGCTGATGCATGCGATAGTGACGGGTTACCGTACCGTGGGCTGCTTCTGCTTCGATGGTTTTGCCATCCGGAGTAATCAGCACTGAGGTCATAAGTCCCAGTGAACCAAAGCCCTGAGCCAAAGTGTCTGACTGAACGTCACCGTCGTAGTTTTTGCAGGCCCAAACAAANCCACCATCCCATTTCAGAGCAGCAGCTACCATATCGTCAATAAGCCTGTGTTCATAGCTTATTCCAAGTTCTTCAAACTTAGCCTTGTACTGAGTTTCATATAGTTCCTGGAAGATATCCTTAAAGCGACCGTCGTATTTCTTTAGAATTGTGTTCTTGGTTGACAGATATAGTGGCCATTTCTTGTTTATGGCCATATTAAAGCAACTGTGAGCAAAGCCGGTAATACTTTCATCGGTATTAAACATGGCCATTGCCACTCCGTCTCCATCAAAATTATACACCTCGTACTTCTGAACTTCACCACCATCAGAAGGTGTAAAGCTTATTTCGAGCTTTCCTTTCCCCTTTACCACAAAGTCTGTAGCCCTGTATTGGTCACCAAAGGCGTGACGTCCGATACAGATAGGTCTTTCCCAACCGGGAACCAGTCGGGGTATGTTGTTGATAATAATTGGTTCTCTAAATACTGTGCCGCCAAGAATGTTACGAATTGTACCATTGGGTGATTTCCACATTTTCTTAAGACCAAACTCCTCTACCCGTTTCTCATCGGGAGTAATTGTGGCACACTTGATACCTACGTTGTACTTATTGATAGCATTGGCTGCTTCTACAGTCACCTTATCATCTGTTGCATCTCTGTTTTCAATACTCAGGTCATAGTATTTAATATCCAGATCAAGATAAGGTAAGATCAGTTGATCCTTAATCATCTTCCAGATGATACGGGTCATCTCATCACCATCCAGTTCTACAACCGGATTTGTTACTTTAATTTTACTCATCGGTTTATGTTTTACTGATTCAAAGTTTGGCAATAACTTATATCCGGTGGTATTAACAAACAAATGGTTAAAAATGTTGAAGCGCCCCGGTTTTTCATTCCAAATCGAGATTGAACTTTTGAGTTAGTAGTGATAATGAAGGATTCTTCTCCATCATTATCTTCAGCTTCTCAGATGCAGTAAAGGCCTGCTTTTGGGTACTTTTTTCCTCCATATTGACAACTACGGTCAACTCTAAGGTCTCGTTACTAAGTTTTTCTCTCAGGTAAGCCATCAGGTCCTGCTTTGAATTCATTATCTCTTCTGCCTGAATTGGAGCTGAAAGTTGCAGACTTATAATATTAGGTCCCTTAAGTGTGGGCTTGTAATTGGAAAGAATAATTGAGAGTCTTGTATTCTCAGACTTAACTATTGCTGCATACTCATCCCAGACTTTCTGCAAGTTCTCTGGATCAACTGACTTATTTGCAGAAGATGCTGATCTATCTTGTGACGTTTGTTCAGCTTGTTTCCCGCTTTGTGATGTTGCCTCAGGATTCTTTAGCAGGACCTTGAGTGACGGGGCACTAATTCCCCGTCGTGAAGGAATGCCACTATCGGCTGATGGCTTTGAAATACCTCCTCCTGGGACAGATCCCGGCTGAGTAGTTGCTCCAGAAGATGATGGATTTGCTGGTGCTGAGGCTCCGGCGGATGCCTGTGCAGCCGCCTTTTTAGCTAATTCAGAAGCTTTTTTTTTTCGCTTAATATCCTCGAGAGGGATAAAAGCGTGAATTCAACCTGGAGTCTTTTGTTTCGTGCAAGCCTGTAATTCATTTCGCATTCATTACAGAGCTTTAGTGCTTCATACAGAAAGTCGTTGCTACAGTTCTTAGCCTGATCCAAGTATTTCTGCTTTATTGTAGAACCGACTTCGAGGAGAGCTACAGTTTGTGGATCACGGCACATCATAAGGTCTCGCAGGTGACTGCTAAGTCCGGAAATAAAGTGACTGCCATCAAAGCCACGGTTTAATATCTCATTAAATATCAACAATGCTGATGTNGTATCTTCCTTCAGGAAAGCATCAACTAGCCTGAAATAATAGTCATAGTCCAGCACGTTGAGATTGGTAATTACCTGCTGGTAAGTGATGTTGCGACCGCAGAAAGCAACTATCTGGTCGAAGATAGACAGTGCATCACGCATTGCTCCATCGGCCTTGGTTGCTATAACATTCAGGGCCTCATCCTCTATCTCAACTCCTTCTTTCTGTGCTACAAGTCTTAAATATTTACTTGCAACCTCGACGGTAATCCTATTAAAATCAAAGGTTTGACAGCGAGAAAGTATGGTAGGAAGTATCTTGTGCTTTTCAGTTGTTGCAAGTATGAAAATCGCATGTACCGGTGGCTCTTCCAGGGTTTTCAGAAAGGCATTGAATGCGCTTGATGACAGCATGTGAACCTCGTCGATGATATACACGCTGTACCTGCCCATCTGCGGGGCAACCCTTACCTTGTCAATAAGCAGACGGATATCATCCACAGAGTTGTTGCTTGCTGCATCAAGTTCGTGGATATTATAGGAGCGGTTTTCATTAAAGGCCTTGCAGGAAGTACATTCGTTACATGCTTCAAAGTCCGGCCCCAGGTTTTCACAGTTTATCGTCTTTGCAAAGATTCTGGCACAGGTTGTCTTTCCCACACCACGGGGACCGCAAAACAGATATGCATGCGCCAGTTGCTTATTTTTTATAGCATTCTTAAGGGTTTGGGTAATATTCTCCTGACCCTCTACCGAACTAAAGGTGCCTGGTCTGTATTTTCGTGCCGATACAATGTATTCCATAGACACAAATCTATCTTATTTTTTGCAGCCGTACAAGCAGGTAGATTAATTTACCTCACCTCACCTATCAGATCATATTCTCCTGCTCCTGTGATATGTATATTGTAGAAAGATCCAATGTTAAGATCTTCAGAACTGTCTATCAGCACTTCAGGGTCAACCTCAGGACTGTCAAATTCGCTGCGACCCACCCAGTATTCTCCTTCCTTACGATCAACAAGTACCTTCATTACTCTGCCGATCTTGGCTTCATTATGGGCAAGACTGATGCCACTTTGCAGTTCCATTATCTCCTCTGCTCTTTCCTGCTTAACTTCTTCGGGGATATCGTCTACGTAGTTTTTATATGCATAGGTGTCCTCCTCATGTGAATAAGGAAATACTCCAAGACGTTCGAATTTCATTTCGGCAACGAAGTCCTTAAGTTCCCTAAAATCCTCTTCTGTCTCCCCTGGATGACCGGTTATCATGGTAGTTCTCAGATGCATTCCTGGAACCACCTCACGCATTCGTTTAATAAGATTGATGCAGTCTTCTTTGCTTACATTGCGTCTCATAATCTTCAACATATTGTCCGAAATATGCTGAAGAGCCAGGTCCAGGTAGCTGCAAACTTTGGGATTGCTTGCCATCACATCAAGTAGTTCCATTGGAAATCCTGCAGGGTATGCATAGTGCAGCCTAATCCATTCAATACCTTCTATTTCTGAGAGCATCTGAACTAGTTCGGGGAGTTTCTTATCCTTATAAAGGTCCAGACCATAATAAGACAGATCCTGTGCTATTACCTGAAGTTCCTTTACCCCTTTGGAAGCCAGCAGAGTGGCTTCTTTTAGGATGCTCTCCATACTTCTTGAAGTGTGTTTTCCAGTAATCAGTGGAATAGCGCAATAGGAACAATTGCGGTTACATCCTTCAGATATCTTTAAATAGGCATAATGGCCCGGTGTAGTAAGTGAGCGTTCATTTTTAAGGTCTGCCCTGTAGGGCATCCCCATCTCACTAATAAGCCTCTTCCAGTCGAATTTCCCATAGAACTTATCCACTTCGGGGATTTCTACACTCAGTTGCTGCCTGTATCTTTCCGATAGGCAGCCCATAACAAAGAGCTTTCG
>JGI24710J26742_10001734_pt1 | contig 19804 bp, 14 predicted proteins | sample BioPla2DNA2_FD_26742 | JGI IMG/M metagenome (IMG submission 26742) | reverse complement strand
ACACCTGTTCCCATCCCGAACACAGAAGTTAAGCCTCTTAGCGCCGATGGTACTTGGGGGGCGGCCCCCCGGGAGAGTAGGTCATCGCTGGTTTCTAATATTCCAAGGTAGCTCAACGGTGGAGCACTCGGCTGTTAACCGATAGGCTGTGGGTTCGAATCCCACCCTTGGAGCCATTTTTCCTTAAATTGCCGGGGTGGCGGAATTGGCAGACGCACAGGACTTAAAATCCTGCGATCATTGCGATCGTACCGGTTCGATTCCGGTTCCCGGCACCAGGAACTTTGCAATTGAGAGATGAAATACGGTCCGGTAGTTCAGTTGGTTAGAACGCTAGCCTGTCACGCTAGAGGTCGAGGGTTCGAGTCCCTTCCGGATCGCCATTTTTGCCAGTGTAGCTCAATTGGCAGAGCAACTGATTTGTAATCAGTAGGTTGCGGGTTCGAGTCCCATCACTGGCTCCAATTCGTTCAAGACATATGAATATGGTGGGGTACCCAAGTGGCCAAAGGGGGCAGACTGTAAATCTGTTGCAAGTTGCTTCGAAGGTTCGAATCCTTCTCCCACCACCAAATGCGGGTGTAGCTTAATGGTAAAGCCCTAGCCTTCCAAGCTAGTTACGAGGGTTCGATTCCCTTCACCCGCTCCACGCGTAACTATAAATAGGCGTCCGTAGCTCAGCCGGATAGAGCAACGGCCTTCTAAGCCGTAGGCCAGGGGTTCGAATCCCTTCGGACGCGCCATTTAAGGGGATCATGGGGATTAGCCAAGCGGTTAAGGCAACGGACTTTGACTCCGTGACTCATAGGTTCAAATCCTATATCCCCAGCCATCATGATCCATTAGCTCAGTCGGTAGAGCACCTGACTTTTAATCAGGGAGTCCCGCGTTCGAGTCGCGGATGGATCACCATTTTTGGAGAGGTACCGAAGCGGTCATAACGGGGCGGTCTTGAAAACCGTTAGGGTGTAAACCCACGTGGGTTCGAGTCCCACCCTCTCCGCCAAGTGCCTGTTCTCGGAGAAGTACTCAAGTGGCTTAAGAGGCTCCCCTGCTAAGGGAGTAGGCTCTTTACGGGGCGCGAGGGTTCAAATCCCTCCTTCTCCGCCATAGGGGTGTAGCTCAGTTGGTAGAGCAGCGGTCTCCAAAACCGCGTGTCGTGGGTTCGAATCCTGTCACCCCTGCCATTGGGGCCTTTAGCTCAGTTGGTCAGAGCATCCGGCTCATAACCGGCCGGTCCGGGGTTCGAGTCCCTGAAGGCCCACCAAATAAGCCCAGATAGCTCAGTCGGTAGAGCAGTGGACTGAAAATCCACGTGTCGCTGGTTCGATTCCGGCTCTGGGCACCAAGATCTGCGACTGTAGCTCAGCTGGATAGAGTACATGACTACGAATCATGGGGTCGGGGTTTCGAATACCTCCAGTCGCGCCAAAAGCCTTGAAATTCAAGGCTTTTATTTTTTTTAGTTTTTTATTATATGCGGTCTATTTGCATCCTAGACATTAAATCGGAAGAGGACGACATCGCCGTCTTTAATGATGTATTCTTTCCCCTCGCTTCGAATTAGACCCTGTTCTTTGGCTTTTTGCATGCTTCCGGCGCTTATGAGATGATTGAACTCGATGACCTCGGCTCGAATAAATCCTCTTTCAAAATCCGAGTGAATCTTGCCGGCCGCTTTCTGTGCTTTGGTGCCGTTTTCTATTGCCCATGCTCGAGTTTCTTTCGGTCCGGTGGTGAGGTAGCTTATAAGGTTTAATAGCTCATATCCTGATTTAATCAGTTTATCGAGACCGGATTCCTCCACTCCCAATTCCTGGAGAAATTCTTTTCGCTCATCAGCGGGAAGTTGAGAGATCTCCTCTTCAATTTGCGCGCTTATTGCAATGACCTGAGCACCGCTTTTAGAAGCTTTTTTTTCAATAGCGTCGTAGAGAGGGTTCGCCGAGGCGATGTCATCGAAGCTGATGTTCGCCACATAGATGACAGGTTTGTATGTGAGCAAGTGAAGCTCAGAGACAATCGTCTCCTCATTTGGATCAAACGCCATATTTCTGGCGGGGATCTCTCGCTCAAAGTCCTTTAAGATTCGCTCAAAGAGAGCGAGAATAGGGAAGAGGCTTTTATCTCCTTTTGCCTGCCGCTCGAGTTTGGCGATTCGCTTTTCGAGCATCTGCATATCGGCAAAGAGAAGTTCAAGCTCTATTGTCTCTATGTCTTCAATTGGATCTACATTACCGTGAACATGAATGACATTGGGGTCTTCAAATGCTCGTACAACATGGACGATGGCGTCGACTTCACGGATGTGAGAGAGGAACTGATTACCGAGCCCTTCTCCCTTGGAAGCTCCTTTGACAAGTCCTGCAATGTCAAAAAAGGTAACCGTTGCCGGTGTGATTTTTGCAGAATGGGACATTCCGGCTAAAACATCGAGTCTCTCATCAGGGACATCGACAACGCCTGTATTCGGCTCGATCGTGCAAAATGGATAGTTTGCACTCTGAGCTCCTGCATGGGTAATTGCATTAAACAGTGTACTCTTCCCGACATTGGGAAGTCCGACGATACCTAGTTTCATTTATTTTTATAACTCCTTTAATTTCAACGGTTTTCGGGATTGCTCCCTATAAGCTGCACCAANTTTTCATCGCTNCGTGCACCGTTTCACTTGAAAACATATTTTAATTCATAATATTAGGCTCCCTCTATCAAGAACGAGCCCAATGCAATGAAAACATTATACACTTTTTTACTATGAATTGACTTACTTTTGATAAAATTTCTCTACGCAATGGCTCTCATTACTTTCCAAAGTAAACGGGACACCGCTCTTTTCAGAGTATGTAAAACACTTGAGTTTATGAACTGTTTGTTTTGCTTTGAAAAGTAAGGTTTTGTTTTGCGCAAAGAATATCGAGCCCTAAAACTTTGCAAATACCCATTTTTAGGATATCCTATACAGGAAAGTTGGAAACGGATTTTGTCCTGCAAGCCTGTTTTAAAATTCATTGTTAAAAAATTTTGAATTGGGGGCCGGTATGTTTCTTAGCGGAGCACACGAAAAGCTTTTTGCAAACAACATGGATTCGCTGTTTTTTAAAACGATAGCGGACACTTCGGATATCGGGATAGCCATTATCGACATGAACGGATATTTTGTCTACTACAATAAGATGATGGGAGAAATTGAAGATCTCCGGGACGAAAACATGATAGGAAAACATATCTTCGATATCTTCCCATCCTACAACAAGCAGACAAGTTCGATATACAAATGCATACGTGAAAAGGAACCTATCTACGACGACATTCAAACATATATTAATTTCAAGGGCAAAAAAATCACTTCTATTGTGACGGATCTTCCCATTGTGGAAGACGGCAAAGTCGTAGGTGTCATCGAAATTGTAAAAGATGTCGACAAAATAAAAACACTGTACGAATCTTTTAAAAATCTATTTGCAAATTCGGAGATTTCAAACAGACACATTTCAAAGAAAAGCAATAGCGCATATTATCAATTTGAAGACTTTCTCACCTTAAACAAAGGTGTTCTCGACCTTATCGAGCGGGTAAAAAGAAGTTCCAACTTCGGTTCAAACACGCTCATCTACGGCGAAACCGGAACGGGAAAGGAAATAATTGCACAGAGTATTCACAACTACGGAAAACGTTGTCAACAGCCATTTATAGCACAAAATTGTGCCGCGATCCCCGAGAATCTTATGGAATCCATCCTGTTCGGGACAACCAGGGGCAGTTTTACGGGAGCCTCCAACACCATGGGACTGTTCGAGCAGGCAAACGGAGGAACGCTTTTGCTCGACGAGATTAACTCTCTGCCCGTCACCCTTCAGGCAAAACTATTGAGGGTTTTGCAGGAGTCGCGCATCCGGCGCATAGGAGACACTACGGACCGCGCTGTAGATGTTCACGTAATTGCGACCATAAACGAAAGCCCCGATTTCTTGGTCAGAGAAGGCAAACTGCGCGAAGATTTGTTTTTCAGGCTCAGCACAATGAATATCAATATACCGCCTCTTCGGGAACGCCCCGAAGACATAAAGTTGCTGCTCAAACATTTCACAGAAAAAAAAGCGGATGCGTTCGAAATAAGTCCCCCGGTTTACAGCCGAGATGCCCTCAATTTCTTTTATAAATACGAATGGCGGGGAAATATCCGAGAGCTTATCAATGTTGTCGAATACATTCTGATCAACGGAGAATACAAAGACTCGGTAACCCCGGAACACTTCCCTTTCTATCTGCACTGTATTTACAAAGAGAAAAAAACATCGGACATAGATATGGAAGAAAAAGAGCAATACACTGATATTATAGACAAGCACGAAAAAGAGCTTATCTTTTCGGCGCTTGAGGCAAATGATTGGAACGTCAGCCAAGCCGCAAGGTCTCTGAATATAAAGAGACAAACTCTTCAGAACAAGATTAAAAGGTTGAATATCACAAAACCGGGCGCCGAATAAAACGAAAAAAGTGCCCAAATTTAGTCATATCCAAAAAAATGTGCCTATAAACGGGCACTTTTTTATTGGACTTCATTCCCATCAGATACCGGATCGGACGGAAATAAGCATTTCAGCTCAAAATACCACTAAATAAGACTTGGCGCGAAACTTGCTCATATATATTGTGAACGACAATTCTCACAATCACCAAAGGAGGTAGTTATGACTTATTTAGTATTAGGTTGCGGGTTGCAGGGTCGTGTCGTAGCTTACGACATCATCAATTTCGAAAAAGATGCCAAGGTTATCATTGCGGATAAAGATGATGCCAACCTGGAACTTGCAAACAAGCTCATCCAAGATTCGCGCCTGAGTGTCGTAAAGTTCGATATCAACAACCACGAAGAAACGGCTGCATTAGTGGCGAAATCGGATGTTGTCGTCAATAGCCTTCCCCACACATGGGAAATAACCGAAAAAGTTTACAAGGCTCTTATAGCAAACAAAGGCAAGAAAGCGGTTTTTACTGACTACTGGCTCTGGGATCGCCAATACGAGTTCAGCGAAGACCTGAAGAAGGGCGACAACCTCGTCGTACCCGGACTCGGAATCGTACCGGGCTTCGGAAACATCTGCGCAGGCCAGCTTGCACACGAATTCGATCAGCTCGAAGAAGTGGGGATTTATTGCGGAGGTCTTCCGACAAAGCTGGGCGTGGCACCTCTGGATTACATGGTCTTGTTCAACGTGGAGGCTCTTCTCGATCTCTATCTGACTCCCCCGTCGGTAATCCAGGACGGCAAAGTGGTAGTTGAAGATGCTCTGGCGGATTTTGAAACCTTCCTCATACCCGGCTACGGCGAGGTCGATGCTCTCAAAACTGACGGTCTCTACAGCTTAAATAAAACGCTTGTAGAAAAGGGCGTGCAGAAAGCAGCTGAATATACGCTCAGATATCCTGGTCACTACCAGTTTATGCAGGAGTTGGATGCTACAGGTTTCTTCTCTAAGGAAGTAAAAGAAGTCAGAGGACAGAAAATTGTTCCCAGAGACATAGCCGAAGCTATATTGAACGAACTTATGGAGAAGATTCCAGGAGTTCGTGACTTCACATATCTGAAAGTAGTCGGTAAGGGTCTTATGGACGGAAAATACAAGCAGAAGGCCTACGAACTGCTCGCATACAGCGATGAAGAAAGGCAGATTACCTCCATGGAAAGGACCACTGCCTATCCTTCTTCCATAGCGGCAATAATAGTAGCGCACGACGACGGTGGACTTAGAGGCGTAGTCGAGCCGGAGAACATTTTTGTAGGCGACAGATTCGACAAAATGGTTGCCGAGCTGGCCAAGCGCGGAATCATAGTGTACGAGGTCTAATGCATCAAAGCCGAATTTGAGTAGCAAACTGTTCGGAGTATTTTTACAGGGGTAAGGATTGCAGTCTCTCCGGTGAATCATTGCTTCACCGGAGGGAGGAAATCCGAATTTATGCCATATGGTTTGTACTATAAGGGTTTTTGCCGGAGCATACGATATAATTTTGTCAATGAAAGGATGAAATCATGTCTGATAATATTAACAAGCATAGGCTTCCGACAAAATTCGAAGCAGTTCTGCCTATACTTGTCCTGCTCGGAATTATGATACCGAATTATGCTATGGATTGGGGTTTGGATCCCCACATGCCGTTAGTTTTGGCAACCGCAGTAGCTATGGTTATCGGCAAAATGTGCGGAATGAACTATACAGAAATAATGAGTGGAGGATTAAAAACTATAGAGCAATCCATGGAGGCCCTGCTCATACTTATGCTTGTAGGCTGCCTAACAGGCGCATGGATTATGACAGGAACCATACCTGCAATAGTGTACTACGGATTAAATCTCCTGACACCACAACTATTTCTACCTGTCGGCCTAGTAATGTGTTCGGTTATAGGACTGGCAAGCGGATCAGCTTGGACAACGACAGCCACCGTAGGTATTGCGTTTATGTCCATCGGCGCAGGCCTCGGTATAAACCCTGCCATTACCGCAGGTATGTGCATCTCGGGTGCTGCGATGGGCGACAAGCTTTCCCCTCTCTCAGATTCCACTAACCTTTCCGCCGGTGTCGCCGAAACGAATCTTTTTGACCACGTAAGGGCGATGCTTACCACTACAGTTCCGAGCTTTGTCATCGCACTTATAATTTATGCTACTATAGGGTTCCTTTCTCCTTCTTTAGATTTTGANAACACAATAGCGGAGGAATTGCAGGTAGCGCTGTTCAACGAATTTAACATGACACCGCTTTTGCTTCTCCCCGCANTAGCTATAGTAATAGTCGCGGTTCTACGCATACCTGCGATTCCGGGTATATTTGCAGCTACGGTAGTTGCTTTTATATTCGCAGGAATCTTCCAGGGAGCCGGCTTTATAGATATGCTTTCGGTAGCACACTATGGCTGCAGTGCAGATACGGGAAACGAGCTTGCGGACGTACTTTTGAATCGCGGCGGCATGAACGGGATGATGTGGACCATAAACGTCGCAATAATTGCGATAGGATTCGGCGGTATTCTTCACAAAATCGGGGTTGTTGAAACTTTGCTCGGAACGCTCACTTCAAAGATCAAAGGCGTCGGTTCCCTCATACTCATCACAATGGCAACATCCCTTTTTGCGAATATCTCCATGTGCGACCAATATCTCGCACTTATAATTCCCGCGGCTTTATACAAAGATTTGTTCGATAAGCACGGTCTTTCGCGCTCGATGCTTTCCAGAACGCTGGAAGATATGGGGACGCTCTGGTCTCCGCTCATACCTTGGACCTCTTGTGGAGCTCATCACACGCTCATGCTAGGAGTTTCACCTATTCAGTATGCACCCTTTGCATTTGTTCCCCTGCTGACTCCGATAATAGCCTTGATCGGAGCACATACAGGGCGTCTTATCATCTGGGCGGACGGCAAGCAATCGGGTCTTTTCTCTAAAAGATTAAAGCAAAAGCCTGTTGCAAACGCACCGGAATACTCGCTCAAAATAAGTCTAAAAGCGCTGGAAGGTAGAAAAGAGGAATAAAGTTGTATTTTCCGGCGACGAGTCCGAAATGCACCCACCCTGCTCTTCTTGGGGGTGCATTTTGTTTTTACCATATTTAACAAGGTAACAATGGCGACACTATGAAATATGCCCCTTATTCAAAAGGCTTTCGATGCCTTTATTTTGACATAGAGACGCTCGGATTTTCTTCGAAAATCGCACCGATAATCGTGGCAACTGTTCTTCGGAGCGGAGAGAGCGAGTCCGCGAGCTATTTTTGGAAAACCCGGCAGACGAGCCGGAAATTTTGAATGCCGTACTCAGGGAAATGTCCGGCAGCGCTGCTGTAATTACGTACAACGCAAATTCTTTCGTCATACCTTTCTTTTTTAATCGGCTCATAAAACAAGGCTTGGATTTTCTCACGCCCTTTTTTCGAAGCATGGGTGCCTATAGGCTTCTTAGAACTTCTTTGCCGGGGGCAAAGAATGGTGCAAGCCTCACCCAAAAACCGTAGAGAGCATATTCTGTCCGCAGATAAAAAAGAAGACAAAATAGGCGAGGAAGAGTGTATCTGTCTATACAACGAACATGTGCGCACCGGCAGGAAAGAACTCAAATCCCTTATCCAAGATTCACTTAATTATCTATCTCCCTAAATTCCTTTTTGGTCTCTTTATTCATGCATGGCCATAACTATGGGCTCCTTTCCAAGAAATGATCCCGATTCAATGGAGACATTATTTCATAAACATTATGAATTGCATACTTGTGCTCTTAAGGGGTTTTTGTTTACTTCTTCGTTTTACAAGATTGTTTTTGCGCATGAAAAAAGCGACCTCCGGCTCCGTATTATTGCAGAAAGGTCGCTTTCGTGCTCATCTTATCAATGTTGACAATAGAACGTATTGTTCTTTATGTAGCTTGTTGTTACATCATCGGATGCAGCCACTGCATGAATAAGCAAGTTAATTGATTAGATGTTGATGCTATTAGTTTGATTTAAACCAACAGGAGGAGCCCCCCGGATATGATAATTCCGGACACAAGAAGGGTGATAACGCAATATCCCATAATGTCTCTTGCGCCCAGTTTTGCCAGACCCAGTGCGGGCAGTGCCCAGAACGGCTGAAGCAGGTTGGTCCATGCGTCTCCCCAGGCGATACTCATGGCCGCAAGGCCGGGATTTACGCCCAGTTCACGAGCAGCAGGCAGCATGATGGGGCCCTGTACCGACCACTGTCCGCCACCGGAAGGCACGAAGAAGTTTACGATTCCCGCGCTCCAGAAGCTAAATAGAGGGAATGTTCTGACCGTAGCAATGTTGACGAAGAAGTTGGAGATAACCGATGCAAGGGATACTCCATCGGCGTTGGCGCCGGTCATCATTCCCATGATTCCCGCATAGAAGGGGAACTGGAGGATGATTCCTGCAGCGCCTTTGGCAGCCTCTTCGACTGCTTTTACGTAGTTGAGCGGAGTCCCGTGGAGGATGATTCCCAGTATCAAGAAGATAGTGTTAACGATATTAAGGTTGAGGTTAAATCCGTTTTTCGCAAAGAAAAAGAAAATATAGACTAAGCCGATAGCGCCGATGATAAGGCTAAGCAAACGGCTATGTTCCATCTTTTCTGCAGGTGTGCTCGGTTTTACTTCAGAGCGGATGTTGTCGTCTTCAAGCAGTTTGGGGTCGATAGAGACAGTATCTTCCGGTGAAGGATGCATCTTTGCACATACGATCGGGAATATCACTAAAATAGCCAAGCAAATAATAATATTGTACATGGAGAAGATCGTGTCGGTGATCGGTACGGCTTCCGTAACGGATCCTGCTGTAACCTTCTTCAAAGACTCGTCCAGTGTCGCCATGGCAAGAGGAATGGAGCCTGAAAGCCCTGCGTGCCACACGACGAAACCGGAGTAGGCAGTGGCAATGATGAGGCGATAGTCAACCGTGGGAAGCTTTTTGGCGATCTCTTTTGCCAGAAGCGCGCCTACGATGAGGCCGAATCCCCAGTTAATCCAGCAGGTAATTAAAGATACCACGCTCGTAATGACAATCGCCTGAGTCGGGGTTTTCGGAATCGATGCAATTTTTTGAAGTCCTTTGCTGATTATCGGTGCAGTAGCAAAGGCGCTTCCTGTAACGAGGACCAGAACCATCTGCATGGAGAAAGCGAGAAGTCCCCATGCGCCGGAGCCCCAGTGCTTGACCATATCTAATGGCCCTTGTCCGGTTGCCGGCATAGCACCAAGAAATACTATGATTGTGAGTATAATACAAAAAATGAAAGGGTCGGGAAGGTACCGTTGCACAAGCGTTACGCTAGCATTGGTAAACTTCTTAAACATTATAGAACCTCCTTACCAATGAAAATGATAATGAAACAACATTAAAACAGCTTGCAGTAGCTAAGCTCATTGTACTCCTTTTAATGGAAAAGTAAAGACTGTCGCCTCGTTTGATGCATTAGCCGTTCTCAATAATTCTGAGAAAAAAGAGACCGGCGCTTAGTTTGAAATAGGAAGATCCATACGAATTAACTCCATGACGGATGAGATTTTGAGCAGTTTTTATTTTGGGTAAAGCGATTGAGATTTATCTTGACAGTGTTGAGGGAGAGCTCAGATGCAGCCGCGAAGCTGCAATGTTTGGAAAAAGTGGTATAATTACATTCTATGAATAAATACGGATTGGCTGTTGCATCATTAATTGAGAAAGTACAGCCTGACTCCCGGCATTATTTGCATGACAAGCGCAGAAAAGATTGGGGGCTCAGTCTGTTTTTTGTGCAACCCTTTTCCTCTTTCGAAGTGACCTATGCGTCTATGCTCGGAAGAGTATTGGAATCTTCCAGCTCCCAATATCCTTCCCTGCAGTTGATATCCCGAAGAGAAGAAGAGCTCTATGGAAGCCATGTCTATTCCCGAGTCGAGAGCTTTGCTGATCAAATGGTATTGAGTTTTCATCTGCGCGCTTTACGTGATGAGTTTGTTCGAGAAGATCTCAGTGAGAAGGTGATTGATCACCTTGAACAAATACTCTATTCCCCGAATTTTTCAGGAGACGGATTCGAGTCTGAAAGCTTTGAAGTCGAGCGTGAACGTCTTCTTGATGCCATGAGCTCTTTTGGAAAAGATCCGATGAATTTGGCGTATGCAGGAGCTCTCAGGGGCTGCTTAAAGGGTGACTTAGGTCTCCTTCCCATGGAGAACACACGGATCCTCAAGGAAATGACGCCGTGTTCGTTGAAGGCGTATTATGAGAAGCTCATCGAAAAATCAAAGAGACATCTTCTGGCAAAAGGCCCCTTTGAAGCATCTTCTCAAGGACGGGTTCGTCCACTTTCTGCGTTTGAACCCGATCTCCTTGCCGGAAGCGAGTGGATAGAGGAGGGGAACCATGCACAGAGCGTCATGGTGCAGATGTATACTACATCGTTGAAATCATCCGACCCGATGGCAATGGCCATGTATATGTTTACGAGGCTGTGGGGCGGAGGATCTTTTTCGCATCTCTTTCAGAGAGTTCGTGAAGATCAGGGTCTATGTTATGCCGTTAGCGCTGATTATTCTCGCTCGCTCGGCCTTGTCAGTGTCAGTGCCGGATTTTTAAACGATGATAGGAAGAGATTAAATGAAGCGATTGAAGGCTCTCTGGAGGCGCTGAAAAAAGAGGGTGTTTCCGAGGATGTTTTTTCCGGAATGAAGGCGGAGCTCTGCACTGAAATGATCAGTCGCAGTGAAGGGATCGGTTCGGATCTGAGTGCAGTATTCTTTCGCTCTTTGTTAGGGGAAAACTTAGGACTCGAAGAGAGGTTGAAGAGAGTGGAAGAAGTGACGATGGATGAAGTCTTGCATGCAGCTGATAAGGTTGCGTTTCATTCAAGTTTTACTCTACTTGGAGGCTGGAGATGATCCGGGAATGGACAAGCGATCGATTCGGCGAACGATACCGCACCATGCGCTTAAATAGCGGTTTTGAAATCAGTCATTATTATAAGCCATTTTCTCTTCAGGCGGCTTTTTTGTCGGTTGACTTTGGGTCGCTCCACCGCGAGTATACGAAAACGACGGGAGAGGTGATGGGCCATCCTATGGGAAGTGCTCATTTTTTGGAGCACAAACTCTTTGAGAGGGCGACAGAGGACATCAACTTGAAGATGGCAAAGTTGGGTGTGAGCGTCAATGCATATACGAGCTATGACAGGACATGTTTTTATTTCTTCGGAAGCAGTTGCTTTGAAGAGGCGCTGACACTCCTTCTTGAACTTCCTGTTTTTCCGGAATTCACCGAGCAGGGGGTAGAGAGAGAAAAAACGGTTATAGCAAGAGAGATTGAACTCTATGAAGATGATGTCGATACACTTGCCTATCGCGGGGCTATTGAAGCGCTATATCCGGGTCATCCGATCTCGGAGGAAATTTTAGGCACAGCAGATTCGATTGAAGAGATAACCGCTGCATCGCTTCGTGAGATCATGCGCGACTGTTATACGCCCTCGCGTATGCAGCTTCTCTTGATTGGCGAGTTTGATAAAGGCGTTCTGGAGAAAATCGCCGATGCGCTTCCGGCTGCATATCATGAGAAGAGAGAGGATGTGCGCGAAACATCTCATGAAGTCACCGGCACTTCAATGAATCAGATCAGGACGTTTTCCGAGACACCTCTTCCCGGTTTTATGTATTTACAAAAATTGCCTCTCATCTCCGAGGGAAAAGAAAGAACGATGCATCATCTGCAGTGGGAGATCATTCTGGAATCTCTGACCGGATCGGCAAGCACATTGTATACGCATGAATATGCCAAGGGGACGATTCTGTCTCTTAACTCGTATACCGTCGATTATCCGGATGTGTCATTTTTATGCATTCACGGAGAAGGGCGCGAGCCGGAGGCTTTCTTCGACTCACTCCAAAGAGAGCTCTTGAAGTTGGAGAGCGCGATGATTGATCCTGCTGACTTTTTGAGTATACGAAAGCGAAGGATCGGAGAGCGGCTGCGCTCTTTTGATCAGTATGCAGAAATCTCGTTTCGGTTTTTTGATCAGCGCAGAACGGGCCTTTCGCTGTTTGAAGAGGCGGATCTTCTCTTTCAATTGCCTGAGCAGACAATATATTTGCCAAAGGGAGATTGGGTATACAGTGTTGTATCAAAGGAGTATAAATGAACCCGGTAGCGTTTCGCATTTTTGGACTGGAGATCAGGTGGTATGGACTGCTGATGGCAACAGGGATGTTGCTGGCTAGCCTGTTGCTTTTGCATTTTGCTAAGAAAAAAGGATATTCGGAGGATTCGATCTATGATCTGATTCTTGTGATCATCCCCTCAGGCATAGTCGGCGCCAGGCTATATTATGTTGTTTTTAATTGGGGCTACTACTCTCAAAATCTTTGGCGTATCGTCAATCTGAGAGAAGGAGGCCTGGCGATCCACGGAGGTGTCATTGCCGGTGTCATCTCCGGTTACATTTATTGCAAAAGTAAAAATATGGATTTTTTTGATGTGGCCGATATGGTTGCTCCCGGCCTTGTACTTGCCCAGGCGATCGGCCGTTGGGGCAATTTTGCCAATTCAGAGGCTCATGGCGGACCGACCGATTTACCCTGGGCAATAGAGGTAGGGGGCGAGATGGTTCACCCCACTTTCTTGTATGAATCGATCTGGAATATACTGATATTCTTTTTCCTCATGTGGAGATATAGAAACAAAGAATTCAATGGCGAATTATTTTTACTCTATGGCATTTTGTATTCAGTCGGAAGATACTTCATTGAAGGACTTCGAACGGATTCCCTTATGATCGGAGGGTTTCGAACGGCTCAAGTCGTCAGTGTGTCGGTCATCCTTATCTTTACAGCGCTGTGGCTCCACATGAGAAAACGGAACAAACGTTTGAAAGATGAAGGCTAAATATAAAATTAGTGTCAATTTCATAGAAAAGACTGAAAATCCCTTGCGGGATTATTTTTTTTGGTTTATGATGGTCCAAAGTGGACCAAAGTGGGTTCAGGTGGATTCGAAAGTGTGTTTAAGGAGAAAGTCGTGTTTGGACAGAATACTCATTCCGTAGATCCAAAGGGTCGAGTAAATATTCCGATCAAGTTCAGAGAAAAACTGGGCGAGACTTTCTATTTGGTTAAAAACACGGATCAATGCCTCGATGTCTTTCCGGCAAAAGCCTGGGAAGAGCTTCAGGCGAAAATTAAGACAGCGTCTCAGTTTAACAAGGCCATTCGAGAATATCAGCGGTTGTTTATCAGTTCAGCCGTCGAGTCTTCGACAGATCGACAGGGAAGAGTGTTGATCCCTCAAAATCTTCGAGAGTTTGCATCGATCGAAAAGGATGTGATGATTGCCGGACTTGGAGAACGGCTGGAAATCTGGTCGCTTGACAAATGGAACGAGCGCTATGTGATGGAAGAGTTCGACATGGTTGCCATTGCCGAAGAGCTGGCAAAACTGGGGGTGTAAGATGAGTTATCACCTCAGTGTGATGTTGGATGAAGTGATCGAGTCTCTGCGCATTCAATCTGATGGAATCTATTTGGATGCAACAGTCGGAGGCGGAGGACATGCCTCGAAGATCCTTGAAAAAATAGACAGGGGCTTGTTGATCGCAATGGATAAGGACGATGAAGCTCTCCACTATGCAAAGCGAAAGCTGAAAGCGATCGGTGGAAATTTTGTCCTCGCAAGGGGTGATTTTGCCAACGCTCCTGAACTCCTTGATGAGTTGGAAATAGATTTTATAGATGGAGCGCTTCTGGATTTGGGAGTGTCTTCTCATCAACTCGATGAGGCGATGAGAGGCTTCAGCTATCATCAAGATGCTCCGCTTGATATGAGAATGGATCGTTCGCAGAAACAAAATGCCCAGACAATCGTCAACGAGTATTCGGAAGATGAATTGACAGACATCCTCTATCGATACGGCGAAGAGAAATGGGCGAGGCGGATTGCCCGGTTCATCGTGGAATATCGGCCGATTGAGACGACGTTTGAACTCGTCGATGTCATAAAACGAGCTGTTCCGGCCGGTGCAAGGGATCGCAAACACCCGGCAAGAAGGACTTTTCAGGCTCTGCGAATTGCCGTCAACAATGAACTCGATGATCTATCGCAAAATATTGAGGACATTGTAGAGAGGCTGACTCCGGGGGGAAGGATTGCAATTTTGACTTTTCACTCCTTGGAAGATCGGATCGTTAAGAACACATTTCGTGACTTGGAAAAAGGCTGCCGCTGTCCTGAAGGCATTCCCGTATGTGTATGTGGAGGGGAGTCGATGGGAAAGGTCATCACCAGAAAACCGATCATAGCCTCAAACAGGGAATTGGAGTTTAACACTAGAAGTCGCTCAGCGAAGTTGAGAGTATTTGAAAGGAGAAGCCGATGAGACTGGATTTTGATCAATTTGACAAAGCTTATAATGAAGATATCGAAGCCAGACATCGGTGGAAAGAAGAGAAGCTGGCGCAACAGAAACAGAGGCAGCGAATTCAAGGATATCTTATATATGGAATGATTACGCTTCTTGCCTTTGCTGTCGTTGCCGGTATTATCAACGGATATGTCCATATGAACCGAATCAAGTACGGCAACGCCCAGCTTCAGGCGGAAATCGAGAGCCTTCAGGCGGAGATCGATGTGTTGGAGACACAGCTTAAAGAAAAGACGAATGCCATGGGGATACGCGACTATGCGCAGAGAGAACTCGGCATGATACCCTCCGAGCAGGCGCAGCATCGCCATGTTCAACTTGAGCGAACCTTTACATTGAAAAGAAATACGGAAAGTGCTATAGTTATGGAGGGACACGAAAGTTTTCCTGCTCAAGGCCAATAAAGTCTTTTAATGAGAGGCATATATGAACCTAAAGAAAGGAAACATCAAGATATATCTGGCGTTGTTCCTGATATGTCTTGTTTTTTTTCTGTTTATCGGAAGAAGTTTTCAACTGCAAGTAATTCAACATACGGAATTGACGCGCATGGGGCAAGCTCTCAGCAAGCGCGATATTGACGTAGAGCCCGTTCGAGGAGAGATCTATGACGTCAACGGAAATCTGCTAGCGACATCGGTAAAAGTATTTGATCTATGGGTGAGCCAGCAGGACCTCCATTTAGATACGATGGATACGGCAGAAGAGATTTTGGAATTCCAAGGTCACTTAAAAACTCTCGAGGAGATTTTGGGCGTTGTACAAGATGAGTTTATGGCAAAAGCGACAGGTCCGGACTCGAGCTTTCTCGTTGCCGGAAACATCGACAAGGCGACTTTAGAAGCCCTTAAAGATCGATGGCCTCCCTGGCTGGTTGCAGCTGACTCTTACAAGAGAATATATCCGAGAGGCAGCGTTGCTCCGCAAGTCATTGGAACAACAGACCGGGCCGGAAATGGCCTTGCCGGCCTGGAGTTGAGCTATGACGATATGCTTCGAGGCGTCAACGGAAAAGTTTTGATGGAGACGGATCTTTGGGGAAATCAACTTGCTATGCGTGAAGCCAAACTCTATGCCCCTGTCAACGGGAGTAATATTCAGACAACCCTGTCAATCCCCAGCCAATATATTTTAAACGAGTGGGCAAAGAAAGCGTATGATACGCTTAAACCGGAGGGAGCGGTGACCGCAGTTTTGATGAGGACCAAGACCGGAGCGCTTGAAGCGATCGTCACGTATCCCGGATTTGACCTTAATAACCCGAGAGTGCTTTCTTCCCGGGAATTGTCAAAAGCTCTAACCGGAGCCGAATATACGGAAAAACTATATGAGCAGTGGACCTGCAAGGCAAACAGCTTTATCTATGAACCGGGAAGTGTCAGTAAACTCTTGACGACAGCCATCGGCTTGGAAACAGCCGCCTTTAATATGGAGACCATCTTCAATGATGAAGACGGCAAATGGGAATATGAAGACGGCACGACTCTGTATTGCGTTGTCTATCCGCATGCTCATGGAGAGCAGACGACAGAAGAGGCGCTTGTCAACAGCTGCAACCCCGCTTTTATTCAGATGCGTCAATACATCGGCATGAAAACTTTCTATGATTATATGGAGGCGTTCGGNCTCACGTATCGCGTTGGCGTGAAGATCGGCTTGGAAGCGTTTCCGTGGTTTCTGCCCCGAGCTACTTTAAGGGGGATTGAAGCGGACACGATGGCTTTCGGCCACGGTTACAGTGTAACGCCGATTCAAATGCTGACAGCAGTCAATGCCGTCGTCAACGACGGAAAGTTGATGGCACCGCGAATTGTAGAACGCGTGACGACCGAAGACGGTGATGTGATAGAAGAGTTTCCCCCGAAAATGACACGCCAAGTTATCTCAAAGGAGACTTCTGCTCTTATGAGGCAGATGATGGTCAACGTTGTTGCAGGTGTTCCGTATGAAATGTATTTTGATGTCATCGACTTCGGGATGGGGGGAAAGACAGGGACTTCGGATCTCTTCGAGTATGATGAATACGGAAAGGCGAAAAAAATCACGTCTTATTTTATGACGGCGCCCATTGATGATCCCGAATATAGTCTTTTGTTTTTAGTCGATCGTCCGACCACGGATACTCATTCGTCTATTCTCGTTGAATATACGGCAGGAATTATGATCGATCTTCTTCGTCATAACGGCTACAATGGGGAGAATCCGAATGCTCAGTTGATCGACATGCCAAATATGATAGGTCTCAGTAATGAGCAAGTGGAACTCAAACTCGGTGAGATGGCGGCAAATGATGAGAAACTCAAAGCCATATTTGCCAACTTCCATGAAGGTGGCAAAACAAGGACGGTTGTGACTCAGTTTCCTGAGCCGGGAGCAAAAGTGCGCTATAATGCGCCGGTTATTTTAGACTTTGGAGACATTTCTCCACCGCCACCGCCGGAGACGCCGTCAGAGAGCGAGGCGGAGGCAGACTGATTGTTAAAGGAGAAGTTGATGCAGAAAACGACCTACACCGATGAAAGTATTCAGGCACTAAAAGGCGCTCAGAGAGTACGTCTTCGACCTGCCGTTATTTTCGGGAGCGATGGGTTAGAGGGCTGCAAACACTCTGTTTTCGAAATTCTTTCCAATTCCATCGACGAAGCACGTGAAGGATTCGGCAAAACAATACGCGTGATACAGCATGCGGACCATTCCATTACAATCGAGGATGAAGGCCGTGGCATCCCTGTCGGCTACAACCGAAAGGAGAAGCGACATAACTGGGAGTTGATTTTTACTGAACTCTATGCCGGTGGAAAGTATGAAAATAATAAAGGATCGAATTATAGCTATTCTTTAGGACTCAACGGACTAGGCTTGACGGCGACGCAGTACAGCTCTGAATATATGGATGTCGATATCTACAGAGACAATCGCCATTATCAGTTGCGTTTTGAAAAAGGTGAGAATGTCGGAGGGTTGAAGAGTCGAAAGTCGACCAACAACGGCGCGACGGGAACTCGCATTACCTGGCGTCCCGACATAGATGTCTTTACGCAGATCGCCATAGAGCCGGAGCATTTCCATGAGCTTTTAAAAGAACAGGCAATCGTCAATTCAGGCGTGCGATTCGTATTTGTCGATGAAGCGGCGCAAGAGACGACGGAGTATTATTATGAAAACGGCCTGAGAGATTATATAGAAGAAGTAGCAAAAGGCAAGTCGTTTACGCCGACCTTCGTTTTGAAAGATGAAGGAAAAGGGCGCGACAGAAAGGATCGTCCGGAATATCGCGTTCAATATGAGTTGATCTTTGCTTTCAATAATGAACACCGGATGCTGAAGTATTTTCATAACTCCAGTCATCTCAGTAACGGCGGTTCTCCCGACCTCGCCATCAAGACGGCTTTTATTTACGAAATGGATCGTTTTTTGAAGTCGGAAAATAAGTACAAAAAAGGCGAAGGGATGATTAACTTTGTCGATATCCAAGACAGCCTGATTTTAATCTGCAGCTCTTTTTCCACCGTCACTAGTTATGAAAATCAAACAAAAAAGAGCATAAATAACAATTTTATTCGCGAGTTCATCACGGACTCCGTGAGGAGAAAACTCGAGGAAATTTTTACAGAAAACCCGGATGTCTTACAGGCGGTGCTCGATCAGGTGCTTCTCAATAAAAGAAGCCGAGAACGGGCCGATATTGCGCGCACAACGCTTCGAAGGCAGTCAAGGACGAAAAACGATCTCCTCTCGAAGGTCGATAAATTTGTCGACTGTAGAGAGAGAGACCCGGATAAGCGAGAGCTTTTCATTGTAGAAGGAGACTCTGCGCTGGGAGCCTGCAAATTGGCGCGTGATGCAAAGTTTCAGGCACTGATGCCGATTCGGGGTAAAATTCTGAATACGTTGAAGTCCGATCCGGAGAGAATTCTAAAAAGCGATATTATTATGGATCTGATGAAAGTCATCGGTACCGGAATTCAGATGAAGACAAAAAAAGGCAACCATCCGGGCACGTTTAATATAGATCGGTTGCGTTATGGCAAGATAATTATCACAACCGATGCCGACTTTGACGGCTATCATATCCGCACAATGGTTCTGACCATGTTCTATTCTTTGGCTCCGGATCTTCTTAAAGAAGGCTATGTTTATATTGCGGAGTCTCCGCTCTATGAGATTGTCTCCAAAGGCAAGAGCCATTTTGCGTATACTGAGAGAGACAAAAATGAACTTCTAGCCGAACTCGATGATCCGAAAGCAAAGATTCACCGATCTAAGGGCTTGGGAGAAAATGAGCCCCAGATGCTGTGGGAGACGACGATGAATCCGAAGACCCGGCGCTTGATTCAAGTTCAATATAATGAAGAAGAAGAGGCGCATTATACATTCCATGCATATCTGGGAGATAATATAGAAGAGAGAAAGAGGTTAATCGAAGAAAAAGGTGCCTTGTATCTTGACTTGCTTGATCTGTCATAATGTTTATTCAACATTGAGATAGGGTATATAAAAATAAAATAGATAGCTGTTTTTTTAAGACTCCTGCGAAAGCGTTTTCACAGGAGTTTTGTTCACCGGGATAGATAAGCTTATTGAAGAAAAGGCTCTTTATTTGAGCATTCGAGGCGAAAAGGAAAAGTTTTAAAAAAAGTCCTTGACCGCTTAGATCATATGAGATATATTATAGGAGCCCCACTTTTGGGGGGTTTCAGGGGAACGGGTTGACATCTATCCCCTAATGATGTAAGATATAGAAGTTGTCGCGAAGCGCGGCGCATGAACGTTGAAAACTGAAGTAGCGTAAGATGAGAAGAATTAAACTGTTAATGAAGAGTTTGATCCTGGCTCAGGATGAACGCTGGCGGCGTGC
>JGI24710J26742_10001733_pt1 | contig 19807 bp, 15 predicted proteins | sample BioPla2DNA2_FD_26742 | JGI IMG/M metagenome (IMG submission 26742) | reverse complement strand
GTGATCTGCCGCAGGAGATAGTCGCGGCTCGCCTGGCAGCCGGCGAGCCGTATGCGATACGTCAGAAAATGCCTCTGACCGGTTTTACAACTTTTAGTGATGAGGTGTTTGGCGAAATTTCAGTCGCTAATGAGGAGCTTGAAGATCAGATTCTTATTAAGTCTGACGGCTTCCCAACTTATAATTTTGCCAATGTAATTGATGATTATACTATGGGGATCACCCATGTAGTTCGTGGTTCCGAATACCTCTCATCAACTCCAAAGTATAATCTTCTCTATGAAGCCCTGGGCTGGGAGGTTCCGGTCTATGTTCATTTGCCTTTAATTTTAGGTGAGGACGGCAGTAAATTGTCCAAGCGTCATGGCGCTACCAGTTTTGCCGAACTGCTTGATCACGGCTATCTGTCTGCAGCGATTATCAATTATATCGCTTTCTTAGGCTGGTCACCGGGAGACGATACCCGCGAGATATATTCACTCCGGGATTTGGAACAAGTCTTTTCCATTTCCGGCATTAGTAAATCTCCGGCGGTGTTTTCGATGGCTAAGCTCGACTGGTTCAACGAACAATATCTGCGTGCTATGCAACCGCAGGATTTTGCCGATCTGATCAAGCCACTGATTGATCAGGTATTAGGCAGTCAGGATTACAATCTCGCGCTTCTGGCTGCGCTATTACAACCCCGCATAACTCGCTTATCGGATATCCCTGAACAAATCGACTTTTTTGTTGCAGCTGATCCGCTGAATCTGGATCTGTATCGACAAAAACGCTCTAAATTACAGCCCGAAGTGGCTTTGATCATACTAACAGATCTCATCCCCAAGCTCAGTCAGCTCACTACTTGGGAGCATGATGAGATATTATCGGCTATTCAAGCATATGTTGCGGAGAGCGGGTATAAACTCGGTCAGGTAATGGGAGCTATACGACCAAGTCTGTCCGGTCGCTCAGTTACGCCGGGCGGTGCTGTAGAACTGATGTTGATTTTAGACCAAGCTGAATCAATGCAGCGCCTGGAACAGGCATTAGTGTTCCTGCAACAAAATAATTAAGCAAAGAAATTTTTTTATGGAGTATTTTTTAGAAATACTCTGCTATAATTATCCAATCTAAATATTGGAATGAATATTCATGCAAAGGAAAAAACAGATGACAAAAGATCTAAACAATGAAAAAGATGATAAAACTGCACTAATGAGCGGAAATTTTATCCACGATATTATTGAGCAGGATCTTGCTCCCGGCGGAAGACACTATGGCCTTAAAATCCATACCCGTTTTCCCCCTGAGCCAAATGGTTATCTTCATATCGGTCACTCGAAAGCTATCTATATCGATTTCGGCACGGCCGAGAAATATGGCGGTCTCTGTAATTTAAGAATGGATGATACCAACCCCAGCAAAGAGGATACCAGCTATGTAGATGCTATCCAGGAAGATATCCGGTGGCTTGGCTATGACTGGGATGATCGTTTTTTCTATGCATCGGATTTTTTTGAGGAGACATATCGTCAGGCAGAGCGTCTGATCAAACTCAATCTAGCCTATGTTTGTGAACAGTCAGCTGATGAAATGCGTGAGAGTCGCGGCACATTGACCAGTCCCGGTATACCGTCTCCTTGGCGTGATCGTGACCCGCAGGAGAGTTTAGATCTGTTCCGCAGAATGCGAGCGGGAGAATTTCCTGATGGCGCCATGACGCTAAGAGCCAAGATAGATATGAGTTCAGGGAATATGAATCTACGCGATCCCGTACTATATCGCATTATGAGGGAAACTCATCACCGCACCGGAGATGATTGGTTGATTTATCCGATGTATGACTTCTCCCACCCGATATCAGATGCCATGGAAGGGATCACCCATTCACTTTGTTCCTTAGAATTCGTAGACCACCGTCCACTCTATGATTGGGTCATAAATAACTGTGATTTGCCTGGTAGACCCCGTCAGGTGGAGTTTGCCAGATTAGGTATTAATTATACGGTCATGAGCAAACGTAAACTGCGGATTCTGGTTGAAGAGGAAATAGTTGATGGTTGGGATGACCCCCGCTTGCCTACTTTGTGCGGCATGAGAAGAAGAGGCTATACGCCGGAAGCGATACTTAAATTCAATGAGCGCAATGGGATATCCAATGTGCCGTCGACTGTGGAATTTGACTTTTTAGAATTTTGTGTACGCGAAGATCTGAACGAGAAAGCTCAGCGAGCGATGGCAGTGCTGGATCCGATCAAGTTAACAATAGAGAACTATCCGGTCAGCAGGGAAGAGAGTTTCACTGTTGATAACCATCCCTTTTACCCGGAGCAGGGCAGTCATGATATTACTTTCTCCCGCGATTTGTGGATTGAGCGCGATGATTTTATGATTGAACCCGCACGGAAATATTTCCGCCTATATCCCGGGAATCTGGTCAGATTGCGAGCAGCCTATGTAATTCGCTGTACCGGATATAAATTGGATGGGTCCGGCCAAGTCAGTGAAGTGACAGCGGAATACTTGCCTGAAAGTAAGGGTGGGGTTGCGCCGGACGGTATTAAAGTCAGAGGCACCATTCATTGGGTAAACCAGCGAGACTGTCAGGATGCAGAGATCAGACTCTACGATAAATTGTTTACGGTACCTGATCCTGATGCGCATGACGCTGATTACAAAGATTTAATCAATCCGGATTCTATAACCATTATCTCCCATGCCAAATTAGAGCCGGCAATTAGCACTATGGACAGTCCAGCCGGTTTCCAATTCATGCGTCTTGGTTATTTTAAGGAGGATTCAAAATTGAGCACTGCTGCTGCACCTATCTATAATAGAGTAGTTACGCTCAAGGAAACATACAGACCGGATTAAGCGGATAAGTAAATGTTCGGATATATCAGACCAGACAAACCTGAACTGCTGATGAGGGAATTTGCCCGCTTTAGAGCTTGTTATTGCGGCATATGCAAAACTATTTCTGAGAACCACGGACAGATTCCCCGTCTGGCGGTGTCATATGATCTGACTTTTTTGGCGCTGTTATTACTTGCCTTATCAGCTAAAGATGCAATAGTTGTACAAGATACATGTGTCCTTAATCCATTTAAGAAGAAACCAATCCTCAGAGATCATGTTGCCTTGAATTTTTCCGCCGACATGGCCGTGCTACTGACGTGGCTGAAAGCGCAAGATGATGCTGTTGATGAAAAGAAAATCAGAGGCAGATTGCTCTCCTGCGGTTTTGCCTCAGCGGGAAAGCGTATACTGTCTGTCTATCCCGAACTCGGTGAGGCAATTTCCACAGGCATCAAAGAGCTCGCGGCTGATGAAACAGGCCCGCCGGATCCTGCCGTAGCGGAAAAGTTCGGCTCGATTTTAGCCAAAATATTTGCCGAAGGCGCAAAGCAGGTGCTACCGGCTCTTCCGGATGAGATAGTACAGGCACTTACTATCGGTGGTGCTCGCCTAGGCTGCTGGGCTTATCTGATTGATGCGATTGACGATTTGGATAAAGACCTACATAATAATGAGTGGAATCCGTTTGCAGGCTTGGCTGTTGAAGCTGCCAGGGTACAGGCGGATTCAATGCTAATTGTTGAAGAAGTCGAGCTTGATCGAATTTTTGCTCTACTGCCATATGAAAGAGACGGAACAATTATTTACAATGTGATTGTGAAAGGATTGCCCGCAGTAAGACAGACTGTTATGAGAGGGGAGAAGCTACTTAAGCTTTGATCTATCCGGACTGAAGACGGAGAATTAAATGGCTGCAAGAAAAAAGAATCCATATGATGTATTAGGTGTTCGTCCCGGCGCCAGCGAGGATGAAATTAAACGTGCCTATCGCGAGTTAGTAAAGAAATACCACCCGGACCACTACAAAAATCATCCTCTTGAGCATCTGGCGCAAGAGAAAATGCAGGAAATAAATGAGGCATATGATGACCTGACTTCCGGTAATCAGCAGGCTGGACACCAATCACAACAGCAAGGCGGTTATAATTCCTGGTATGGTCAGCAACAAGGTCAACCACATAATCCTTTCGGCCGGACCTACTATGGATCTAATCAGTCCGGTTGTTGTGATGATCTGGCCTGTCTTTGCTGTGCGGACAGCTGCTGTGAATGTATGGGCGGAGATCTCTGCACCTGCATGTAGTGACAGAATTCTCTTTAGATAGGATAATGGCCAACACTGAGACAAATCTTGCGAAGCGGATTGCTATGAACGGCATGCTGACTGCGCTTGCCTGGATCATGATTATTTTATCGACTTATTTGCCCACAGGGCGTTTTTTTATTTTAGCCATCAGTTCTTTATGTGTAGTTATTTCCTGGCTGGAATGGGGTAAGAAGGCTGCTTTCACCGTCTATCTGACTGTTGCGATCCTGGCTTTGTTATGGCCCGGCGTGATTAAAAGCCTTAGTTTCTTGACCTTTTTTGGCCTATTTCCCTTATTGTTCTTAATGCTCCAGTCTAAATTGCCGCGCATTCCTGCCTCATTGCTTCTGCACCTGATCATGACTATATTATTAGTCGCAGTTATTTGGATCGTAGGTATAGACAGACTTGTAATTGATACTAAAGGTCTCGATGGTTTGGCATTATGGGCGGCTATAATAGTTCTGCTGCAAATTATTTTTGTGGTATTTTCATATCTGCTGGGTAGACTCACACAGCTCTGGTTGGACCGCATTAAAAAGCGAAGCTAGTTGTGACGTTTAGAACCCCTTATTGCCCGCCAATAATAAAATATACGCAGTAGATTGCGCAGCAAAGCAAAACTCAGAAACAAAATTAACAGTATCACTAAAAATAAGAGAAGCCGAGCCAGATTTAGATTCGCACTAAGGTTCCGCAGAAAAAGAGCTACCTGAGACCGTGAAGATAGAATATCTCTATCCGGTCCTACATTAGCAGAAATTTTCATACCATTCTTCAGCGAAAAAACAGCTTTGCCGGTGATTGTGCCGGCAGTCAAAGGCAGCAAATAGGGTGGATTACCCTGATACTCGATGTCCTGAGTCAGAAAGAGATCATCCTCCGGATGAAGATAATTGATTGTTTCCAGGTATACCAGATCGAATACATCACCATTTTCCGCTCGTTCCTTCAGACCAGCCATTTTCTCGCCTTTACTGACCAGAGGTGTTTCTTCGTAATAGTTATCGATTGCACTGTACAATCGCAATACATCCTGTATCATATTTGACTTGTTAGCGGCGACAGAGGCGGTAATGATAGTATGACCCTCTTTAGTTGTACCGGCAGTTAAGGTCAGGCTACTGCTATCTTGTGCATTGAATGCCTGATTCACTTGCCCTTCGCTCAGACTCCAAAGACGATATATTGGAGAGCGCAAAGATAATAGGCGCTGCCCATCGAAATTAACTGTCAGGAAAGTTTCATACGTGCTGAGCCAGGCTTGTACTTTGGGCATATTGCGATAACTAAGCATGATTTTAATCAGATCAGTGATAGTTGTTGTATTCTGAGGCATGGGGGTATCAGTAATATCATTGCTGTGCGAATGCAATCTGATCGAAGATATTTTAGTCCTGGTCAAGCCCATTATCTCCGCTTGTTGATTAAGCAGACGGATGCCATCCCCGGCATTTGCGGCCAAGGCTTCCAGCAGGGCGACTGCGGCGCCGTCCGAGTGATAAAAAAGCATGCGGTATACCAAATATTCGACTGAGAATTGCTGACCTCCGGATAAAAGGATATTGTCCGGCGACTGAGCAGCAAGATTGCGGTCAGCAACTGCAGCACTACTACTGATAAAGATAAGGTCATCCTGATTAAAACGTTCAGCAACCAGGCTAAGTAATACTAATCTGGAAACGCTAGGAACTGATAGCTCTGCTTCGAGCTGATCGCCATATAGAAACTGTTCCCATTTTGCGTCATAGACTCCCACTCCTAAGAGCTGGTGCTCAAATTTAAAATTACGGTAAATCAGCGACTGATTAAAGGCTTCCTCAGAAGGTGACGGTAACTGCGCAGCAACAATGGCAGAATTAAGCACAGCAATTGACAGTCCGAGCAACAGCATTATCAGACCGAGTGAACAAATTCGTTTTCGATCCCCCAATCGTTTTGATTCTTTAGCTTTAGATAATTTTCTCATTAGTTTCCCCGCTTGCTTGTTCTTATTATAGCTTGAAAGACGCTATAAGTGCACAGCCATATTGGTATGTTTGCAGTATCAAAAACTAACAAGTAAAATGAAAAATATTAGAAAACAAAACAAAATAAACTTATGAGGCTCTTTATATGTTCTGTTGTCCGACACTAAATAAGAAGTGTAGCAGATTATTAGTTATCATACTTATTTTTCTATTTCCCTTGTCAGTCATTGGCTGCGGTTTTGGCAATAATGATGTGATTAGATATGCTGATTACGGTACAGCTGGTTCTGATTTTGCTCTGAAGCTGGCACGGAGCTATCCTTATCGCAGCCCCGGATCTGATCAGGAAAAGGCGGCAGCCCTGATGATCGCTTCTGCCTTGGAAGAACTTGGTTTCCAAGTGCAGATACAGGAGTTTGATTATAAAAGTGACAGTGGCCAGATCCGACATTCACAAAATATCATCTGCCATCTTAAAGGCAGTGGTTTTATTAAGCTTGATGCAGAGGGAAAGGAGACCTCTGAATATCTTGACAACAAATGGAGCATTGTGGGAGCCCATTATGATGTGTTGGTAACTGGTCCGGATTTCAGAACTGATCTGGATATCGCGGAGCAAACCGATATGAAAACCTGTGAGTCATCCAGCGGACAGGAAGCAGATGGTGAAGCGATCAATACTACAACAGAGGAGACTATCTCTGCAGACATGACAGTAGAGGATGATCTTCTTGATAAATCAGTCTGGCAGATGGAGCGGGAAATCCCCATACCCGTTGACTACAGAACCTATGACGGGATAAATAATAATGCCTCGGGTGTTGCCTGTGTTCTATCTGTAGCCAAGGCAATGCGCGATGATCCACCGGGCTTTAACACTACTTTTGTTTTGTTTGGAGCCGGAACTGATAACCAGGCCGGAGCTAAAGCTTATTTATCCAGTCTCAGTTCTGATGAGAGGTCAACTCTTGAGGCGATGTACAATGTTGAAGCAATTTTTGCCGGTGATAAAGTCTATGCCCACGCAGGCATAAATTCCGTCAGAGCCGGCAACCAGAAAGATTACCATATGAGAAGAAAATTATATGAGGCCACTGACGTTTTTTACCGCTATCGCTTAAATACTAATAACGGTTATTCCCTGTATACTAATCAATCAACTTTGCGTGTTAATGCCGGCCGGGGCGGGGTAAGTATTTTCTCGGAATGGACCTCAAAATTTTCAGATCATACGCCCTTTGACCTGGCAAATATACCGGTTGTCTATTTTGAATCCGGCGAATACAATATTAAAGATCTGGCGGAACTGGGACTGGAAAGCCGCAATCCCAGCTTCAGCAGCACTGGTGGCATAATTTCCGGCACACCCTTCGATTCTTCAATTTATCTTACAGCTCTATTTATGGATATGGCCCAAAGCCAGAATAGAGATTATTTCTCCCTGTCGCCTTCGCCGCAGCCTTCACAACCGCTGTCTGAGCCTGCAAATCGAACTGTAAATTCTGACAGTAGCAATACTGCAAGTGTGGCTGTGTCCATGCGTGATTTGCCCAGATTAGAACAACGCATTAACAATACTGCTTTTATTATTGTGAAGGCAATGCAAAGGGAACCCGCCGGATTCAAGTTGAACAGAAAGTGAGATAATGTCTTTATAAATTATGAATACATATAATCCGGAGAGCGAGAAATAATTGCAGAATACTTTTGCAGCCAGACAGAGAGTAACAGCACTTTATATCCATGTTCCTTTCTGCCTGCATAAATGTCATTATTGCGATTTTTATTCCATACCCTTTGAAGATGCGAGTCTGCAGCAATGGCACCAGGGCATCTTGAAGGAGATTAAATTATCTTATATTGCTGCTGTAAACGGAGCATTTTATACAAGCCCTTTGCATACTATTTATTACGGAGGCGGCACACCTTCGCTGGTACCGCCTTCGCTGCTGTCAGAGCAGCTAGGTCTTATCAGCAATACCTTCGGTATCCGCACAGATGCCGAGATTACCTTGGAAGCAAATCCCGGACTCAAAGATATCTCTTCCTTACGCGCTTTGGGCATTAATCGGCTCAGTTTTGGTTTGCAATCCACTTCTGATCACCTGCTGCGAGTACTGGGCCGTCGAACTACTGCGGATGCCTGCATAAAAGATGTGCTTCGTGCGGAGAAAGCCGGGATCGACAGAATTGCTGTTGATCTGATGATTGGTCTACCTGGACAAACGCTGGCTGATCTGCGGGAAACGCTCTCTTTAGTTACTAAATTACCAATAGGTCATATATCATATTATAGTCTGACCATTGCCGCAGGAACGCCCTTTGCATTGCGATATGGGGATCGCCCCGACCTTTTGCCTACTGAAGAACTGGAGCGTGAGATGTATGACCTGGTTCTATATAGCTTGGAGAACGCAGGCATTTTCCCTTATGAGATCAGCAATGCTTCGCGCCGAGGCGAGGAGAGCAGACATAATCTGGTTTACTGGCAGGCAGATAGTTATCTGGGATTAGGTCCGGCAGCACACAGTTATCTGGGCGGTGTCAGACGTGGCAATATAGCCTCCCTGTTCAAATGGTTGGAAAGGGTAAATAGTCTATATTTGACCGCTTCGAACATAACTGACAAGAGTGAGCGGCAGTCTGAATGTTTTTTCCCCGGAACTGCAGAAGAAATAGTCGATGAAGTAGCTGCCAGGAAAGAAACAGTCTTGCTGGGCTTGCGACTTTTGTCCGGAGTCAGCAGCCGGAACTTCCGAAAAAGACATTGCGCAGAACTTACTCAGGAATTTGCCGAGCAAATCTCCAAACTGCAAAGCAGAGGATTGTTGCAGCCGGAAGCTGATTCAATCAGGCTTACCAGGCTGGGCTTGGATTTGGCAAATCAAGTTTTTCTTGAATTTATCTAATTCGCAATCTTTAAGTAATTTAGCAAGCAGTAATATTTGCCGCTAAGAAACAGGCTGATTTTGTAACTCCCGTATCTCTATTATTGACAGTATATTAAGCTGATGGTAAGATCAATTTAGCACTCGGGAGCAACGAGTGCTAAATTATGGATAAGGGAGGAGCCGACCATGATGGACGAACGCAAGAAATGGCTGCTGAAGACTATTATTGAAGACTATGTTGAGACTGCCGAGCCGGTTGGCTCCAAAGTCCTTACCAGAAGGCATAAACTCGATATCAGCCCTGCCACTGTACGTAACGACATGGCTGATTTGGAAGAAATGGGCTATTTAGAGAAAACCCATACCTCTTCCGGACGGGTACCATCTGACAAGGGATACCGAGCATATATCGACAATTTGATCGTGCTTGAACCATTATCCAAAGAAATTAAAGATTATATCGTTGGGTTTCTATCCGGAGCCATGCTCGAAGCTAAAAGCTTAATTGAGCATGCCGCGGCTGTACTGTCCGAACAGTCTAACTATATATCACTGGTTTTAACACCGCGTTATGGTTCCTCGTCGCTGCAACAGATCAAAATTTTGCAGATTGAGCCGGGACGCGCTCTTGTAGTTGTCGTGTTGTCGGAGGGTATTGTAAAAGACCGGGTAGTCAGAATTCCCAATATTATTTCCGATCAACAGCTGGTTGAACTTGCGGCAGCTATAGAGCGCGGGTTGCAGGGAATACGCCTGGATGATATTACTCTAGTTACTGTGACAGCGGCCGTTGATGGCAGCACTATTCCTGAACCGTTGCTGAATCAGGTCTTATATGAAGCCTATGTCTCAATAAAACAAGCGGGACACCTGGACATGTATCTGCAAGGCGTACATAAATTATTAGACTATCCGGAATTCCACAATATAGAAAAAGCGCAGCGTTTCCTAACAACATTACATAAAGAACATGTAGTGGCTGCTTATCTCGATGAATGGCGGGCACAAGAAGCGGGAAACTACCAGGACACCATTGCGGTTAATTTCTCAGAGGAAAGTGGAAATGAGGGCAAGCAAACTGACGACAGGCCGGCCTTCATGGTACGGATTGGCCAGGAAATTGATTTGGACGGTATGGATGACTGTTCGTTTATCACGACAACTTATCGCATTGGTGGAGAGCTTTCCGGGCAAATCTGTTTGATTGGCCCGCGCAGGATGCCCTATACAAGAACGATCTCGCAGATAAATTTTGTCAACCGTGCTCTGACCGATCAGATGAAGGCGCGCGTCGGATATTGCGAAACTGACGAACGAGAACAGAAATAATTGCACGAATGACAAAAATCCTAATGGAGGATATATGGAAAAAAAGATGAATAAAAAGGCAAGCAATGAGTCAGAGAAGCTATCTGTAGAAGAGAGGGAGGAACAAGGGGCTGAAGTCTGTGAGGAAGCTGCCGGACAAGCTGATACTGCCGTAGAGGCTGAAGCCAATACAGCAGAAAAAGAACAGGAAAAGTATAAAGAATTAGAGGATAAGTACTTGCGCCTGGCTGCAGAATACGATAATTTTCGGCGTCGTTCCCGTAAAGAGAAAGAAGCCTTGTATTCTGATTCCATCTCCGATGTTGTCTGCAAATTTTTGCCGGTTCTGGATAATGTCGATCGAGCTCTGGAACTGGCGGAAAACTGCACTAATTCCGAGACAATAGCTTTTGCGGAGGGCGTTCAGTTGATCCGCAAGCAGCTGGAAGAGATATTTGCCGGTTTGGATATTCGGGAGATTAAAGCTTTAGGCGAGACTTTTGATCCTAATCTTCATCATGCAGTATCACATATTGAAGATGAGACGAAGGCTGTACAGGAAATAACAGAAGTTTTTATGTCAGGATACATAAGAAATGATCGGGTGCTTAGACATTCGATAGTACAAGTAGCAAATTAGTATATGACCGCAATGCGGTATAAAAATAGAAATTGAAACTCGTAAACGAGCAGAAAGAGGATAAATTATGGCAAGAGTAATTGGTATTGATTTAGGAACAACAAATTCTGTAGTAGCCGTCCTGGAAGGTGGCGATCAAGTGGTAATACCGAATGCTGAGGGTAACAGAACTACACCATCGATAGTTGCCTTCACAAAAGAAGGTGAGCGTCTGGTAGGACAAGTTGCCAAACGTCAAGCTATTACCAATCCGGACCGTACTATCCAGTCTGTTAAACGCGAGATGGGCACTTCCTGGAAGACAACCATAGATGGTACTACCTATACGCCACCGGAGATCTCCGCAATGGTGCTGCAAAAACTCAAAACTGATGCGGAGGCATATCTGGGTGAAAAAGTTACTCAGGCCGTCATCACTGTTCCTGCATACTTTAGTGATGCCCAGCGTCAGGCAACCAAAGATGCAGGCAGAATTGCCGGCTTGGATGTGCTGCGTATAATTAATGAGCCTACAGCGGCAGCTTTGGCTTATGGTCTGGATAAAGAATCCGAGCAGAAAATCATGGTATTTGACCTCGGTGGCGGAACCTTCGACGTTTCCTTATTGGAAATAGGCGATGGTGTTTTTGAGGTGTTGGCTACTTCCGGCAATAATAGGCTGGGCGGTGACGATTTTGATACAAAAATCGTCGACTGGATGGTTGCTGAGATGAAAAAAGATCAGGGGATTGATTTGTCAGTTGATAAGATGGCGATGCAAAGACTACGTGAAGCAGCCGAGAAAGCTAAAGTCGAATTGTCTTCGGTAACTTCGACTAATATCAATCTGCCTTACATTACGGCAGATCAAAGTGGCCCTAAACATTTGGAGCTGACACTCAGCAGAGCAAAATTCGAGGACATGACTTCCGATTTGGTAGAAGCTACAATGAATCCTGTGCGCAACGCAATGAATGATGCGGGGCTGAAACCGGCAGATATTCATAAGATACTATTGGTTGGCGGTTCCAGCAGAATTCCCGCGGTGCAAAATGCTGTCAAGGATTATTTCAATCAGGAGCCGTTTAAAGGTATTAATCCCGATGAATGCGTTGCCATAGGTGCAGCAATTCAGGCTGGAGTTTTGTCCGGTGATATTAAAGGGATGGTTCTATTGGATATAACGCCTCTTTCCTTGGGAATTGAGACTCTGGGAGGCGTGATGACCAGAATTATTGACAGAAATACAACTATTCCAACCAGGAAGAGCCAGATCTTCTCAACCGCCGCAGACGGACAGACATCTGTTGAAGTCCATGTTCTGCAGGGTGAACGAGAATTTGCTCAGCATAATAAAACTTTAGGCAGATTTAACTTAGATGGCATAGCTCCTGCGCCGCGCGGTATCCCTCAGATTGAGGTGACATTTGATATTGATGCCAATGGAATCGTAAATGTTTCCGCAGTAGATAAGGGCACTAATCGTGAACAGCATATAACGATCACTGCTTCTTCTAATTTGACTGAGGAAGAGATTAATAAGGCAGTCAAGGATGCAGAGCAATTTGCGGCCGAAGACAGGAAGAAAAAAGAAGAAGTAGATACCCGCAATCATGCCGATTCTGCTGTTTATCAGGCTGAAAAACTTCTTAAGGATGACGGTGATAAATTTGAAGCCATTGACCGCTCAGATATCGAGCAGGCTATTGCAAAATTGAAAGACAGTATTTCGACGGGTAATTTAGACGCTATGAAAACTGATACTGAAGCTTTGCAGCAATCAATCTATAAGGCTAGCGAAAAGCTGTATAAGCAGGCCCAGCAGAACCAAAGCGATTTTGAGCAGCCAGGGTCTCAGGATTCAGCAGCCGGCGGAACTTACGAAGCAGATTTCAAGGAAGCCGGTTCTGATCCTCAATAAATTCAGTAACAGGACAATTTATGGTATGATTTTGTAAATGATACCCGCCGCATATAAGGCGGCGGGTATCAGCATGTAAACTCGGAGGAACAAGTGGCAGAAAAGCGCGATTATTACGAAATCTTAGGCGTTGGAAAATCCGCGGATGAAAATCAGATCAAGAAAGCTTATTGGAAGTTGGCAAAAAAATATCACCCGGATGTAAACCCGGGTGATCAGGAAGCCGAAGATAAGTTTAAAGAAGCAAACGAAGCATATGAAGTTCTGAGCGATAAGGAAAAACGCAGCCGCTATGATCAGTTCGGTCATGCCGGTGTCGATCCCAACAGTTTCTCCGGCCAAGGTTTCAGCCATTTTGACTTGAACGATATTTTCAGCACAATTTTCGGCGGTTTTGGCGGTTTTGGCGGTTTTGGCGGCTTTGGCGGTCAGCAAAGTACAGGGCGTAGCCCACTGCGAGGAGCTAATTTGCGCTATCGCATGAATTTGGATTTTTTAGAAGCTGCTTTTGGTGTTGAAAGAGAGATCTCTATCAATAAGGATGATATCTGTGAGACTTGTTCCGGAACTAAGACTAGTGACGGATCAAAACCCAGAACTTGTCCAACTTGCCAAGGCACCGGTCAGGTGCAGATGGTGAGAGAAACAATGTTCGGTCAGATGATGACGAGCAGAACCTGTGATACTTGCCGTGGCAGTGGCGAAATAATCGATAATCCCTGTCCGGACTGCAAAGGACGGGGTGTTCGGAGCAAGAGTAAAAGGCTCCATGTTAAAGTGCCGGCCGGTATCAATGAGGGTGAAATGCTGACACTGCGCGGAGAAGGAGAGCCGGGCACGGATGGCGGATCATACGGTGATCTATATATTGAAATCAGGATCAGACCCCACCCGGTTTTTACCAGAGAAGGTGTTCAGACATATTGTGAAATCCCTGTTACATTTACTCAGGCGGTATTAGGAGCTGAAATTGATGTCCCGACTATAGATGGCAATATCAAGTACAGATTGAGAGAGGGAACTCAGCCCGGCGATGTTTTTACGATCAGAGGAAAAGGGATCCCATATATTAATCGTCCTGATGTGCGAGGTGATCATAAATTCCGTGTCAATTTGGAGGTACCAAAAAATTTAGATCAAAGACAGAAAGCGCTTCTGCAGAGTTTTGAAGATAGTATGGGTGACGGGAATTATAAAGAAAGGAAGAGCTTCTTGAATAAAATAAAAGAACTCTTTAATTGATTGCTTGCGTGGCTAGAAATACGGAGTACATAGTCTTCGACTTGGAATGGAATATCGTCGGCATAAAAAATGATGTTCCTGCTGAAGAACAAAAAAAACTACCGTTCGAAATAATTGAGATCGGTGCCGTAAAACTGGATCGCCATTTGCAGGAGGTTGGTTGCTTCAGTACCTACGTCAAACCGGTTCTTTACCCCATTATGTCGCAATATGTATCCCGAGTTACTAATCGAAAACAAGACAGCCTCAGTCACGGGCTCACTTTCCCGACTGCGGCAAAGCACTTTTGCGCTTTTGCCAATAATGCCGCCAATGTTTATTGCAGTTGGTCAAAAGCGGATCCTAATGTTTTAATAGACAACTTCCGCTACTATGACTTAGATTTTATCGAACCATTTTACTGTATGGACATACAATCACTTTTTTCTGTGATAGCTGAGAAAGTATCAAGTTCTACACAGCGGTCAATTGAATATGCCCTGAATTACCTGCGGATCCCTTGTGAGAAACCTTTGCATACAGCTCTGAATGATGCCTTTTATACAGGTCTGATTTTGAGCAAAATTTGGCAGGGCATGGAAGGGAGTGCCCGGTCGCGGAATAGGATCCTCAGGTCATTCCAATATCAACCCTCTGTGAAGAGAAGACGATAATATTTTTTCTTACCTCGGCGGACTATGATTGCGTTCTCGGCCAGGTCAGCATCGGCAATGATATAATCAACATCTTCCACAGGCTGATCATTGATATAAAGGCCACCCTGGGCGATTAAACGTCTTCCTTCGCTGCGTGAGGGGATGATGCCGGTTTCAGTTAACAACTCGAGCAAAGGTGTTTGCCGGGCGGTTAAAGGCATTTTAAATTCCGGCATTTTTTCAGCGGTTCCGACGCCGGAAAAGATCGCTTTGGCGGTTCGGTCAACTTCCTGCGCGATACTTTCCCCATGAACTGTCCTGGTTAATTCAAAGGCCAGAAGCTCCTTGACCGGATTAAGCTCTTGCCCCTGCAAATGTTCAAATTTCCTGATTTTAGCCAAAGGTAAGAATGTCAATAGTTTGAGGCAGCGAATTACATCTGCATCATCAATATTGCGCCAGTACTGATAAAAATCATATGGCTTTAGTTTCTCAGGATCCAGCCAGACAGCACCACCAACAGTTTTCCCCATTTTTTCTCCGGCATAATTGGTTAGCAGTGTCAATGTCATGCCCCAGGCCTGGCCGCGCTCTTTGCGGCGAATTAAGTCAGCACCTGCAATAATGTTAGACCATTGATCATCTCCGCCAATTTGCAGTTGACACCCATAGCGGCGATACAATTCAAGAAAATCATAGGCTTGAAGTAACATATAATTAAATTCCAGAAAGGTCAGACCGCGCTCTAAACGTTGCTTATATGCTTCTGCGGCCAACATGCGATTAACAGAAAACTGGGATCCGATCTCTCGGATGAATTCGATATAATTCAGAGGGGCCAGCCATTCGGCATTATCCACCATCAATGCCCGATCATCAGTAAAATCCAGCAAAATGCCCATTTGTCTCTCAAATCTTGATACATTGTGTCTGATTGTTTCCAGTGACATAATCTTTCTCATATCGGTGCGATCCGAGGGATCACCGATCATACCGGTGCCGCCGCCCAGAAGAGCAATCGGTCTGTGACCGGCACGCTGCAAGTGAGCCATTGCCATCATCTGAACAAAATGACCGACATGGAGACTGTCAGCTGTGGGATCGAAACCAATATAGAATGTCGCACTTGGTTGCGAGAGATAATCACGTACCTCTGCCTCATTGGTGACTTGGGCAATAAAGCCGCGTTCTTGCAGTTCATCATAAATTGATCCAGGCATTGTATGCACCTCAACGGTAAATTCTTTGTCCATTTTATTCTGAGCAGTTAACTTCGTCAAAGCAAAACAGGTTTTTGCTCATAATAGCGGTTAATGCTCTGATTTGTCGATTTCAACCAGAATTTTGCCGCCGTTAAAGAAATCTCTGCTTGCCGCTGCGCTAGAATGCAGTCCAGCCCGGCATACTCGGAAGCAAGACTAATTATGGGCAATGAGCTATACTTTTGCATTAAGCGCAGGAGATAGCGCCCGGTTTTATTGAAACCGAGTACCTTAATATATTTGGGTTCAGTCAACTCCTCCAAGTCGGAGCTAGTCAGTCCAAGCAATAATGAAATGACGGCTCTACGGACTCTGGCCGCAGGATGAGACCTTGAGGCCGCAGCCTGTATCAGGCGAGGCAAATCAGCATCCATTATGTCCGGTTGCGAGATAATATTTAAAAGTCTTAATCCTAAGCCCTGTTGCATATGCGCAATTGCGGTAATGCTTTCGGCAGTTTGCTGTCCAAGTGCGAAAAATACATCATTCTTGAGTTGATTAAACAGCAATAGCCCGGAGTTGTTTTGTATCGCCGCCAGAATTTTGGCCAGAGAATAGCTGGGCATTCTTTTTTCCAGCTTATGAGTAATGATATGTAATGGTGAAGTATCGATATTAAAGCAAGGAAACTGACAGTCTTCAATAAGAAGATCGGTTAGGATCTGTCTGATTGCGCTGGATGATATTTCGTCCTTCCTGGGAAAGGTTCGCAACTCAATATTTGAATCGGCGCTATCAGCTTTTAGAGCTTTCAGGTACTCAATTGCGAGAATATTATTCGGTTTTTGAAGCAAGGAGGCCAGTTTATAATCCCCTGTGATTTCCGCCACAGCGTATTCCCGGGCAGCCGGGAAGCCCATTCCGGATTTTATCCCGACTTGCAACAGTTCTTTGTATGTTGGGCTTTCATTGCTCAGCAGAGTACTGATTTGTTGCAGTTCATCCAGATTAGGATTTTCAGCCCCGCATGCAATTTGCTGCACAATACCGGTGCTATGAAGGCATTTTACTGCTCCGGCAGCAAAACCTTCTGCGCTTGATAAGGCATAGATTTCCGGTAAGGACAATATTAAATCTGCCCCCGCTTCCAGAGCGGTTCTCGTACGCACCCATGACGGCAACAAATTAGGAACACCCCTCTGACTAAAAAACTCAGGCAGGATGATAATGATGGCAGATCTATCCTGCGAAACCTTTCTGATCTGTCGTAACAACCAGGCGTGTCCATGGTGCAAAGGATTTAATTCGGCAATTACAGCTATAGTTTTCACGGTATTTTTCCTATACCAGACCATTTTAGCAGAGTAGCTTCCTTTTAACATGCTCTGTCATCAGAAGAGAAATTAGCTTAAAATGCAAATATGAAAGATATTGTACATAAGAAAAAACATTTTATACTTCCTCTTATAGCAAGCTTGCTACTCATAAGTATAGCTCTATATATATTTTTTATTTCGCGGCGTAATTTAGTCAAGCTGCCCTTAGATAGATTGCCGGGAATTGCGGCTGATTTTGGTCAGACAGATCCCGATCTTATTGCTCCCGGAGTATTAAAGCAAATCGAAAAGAATTTGTTGATTGATATTGAGCTTAAATTAAGTCAAACAGATGAAGTTCGGACCGTCTCCGGTCTATTGGTAGCCTGGCGTAAACAACCGGACTTGGTGTTAGGTGATGATACAGATAAAGAAATTGTTGCAGATCAGATACTGGCAATTGATCAATTATATTTTGGCCAGGTTCTGCTCGAGTCGGGGAGTAATAAAAAATTCAAACAATGGCGCCGGAATTTCAAACAAGCTTTCTTTGATGATAACAGCAGACTGTTCGTAAATGCTCTGGAGAGAGAGGATAGCAATATATTTCGGCAAAATGATCCGAACTGGATTACTACTCAAGATTATATGCGCCTGCTTTTGCTGGCTTATCTGGAGAGGCCGACAAAAGATCTGAGCCGGGAAATTTCTGATCTGTCCGGGACATTGCTTCCTTTGTTTCTATCCGGACCACCAACAACAATTGAAGGTTATGGACCGGATTTAAACCACCCCTTGATCTCTAAGGCGGCGGATGATCCTTTGCCTTCCGAACAAAAGCCCATTCCCCTGATATCTGTAGAGAGCATTGATTTCTGGACATGTGAGCAGTTGTCAGCTTTTGACCTGAAATGGGCAGAGATTGCCAACAGTTGGAAATCAAGACTTGAGGAATACCAATACGAGGTCGGCATGCCATTTCCGCCCGAAGGCTGGAGCCCTGCTGATCGGGATCTTATGCCGTTGATTGAATCCGGCTTCCAGGCCGAGACCTGGCGGATGTTGCGCACTTCTATCCACCTCGCTGAAGTTGGGGTGATGAATGAGGATTTTATTAGTTTTATCTTGGGCGAATTAAACAATGGTCCTCTTGCTGCCTCCTATCATCTTCTGGATGGTTCCGTGTCAGAGAAGCAAACCGATCCTGCACTGGCGGCCTGGTCTGCAAGATTGGGACGCGCGTGTGACAACCGTTCTCTGTTTTCTGCGGCGGCAAAACAGTTAAGCCGAAGTTATGTTTCCAGCCAGACTAATGATTTTTTCGGGGCCTTTGCTCGTCGTGATGAGGAGGGGAGATTGGTCATTTATGCGCTGGATCAGGTTCTGGGTTTGTTGGCTCTGCAATAAGATAGCATGTCGGCGCGGAATTGCTTATAAAAGAGTCATCCTTAGTGCCAAAATTGCACCTTCGTTTAAAATTCAGGATTATCAATTGAATCTGTTCGCAGGATAACTTATACTAATTGTCGGTGTTATTTTAACAATTAAATATAAATTATTGTGGAGGAATACGATGAGTTTTTTAGACAATGTCAAAGCTGAAGCTCGCAAGGTAAAGAAAAATATCGTTTTACCGGAAAGCATGGATCCGCGGGTTGTTGAAGCGGCAGCCAAGATTTTACAGGAAGATCTGGCCAATGTCATATTGATTGGGAAGCAGGATGAAATCCAGGCGCAAGCGCCCGATTGGGATGTCTCGGCAGCTACTTTTGTTGATCCGGCTTCGTATGAAGGACTGGATGATTTTGCAGACACATTCTATGATATGCGTAAAAAGAAAGGCATGACCCCGGAAGCAGCCAGGGAGACTATGCTCGAACCAACACCATTTGGCGTTATGATGGTTAAGAAAGATCTTGCTGATGGTTTGGTGGCTGGTGCTGTCGGCAGTACGGCGGACACACTGAGACCGGCATTGCAGATTCTGCGCACTAAGGAGGGTACCAATCTGGTATCATCATTTTTCTTGATGGTGGTTCCTGATTGTCCATATGGGGATAACGGTACTTTCCTGTTTTCTGACTGTGGTCTGGTCGAGAATCCTGACGCTGCTCAGCTGGCAGAGATAGCAGTTTCTTCCGCTTCATCTTTTCAGGCTTTGACTGGTGTCGAGCCCAAAGTAGCTCTTCTGTCTTATTCCAGCTTTGGCTCCGCCAAAAGCGAATTGACTGAGAAGGTAGTCGAGGCGACAAAATTGGCTAAGGCGAAGGCGCCTCATTTGACTTTGGATGGCGAACTTCAGGCCGATGCGGCAATCATTCCGGCAATCGGCAAATCAAAGGCGCCTCAGAGTAAGGTTCAGGGTGATGCCAATTGTCTGATATTCCCGGACCTGAATGCTGGCAATATCGCTTATAAATTAGTTGAACGGCTTGGAAAAGCTGAGGCATACGGTCCTATGTTGCAGGGAATTGCCAAACCGGTCAATGATCTGTCTCGTGGTTGCAGCGCTGACGACATTGTCGGTGTAGTTGCTTTAACTGTACTCCAGTG
>JGI24710J26742_10001728_pt1 | contig 19837 bp, 14 predicted proteins | sample BioPla2DNA2_FD_26742 | JGI IMG/M metagenome (IMG submission 26742) | reverse complement strand
TTGCGTTGAAGAGATTCTTATGGAAAATGGTTATGCCTTTGTAGCCCGCAAATATATTCTATACCGCTCAGAACGAAGTTTAGCCCGTGAGCGAAATTCAAACCTGATGCGTATTTACGACGAGCTTACCAATAAAGCGGCAAACTTAAGTGATATCAAGCGGGACAATGCTAATATTGACGGGGATACTGCCATGGGCGTTATGCTCAAATACGGTTCTGAGGGAGCAAAGGACTATTATGAGAAATTTGTTTTAACTCCTCGTCAGGCTAAAGCTCATAGAGAAGGAGATATTCATATTCATGATTTTGATTTCTATACCCTTACAACCACCTGTTGCCAGATAGATATAAAAAAATTATTCAAAGGCGGATTCTCTACCGGCCATGGACATCTTCGCGAGCCTAACAGCATTCACAGCTATGGTGCACTGGCATGTATAGCTATCCAGTCTAATCAAAACGATCAGCATGGCGGGCAGAGTATCCCTAACTTTGATTATGGTCTCGCACCCGGTGTAGCCAAGACCTATAAAAAAATATATACTGCCAATCTTTATAAAGCGTTCACTCTTCTGGTACCGGACTGTGAAATAACAAGGGAAGAGATAAAGAAAATAATTTCTGACATAGAAAAGAATTATGGACTTTATCCTTCACTTGAGATGTCCCCGGAATATTTAGAAAAAGAAAAAGAAGCAATTTTGCCAATAACAGGCGATGAAGAAATATATAAAAGGATACAGTCCTTTGCTGCCAGTCTTGCTTTTGAGGAAACTGACAAGGAAACTGCTCAGGCAATGGAGGGGCTGGTACATAATTTAAACACCATGCATAGCAGGGCAGGAGCACAAACTCCCTTCTCAAGTATTAATTATGGAACTGATACATCACCGGAGGGACGTATGGTAATCCGGAATGTTTTGCTTGCAACAGAAGCAGGACTCGGAAATGGAGAAACTCCTATTTTTCCTATACATATCTTTAAGGTTAAGGAAGGTGTGAACTATAACCCGGAAGATCCCAACTATGATTTGTTTAAGCTGGCATGTCGTGTAAGTGCCAAGCGTTTATTCCCTAATTTTTCATTCCTTGACGCACCCTTTAACAAGTCTTACTACAAAGAGGGCCATCCTGAAACTGAAGTGGCTTATATGGGCTGCCGTACAAGAGTGTTGGGAAACACGTTTGACAAAAACAATGAAATTACATATGGCAGGGGAAACCTTAGCTTTACATCAATTAACCTGCCTCGTATAGCAATCAACAGCAAAGGTAATATTGAATGGTTTTTTGAAGAACTGGAAAGAAAAATGGAGCTTGTTACAAAACAGTTATTGGACAGGTTTCAAATACAGGCCTCAAAGACGGTAAGGAACTTTCCTTTTTTAATGGGACAAGGCATATGGATTGGATCGGACAAGCTTTCAACTGATGATAAAATTGGCGAAGTGCTTAAGCACGGAACATTATCTGTAGGATTTATTGGCCTTGCAGAAGCTCTCGTTGCGCTTACAGGCAGCCATCACGGTCAGACTGTTGAATCACGCAATCTGGGGCTTGAAATCGTAGGATTTATGCGAGACTATTTAGATCGCCTGAGTAAAGAAAAACAGCTTAACTTTACTCTACTTGCAACACCTGCAGAAGGGCTTTCGGGAAGATTCCTCCGTATCGACAGAAAAAAATATGGTGTAATTCCCGGGGTAACAGACAGGGATTACTACACTAACGGATTCCATATCCCGGTGTACTTTCCTTTGTCTGCATACGAAAAAATTCAGATAGAGGCACCATACCACGCTCTTACTAATGCGGGACATATAACATATATAGAGTTGGACGGTGATCCAAATAAGAATCTTGAAGCTTTTGAAAAAGTAATACGTACCATGAAGGAATCAGGTATAGGATACGGTTCAATAAATCATCCGGTAGACCGTGATCCTGTTTGCGGTTATAACGGTATTATTGATGATGAATGCCCGGGATGTGGCAGAAAAGAAAAGGATGGTCCGATTAAATTTGACAGAATCAGACGTATTACAGGCTATTTAGTCGGTACTCTTGACAGATTCAACGATGCCAAGCGGGCGGAGGTGGCAGATCGTGTCAAGCATAATGTATAACAAGATACGGGTAGCCGGCATTGTCAACGACTCTATTACTGACGGTCCCGGCCTAAGACTCACGTTGTTTGTACAGGGATGTGAAAGACACTGTCCCGGCTGTCACAATAAAAGTGCTTTACCATTAGATGGAGGTATTCTTTATAATCCTGATGAAATTATGGATATCATAAGGAAAAACCCAATGCTTTCAGGAGTAACTTTCAGCGGGGGAGAGCCGATGCTTCAGGCAGAGGCTCTTTTGCCGCTGGCACAAATGATCAGGGATGCAGGGCTTGACCTGGCTATTTATACCGGATATACATTTGAAGAATTGCTTATGCAGGATGATGCCGCGGTACTTAAACTATTGTCTCTGGCAAACATTTTGATAGACGGCCCGTTTATACTTGAAAAAAGATCTCTCAACCTAAGCTTCAGAGGATCAAGCAACCAGCGGATATTGAATCTGGAAGAGTCCCTGAAGCAAGGTATGGCTGTTTTTGAAAACAGTCCGGCCTGGACAGGGACTTCTGATACGTATTAATTCATTTTAATGCGCAAAATATGCTATACTAATCAGGTACATATTGATTGTTTCGGAGGAACTTGTGACAAAACTGTTTGTTTACTTCAAAGACTATACAAAAGAGAGCATACTCGGTCCTCTCTTTAAACTGCTTGAAGCAACACTTGAGCTGTTTGTGCCATTGGTTATAGCAGCAATAATTGATACGGGTATTAAAAATGGTGNCAAAAGTTTTATTTTTCGAATGTGTCTGGTATTAATCGTATTTGGTGTTGTGGGACTTGTGTTTTCAATTACTGCACAATANTATGCAGCAACAGCAGCAGTTGGTTTTACCAAAAAACTGAAACAGAAGCTGTTCTCACATATACAGAGCTTTTCCTTTACTGAGCTGGATACAATTGGTACATCTACCCTTATTACAAGAATGACAAGTGACATGAATCAGCTACAGACCGGAGTTAATCTTTCGCTCCGTCTTTTATTGCGCTCACCCTTTGTTGTGTTCGGAGCCATGATTATGGCTTTTACAATTAATGTAAAGGCAGCTTTGGTTTTCTTGGCTGCAATTCCCATTCTTTCTGTAGTTGTTTTTGGAATAATGATCTGGTGTATTCCCCTGTACAGGAAGGTTCAGGAAAAATTAGATAAGGTTTTAGGTATAACCAGAGAAAACCTGACCGGGGTGCGTGTTATACGTGCTTTCAGCATTGAAGAGAATGAAATAAAAGACTTTAAAGAAAAAAATGAAGAATTAACAAAAATGCAAAAGCATGTAGGCCGGATTTCTTCCTTAATGAACCCTGTTACTTATGTAATAATAAACCTTGCTGTTATTGCACTTGTTTACACCGGAGCAATAAAGGTGGAAGCAGGAATTATAACTCAGGGAGCTGTTGTGGCATTATATAATTATATGTCGCAGATTCTTGTGGAATTGATTAAGCTTGCTAATCTGATAATAAATATCACTAAGTCTGTAGCCTGTGGTAATCGTATACAGGCAGTTCTGGAAGTAGAGCCCGGCATAAAAGAAAGTGGAAAAACACCGGAAATGATTAATACTGATATTATTGTTGAATTTAAAGACGTATATCTCAGATATAAAAATGCTGGCGACGATTCTTTGTCAGATATAAGTTTCAAGGTCAAGCGTGGAGAAACTATAGGAATTATCGGAGGTACAGGTTCGGGCAAATCGTCCCTTGTTAATCTGATCCCCGGGTTTTATGATGCAACACATGGGGCAGTCCTCATAGATGGTATTAATGTAAAAGAATATCCTGTTGAACAGCTTAGAAAAAAAATCGCAGTTGTGCCTCAAAAGGCAGTAGTGTTTAAGGGTACTGTCAGAGATAATATTCGCTGGGGCAATAATAATGCCTCGGATGAGGAAATATACGAAGCACTTGCCATTGCACAGGCAAAAGAGATGATTGAGTCAAAGGGTGGTCTTGACTTTGAAATAGAGCAGGGTGGCAGAAACCTTTCGGGTGGACAAAAGCAAAGATTAACTATTGCCAGAGCATTAATAAAAAAGCCGGAAATACTGATTTTGGATGATAGTGCATCAGCTCTTGATTATGCGACAGATGCGGCTTTACGTAAGTCAATCAGGGAGATGCAGCATAAACCGACTGTTTTTGTCGTATCTCAGAGGACATCTTCCATTCAATATGCAGATAACATAATTGTAATGGACGACGGGAAAATAGCAGGAACCGGTAAGCACGAAGTACTTATGCAGTCCTGCCAGGTATATCGTGAAACTTATGATTCACAGTTTAAGAAAGAGGGTGCATAGCTTGAACAAAAAATACAATACAGGCACTCTAAAAAAAGTTTTTAATTATATAAAGAGATATCGTATTTTGCTGTTTCTTACAATTATTCTTGCTGCTGTTACAGTTGCTCTGACACTTTATATTCCTATTCTTGCCGGTCGTGCAGTCGATTTTATTGTCGGGAAAAACAATGTTAATTTCGAAGCTGTTTTAGATATTTTACTGAAAATTGGAATAATTTCATCAATAACAGCTCTTTTGCAGTGGGTGATGAACAACATAAATAATAAAATAACATTTCATACAACCAGAGACATTAGGGATGAGGCTTTTAAGAAGATTCAGATTCTGCCTCTGAAGTATTTGGATAAACATACTCACGGGGATATAGTAAACCGCTTAATTTCAGATGTAGACCAATTTGCCGAAGGTTTACTGATGGGCTTTACACAACTTTTTACCGGTGCAGCTACTATTGTCGGAACGTTCCTGTTCATGCTGTCTATAAACTGGGTAATAACAGCTGTTGTTGTTATACTCACTCCCATGTCTTTGCTGGTGGCCAGCTTTATAGCGAAAAGAACCTATAATATGTTTAAGCTCCAGTCAGAAATCAGGGCTGAACAAACATCATTCATNAATGAGATGATAAGCAATCAAAAGGTTGTACAGGCGTTTTCCCGGGAAACAAAGACACAGAAAGAATTTGATGAGATAAATGAAGATCTGGAAAAGAGCTCGTTGAGAGCAATTTTCTATTCATCTATTACAAATCCGGGTACAAGGTTTATAAACAGTGTTATTTATGCAGGTGTTGGTTTGACAGGAGCCCTGGCCGCTGTCAGCGGGGGGATATCGGTAGGGGGTCTTACCAGTTTTCTAAGCTATGCTAATCAGTATACAAAACCATTTAATGAGATTTCCGGAGTAATAACAGAGCTTCAAAATGCACTTGCATGTGCGGCAAGAATCTTTGAGCTTATTGAGGAGAAACCCCAGATTCCGGATTCTGATGATGCAATTGTGCTGGATAAAGTCAGTGGTAAGATAGACCTTGAAAATGTGGAATTTTCATATACAAAAGACCGTAAGCTTATAGAGAACCTGAATCTAAATGTAGAACCCGGCCAAAGAGTGGCCATAGTGGGGCCTACAGGAAGTGGTAAAACTACTTTAATAAATTTGCTGATGAGGTTTTATGATGTAAATGACGGCAGTATTGAAATGGATGGATTTGATATCCGAAATATTACACGAAAGAGTCTAAGAAGAAGTTTCGGGATGGTTCTGCAGGAAACCTGGTTGAAATCCGGTACAATTCGTGAGAATATTGTTATGGGTAAGCCTGATGCAACAGAAAAAGAGATAACAGAAGCGGCAAAGCTTTCACATGCTCATAGTTTTATAAAACGACTTTTAAAGGGTTATGACACCGTAATAAATGAGGACGGCGGAAGTCTCTCACAAGGTGAAAAGCAGCTGTTATGTATAACACGAGTTATGCTGANGCTTCCTCCCGTTTTGATTTTGGACGAAGCCACATCATCTATTGATACCCGTACAGAGCTCAAAATACAGGAAGCTTTTGCAAAAATGATGAAGGGAAGAACCAGCTTTATTGTTGCGCACAGGCTTTCAACAATAGTGGAAGCAGATACAATACTGGTTTTGAAGGACGGCTCAATTATTGAACAGGGTAAGCATAATGAATTGCTCAAGCAAAACGGATTTTATGCTAAGTTGTACAATAGTCAGTTCAACATATAAAATTTTGTAATAGTTTATTAAATAAAATATAAGTATTGGATTCCTGGAGGTAATATGCTGTCAGTATTTAAAGAACGTCCATCAATAGTATTGGAAGCACAAAAAGCAAAGTTTAAACCGCACTTCATAATTCAAATTTTAATTTTTATCGGTGTTTTTTTAGCTATACAAGTGGCAATGGTTATACCCTTGTTTGTGTATGGCCTGGTATCAATTTTTAAATTAAGTGCTGGTGGAATGCTTCTGCTTGAAGATCCCAATTCGTTAACAGGATTAGTGTTCGAATTTCAAAATAAGATGATTTTACCCTCACTGATTTGTACTGTTTTAATGACGATTTTAACTGTAATCTATTGTAAAGCTATCGAAAAACGAAGCTTATACTCAATGGGGTTTGTTAGAAAAAAGGCTTTTTCCGATTATATTATCGGTGGCGGCATAGGGCTATTAATGCTTTCCACTGCATTACTGATAGCTTTTTTATGTGGTACCGTTACATATGAGGGGTATATTTTAGGAAATGGAACTGGATTGCTCCTTTTGTTTTTACTCGGATTTATAATTCAGGGGATGGGCGAGGAGGTTTTTTTAAGAGGCTATTTCATGGTTTCTGTAGCTAGCAGAAACTCTGTACTTTTAGCTGTAATATCTAACTCTGTCCTGTTCGCATTGCTTCATATATTTAATAACGGTATCGATGTAATTCCACTGATAAACCTGATGCTGTTTGGAATTTTCGCCTCCATATATACACTTAAAACAGACAGTATATGGGGAATTTGTGCTCTTCATACAACCTGGAATTTTGCACAGGGAAATATTTTCGGTATAAAGGTAAGCGGTATAGACACGCAAGTTTCATTATTTTCTTTTAAGCTTAAAGAGGCAGGTGCTCTTATTAACGGAGGAGCCTTTGGTTTNGAAGGAGGCATTGCAGTAACCCTTGTATTAATAATAGGCATTTTCATTTTACTGTCAATTGAAGGAAGAGGGTTGAATAATGAATCGCATATTAAAATAGGAGATATAAATGAAGGGGAAAATTTATAAGTCTGGCTATGCTGTAATTGCTGTTATTGTTTTGTTTTTCATAGTGACTTCTACGGTTTCTTTTTGTGAGGATAGTATTCCGGAAGATACTTCTGTTGCTAATGTCAGGGGAAAGGTTACCCGTGTACTTGATTCCCGGGAGGATGACATAGATTATTCAGGAGGAAGTATACAGGATGCTTATCAGATTGTTGAGATTAAAATAACGACTGACGGGCCCTATAAAGGAAAATTAATTGAAGCTGAGTATGCGTTAAGTATGTCTTTCAGCGAGAAACAGAAGGATGCATTATTAAAACCGGGTAATGAAGTTTTAATGGTATTAGAACTGGATGATACCGGAGGCATTTCTCAAGCATATATTTATTCCGTGGTTAGGGACAAGCATTTGCTGTTATTATTAATAATATTCTCTGTTATTATCTTGTCAGTAGGAAGACTGAAAGGTCTAAAAGCTCTTATATCATTAATATTAACTGTGCTGGGTATAGTTTACATATTGCTTCCTTTAATTCTGAAGGGTTTTGACCCGGTATTCGTTTCAACATGGATTTGTATAGCTATAGCCGGGATAACCTTACTTTTGGTAAGTGGATATAACAAAAAAACACTGGCTGCAATCATCGGGACCTCGGGCGGCTTAATTTGTGCAGGTGTTATAGCTCAAATAGTTGGTGAAATGGCTAAGTTAACAGGGCTTGGGGATGAAGAATCTCAAATGCTTATGTTTATACCCCAGGATATTTCATTTGATTATAAGGGCTTATTGTTTGCGGGTATTTTAATCGGCGCATTAGGCGCTGCAATGGACGTCGGGATGTCTCTTTCTTCTGCCATGTTTGAAATTAAAGAAATAAATCCCGAAATTAAAAAAAGTGATCTGCTTAAGGCAGGTATGAATATAGGCCGGGATATGATAGCTACAATGTCAAGTACTCTGATTCTTGCCTATACTGGAGGTTCATTGCAGCTAATGCTTCTTTTTATGGCGCATGAGGTTCCTTTCGTCGATATTATTAATCAAGACGGATATGCAACAGAGGTTGTAAGATCGCTGGCCGGAAGTATAGGCCTTATATTGACTATTCCTATAACAGCGATAGCAGTAAGTTTTTTAAGTGAAAAAAGGCACAGAGAAAAAGAGAGGTATTGAAGCGGAGCGGCGCATTTGACTCACTCTACAGGCACCTCTTTATAGACACAAAATCTTATAAGATTCTTCGTTTCACTGATATAAAAACTGCCCTAAAAAATTAATTTTAGGGCAGTACATTCTTAACTGATTAATATGTTTCAACAAACACTTCGAAATGAGCTTTGGGATGAGCACATGCCGGGCATACATCAGGCGCTTCTTCGCCTTCATGTATATATCCGCAGTTGCCGCACTTCCAGCGTACCTTTTCATCCTTCTTAAATACTTTTCCTTCTTCAATATTCTTGGCTAATTTGTTAAAACGAATTTCGTGCTTTTCTTCAGCAGAAGCAATACTTCTGTAAACTGCTGCTATTTCAGGGAACCCTTCTTTGTCGGCAACATCGGCAAACCGAGGATATAGGATACTCCATTCTTCATTTTCGCCATGAGCGGCATACTTTAGATTATCAAGAGTATTACCCTGAGCTGCAGGGAAACCAGCCTGAATTTCAATATTTTGAGGCAATTCACCTTCAAAGCCTGCAAGAAGAAACTTAAAGAACCTTTTTGCGTGTTCCTTTTCGTTATCTGCTGTTTCATTGAAAATATTACGAATTTGCTTATANCCTTCCTTATCTGCTACAGAAGCATAATAAGTGTAACGCATTCTTGCCTGAGATTCACCTGCAAATGATTTCATCAGATTTACAGCGGTTTCTGTTCCTTTTAAGCTTTTCATTTCTGTACCTCCTTATTAACAAGTTATTGATATTTATTTTATCAAATTATTTGTTTTTTAACAATCTGAGCCAAAAATATTGCAAAATAAAAAGAAAGAAGTTTACTATAATAAATATTATTTATGATAAAATTAAACAGATGATTATAATTGTGGGGTAATTATAATGAATTATGATATAGCAATAATAGGGGCCGGACCTGCCGGAGCAGCTCTTGCCAGCTTTCTTCCAAAGCAATACAGAATTCTGCTATTAGACAGACGTGATCTTATAGATGGAGAAAACAGGAAGGCAAAGTGTTGTGGCGGCCTGCTTGCACCTGATGCACAAAAAATGCTCGGGAAAATGGGGCTCGCTGTACCAAAGAAAGTACTTGTGGATCCGCAGATGTTTTTAGTAAGGACTATTGATTTTGATAATTATTTAGAGAGCTATTATCAACGATTCTATTTTAACATGGACAGGCTTATGTTTGATGAATGGTTATTATCCATAGTTCCCGATAATGTTGATTTGGCATTAGGCTGCAGATTTACATCCCTGATTGAATCAAGTGACGGTTATGAGCTTGCTTTTTTGTATAATAACAAGATTTACACCGAAAGGGTCAAATTAATTGTTGGTGCAGATGGTGCCTGGTCAAAGGTACGGCAACAGATTTATGATGATAATGATACTTTAAAGAAATATATNTCAATACAAGAATGGTTTGAAACGGACAAAAATATGCCGTATTACGGAGCAATCTTTGATAGTGAAATCACTGATTTTTACTCATGGACTATACCGAAAGAAGGCCAGCTTATTATCGGTTCGGCTCTTTCGCCTGATAAAGATGCAAATAGAAAGTTTGAACTGTTAAAAGACAGGCTGAAGGAATACGGTCTGGTTTTCAGTAATTGCATCAAGAGAGAGGGCGCATATTTAATCAGACCAAGAAGAAAAGATATTATTACAGGAAATGACCATGCAGCATTGGTTGGCGAAGCGGGTGGATTTATAAGCCCCAGCTCCGCAGAGGGGATAAGCTATGCTATAAAAAGCGCTTATGCACTTGCTATGAGCCTGAATGACGGTATAGGAGATTTTCAGAAAAGATACAGAAAGAACTTAAAACCTGTTTTAAACTCCATAACATTTAAGCAAATGAAAAGCCCCGGCATGTATGATAAAATCCTCCGGGGAATGGTTATAAAAAGCGGAATATTGAGCAGTAAACGGCTTTTTACTCCGGATTAGCGTTTTGATTAGTATTATAACGCGGCCCAACACGCTTTTCCATATTTTTTAACTCTCTAATAATATATAGAGGCCTTCCTTTAGCTTCCTCGTAGATACGCCCTATATATTCACCGATGATACCCAGCATAAGCAGGATTATACCGTTAAAGAAAAGGCTTACGGCAATCAGTGAAGTCCAGCCTGACTGAGCAGCTTCAGGGAAAAATAATTTTTGAAAGAGCACGAAAATCAGGTATAAAAAGCTGATACCGGATAAGATGGCACCAATATAAGAAGCAAGTTTAAGTGGCTTGTATGAAAAAGACATAATACCGTCCATTGCAAGCTTAAGCATTTTCTTCAGAGGATATTTGGTTTCACCGGCAAATCGTTCATTGCGCTCAAATTCTATTGCAATTTGCTTAAAACCTACCCAGCTCATAAGACCTCTGACATATCGGCTTCGTTCAGGAAGCTGTTTCAGAGCCTCGCACACCTTACGGTCTATGAGTCTGAAGTCGCCGGTGTCAACTGGTATATCTACGTTTGTAAGAGTGCGAAGAATTCTATAGTAAACCTTTGCGGTAATTTTTTTAAAGAAGGTTTCACCCTTACGTGATTTTCTTTTGCCATAAACAACTTCGTAACCATCGCGCCAGATCTTTATCATATCCGGAATTAACTCAGGAGGATCCTGCAGATCACCGTCAATAATAACCATACACTCTCCTGCAGCATAATCCATACCTGCAGTAATGGCAATTTGATGCCCGAAATTTCTTGCGAAATCTATCATTTTTATTTTATCGTTGTTTCTGCAAAATTCGCTTATGATTGCCCTTGTATTATCGCGGCTGCCGTCATTTATAAAGATTATTTCATAGTTTTCGCCAATGCTGTCCATAACAGTGGTCAATCTTTGATAAGTCTCTGTAATTACTTCTTCTTCATTATACATTGGCACAATTACCGAACATAAAACCTTATCCATGAAATCCTCCAATACAATATATCATCAATAAGTATACTATAAATTTTTAAGCATTTCATTTGCTGCTTTTTGTCCTAACCTTACAGCATAATTAAGGCCCCTGTCCTCCGGATATATTTGCGACATAGAAGCCAGATAAAGTCCTTCAACTGGTGTTATAATATCCGGAATAATCCTGCTGTATCCAGGAGTAATAACTGGCTGNGCAAAGTGAGCGCGGCTTAAGACAGTATTTTTTATATTCTCGTTCTTAAAGTCGGGAAAAACCTTTTTCAAGCCGTTAATAAATACTCTGATAATCTCTTCATCAGATGCCGGGTATAGATTATCCGACTTGTCCAGATATCTGGACAGGTATACAACATGGGAATTATAGTCTCTTAAGCCCGTAAGATTTGTATGTTCAATAATAAGAACAAACGGCAGGCCTTCTTGTGCAACNGTTATCCAATAATATGGAGAAAGACTTTGAGATAACTCCAGGACAAGGCAGATATTAGATTTATATTTTATATTGTTGAGTGTTTCTTTAAAACGGGTATAACAAAGTTTAAATGACTCAGTACCCNATGGTACCTGCAATACTTCAGAAAGAATATTTGGTGAGCATGTAAATAAAACTTTGTCGTAACTTGCCTTATTATTCCTGGTAATGACATCAAACAAACCGCTTTCATTCTTGTTAATTGCCAAAACTTCATTATCTAAAAGAACATTGCCACCTGATTGTATTATTTTTTGCACCATTTTTTCTGCTAAAACTATAAAAGCTCCATCTAAATATCCCAGCATTTCCTTATTAAGATTTTTTCCTCTGGATGTTCCCCGCAACTTAAGCTTATTCCATATCCACGTACCCGATATATTTTTACTGTCTGTATCAAATTTTGATTTGATTAACGGCTCCCAGATTTTTTGCCAGGCCTCTTGTCCTGAATACTTAATAATCCATTCTTTGGCTGTTATTGTCTCAAAGGAAGAAAAGTCATTTATAAATCCTGAAACCAGTGCCATAATCCCCATACGAATTCTGGAAATCAGAGAGAGCGGCTGAAAGCGTAACAAGTCAAGAGGCGAAGTAAATGGATGAATAGTATGATTAATATAAACAGCATTTTTGGGTTTATACCAATTCAGCTTCTCTTTAAGATTAAGCTCATTAATCAGATCTAAAATTTCGGAATCACTAATAAAAATATGGTGGTAAAAACGTTCTATAGCCTCATTACCAATACGTATAGAGGACGCTAGCCCTCCTAAAAAGCTATCCTTTTCATATATAGTGACTTTATTTCTGTTCTGTGAAAGCCTCAGACCAGCAGTTATACCGGTGAAACCTGCTCCGATAATTGCAATATTCATAGTATCCGCCTTAATCTTATTTGTATATAACTTTTTTATACAGGATAAAATTCCATGAAATAATAAAAAACATGATTAAAATTTTCGGAAGATATAAAACAGGCCAGGACCCTTCTCCGCTTATGAGAACCAAAATATAGCGAATTCCTGAGAAAAGGAATATATTTCCGACTATCAGATTAAAGAAGAACAAAATTCCGTAAAGGAACAGCTGTCTCCTGAAGTTTACAGTAGATCTGAACGAAAAGAACTTGTTTAATAAAAAATTCAACCAGAATATTATGGTGTAGACAAGTATATTAACAAGGATTTCGCTGACAGACAGTTCATTTCTTAGAACAATAAACAAAATGTATTCTATGGAAAAGCAAAATACTCCTACAAAAATATACCTGATAAACTGAGCAAGAGATTCGGGGGTAAACAGTTTTCTCAGTATAGGAAGAGTACATAGCCATTTCAAAAGTCTCTGCATTTGTATTTTACCTCCAAACTACCATTCCCAACGGGGGAGAAGCTGTAAGACATTCAGATATATTCGGGGAACCTCCAGCCCTGACAAAAGCGGATAATAAAGTATAAATAATGTTAAAAACATTATAAGAAAAATCTTTGTAAACTTACGACTGACAATATTATTTTCTTCCAGGTACCTGAAAAGAATACCAACCATTAATATGAGAAAAGGTACACATGAAAAGTAATGGTATATAAAGGTAATCTTTCTCGGTGCCACTGCCCATGGCAGGTACTGCGACAAATAGCAGATTACAGGAAAAAGCAGCAGTTTGTTTTCGCCAAGAAAGTTCTTTTTCTTATAAATACCAGATATGAAAGACCATAATATTATTAAAAACGCAATCAGACCAATCCAGAATAAAAGCGGATGACCAAAGCCGGCAATAGCTGATCCCCGTTCAGGTGGCAGGAGGGCTCCCTGATAATAGAAAATCGGGCGAATATCTAAGGGCCATTCATACCAGGGTGATGCATAGGGATGAGAGTCAACAACACCCTTATGATATTCAAACATGGTTTTTATTGATGATATTACAGATTGTATAAGATTTATATTATCTTCTTTATAGTCTATGGGTATAAATGACAACACATATATGNCTATCGGGATTATGATAAAAAATATTACGCAGAACAGACATGTTAAATAAAAATACTTGCCCGACCATCCTCCCAGTTCTTTTTCTTTTGTCTTTACAGAGGCTCCTTCATTCTTAATTTTAAGGGAGAGCTTATTGTTTATGTCATTATACTCATAACCTCTTGATAAGAAAAACAGAATTGCCAGACCTGCCGCTCCGTAAAGTGCGATCCATTTTGTTGCCGCTCCAAGACCAAGGAAAATACCGCTAAACAAAAGGGGAATGAGGGATTTGAAAAATCCCCTTTCGTAACTTCTTGAATCATAATAATCCAGCATAAAATAAAACATGAGCATTATAAAGAATACGGTATAACTGTCTATTGTAGCTAAACGGGTTTGTGTAAAGTGCATGAAGTCAAACATCATTAACCAGGCGCAGAAAAAAGCCCAATAAGTATCTTTAAAGAAACGCTTAGCCATAATATACATTAGAGGAATTAAAGCAGCACCGAATAATGTCCCCATTATTCTCCAACCGAAGGGATTCATTCCAAAAATGCTGATTCCAAACGCAATGATAGTTTTTCCAAGCGGTGGATGAGTGTTTTCATAAAGAATATCACGCTTTTCAAGCTGCTCTAAAGCAGTGCGGGGAAAATATATCTCATCAAAATAGGTACTGTTTAAAACTGTTGGACGGTCCGGAACCAGATCCTGTTCATCAAACAGCTTCTCGATTCCCGTTGTTGACGGATCTGCTGTTGTTGTAAATCCAGTGATTAAAGTTTCTCCGCTAAAAAAACCTATTTCCAGGTATTCAGCTTTATAAAATCTATTTTTATCATGTTCGACATCAGTACGTAAATACGTGTTTGTAAATCTGAGCTTGTCTGTAGTTACGATATCAGTGGTATAATGCCATTTGTAAATAGACTTCATATCTAAAAAAGAATAGGGTTTAAATTCACCATCATGATTAGCTTCTATTTCTAAGCTTCCAAAACAGCCCCAACTATGCCCCAGACCGCCAAATAACATTATTTTATCTATTGTAACTTCTCTTCCAAAATCAACGATAAAGCTTTCATTCAGCCTTTCAGGCTCCCATCCTGTTTCAGGAGCATTAAAAGAACCAAGGTTAATGAGTGCTATAATTAAATATATAACAGTCATTATTGTCATAATTTTAATATCTTTTTTATTTATTATTCTAGTCATAACTCTCTCCTAATAAGGGTTTTTCCGGTTGTATAAAAGTCTTGTAACCTTGATAAACCGATAGTACATAGGTTAAAAGCACAAAAAATGAAAAAAGCATGGCAAGGCCATCCCGGCGTTCAAGCCAATATACCTCTCCAAAGGAGATTATATACAAATATAAATGATTTATAAATACTGAAAAACTTACAAGTGCAAGTGTCAGTAAATGTTTTTTTTCAAAGACAGACGCAAGAGTAATAAAGATTATCGCCGGTAACAGGTACCGTTCATGCATTTTAGTCATGAAAAAGAATGCGCTGAACTGAACAAGATATGAAAAGTAAGTTATTGAGTAAGTCGAAGCCTTGCTTTTGATTAAACAAGTAAATGCAAATACTATAGCAGCTATCATTAATATATTTCCCCAGGCAAAATAGCTTAACCCAAGGAAAGGAAGGGTATCAGGTTGAATTTGCCCACCAAAGAGAAACCAAATATTAAAAGCGTTAGCTGTTGCATACGGATAGTCCTTAATGCTGGTAAAGTATAGCTCAAAAAGCCAGTAGAGTGGATCTATATATTGGGGAAGCTTGTCCGCAAGGGCTGTAGGAAGGTAGAATGGTAAAACTATGGCATAGTAAAGAACGAGTCCCGACAATAACCCGGTTAGCAATCGTAAAAAGGATTTTAAATCCATTCTAAAATCTTTAAAATAAAGATATAAGACCACCGGTAATAAAAGTCCGCTTTGAGGTTTTGTCAGAACAGCAATAAGAAAAAGCAAAGCGGCAAGGTTATGTTTCTTGTATTCGAAAAGGGCGATTACTCCTATGAGCATAGTTGCCGGAATTGAGTCAAATTGGCCCCAAATGGAAGAGTTTATATATACACCGGGNTTAACTAAGTATATAAGTGCCATAATAGTTCCGGATTTGGCTTTTTTTGATTTTTCAGCGATTAACAGAATAAGCCATGCTCCGATAAATTCAAATAAAACCGACCATAATTTTATCAGGAAGGCATGTAATGCAGTAGAGACAGAAAATCTGTTTGCAATCTCTCCGGTAAGCCATAAAAAATACTGAAAAAAAGGAGCATAAACAACATGAAAACCGGAAGAACCGTAAAACTGGGAAGGCCCATATATAGCTAAATACTTACTCCATGCTANATATCCGTACATATCGATGGGATAGGGTTTTATACAGGATATAAGGATACGAAAAACAAAGGTCAGAAATAAAGCGGGTATATATTTTTTACAATAATCTATGTTATTGCTATCATCAAGTTTATTAAGGCTTGTAACAGACATAATATCCTCCGTACATATCAGGAAGCATAATTACACTATTCCCAACAGGCATGTATATAATTGTAGAGCATAAATNAGCAAAAAAAAAGCACCATAGGCGTATTTACTTATAAAATAATTGCGAACCTAGATCTGGTGCCAAATAATGTAAAATAATATCAGCTTTCTACATATATAAAAGGAGGAATAAATAACTTAGTTATATTATACCATTAATGAATACATTCTAATATTACTTTTAGATTATAAAATTATTAACAAAAGATGAACGAAAGCATTTCAAGCATTACATAATACAGGCTGGCTGATTGCTTTTTTATACTGTATAGTTTATTATAGGTAGTGTTAATTTATATACTAAATCAAACAAAAAATTCATATTATTTTTAGCTTTGGAGTGTTTTTATGGTTTTATATGAGAGTACGAGGGGCGGCAACGAGGGAATATCCTCGGCTGAGGCAATAAAGAGAGGAATCTCTCCAAACGGAGGACTATATGTTCCGCAACAGATAAAAGAGCTTACNCTAAAAGACATTTCAGATTTAGTAAACATGACTTATGCACAACGTGCAGTGTTTATATTAAAGCAGTACCTTGAGGATTACACTGAAGATGAACTCATAGAGTGTGTTAATAATGCTTATAACACCGCTAAGTTTTCAAGCAGCGATATTGCACCTGTAAGGCCCATAAATGAGAGTCTGTGTCTGTTAGAGCTATGGCACGGGCCTACTTGCGCTTTTAAGGATATGGCTCTCCAGATATTACCTCACTTTTTAGTTAAGGCAATGGAGAAAACAGGAGAAAAAAGTGAGATAGTTATTCTTGTTGCAACCTCAGGCGATACAGGTAAGGCTGCACTGGAAGGATTTGCAGATGTCAAAGGAACACGGATTATAGTATTTTATCCGGAGGATGGGGTCAGCGAGGTCCANAAATACCAGATGATAACCCAAACNGGNNAAAATGTAAAAGTTGTGGGTGTTAAAGGAAATTTTGATGACACCCAATCCGGAGTTAAAAGAATATTTACAGATAAAAAACTTATACAGGAGATGGATGAAAGAAATCTCAAGTTTTCATCGGCTAATTCAATCAACTGGGGCAGGCTTGTTCCACAGATTATTTATTACTTTTCGGCTTATGCTGATCTTGTAAAAGATAACCGTATAAAAGCAGGCGATAAAGTAAATTTTGTGGTTCCTACAGGCAATTTCGGAAATATTTTGGCCGGGTACTACGCTAAATGCATGGGGCTCCCTGTAAATAAATTGATATGCGCCTCTAATGATAATAATATTCTGACCGATTTTATCAGAACAGGCAGTTATGATAAGAGGCGCAAATTTATAAAAACTGTTTCACCCTCAATGGATATACTGATATCAAGCAATCTGGAAAGACTGCTGTATGAGCTAACAAACCGCGATCATAAAAAGGTGACGGACTGGATGAATCGCCTTAACGAATCCGGCCATTATGAAATAGGTAAAAATCTGTTAGACCGTTTACATAGAATTTTTTGGGCCGGATGGTCAAATCAGGATGAAACACTGAAAACTATAGAGTGCGTATACAAAGATAATAATTACATACTGGATACACATACCGCTGTAGCTGTTGATGTTTATGATAAATATGTAATTACAACAGGAGATTTAACACCTTCTGTTATACTATCCACCGCAAGTCCTTTTAAATTTAACAGCAGCGTATGTAAGGCGCTGTTTGGGGATGCGGAAATTGAAGGTAAATCAGAATTTGANCTCCTGGAATTCTTATCTGAAGAGGGCAATATACCCATACCGGCAGGCTTGAAGAATCTGGATAAAAAAAGTATCCTTCACAGCGATGTTTGCGAAAAGTATGATATGAAAACTGTCGTAACACAAAACCTGTTTTAAAGGAGTATTATTATGGCATTTGAAACAACACGTTGTGTCAGACTGTCAAAGATAGTTGNAGAATTAACTTTAGAAAAACTATTTTATTTGGATGAACACGACGATGTAAAAATTGAAACATCAGATATTAACCGTCCCGGACTTCAGCTGGTGGGTTACTTTGAATACTTTGGAACCGACAGAATTCAGATTTTTGGTAAGGTTGAAATGACTTATCTTGAGCAATTGGATGNGGAAAAGCGGTATCAGAGTATTCGGAACTTTTTTTCTGCCGGAATACCATGTGTGGTTTTGGCAAGGGGAATGGAGCCCTTCAGAGAGATGGTGGAATGCGCAAGAGAGTTTAATGTGCCGTTTTTACGCACCAATGAGGATACCTCCCGTTTCAGCAGTAATTTGATTGCGTATTTGAATGTTGAACTGGCTCCAATGGAGACATTACATGGAGAACTGGTTGAGGTATATGGTGAAGGAGTTTTAATTTTAGGCGAAAGCGGTGTCGGTAAAAGCGAAACTGCCTTAGAACTGGTTAAACGTGGCCATAGACTTGTTGCAGATGATCTGGTTGAGGTCAGAAGGGTATCAAGCAAGACACTTGTTGGCTCAGCGCCCGAAATAATACGTCATTTTATTGAAATTCGCGGAATAGGAATATTGGATGTAAAATATTTATATGGTGTAGGATCGGTAAAGATAACAGAAAGCATTAATCTTGTAGTCAATATGGAACAATGGAATCCGCAAAAACACTATGAAAGGCTTGGGACAGAAGAATTAACAACAGAAATACTCGGTATTAAGGTCCCTTCTTTAACAATTCCTGTTAAACCGGGCAGAAATCTTGCAATTATCATTGAGGTTGCTGCTATGAATAACAGACAGAAAAAAATGGGATATAATGCTGCGCAAGCTTTTACCAGGAAGATTACCGGTGATATACAGAAAAGTGCTGATTATTAATAACCGTCACGTAAATATTTTAATAACGTTCCTGTCAGGTGCAGATGGCTGCACTGTTTAGTTAAATTCAAGGAGTGGAAGCTTTGAATAAAATTGATACTTACAACGAGCTTGAGATAATTTGCAGTTCATGTACCATTCTTAAAGATGTCCCAATGAAAGAGCACACTACTATGAAAGTAGGCGGAAAAGCAGATCTGATGATTATACCTGATTCTATCAGTTCCATTCAAAAGATCATTGCTTTTTTAAGTACAACTAACATACCGTATCTGGTAATTGGTAACGGTTCAAATCTTATTTTTCACGATACAGGCTATAATGGAGTTATTGTTAAGATAGGTACACCGTTATCAGATATTGAGGTATTTGATGATATAATTATTGCGGAGGCGGGTGCATCATTGGCTCATGTTGCCAATACAGCGCTGGAACATTCATTAACAGGACTGGAATTTGCATCAGGTATTCCCGGCAGCATGGGCGGCGCAGTTTATATGAATGCCGGTGCTTATGACGGAGAGATGAAACAGGTTGTTATTGAGACGCTCTGTCTAGATAATGAGGGGAATTTAATTACTCTTAAAAATGATGAACACAATTTTTCCTACAGACACAGCAGAATACAGGATGACAACCTGACATGCTTACAGGTTAAGATGAAAC
>JGI24710J26742_10001727_pt1 | contig 19838 bp, 14 predicted proteins | sample BioPla2DNA2_FD_26742 | JGI IMG/M metagenome (IMG submission 26742) | reverse complement strand
TAATTTACCACGTTAATGGCAATATTATTAATATAGAAATATCAACGTTGAATTTCTAAAGCAAAATTAATTTACACACTATTTCTGATATTCCCAATTATAATATTACCCTACAAACTAAGCTTCATAAATGTTGCTCCGTAACAGGGGTAAAAGAACCTTGCATCCTATCATCAGTAGATACAAAAAGAAACAAATACAGTTTCATAGATAATGATTAAAACTCAGGGATATCAAGTCCCTGAGTTTTATAGCATCTTTATTCTAAGAATTCTTCCGGATGGTTTTCAACATAAGTGGAATTATAAAGTGTTACTTCCTTTTCCTCATCATTCCATCCTACTTTCATATTGAGATTTTCACCAACAAATCTTAGTGGCAATACCGTTCTGCCCTCATGTATAAAAGGTGCTTCATCAACAGGTACTTCTTCTCCGTTTACTCTTGCAATATCCTTACCGATCCACAACTCAATAGTCGTGTCGTTTAACCTGACAGTGACTTTCTTTTCAACATCATCCCAACCAACAACAGCACCCAACGTTTCAGAAACATATCTTATTGGAAGAAATGTTCTTCCGTTCTTAATCATTGGAGCTATATCCATTTCTTTTTCCCTGTTATTTACATAATAATTTTTCTTTCCAATATAAAAACGTTGAACAATTTCAATATATGTTTCAAAATCTTTAAGCTCAATATCCAAATAGTATTCATTTACCGGACTGAAATCATCTATATAATTATCCGAAATATACAATTCTTTTAATCCGGTAAGATTTTTCAACGGATCAATATTAAATATTTTGTTATTTGACAAATTAAGCTTCTTTAAGCTGACCAATTTAGATAAAACGCTAATGTCATTAATATTATTGTTTTTTAAGCTGAGTTCTTCAAGGGCATTCAAATTGATCAAGTAATCCAAACTTTCTATCGAATTCGAATCCAAAACCAGCCTTTTAAGTCCATCTAAGCATTTAATATGCTGCAAATCACTGATATTATTATCGGATAAGTCTAAATCCGTAAGGTTAACCAAGTACTGTAAACCTTGCAGATCGGATAAACCTCTTCCGCTTAAATCTAATTCTTTGACTTTCAATATCTCTTCAACAGTAAAATTTGAATCCTTTTTATTAAGCTTTGCCTGAACTGCACTCTTTATTTTTTGATCGTAAATACTAATCCTAATATCGAAATCCCTTTGCTTAAGTGCACTGAATATCTTTACAACCGGAGAATAATCAACTACAGGGTTTCCACTTATTAATAAATTGGATAAATTTGTTAAATTCCTTATTGGTGTTAAATCAGTTACACTGTTTTCGGTTATATCCAGATAAGATAAATTTTCAAAATACTGCAATCCCTCAATACTGGAAATTTCCCTTTCCGATATGATAAGGGTTTGTACTGAGGCCACATCACTTTTATAAAACTCACCTTCAGGAATTTTTATTATTTCACGAACAGCTGCTTCTAGGTTTTCATCTTCAAACACAATAGGCTTGCAGCTATCAGCAATTATTCTTCCACCTTTTTGATCCCATAAAACCACTCCGCCCAGTTCTTCCACAACAAATTTGATTGGAACAACCGTAACTTTTTCATTTGTTTCCGACCATACCATATTCAAAACCGGCGGAACAGCTATTTTTACAATTTTATCATTAACCTTTACAAAATCATTTCCGGGAGCTAGCTCCAACTTTTTATTTGTCATTTCCCTTGTAATCACGTATGTAACATTTGAACCGTTCTCAATGATGTTAACTTCCGCACCAAGAACCTCACATAAGGGAAACAAAGGTACATAAGTGGTGCCGTTAAGTATCGTTGCAGGCGGATTCGTTTCAAACCCGATTCCATCGATAAAAACCTTTATTGGCTTATCTTCTGCTAAAGCTAACCCTTGAAAAGCCGTAATCAAAACAACAATCAATAAAAATATACTAATAATCCTTTTCACTCTATCTCCCCCATAATCTTTTTTCGTAAAATACACTTTTATATTGTAACGCTTTTATCTTTTAGGTGAAGGCATTTCAATAATCCAACCCGGTGTCGGCGTGGGTGTGGGTGTCGGTGTGGGTGTTGGTTTCGGTGTCGGCGTAGGTGTTGGTGTACTTGTCCGTTTAGGTCTCGGCGTCGGTGTGCGTGTAGGTCTTTTCGTCGCCACAACTGCAGGTTTAGGCGTTGGTGTTGGTGTTGGTGTTGGCGTAGGTGTTGGTGTAAATGTTGGTGTTGGCGTAGGCGTTGGTGTTGGCGTAGGTGTATTTGTTGGTGTAGGTTTTGGTGCGTTTGTAGCCGTTGGCGTTGGACTGGGAGACGGTTTTTCGACAGTCTTCCCTAGGGTTGAATTAAACAAAACAAACCCTAAAATAAAAACAAAACTTCCAATACAAACTATTCTTAAAACAAATAAAGTTTTCATTAATAATGTTTTTTTATTTCCCATTTTATCGCTAACCCCTAATAAAAATTAAATTTTCATATTTTACGATAAATTTTATCATATCACTCATTCAGTGTCAACATTTGGAGCAACAGCCTTTCTGTCATTTCTTCGCAAATGAATATACTCCATATACATAATCAAAATAAATAACCTAAGGGATGAAAACCTCTTTTTATAATCAACAGAAAGATTCTTCATTATTGTTTTCGAAAACAGCTTGGAAATGTCTTTGTTGTATTTTCCTATGTCCTCAATCTTATCTTCAATAACCCTGTCTGTTACTTTTTCTGGGGGTTTTCCACACAAATAGAAATATAACGTGGCAGCCACGCTATATACGTCAGAATACTTCCCCTGATTTGATTTGTCGGAATAAAACTCCAAAGGAGAATATCCCGGTGTATAAGATATTCTTTTTTTCACACCTTTTTTATTAATACACGCAGAACCAAAGTCGATAATCACAGGTCCTAAATTCTTATTAACAATTATGTTTTTGGGTTTAATATCCCTGTGGATTATTCCCTTTTTATGTATATAGTTAACGGTTTTAACAAAAGGAATACATATTTTTTTAAATTGTCCGGAAATAAGAAAATCCCTTTCTTCTTTGATATATTGATCAAGGGTTTTCCCTTCACAAAACTCTGTTATAATGTATCCTGTGTCATTTTCCGCAAAGTAATCAATACACTTTAAAATATTTTTATGTTTTAGCTTTCTAAGTACTGAGCCTTCATTCAAGAATATATTTAATTCTTCATCATACTTGTGTCTGAAGGAAGGCATTTTAAAAACAACAGTCTTTCCATCCATATCCCGTAATACTTTGCCTTTTGGATAATACTCCTTTATAACGCATTCAATACCACGAACATAATCATATCCTTTATAGACAATGGACAAATCACTTACCGATATTGCACTTTTTACTTCATATCTACCCTTTAGCATGACCCCTTTTTGAAGACATATATCATTAATATCAACTTCCATTGATTGTTCATCCTTCCCCTTCAAATTAGCACGTCTTTGCTGCATCTGTCCATAAAAAAGCCCCTATCAATCCACAATAATTCTTGAAGGTCTGTCTGGTGTAATATCTGCCTTCCTTTTTATTCCGCTCTCAATCTCTTTAACGATCAAAGCAAGATATCTATAAATCTGAAGGTTTGAATAATCCTTATAGTCAATTCCCAGCCTATTGGAAATATAATACTGTATTATATCCCTCTCTACCGTATTATTATTTACACATTGCATTGCAAAAAACACATCAAGCATATTTTCAGAATTGTTTTTAAAGACAATATTTGCAAAATAGTTCATTACAACAGGACTTATAGTGCTCTTTTTCCGCCCCGCATATTCAACATTTATAATGTTTATAGTATTAAATTCCGTTGAAAAATCATAAAAATCTGCGTATTCAGACCGCAAAACCGCACCCTCTCTGAGCTTGAATCTTCCCAATTCCATTTCATTCTCTTTTACTTTGGTATCATCATCAATAATTATTCTAGAATCAAACCTGCAATAATCGAGATCATCTTTCTCATCATCAAACTTTATTTTTATTAAAGTCTCCTTGTTTGTATGATAATAAGGTATTTCAAACTCATCCTCGAGCATATATATTCTGCCTTTGTGTTTGACAATTCCCTTTTTAATTATAGCAGTTTTTTCGCAAATATACACATCGGTGCCGGAAATTATACCATCGGAATAGTCTTTATAATAAATATCGAAAAAATTCCTGGGATAATCCCTCAGGTTTTCAAGCATTTCTTTTTTTAAAACGCGACCCTTTTCAAACTTAGGAATAACATTTAAAAACAATTTTACTCCTCCTAAACCTATGTCTATTTTAATCCATCAAAGAAATCCAGCTCAGATAAATCATTTTCAAAAGCAAAGAACTTCTTTTTCCCAACATACAAATGGTCATCCTGTCTTGCAATCGGCAAAACATGAAATCCCCAGCTAACGTCATGGGCATATAGAAAGAACCTGACTTCACCATTTCTTATGGTATCGGTATTCTTCTGGTCTATCTTGCCTTCATATTCTTGAGTTATCTCCTCAGGCAAAGCCCGCTTATATTCATTGAAATCATTCTTATAAACATAGGTCTGCCTTAAGTGTCCTTCAACGCTCTTTAAGTAAAACTCTATCTCTAAAACCCCGATAGGCCTTGATATAAAGCCTTTTGCCTTATTAATTTTCTCAAGGCTGCAAATGAGTACCTTTTCCTGTTTATTAAATGTCAGTGCAGATACAGAATAAGGTAACACAGGCATATCATTATTAATGGTTGCTTCAATATCACCTATTTTCTTTGAAGTAATATAACGAAGCACACCCTTAAGGCACGCAAGCTTCAAATCGGGAACACCCTCGTCATCTTCTCTTTTCTGCTTGAATTCTATGCTTTTCCCCGGCACAAATTCCTTTAATGCCTCTCTAAAAAGATCTATTCTGCACGATTGACCAGTCAATTTTATAATTGAATATTCCTGAAGCTTTCTAGACTGATAAAAGCTCTCCAAAAACTTTCTAACCACCCCATATATATCAGCCTTTATCAGCTTGTTAATTTCCTTAATATTAAAAACTATACTGGGAAACTCGTAAATACTTCTAAACTTACCATCCTCTAATACCGACAAAGACCACTTGTTAAGTGTGGTTATATGCAGGTCGCTATCCTGTTCATCAATCTTTGAAGAATCAAACCGGTTTCTTAAAATGTTTGTTTTGCGGAAAAACTCCTTCTTCATATTGTCTGCAATTTCCCATAGAAAGTAAAAATTGTTTTTCACCTTTTTGTAATCTTCTCTTACCCTGTTTTCATACTCCCTAAATCTTGTAGGAATTATTTTTTCTGCTTCCTGGTAACATGCTTCAAATTTTTCATATATTTTTTCAACGCCCATTTCATCCACATATCTAAAAATATCTTCCCCCGGCATATCTATAAGATCGTCAATCCCTATTGTTTCTTTCTTATTCTTATAGTAGTTTGCAAACAAGATTTTCATAAACTGCATTATCCTGTATGTTATGTTATTACCCCCAAAATTGGTATCTCCATTTTCATATGTGGTGCTGATATCAATTTTGTAAGAAATAAAACCTTCTTCAATCTTGAAAATACAGGAGGACAAATCAGTAGTACCCCCACCGCAATCTATTACCAATGCTTTATATTCTTCTCCGTCAACAAACCTGGTCTTTTCTATCTGGTCAGCAATTGTATTATAAAGAACAGCTATCCCCTCATCCAAGGCATCCTTTGATTGTATGTTATATTCCGGCAGTATTTCAGTAAACATGTCGATAAACTGCTGTTTTAACTTTACCGGGCTTGAAATATGTAAGTTTTTTATGCGGCACTTAAACTGATGTTCCGCTGTCTGAATCACATGCTTCATATAAGCCTTTATTATCTCTGCCCTTGTAACATGAGCCACATTCCCCTTCTCGTCATAAATCTCCTCAACTTTTGTGTAGCTATTGACCCATCTTTTAATACCCTGAAAAACACTGGCATTTCCAGTATAATCATTTTTTTTCATAATGCTTTTTGCTTCATATCCAAAACAATACTTTATATTGTCAGGATCTGAGCAGTCTAAAACATACACTATTGTAGGAAGAATTTCTATCCACCGATCATCTTTTCTTGTTACATCGGAAAACTTGATAATGTTTATTTCATTAAGTTTTATTCTTCCATTCAGTATATCATTGTAGCATGGCGATGATACGTAATTATGACTTAAATAAGCCCCCGCCGAAGTGTTTGATGTACCAAAATCAATAGCAAGTACCGTATCGGTTTCTTCTATTTCCCTTATCTCAAGATCCACAACCGGAACCTTGAAATACTCAAGACTCATAGGCGGCAACGGTTTATCAGAATAATATGTTTTGTAAATATACTCAGATTCATACTTTTTAAAAAATAAAAAGCTGTAATTTCTATTATTGGATTTTTGAATTCTTAGGTTTTTATCTGCAACAATATAGTATTCTTTGTCTTTGTTTCTATCCTTAATTATGTTAAAAATACCGCACAAGTTGTTGTTTTCATTTACAAGCAAAACATTGGAATCCTGCACATCAATTTCGGTCTCCACTTTATACATATCTTCTTTTCCTAAACCGATTTCGGTATAAAGAGTAATTTTAGCCGGAATTTTTATTTTCTCCTCACCGGATAGCTTATTTACAAGGGATTTTTTAAGCATTTCGTCTACTCTTTCAAATCCATTTTCTACAAAATCTTGAATGAGTAAACTTTCCTCTGCACTTCTGTACTTTAATATAATCCTAATAAGCCCTTCTCTGTCAAGCCGATCTACTGTTACCCCCTCAACTATTTTCTGAGTATGGCATATTTTTATAAGATCTAAAGTCGGCAGTTCTTCGAGCTCTGCTCTTGTATAAAGCTTAATTCTGCTATCTTCTGTGTGGAATAATCTATATGAAAGCATCTTTATGTTTCTCCCCCTCTTTTATAAACTTACTTTTCAAGCTGAATATGATTAATATAGAGCTATACTGTCAATTACCATTGACTCATCTACACCAATTATTCCAAAATGGTCTTTCCAGTATATTTCCGTCCTGAACTTAATAGGCAGAAAAAATTCCATAATAAAATTCATTTTCGCTTCATTAGTACTGCTCCTTGCACAAGGTATGTAAAAAAGCAGTTCATCTTTAGTCTCATAATTTGCATAAATTTTAGAATATTTAAAAATCTTTCTAACGGTATCCTTAAGTAAATAAAGCATTTCCCCGGTTTTATACAACCTAATAAGGTTTTCTACAATTATTACTTTCTCTTTATAACTAAAAACCTCAAACCCCTTTTTTATTCTACTCCCCAGCACTCCCTTTTCAATATCTTTAAGAAAGAACCTTATGTAAAACTCTCTTTTAGTCATGCCCTGAAGAGTGTCAATATTGGATAAGAAATGCATCAATATATCAAAAAGGGTTTCCCTAAGTTCAATATCCTCTTGATTGTTTATATTGAACAGGTCTTTAAATATTTCATAAAACCTGTAATAGGGATTTACCTCTATTTCCTTTTCAACCTTATCGAAGTTTATATCAGCATGGCTAAGTTCCATATAAGGAGAATAGCTTTTTGCTGCAATAAATTTTATATCTTTTTCTTCCCGCCCTGTCTGCCGCAAATATATTATTATATCCCAGACATAATTCATATCAATTCCCCTTCACATTCATATTCAGGGAAATACATTTGTATCTCTGACACCAAAAAGCTTAAAATATCCTGAGTAATAAAACTCTCCTCTGTGTCTGCCCTGAACCTTAAGACCATAACCTTCTTATCATTTCCAACCCTTATGTCATCAGATATAAAAAAGTTCATATCATAGGTTATGCAATGTGCATTTTTTGTTGGCTTAATCTCAACATCACACAACTCAAATTTTTTTGAAACTTCGAAAGAATTTATTATCCTGGCAATCTCGCCCTTGGTTCTTATAATCAATGACTGCCGGTTTGCGTATTTATTTATAAAACTTACCTTCCGGCTATTGTTGGAAATCTCCATGTCGTTGTTTCCCATGTTTTTATCTTTTTGTTGGGAAACCATAAGAACATCCCACGTCCCGGTTTTTTCTTCGGGTGATACAATAGTCAAACCGTCCTCTTCACGCCTTATGTACCTGATGATATGTTCATGTTCATCAACAAGGTATCCGTTCTCGCTTCCCATCTTTTTTGTCGATATAAAGTGTTCAAAATTAACTTTATCGATAGCGGGCATCGGAAAACCATCGCTTTTTATCTTCAATCTTTCTACATTCCACAAAGGAATGACATCAATCATCTTGTATTCTTCAAAATCTTCCAGATCAAAAACAATTTCTTTTATCTCCTCATTTTCATCTATAAAGGATTCGCATTGAACCAGCAAGACATCAAAAAATTTATTCATATATGGACTGTTTACTGTCCTCCATGGGATTTCATTCTTCTGAAAAATCTCATATAACTCCTTTATTCGGCTTACATACTTTTGGTTTCTTTCTAAACATACACTTATGGGATACTTTCCGTTATCTGTCACAATCGAACCTTTATACCTTTTGTTGGGGTTTACAGTGCAAATAGTACTGTAATCACATTTTAAAAAGATTGTAAAAAGCACCATTTTTTCTTTTCTGTGAATGCTTTTTAATATCTCCTTCATATCAATCTTCTTTTCAGCAACATCCTCAGGAAAAAAAGGGAACAAAAATTCATCAACGGGATCGATGTCACTCTTTTTGCAGACAGTCGTATAAATATCGTACTTCCTTTCAGGATCTTCAATCTCGTTATAAATTCTTGTCTCAAGATTTTTATATGCTTCTTCCTGATAATCAATCAGGTTTGAAAATAATCCCGACATTATATCCTTGAGGATTTTACGTTGCTCAAGGTCTTCCATTTTGCTTAACTTTTCAAGTATAGTATCTTTCATTATAATCCTTTCCCTGCCTCATTAACCGTTAGTCTTAACCTTGCCCTTTATAGTGGTTGTCGTACTATCAATATGTATCCTGTTTTGGTCATTAACCTTCATGCTGATACTGCTGTTTGCTGTTATAAAAACATTGCTTCCCGATTCAATCTTTAGCTCTTTATCGGATTTAATCAAAATATCCTTTGCACTGTATATTACGATTCCCTCATTCCCATCTTCTCCTTCTTTACCAATCAAGCGTATTAACACCTTATCATCCTTACCGGTTATCATTATCTCATTTTCGGAAAACATTAATTCTTTACCAAACTTGGTTCTAAAGAATTTTATCTCAGGATCTACAGTATAATCTCCCCCCACAATTCTTCTTCTTATGGAGTTTATTACAACACCCTCTTCTTCTTTATCGGTAGGGAAATAAAGCTTAACACGGTCATCCAATTCGGGCATGCAATACCATCCCGTTTGTCCTTCTGTGGTATAAGGTGTGGAATAGGGAAACCAAAACGCCTCTTCCGTCTTCTGTTCTTTGTCTATTTCAAGATGCAGCCTTAAATTGTCTTCCTTGATTTCAATAACCTTTCCTTCTACGGAAGCACCCTGAACATTTGTATTGAAAATCATATTCTGACTCATTCCCTTCTCGGGAGTCAGCAAATAATTGTTTGTAACCACACCATCTTTTAGTACAGTTGTTGACTGGGCAACATAAAGACTTTTGTTCTGATATGAAATAGAATCTCCAATATTCAAAAGCATATCGGTCTCTACATCAAAATAAGTGAAATCCTTTTCATCTATCCCCTCAATGTAGTTCTCCGAAGAATACCTGAAATCTCCTATTTTTTTGCTTACACTATAGTTAAATTGTTCAAGATTGCCCTTTCCGCTTCCCTGAGGAACACCAAACCAGAACTTGGGCTTGTCTGAATAAGCATCAGCTACCAACGGTGCATTAAAATGAGATGCCATCCTCTTTAAAAACTGCCAATCAGTTTCATTATACTGAATAATAAATTTTTCTATTTTTTTGCTTTTTGCAACAACATCAATATAATCCACCCCGGAATAGTCCTTTATGACTTCATCTATCAGCTTGGTATAGGGCATATCCTTATTCTGAAATGATCTCTTTCTTATCTTTAAATCAAGACTGAATGTATTGGATACGCAATCAATTTTTACATAATATATATCTCTAACCGCTTTTACTTCAATATCCGTCACTATACCCTTGAACAAACTTGTCGCACCGGAATCACCCTCATGTTTTATTTCAATAGGGGTCTGTGTCTTTGTCATATCAACATATTTATCTTTATCACCCTCCGGTACCAGTGCTACAATTCTTGCCCTGGCATGATCATTAATTTGCTTAACAATTACTAATTCGCTCGGACAAATATCATAAGGCAAGACCTTTACATTATGTCCTGTAAAAACCATTTCTGACATTTATAACCCCCCTCAAAGTTACTATTTATTTTAACTACAAAACCTTAACCTGTGTAAGGTTGAAACCTCGGTAACGTTTTCCATGGTATTAAATATTATTTTATCATATTTACAATAATAATCAATATTATATCCATAAAACAGGGTGCATAAAATAAATGTAGAGAAAAATATGCACCCTACATAAAGCAAAGCTCCTTTCTATGCTAAGAGATATGTGGATTACTTCAGTTCAATTATAGTAACCCCGGACTCTCCTTCACCATATTTTCCAAGCCTGAACGCCTTTACCCGGGAACTTGACCTTAAATACTTATGGATGCCGTTTCTGAGAGTTCCCGTACCTTTTCCGTGAATAATGGATACCATACTCAAACCGGCAATCAAAGCATCATCAAGATACTTATCAACACTCTCGAGTGCTTCTTCCAAGGTATAGCCCCTTATATCAATCTCAGAATTAATGTTTTTTGCCTTTGAGACCCCAATATCACCAAAACCGGACTTTTTCAACTCACTCTTTTGCTCATCTATTAGCTTCAGGTTGGAAACATGAATATTTACTTTCATTATGCCTGCCTGTATCAAAGCCTCCCCATTCTTATCCGGGGGCGTCAAAACTGTTCCTTTCTGATTTAAACTCACAATCAAAATGCTATCTCCCGGTTTCAGGTTTTGAGGGGGCTTTACCAGTGTATCCCGGCGAACAATGGGTTGTGCCAAAGCCTCTTCTATGGAATCTACCTTTCTTTTAAGCTCTACTCTCATCTCTTCGGCTTTCTTACTGCTTTCTGAGTTATGCATATCCTTTTGAAGTTTTTTCATTTGAGAAATAATCTCTTCTGCCTCACTTCTCGCCTCAAGAAGAATTTTCCTTGCATCCTCTTTTGCTTGTTTAATATATTTTTCTTTACTTTCAGCAAGCCTCTTCTTTTGCTCTTCTGTTTCCTTCTTAAGTTTTTCCGCTTCAAGTCTATAGCTTTCAGCCCGTTTTCTTTCCTCCTCGGTTTTACTGAGATTCTTTTCTATTGATAACAGCATATCCTCGAACTTTATATCTTCAATTGTTAAAAATTCCTTTGCACGGTCAATGACATCGTCCAAAAGTCCAAGTCTTTTTGATATGGCAAAAGCATTACTCTTTCCCGGTACCCCAATAAGAAGCTTGTACGTTGGCTTAAGCGTCTCCACATCAAATTCACAGCAAGCATTTTCCACAGATCTTGTTGTGACAGCATATACCTTCAATTGACTATAATGGGTAGTAGCTACAGTAGTACAGCCCTTATCTTTCAAATACTCCAGTATTGACATTGCCAAAGCGGCCCCCTCGGTAGGGTCAGTACCGGAACCCAATTCATCAAAAAGAACAAGGGATTCACCATCAATATTGTTTAGTATATTAACAATATTCTTCATATGGGAAGAAAAAGTGCTAAGGCTCTGCTCAATACTCTGTTCATCCCCAATATCGGCAAACACCTTTTTAAAAAGTCCTATCTGTGTCCCTTCATTTGCCGGAACATGAAGCCCGGCCTGTGCCATAAGAGTAAACAGCCCTACAGTCTTCAATGTAACGGTTTTTCCCCCCGTATTGGGTCCTGTCACAACCAAGGTGGTAAAATCTTCTCCAATCCAAAAATCTATGGGTACAACACTCTTAGAATCAAGAAGAGGATGTCTTCCCTTTTTAATCACAATTCTATGTTCATCATTTAATGAGGGACAAACACATCGGTAGTCAAGGCTTAGCTTTGACTTGGCAAATATAAAGTCTATTCTTGCAAGAATAGAAATATTTGATTTCAAAGCATCTATGATTCCCCTCACATCTTCGGACAGTTCGTATAGTATCCTCTCAATCTCAAGCTGTTCCTTAATTTTAAGCTCTCTAATATTATTATTTGCCTCAACTACAGCCATAGGCTCAACAAAAATAGTAGCACCGCTTGAGGAAGAATCGTGAATAAGCCCGGGTATCTCAGCTCTATACTCCTGCTTGACAGGTATCACATACCTGTCACCCCTCATAGTAACTATGGGTTCTTGCATATATTTTTTATATTTTGAAGACCTTAGAATATCATTAAGTTTGTCCTTTATTGATTCCTGGGCTTTTAGTATCTGCCTTCGGATATTGGCAAGGGTAGGACTTGCCGTATCGGATATTTCCTCTTCACTTACAATGGAACTGTATATTTTTTCTTCAATTCTCTTATTGGGTTCAAGGCATTTTATAAGTTCGTTTACAGCATTTTCATCCTCTGATTTAATACTGTCATCATTGGCATAATTTTTAAGATTTCTTACCGCCCTCAGCACACCCGCAGTCTTTAGCAGTTCTCCAAGATTCAATACAGCACCTATCTCCAGCCTTTTAAGACTCTCTCTTATATCATGGATTCCTCCCATGGGAGGACCTCCCCTTTTGACTATAAATGTGACACCGTCACTGGTTTCTTTCAAGTTCCTCAGAACCTTGCCATAGTCAGTTTCCGGCATAAGCTTGGCGGCCAATTCTGCTCCTAAAGGAGAAGATGTAAGATTTACAATCATATTAATTATTTTATCAAACTCTAATATTTTGAGGGTTTTTTCATTCATAGCAAATCCAATCCCGTTTTATAAATTTATTTACAATTATAGCATAAAAAAAGCACTTTTCAAATTTCATATTTTCATATGGGTGTATATTATTTTATGTACCCTTTTTAGTTTACTGTGATATATGTTTTTTTACTATATATATCGCATTGTCAATATGTTGTGGAAGGGTCTCGTTCATAACACCAGCCACCTCAATATTACATTTGTTTACAGGTATAAGAATCTTTTTTGCAGGACTGCTGCCTATTGCTTCTGCCATCAGCGGGGTAAGTTCTCCCATCATGGAGTTGGCCACAATAATTCCGATAGCCCCAAGAATAATATCTACCTTTGGTACATTATATACGATAGCATTCTCCCCGGAAGCTCCCTCGTTTGCCCCCGCCTTAAGCATAAGTGAAGTAGCTGCCACATTTGTCCCCAAAGCAATAATTGGTACATCATCCGGCAACTCCTTTCTTAATTTTTCTACAATAGACTTTCCAATCCCACCACCTTGCCCATCAATTACCGCTATTCTCATAAATTTCTCCCTCCGTAAGTATAATATTTTCTTTAATGTTTAATTTTGTCATCAACTTTTTTTATTACATCTTGCCCTCCGTAAGCATAATATTTTCTTTAATACTTGAAATAATCACAAATTTCAATAATCAACACGGTGTTATAACACCTCGGCTCAAGGAAATTTTTCCGATTGTAGAAATTTTTCTTACCTCTAATTCGTTTATTGTTTTCCAACGTTTATTATATCCTAAAAATTCTTCATCTTAAACCCATTAAACTAGGAAACCCAGGGATATATAATCCCTGGGTTTTTAAGATTTTCATCTACTATGCACTAACATAGTTTTCTCAAATATTTATTCAATGAAAATCCTGCGAACTTGTTGAATCGTCGAAACTATGATATTTTCTCTTACATAAGTAATTCGAGAGAAATTACTATTGCCCGTATTTTTTGCCCATATTTACTTCTTGTTTTCTACTTGCATAGATAATTTGAGAACACATTACTGATACATTTTATTAAGGCTCTGAAGAACAGCATTCCTTAATGCCTCTGCTGCCTCCTGCCTGTACCATTCTGTTTTCAACTTAGACAATTCAGCAGAATTGGTCATATAGCCTACCTCTGCAATTACTGCAGGCATATTTGAGGTACGCAACACTGCCAGATTCGGTCTTTTAATAACTCCCATATCTTTCGTTCCTAAATGTTTATTCAAGTTCGTCTGAACTATTTTTGCAAATTCATAGGAAGAGAGATTTCCCTTTGACTTTTGACTGCCCGGATAATATAATGTCATGCTACCTGATGCTTTACTTTGACCGGCATTGTTATGGATACTAACCAGTAAGTCCGCACCAACATTATTGGCAAGTCCGGATCTCGAATACAAACTTACCGTTGAATCATTATCTCTCGTCATATATGTCTGAATGCCTTCCTTCCTGAGTAGTGCATTTAATCTTTTTGCAATGTCAAGATTCAAGTCTTTCTCTTTTACACCACCATACACAGCACCGGATTGGCTACCACCATGCCCGGCATCAATGACAACCCTATAAATTCTGTCTGAACTCAATCCACTACCTCTTGACGGCAACTGTGCTGCATGTCCAATAAATGCCATTTTGTTTTTATCGTCCCATCCAACAGAAGAATTGAAATTCTCGGCCACAAACCTTATAGGAACCATAACAGTTCCATTAACAAGAACTGCCGGTGCCTCCATATACTTCACTTTCCCGTTTACATAAGCGGCTTTGTTTCCCATACTCATAGTAATGAAATTATTACCATTTATCATTTTTACTACTTCATGGTCGGGATACCAATCAGTCCTGACACCTATTAACTCAAAGGTGGATCTTGCTGGAACCAGTATTCTGCCATCAATAGTAATCGGCTGCCTTTCCGGGTATATAACCGTACCTTCTACAGCTATTATTGCATCCGAGGGTACACCCCAATAGCCTGAATAACTATAACCTGATGCAAAAACTGCAACATTTAAAACTGCAATCGTTACAAACACCATCAGTATTATTGCCAGCTTTTTCATCTCTTCCCCCCCCTCTCTTTATTTGTTGGTTTACATAAAATTATACTACATAAATCTATAATATCCTCTATGTAACTTTTGTTAGCACAAAACTCTGAATAAAAATATGTTTTTGTATTGCGGTATAAATCATTGAAACTAATATCAAATCAGTATCAAAATTCCATTCCAATTAATTCTTAAACTTCCTTCGTACAAAGGGAAATATCCAGAATCCAAGGGACATTGAGACAAGACAAGCACTAATACCTGATAGAATTGGAAGTAACACGAAATACAACTGTGATAGTGAAACGATTTCGTTATTTTTAATCAACGATGTCATTTTAATAACACCTGTTAAAAACAAAAAGGCTATTCCGGTAATCTGAAAAATATAGTGCTGCCTATAAAGGTTCAATATAGATGCTGATAATAAAACCACAATAAATACTGCAATTGAATATGATATACTAGAATCCAAATTCCAACACCCAGTCTTTCAATTTTTTGAAAAAATTATAATTTTCTCTTACCATCAATTATTTAATTATATTGTAGTAGCATATTAAAAATAATTCAAATTATTTCCCTAAACAGGGGTGTATTAAATAAATGTGTACAAAAGCTCATGGGTATCGAGCCCATGAGCTTTTGTACATTTCACTTCGCGAAATCCCACTAAAAAAATATGAACTCAGATAAAGGAATACATCCTCTATCTGAGCCCATACATTATTCTTAAACTTATTACTACACAATCATACTTAGATGAGCAAACCGTTTTGATATTATCAGGCAGTTTACCCTAAAAGTACATTTTTCGCAATTCATGTCCCAAAATTAACCCTTAACAGCTCCAGCAGTCATACCACTTATAAACTTCTTCTGCATTGAGAAGAACATTATAAGTACAGGTACAGTAACAACAGAACCTGCTGCCATCAAAAGATCGTATCTTGCTATTGTATGAGCAATAAACGCCCTTATACCTACTGGAATAGTGAAAACATCTGCTTTTTGTAAAAGAACCTGTGCAAAAAGCAATTCGTCCCACGCCATTAAGAATATATATATTGCAGTTGCAACAATTCCTGGTACAGCCAGTGGCAACATTACACGCAAGAATGCAGTAAACTTGTTACATCCATCTATTCTTGCAGCCTCCTCAAGTTCTCCCGGTATTGAAGCAAAAAATCCTCTTATTATCCAGATACTAAACGGTACATAGAATGCGGAATAAATAATGACAATACCATGAAGTGTGTTCGTCATTTGAAATCCGATTTTTTCTTGTATCTGAATAAACTGCAAATAAAGAGGAAGAAGGAATATCATTCCTGGCAACATCTGAGTTGACAAAACCAATATACCAAAAAAACCTGACCCAGGAAACTTATACTTTGCAAGAGAATAACCTGCCAAAGTAGCAATTACAAGTGCTATCACCATTACAGAAAAACATATAATAAGACTATTTCTAAAGTATGTTCCAAAAGGCAATTTTTGAAACACCTCAACGTAATTGGAAAACTTAACAGGCCATGCAAATGTTCCTTGTGCAACTACATTATGATGTACCAATGAACAATAAATCATATATACTATAGGTCCTAAAGAAAAAAGAACCAAAAAAACAAGAATTATATTGGCAAAAATACCCTTTATTTTTTTTCTTCTTTTTATTGAAGCAAAATAACCAACATTTTTGCCTCTGCTTTTTTTTGAATTATAACCATCTCTTCCCATTATTTCACCACCAAATCTTCTTTAAAGAATAAATACCATAATGCCACAATTATCAACACAAAAAACATTACAACCACCATTGCAGCCGCACCGGGGCCAAACTGCCACAGCTGGAATGAATTTCTGTGTATATTAGTCATTAGCAAGTCTCCCCATTCACCAGGTATTCCGGCACCATTACCAAACATCATCGAAACGATGTTGTATGAGTAAATATTACTTATCAGGGAGAACATAATATTAATAGAAAGGATCGGCTTTAGCAAAGGCAAAGTTATATTCCAAAACTGTTGCCAACCATTTGCACCATCTATTTCAGCAGCCTCATAATAATCAGGAGATATACTTTGCAGTCCAGCCAACATCAAAATCATAGACATTGGTAGACCCCTCCAGATTGTCGGAATTATTATTGCCCATATTTGGTTAACTCCAACCAACCAAAATGGTTTTGTTGGGAATATATGTAATAAGTCGTGGAATACACGGTTAACCATACCAGTGTCTTGGAACCACATAAATCCCCAAACTATACCAACAACATACGAAGGAACAACCCATGGCATAAGAAGTGCAGTTCTAACAAGGCCTTTTCCTTTAAACTCCCTATTAACCAGCATAGCCACTATAAGACCAAGCACCAGTGTTCCCGTAGTAACAACAAAGGTATAAATTCCGGTATTTCTAAGAGCCTGCCAGAAACCAGTCCTTATTAAGCTGTTTTTATCAAAAAGAACTTCGTAGTAATTATCAAACCAAACAAATGGTGCATCTAAAAACTGCCTCATAGTTTTCATGTTTAAATCAAGAAACGATATCTTAATACCGTTAATCATAGGGATAAAGTGAATAAACATCATTCCTATAAAGGCAGGTATCAACAAAACATAAGCAAATATATTCTGTTTAATTGAATATAATAAATCACTTGTACTTTTTTTTCTCTTAACCCCTATACTAGATTTTTTTAATTGAATATCCATATAATCAAGCTCCCAAAATTTTATAACATCTTTAAAATGAGTATTTGTATTAATTTAGTGCAAGGCATATATGCCTTGCACTAAATTAAATTTACTTTTTACTTTATAAACAAGTATCTTTTATCGAAAACCAAGCTAATTATTACTCAGCGTCTTCTTCAACCTGTAATTCAACTTCATTTTCTTTCAATACTTGATTAATCTGATTTTCAATATCCTTAATTACCTGCTTAGTAGTTTCAAAGCTGTATGCACCGCCAATTTCCATAGCATTGTCCCATACTTTAGCCAGACCCTGCTGGAAGTATGTTTCTGAAGGTGACCAACCAGGAACTGATGCATAGTGCTTAGCAAACTGCATCTGCTCTTTGAATACGCTCTTGAAACGGTCATTAGCAATTGACGGATCATCATATGCTTCTTTTGTTGTAGGAAGGTTACCAGTTACATTAGAATATCCAATCTGAGCTTCTTTTGATGCGAGGAAGTTAAGAAGCTGAATAGCTTCGTCCTGATTTTCACACGCATTGAATATACAAAGTGCACTTCCGCCAGCAAATGCGAATCTTCCTTCAGGTCCTTCCGGAACAATGGTAACACCAGTCTTGTCTATAGTATCAATTCCTTCTTCGTCTTTGTTTCTTTGAAGTGTCTTTGCAACCCATGGACCCATGAATGCTGTAGCATATCCACCTGTGCAGTATGTAGACTCAACATGGTTAGTATCCTTTTCCAGTGAAGTTGTATCCATTAAACCTTCAACTGCAAGCTCTGAATAGAATCTGATACCTGCAAGAGCTTCGTCTGATGAGAATGCAGCTTCTTTACCGTCTTCAGTAAGGAAGTCTCCACCTGCTCCATATACCCAGAAGGAGAAGTTGTGAATAACGTTCCAGTCATTCTTACCAGGCATACCCAATGCAGGAAGCTTTTTGCCGTCAACATCAACATTGTTTAACTTTCCAAGAGCTGTTTTAAAGGAATCCCATGTATTGAAATCCTTTGAAGGATCTACACCAGCTTTTTCACAAGCATCGGTTCTGTAGTAAAGAGCTCTTGTTTCTGTAAACCAAGGCATACCATAGATTTCACTTTTGCCTTTGATTCCCATGAACTGCTGAGTTGCTTCAACGAAAGCATCCTTGTTGATCTTTCCGCTGAGGTCAACCAAACCGCCCATTGAACCTATACCAGCAACCCAGGATGAACCCAACTGAGAAATGTCAGGAGCTTCTCCTGTCATGGAAGCTGCTGTAAGTCTTGTCCAAGCAGCACCCCAGTCAACAACTGAAGGTTGAAGTGTAATGTTAGGATTTTCATCTGTGAATGGTTTACAAACTGATAGAAAATCTTCTGCTGCATTCTGGCTGTTAGGCATAACCCAAATTTCGAGACTTACCTCTTTACCTTTGTTATTTCCATCACCTGATGTACCTTGGGTCGGTTTTGTAGTGCCGGCCGGATCATCCTCGCCTCCACCACATGCTGCCAGGCTAAGTGCCAATACAGCTACCAACATTAACGCAATTACCTTTTTTAGCATAGTTTTTTTTCCCCCTTTAATGATAATTAGATATTGCTTATACAATAAATTATACTATAAATAAATCTTAGAAAATACAACATGAAATAATTACTATTTTTAGTGAAAAAATTACGTTATGCTCCGAATTATGCAATTTTGCTTGTTCTTAGTCACTTTTTTAGGTTGATGTATTAATTTTACTTTTAAGTCTTAAATATCCTAAGAAAACAACTTGAACAAGCATTAATGTGTACACTTAAAACAGCATTATTTACATATTGTCTACTGCATAAACAATATCTTTTTCTTAATATATGGTTACTACCATATATTATTCTTTTTACTCCAAATATATGATATCATAAGTATTAAATTTGGGCAAATATATTTTAAAATAGGTTTGTGTCAAGTAAAAGTTGGCAATGATCTCTTCATCCTGTTATTTTATTGGTTTACTTGCTTTGAAGGTCAATGTGAAATCCTCATACTTTTAATT
>JGI24710J26742_10001725_pt1 | contig 19851 bp, 17 predicted proteins | sample BioPla2DNA2_FD_26742 | JGI IMG/M metagenome (IMG submission 26742) | reverse complement strand
ACAAGCACTTTTCCAATCTTCTAACCTAGTGTCTCCCGTTTTTAAGTCATCATATCCCATCCATTTGTATTTTTTTTGAGCGACAATGTGCTTGTAACCGATACCCACATGTGAAAGCATGTCTCGATCCGACACATTTTCTTGCATCAATCGTTCTTTACTCAACTCCCATTTCGCTCTAGCCATGTCGATGNTCGGGAAAGTAGAATCGACTTGAGCTGTTTTTTGCAGGACCGCATTCAGCTCTTCCATGCTAGGCAACCAAGAAGAATCTAAAGCAATCCCTTCAAAATCTGGTACCCAAGAACGGAGCTTCATTTCTATATCTCGAAGCGTGGTAGAGTCCGAAATCAACTCTGCTCTCAAAGCAGCACCTTTTTCGATAGCATTCATCAAATCCAAAGCATCAAAAGTTTCTGAACCCACTTTTGCATTTAATACGGTGATCCTATCTTGATTGACTTCGAACAAAGACTCATTGATTTCAGCTATTTTTTGACGAGTCACATAACGCAGGGCCCTTTCGTATCGATCATAAATAAGCTGAGACTCATCGACTCTTTTTCTAGCTTCTTGGTAGCGTTTTTGGTGTTTCCAAAAGTTTTTAACCGCTTTTTGTTCTCCTATAGGCCCCGGTTTCAGTCTCAATTCAAAATCATGTTCTAAAAACCCAAAGCCATCTAACTTGTATCGAAACTCTAAGTCTTTCCAAAGTTTAGTCGATGGACCCGAAGAAATCGATTTCACTCGATTTTCAGCGGCCTTTAATACAGGATCTTCTGTTGCAGATTGAATTAAAGTCTCCCAAGTCAAAGGAGAAGCAAACACAAAAGAAGCTAAAATAAAGGCAAAACAACTTTGCTTTTTTAAAATCTTGGTCCAGTATTTTTGATTGATAATCATTCAGAATCCTTTACATCTTTGTACTGCAATAGTCTTTTTATTCCTCTAATTTCAGAGATAGAAACCATTTCTCCTAGTAGAAACCCATTGTTTTCTGGGATTCGAATGATGACTTCTCGACCATAAATATCTACTTCTGGGTTTTGACGCAAACGAATAGGAAAATCTACAATTCTACTACTTAGGCCAATGATTTCGCCTTGAACTTTATGTCCATCTGCTTGTGACACCACATTCACCATAGTCCCGAGCTCTACCCTCTTGTACATGTTTTCGTGAATGTATCCACGCACCAAAGAAGGGGCTTTGCGAGTGAGGCTAATCATAGGGGTGAAACTAGAAATTTTTTCACCGTCTCTCACATTGACACTAGCCACAACCCAACTCTCTTTAGCAATAATAATGAGTTCTTCTTGTTCTTTTCGAAGCATCTCTAACTCACGACGAAGAGCCGAAGCTTCAGTGGCACTACTGGTCCTTTGAATCCCCTTGCTCCCCCTTAATAATGCAATTTGTGACGACGCATTTTCTTCAGCCATTTTCAATTCTTGTTTTAGGTTTTGAATACGCATAATCATAGGGTCGCTAGAATCACTTTTGGCACCAGAAGTCGCCAAACTTTTTAACTTAGATGCTAATTCCAAGTTTTTTTGGTATTCTGCTTTGAGCTTTTCAATTTCAAAATTCAAACTGTTTTTTCGACTGGCTAAATCGGCTTGAACTTCTGCTACTTTTTGATCAATGGTGGCTGTGTTGATGCTACCACGGCCCTCCAGAGCATCTAATTCACGATTCACTTCATTCATCCGAAGGGCTAAATCACTTCGACTCAACTCTATTAAAGTGTCTCCTTCTTGGATTTCTTGACCTACCACCACATGAACATTCACCACTTCTACTGCAGACTGTGCATTTACATTGGTTTCATTGGCCTCTGCAATCCCTGAAAACACCACATTTTCACCTTGATACAAATAACCCAATAAAAAGACCCCGGCTAAAGCCAAAATCCAAGCATAAAACAATTTATTTTTTAAAATATAATCTCTAAACATATAAAACCTTCACTACATCTCTGTCGTTGCATCTTGCATCATAAATTGAATATCTGAAACTCCTTTGACTTTGGTCAATTCACTCAAGACCTCTGCCGCCGGTTTTTTTGCGGTTAATCGCACTTGATATGCAATATCAAGCCTTTCTCCTCCATCGACTTCTCTCATGGTCACCAACACAAAAGTTTTTAAGTTTTTCCGTAAGACTTTTTCTATGGCTATCCTTGGTTCTGACTCGTTTGGCATTGCAAAACGAAGCATCCCATCAAAAAAGTGCTTAGAACCTAAACCAGCCCTGCTCAAAATCAAAGCCACTATTGAAAAAGCAACCGTTCCTCCGGCCGCAGCACCCCAAGCAAAAACTCCACAACCGATTCCTGCTCCTAATGCCGCAAACAAAAACATAATGTCTCGAGGATCTTTAAAATTGGTTCTAAATCGAACAATAGAGAGTGCCCCCAGCATCCCGAGTCCACGACCCACATTATCACCAATCGCTTGCATCACTGTGGCTGCTACAATAGAACTAAGTACAATGGCCTGCACAAAATTTCTAGAATAGGAGAGTCCTAAAAAGGTTTTTTCGTACACAAAAGCGAGTAACGATGACAAAATAAAGGCCAACAACAAGGAATAAAGCATGGTTATAACTGTAGGGTGGGCGGTACTAGACTGTACAGCAAGCAAATCTAACATATATAAACTCCAAAATAACAAGACTTTATTTAAAGCCTAAAAGACTAATAACAGACTTTAAATTAACTTATTAAACAAAAAAAAACTATATTTCTTTTGTAAAATGATGCTAACAAACACCCCGCCCAAAAACTTAAAGAATAAATTGAATCTTTTTTACTACAAATGATTTTATCTATCCATTAACATCTCACTTTTTGAACAAAACAAAGCTAAGACTATTTTAATTTAGCTTTTTCACTCAATAAAAACAATTTTTTACATCTTTTTCATTTTTAAGCGTTGTAAAAAATTATAATATTATTAAATCTTCAACCATAGGAGAAACTATGTCCAAATCCATTAAAGGTACTCAAACCGAACAAAACCTTCTCAAAGCTTTTGCAGGTGAATCTCAAGCTCGTATGCGTTACAACTATTTTGCAAGTGTAGCCAAGAAAGAAGGTTTAGTGCAAATCGCTAACATTTTCGAAGAAACTGCCAACCAAGAAAAAGAACATGCCAAACGCTTTTGGAAGTTTTTAGAAGGTGGCTGCCTCGAAATCACTGCTACCTACCCAGCTGGAGTATCTTCTAACACTCTCGACAATCTAAAAGCTGCTGCCGACGGAGAAAATGAAGAGTGGACAGACCTCTACCCTAACTTTGCTAAAATTGCTCGCGAAGAAGGTTTTCCAGAAGTGGCCACCGCCTTCGACAAAATCTCAATTTCCGAAAAACAACACGAAAAACGCTACCGTGATCTTTACGATAACTTAATGGCTGGTAAAGTTTTTAAAAGAGACGAAGCCGTGGTATGGCGTTGTCTAAACTGTGGTTATTTACACGAAGGCACCGAAGCTCCTGAGTTGTGCCCAGCTTGTATCCACCCAAAAGCCCACTTTGAACTTTTTTGCGAAAACTATTAAGGGTTTTAAATCTTCATAAAAAAAGCCGCTCTGCGGCTTTTTTACTTTTAAAGCTAAAAAGCACCATTTTTTTTATAGAATTGTAAGACCTTTGAAAATCACAAATTTTCGTAAAAAAATAAACTATAATTCGTAAAACATTGGTGTTCAAGAAAAACTTGGATGATAAAGCTCTAGTTTTTTAAATTTCAAAAAACAGAATCATCTATTTGAAACCACAAAGCTAAAGAATAGCAAGACCTTTGAATCATTAAATTGAGGGGAAAAATCAAAAACACTCCTCTCTTTATTCAATAAAGAGAGGGAGTAAAAACATTTTATGTTTTTCGAAAGAAAAAGTTTAAGTGTCTTTCGGTTTTTGAGTGAAAAATATAAAAGACACACCTATGATTGCTGCCAACAAACTACCTGTCAAAACTCCCAGTTTTGCACCGTCTAAAAGGTGATGGTCTGCGACAAAGGCAAGCTCACTCACAAACAACGACATGGTAAAACCTATCCCTGCTAAAACGCCACCACCAATCAATAGAGGCATCGACACACTAGAAGGTAGCTTTCCAATTCGAAGTTTTACCGCTAAAAAAGAAAATAGTACAATCCCAATAGGTTTACCGAATACTAATCCGAATATAATAGACGCAGTGACACCGCTAAATGAGTCAGCTTGGATTGCAATTCCTGCATTGGCCAAAGCAAAAAGTGGCATAATCACATAGCTTACCCAAGGATGCAAGGTATGTAATAATCGTTCTTGCATAGAGACACTTTCTTTAGAGTATTTTTGGAGTCTGTAAAACATTTCTTGTTCTTCTTCTTGTTCTGTAGTCTCTCCACCAGAAAGAAAGTTCGTGACTTTTGCCACATAATGATTCACAGCACCTTTGTTTACCCACGGCACAGCAGGAGTCAAGAAACCTAGAGCCACACCAGCTAAAGTAGCGTGCACTCCACTATTTACAAAAGCAAACCAAGTAGCCACTCCCAAAAGCACATGCACAATTAAATTTCGAATGCCCATTCTAAAAAAGACATGAGTCACTACTAAAAAAGATATAGCTATTAACAAGTACTCTATATTGATGTTTCCTGAGTAACCAAAAGCTATCACCAAAATAGCCCCGATATCGTCTGCAATAGCCAAAGTTAAAATCATGATATGCAAACCGCGTGGCACTCGAGTCCCGAGCAAAGCCATGGCTCCTACTACAAAAGCAATATCTGTAGCTACAGGAACTCCCCATCCTACACTAGTTCCCGAAGGACATGTGAATAAATAAAATAGAGCCGGCACCAGCATTCCACCCACGGCAGCTATGATCGGTAAAGAGGCTGCCTTTGGATTTTTCAACTCTCCATTAATAAACTCACCTTTGACTTCTAATCCTATTACAAAAAAGAATAAAGCCATCAAAGCATCATTTATCCACCAATGAAATGATTTATTAAATTCAAAGCCTCCAAAAGACAAGCCAATGGGGGTATTCCAAAAACTCTGGTAAGAAATCTCTGACAAATTCGCCCACAAAAGAGCAATAGCAGTAGCAATAATTAAAACAATCCCTGCGGTAGTTTCTACTTGCAAATACCTATAAATAGGGACTATAACTTTATCTATTTTTCTTTTGGGTAAAACATTGTCTTTTAAAGTATTATTTTGAATCATAAAACCATCTTAATATAAGTGAGGGGGCCAACGCGGGTTTTTCGAACTCATATCTATTTTATAGAAGTCTTTTTCAAATCGACCATCGTCAAGTCCATACATTTGTAATATATGCCTTGCCATCCACTTCCCTAATTTTAAAACAGATAACTTACGACGCAAACGGCCCTGACAGTCTCTATTCATTATATCTGGAAGTGTTCCTGTAGTTAAAATCTCATCTATAAATGGGCTATTGAGCTTTTCTCTAGCCTCTGCACTGGAATGAAAATGAGTCACTCCAAAACAAACACGGTTCGGATTTCCCGTTTTAAGATATTCACAGCACTGTACAATAGTCGTACCAGTACGAACCATATCATCAAACACTATTACATCTTTACCTTCTAAATAATCGAGTCCAACTTCGCTTTGATCGCTCAATGTCATAGTGACTTCTCGTTCTCCACTACGAATTTTATCCATCACGACTCGTTTAGTTAAAGGCAAATCCAGAGCATCCCATACTTGATTCATAAAAGGTGTTGCCCCATTATCTGGAGCCACTATCACTAAATTATCACCATCTTTTCCTGTTTGCACAAAATTCGAAGTTTTAATATAATGAGCGTACACTTCTACCGGGATTAAATTATGAAAATGCCCTTCAAAAACATCATTAAAAAGCTTTTGCACCTTTACACTATGATTGTGTACAGTCACCACAGCATCTACACCAGAAGTTTTTAAAAGCTGAGCATAAAGTAACGAAGTAAAAGCCTGTCCATCAAATTTTTTTAAATCTGAAATTTCTCGATCACTCTCTAACTCACCAAAACGGTGAGGACCTCGATCTTGAGCACTAAAAAACAAATCAGGTTCGACCAAAACAACCCGTTCCGCACCATTGTCTTTGGCAGCACGAGCTAAAATACAATTTCGCATAGCGAGGTCATTTCGGCTTCGATCGTGTGTGGAAACAGTGCAAATCAAAACAATTTTACCCTCTAATCGCTTGCCAATATGCTCCTCTCCTTCGGCATCTAGCATGTATCGAGGGCAAAACTCTGAATTAGCAAAAGTCTTAAGAGCCACTGTATCTGAAATGTCTTCTCGTAAGCCTATATATTGAGCCACATCTATAGCAAAAGGGTCATCAGTAAAAGTACCAGTAACGACAAAACGATCAGACATATTAAAACCTTATCTAAATTGAACTAAGCTAAAAATAGAAATTTTTAAATATTTTTAAACAATAAAACTTTTATCTTCCCCAAAAATCACTCAAAAAAACACCATTATAGTGAGCATACGCACAAAACAAGCCCAGACACCAAAAACAACTACAAGAAACACCTAAAAATACGATCTAAAGCATTCCATCTGTAGGCCTTTTAATTCAACTAAGACGCTATAAACTCAAAGTGGCTCTAAAAAAACTGTGTATAAAAAAGAATCTTATATCAAGCATATGCACTAAAGGCGGACAACAAGTTCTAAAATTTATAAAAAACTATAGCTAACCACTATAACACAGGCTTATAAAAACGAACAGCTACGCCTGTTTATTTTCATTTACAACAAACCGTCTAAAAATCGACTAAAATGTCATTGGCAAGTAAGTGCTCAAAACTTTGTCTTTTACGAATGAGTTTCAACTCACCATCAGAGTATAAAAGCTCTGGAGCAAGCAAACGACTGTTATAATTGCTAGACATTGATGCACCATAGGCCCCAGTATCATGAAACAGCAAAAAATCTCCTTCTTTTGCCATCGGAAGCTCTCTGGTCACCACAAATCCACCCTCTTCTTGGGTAAACACATCTCCAGACTCACACAAAGGACCGCCAACAATCACCTGTTGTAAGTCTTTTATCTCTCGATTGTCTTTGGGAATCACTGATATCTGATGATAAGAACCATATAAAGAGGGCCTTAACAAGTCGGTAAAGCCTGCATCCACCAAGTAAAAAAGTTTATCCCCTTGTTTTTTGATAGCACGAATTTCGGCAAGCAAGTAGCCACTTTCGGCAAGCAAATAACGACCTGGCTCCACCTCTAATGAAACTGGATGCCCCACAGATTCTTCAATGCGTTTACGAGTCTGGTCCCATAATTTATAATAAGCAGACACATCTATTGCTGGTCTAGGCTCAGCTTCTTTATAACTTACAGGCAAGCCTCCTCCAGCAGAAATCATTTTCAGATGCCCCCCCAAATACCTAGAAGCCTCTAACATGGCACTAGACACCTGAGTCAAGTGTTCAAAATCTGCCCCAGAACCTATATGCATATGAAGTCCTGTGATCCATAGACCGTATTTTTGTGCTCGTTTCACACAATCTTTAATCTGGCTAAACCACACCCCATGTTTAGATAAATCACCGCCAGTATTTGTTTTTCTAGAGTGCCCATGTCCAAAACCTGGATTCACTCTTAAAATCAATTCCGTCTTGACTCCTGCTTGCCCCAACTGTTCAATCATGCTAGGCGAACCTATATTCACCACTATTTGGTGCTCTTTAACCAAAGCCAAAGCATCGGTATCAAAAACATCAGCTGTATAGACAATTTGAGGCGTTTTTTGAGAGGGATCCATAGCACCCGATCGATAGCCAGCCTTCAAAGCCCTCACGATTTCTCCGGCACTCACTGCATCCACCAATACACCCCTTTGACGCATCAATGCCAAAATAGACAAATTAGAGGAAGCCTTTTGAGCATAACGAACCACATCAAAAATCTGCATCTCTTGGATACGATACTCAATCGTTTTTTGGTCGTATAACCAAAGAGGGGTGCCAAAATTCTCGACACCCTGCTTTAATATTTGAAACGGAATACTATGCTTAGACATTTTTGATTTTGTTATCGCCTTCATCCCAATTCACTGAGTCACACACAAATTTATACTCGTAAACACCTGGTTCCAAAGAAAGCGTAATGGACCACAATCCATCTTTTCCTTTTTTAAGTTTATTTTTGGTAGGATTCCACTCATTAAAGCAACCTGCAATAGAAACCGTAGTCGCTAAAGGAGCATCGATACTAAAAACAACTTTTTCTTTAGCATCTTTTTTTGCAACTGTTTTTTTTGCAGTCGTCTTAGTCACTTTAGTTGCGGCTGCTTTAGCAGTTTTAGTCGCAGCACTTGCAGTTTTAGCCACTTTCTTCACAGTTTTTTGAGTACTTTCGACAGCTTTTTTGGCAGCAGTCTTGGCTACTTTAGTCGTAGCAGCCTTTGCCGTTTTGGTTAACTTAGATTTTTTTACAGTCATTTTTTACTCCTTCTCATATAAAATAGAAATCCCAAAAGAATTTAATGCAATCTTTCCTCTATAAAAAAAAGAAAAGAGCCAATAAATGCAAAAAAAACCTCTTTTTAGAAACTTCTTATAAATAATTATAATAAAAAGATGGCAAACTGACTATATTTAATTCATGAATTTAACACAAATCATAGCCCCAAGCGTATTGAACGCCAACTTTTTAGAATTAGGAAAAAACCTCCAAGCTATCGAACAAGGTGGTGCAGAACTCATCCATCTGGATATCATGGACGGTCACTTTGTCCCCAACATTAGTTTTGGGCCTACTATAGCTCAAAACATAAAAAAAGGCACCTCACTCCCACTCGACTGTCATCTTATGATTTCAAATCCCGAAAATTATGTCGAAGCCTTTGCCAAGGCGGGTGCTCATTACATCTGCATACACGCCGAAACCACTAATCACTTAGATCGTTTGCTCCATCGCATCGAAGAACTAGGCTGTATCCCTGCTGTATCTATAAACCCCGCCACTCCTATTGAAAGTATTCGCCATAGTTTAGACATAGTTCAAATGGTGCTCATCATGTCTGTGAACCCTGGTTTTGGTGGTCAAAAACTCATTCCCTACACCTTAGACAAAATCAAAAATCTACGAGACCAAAAACCCGAACTCAACATCCAAATCGACGGCGGCATCAAACTGGACAACATCCAAGAAGCTCAAAACGCTGGAGCCAACATTTTTGTAGTCGGCAGTGCCATCTTTGAAAGTCCGGACCCTCAAGCCACCTGTCAAAAATTTGTAGAAAAAATCAAAAATCCATCTTCTATAGATTAGGGTAGTCAGAAGCGCCTATACTACAATAAAAGCCACAAGTTAAAACTCATAGAACACAAAAAATCGAATCTTGACTAAGCTCTTTTAAAGAGCTTTTATCAAAACTTAGTGCGAATCGTTATACCTTGCATTTACAAAATTCAATGCCTTAATGAGTTTATTCAATGCAATAAAAGGTCCTACAATTATAAAAGAGCCTAAAATTTCCCATAATAAAATATTAGCTCCATCTATATTTGCTCCAGCATTTTTTAAGCGATCAGAAATATGATATAACCAAATAAAGTTATAAATACCAAGTGTAACAAGAGAAAGAAGTCCGGTAATAATAAGACCGTTAGTTTTCTTCCCATCTCCAGCACAAGTTAAGTTCACTTCTCTAGCCGCTGTATAGATGAAATAGCATACATAAAAGCCAAAAGTTACGATACTAAGTAAAATAACAGAAGCAAGAGATCTTTATGAATTTAGTTTCTCCATTTTTATTCCTTTTGTGAGTGATTACTAGACAATAATATTTCCATTAGAATCTTCTGGCTTTGTTAGAGCTATAATACCTTCAATAAACCCCACAACACCTGGAATAAAAGTCCAACAAAAAAGAAGGTAAAAAATTCCCATTCCAATTTTACCCGAGTAAAACTTATGTATTCCGAACGAGCCTAAAAAAACACCGAATAAAGCGTATGCCAGTTTATTTACTACCTTTCCATCAATAGTTTTTGGATTCATAGTTTCTTTTTTACATACTATGACTTTATCGTTTTCTTCGAAAATTTCTACTTTGTCACCAATTTTTGGGATAAAGTTACAATCACTTTTTGAAACTTCTTTCAGTTTTCCAGAATCCATACCTATGGAAACCATTTCATCTGATATAGCAATAATTTTCGACATCATCTAATCCTAAGAATAATATTCTATAAATTTCGGTTATGAAACTTTTTTGCTCGATGGCTGTTTTTTATCCATTCCTCTTTGTGTACTTCTGGAATATCATCCAAAAGTTTAAGGGTATGTGCTTCTTCTGTCTTGTCTAAAACTTCTTCTGGAGTTCCAGCATTGACAATTTTACCTTCGTGCATGATAAAAATTCTATCGCTCACATAGTTAGCAAGACCAATGTCATGGGTAACGAAAACAATGGTCATGTGCAACTCTTTTTTGAGCTTCATCAAGTAATCCAAAATATTGGCTCTAACACAAGCATCTACCATTGAAGTGGGTTCATCGGCAATCAAAACTTTTGGCCTTAAAGCAAAAATTCGAGCTAAAAGCATTCGCTGCATTTGACCGCCAGAGAGTTCAAAAGAGTATTTGCCTTCAATGTCTTTTGGAGTTACATTCACCGCCAAAAGGCCTTCGTCCACTCTTCTTTTAATCTCTTCTTTAGATGGTTTTTTCTTAAAAATGTTAAAGGCATCTTCTAGCTGAGAGCGAATGGTGAAAAACTGATTAAAACAGCTAAATGGGTCTTGAAATACTGATTGTACCTCGCCCCAATGGCGTTTTAGGTTGCTAATCTTTCTACCGTTGTAGAGAAAAACACCTTTGCTCGCAGGATAAAGCCCTAGCATAATCTTTGCTAGCACACTCTTTCCACAACCAGAACCACCCACTATAGATATGATTTCGCCATCATAAATGTCAAAGGACACATCGTTTACTGCAGTGACTTGATTTTTACCTGCACCAAAAGTTTTGCTTACATTTTTTGCAGAAAACACAATAGATTCATTACTCAGCATAATCACACCTCACTTCGCGACCAGCTACTATTCTTAAGTTTTGTTTATTCTTTTTACATTCTGGACGAGCTATGGAACAACGATCTGCAAAACGACAACCAATAATAGGTTTGTCTAAGCTAGGCGGCGCTCCTTCAATGGCCACAGGCTTGCGCGTCCTTTGGGCTTTTTCTGTGCTAAGCATGGCCCCCATCAAAGCCTTTGTGTAAGGATGACGAGGGTCTTTAACCACTTGCTCTGCTGTCCCCATTTCTACAAACTCTCCTGCATACATAATGGCTATATTGTCTGCCACATGATACAATAAAGGGAGTTCATGAGTGATAAAAATCATGGTGGAGAATACACCTTTATCCAGCAGATCAAATATCATAGAAATCACTTCTTTTTGCGTACTCACATCGAGTGCCGAAGTTGGTTCGTCGGCTATCACCATTTGTGGGTTCAAAAGAGTGGAAATCCCTATGACTGAGCGTTGCCTTTCTCCGGCCGTCAATTGGATAGGAAATGAGTTCAAAACTCTATCTGTATCCATTCCAAATAAATCAAAACGAGTCCTTAAACGCTGGTAAATTTCTTGTGCATTCATATGAACACCAGAACTTTGATGGGCAGCAATCACATCGGCGGCTATGTCTTTGATTTTACGAACTGGATTCAAAGCGTTAAAAGCTCCTTGAGGGATCATCGACACCTTTTGTGCAAGCACATTGGCTCGAATGTCTTCAACAGTGCGATTCATCAAAGATTCACCTGCTACTCGTACATCTCCGCTTGTGGGGTATAAAGGAGGAATACACATCCCCATCAGTCCACTCACTAAGGTGGATTTACCGCAGCCAGATTCACCAGCAATTCCTAAAATTTCACCTTGCTTCATTTTAAAAGACACATCTGTAACAGCGTGTGTTTTGTCTCCAAAACGACCTAAATAATGGAGGCTAAGATTTTCTACTTCAAAGATACTTTTAGACATACAACACCTTACCCTTATTTGCGAAGTCTTGGGTTAAAGACACCTTCCATGGAAGTGTTAATTAGATATAAAGAAAACACAGTCAGTGTAATAATCAAAGTGGCAGGAAGAAATGCAATCCAAAGTCCATCAGAAAGCGCTCCGTTATCTTTTGCTTGATTCAAAATGATTCCCAAAGAAGTAGAATCTAAAGGACCAAGACCAATCATAGAAATAGAAGCCTCTGAAAGAATACCAGAAGAAACCTGCATGATAAACACCATAAATACATAAGACAACAAATAAGGAAGCACATGTTTGATCACAATGGTAAGTGAACTTGCCCCATTGATCTTTGCTAAAGCGATGTGATCTCGACTTCGAAGCGACGAAGCTTGTGCCCGAACAGCACGAGCAGACCAGCTCCATGTAGTGAGTCCAATAATCAAGCCTATCAGTGTCAATGAACGACCATCTTTTACAGCAGAACTAATCAACACCAAAATCACAAACGAAGGGATGACTATAAATAAGTTGGTTCCCATATTGAGAAGTTCATCTATCCATCCACCGCGGAATCCGCCGAACAACCCAATAAAAACACCTAGCGTAGTAGCAATGATACCTGCCACAAAACCGACATATAAAGAAGAGCGAAGCCCACTGATTAGTAGAGACATATAATCTCGCCCCAAGTGATCGGTCCCCAAAATATGACTAGCACTAGAAGGAGCATAAGCTCCGGCCACTACATCTCTAGCGTTGGTATCTACATTGTATAACAAAGGACCCAAAAAAGCTATCAACAGCGTTAGAATAAAGATAGAGATTCCCACCACAAACATGGGGGATTTTAATAGATTTTTTAATAATTTAACCATGATTATTTATCTCCCATTTGTAAGCCAGCTTTTACGCGTGGGTCAAAAAGTGCAATAAGGACATCCACTCCAAAGTTTGCGATAAGTACACAAATAGAAATCATTAGAGTACAGCCTTGAATAGTGGCGTAGTCATTTTGCTGAATAGCGGTGAGCATAGCCATACCCAAACCTGGATAAGAGAAAATCATCTCTGTGATCAACGCTCCTCCGACCATGGTACCCAAAGATTGAGCAAGACCTGTCAATTGAGGGAGCATCGCATTTCTAAATATATAACCTATGATTCGACCTTCTCGAAGCCCTAACCATTTGGCGTATTTCATATAATCTGTGCCAAGCTCATAAATACTCATCGATCGCATGCCTGTCGCTTGCCCACTGAGCAGGATAGGGAATACAGAGAAAAATGGAAGCACATAATAAAAACCCAAAGATTTAAAGAAATCCCATGAAAAGCTGGGCACCTTTTCTGGACCATAGGCCCCCATTGCTGGGAACCAACCTAGAGTAATGGAGAACAAAGCCACCAAAAGCATACCAAAGACAAAGAAAGGTACCCCATTTAAGAACATGGCTAATGGGAAGAACACCTTGTCAAAAATACCGCGTTTGTAAGCCGCAAAAGCACCTAATAAGTTACCAATTATCCATCCCAAAAGAATTGTTGGAAGTTGGATAGCCAAAGTCCACGGAAGACTTTCTTTAATAATTTCAATCACTGGTTTAGGGTATTGGCTATAGGACAAACCAAAATCACCCTTAAACACATTTTTTATATAGACGAAAAACTGTTTTAAGCCAGAAGCAAGTTCTGGATCTTTGGAATAAACCGGAACTTCTTTTTTAAGGGTGTCTTGAATTTCGACAGCCACCTCTTGAAGCACAGCTTTCCCGTCGTTATCTAACACAGGATTTCCTTCTGAGTCAAGGACAGGCTGGGTCTCTGTTTTAGCTTTGCCATCGGCATCTAAAACGGGTTTGCTTTGAACCACAGGGTTCCCCTCTTCATCGAGTATCACTTGCATCTCTGTGAGAGGCAAACCTTTTTCATCGAGTGCTTGAGGGTATTTGACTGTGCCATCTGCATTGAGTTCTGCCATACCAAAAGAGATCAAAAGAGATTCTTTCTTCTTCTTGGCTTCGTCTGGGGAGAGGCCTTGAGCAGCCTTACCCATGATAATATCGACTGGATTGTTTTCACCTAAACGAGGCAAGGTAAAGTTAATGGCCACTGCTACAATAAAGGTTAAAAAATACCAGAATCCTTTTTGCAGGACATAGCGGAGGGTGGGATACTGTTTAAGCATTTATATCGAGTCCTTATTTTGAAAGCTGGAGATTCCAAAGAATTTTTGTGCCAGATGCAATCCAAGGCAACTGAGGAGGAGCGTAAGGATTTTCGGCTGTTGGCCAATTAGTCCAAACACGATCACTAAACTCATAAAACTGTTCTGGTAAATAAGTTAAAGGGATCGCAGGTTGATCTTCCATAAAAATTTGATTCAATTGACGGTAAGCCGCTTTAATCTCATCTCGATCTGTCATTAGAGGAATGGCTTTGATCAAACTATCTACTTCGGGGCGATATTCTGGAGTTCCGGGCTCGTTGTATCGTCCTATATTATTACCCGCCCAATCTCCAATTGGACGCCAATCTAAAGAAGACATAACGGCTTCAAAACGACTCCATGGTAAAGAGGGTGAAACATCGGCCACTGGCTTATGCATAATCAAGTCAAAATTTCCTGTACCCATAGCAGGCCAGTATTGCCCGTCATCTACAAAACCTTCTCGTACATCTATCCCTACTTTACGCATCCCTTCTACTGCAATAGTGACTATAGCAGTCCAGTCTGTCCAGCCAGCTGGGCATGTAATATAGAGTGTGGGTAGTTTTTCACCTTTTGCGTTTTCAAGATGAGACAATGAGCCATTTCTATTAAAAACAGAGCGAACTCCTGCTTCTGAAAGCATCTTTTTTACTTCTTCTGCTTTTTGTTCTTCGCTCAAGGAAAAATCCAAACCATACTTCGCATTGTCTTCGTAGTGGATATAATCTTTTTCAAGTGCAGTGGGCATAATCAAGCCAGAAGTGATATCGGAAGTATAATTTGAAACCGCAAACATTTTCACAGCGGCATAGTCGATTGCAGTGGCTAAAGCTCTGCGGAACACTTTATTGTTCAAAGGCTCTTTTGTGGTATTGACTACCAACATAGGCATGGCACCAGGTACAAAATAAGGTGGCTCATCGAACCAAGTTTTTACACCTGCTGGCTTTTTGTGCCAAATACGAGGTACAAAACTCATAGAAGCATCTAAAGAGCCTTCGCGAAGTGCAATGGTGCTATGCTCGTTACTTTTGTAAATAGGGTGGACGATATATTTTGGAGCAGGGAGCTTTCCACCGTGAAGGGCTTCATTACCCCAGTAATCGTCTCGGCGTTTTAAGATGATTTTTGTGGATGAATAATCACTTAAATTATAAGGACCAGAAACGACNGGATTTTTGTCCATTTTCATTTTCTTTACTTCGTCTAAAGAATTGCCATTTTCGGCTAAAAGTTTAGAAAATATGTGTTCTGGAACAATTCGAATGGCTTGAAGTGCATCTTTAACGCTCAGAGGATTATTTCTTTTTTTCTTGTCGATTATGAAAGAGACTCTTTCGTTGAGCACCGTCTTTTCTCCACTCACCGAGTCTTCAACAAAAACAGTGTCTACATTTACGCCTGTAATTTGTTCTGTGACAAAACTAGTGACAGCACCAGAAAAATTAAAACCTAATTCAAAGATGAACTTCACATCTTTAGAAGTAACGGGAACTCCATCACTCCAACGCGCTTTTGGATTAATATCTACTACAATACTATCGTTATTGGACAAAGAGTCTACAAGACTTCCTAATAAAGGCTCAAAATCACCATTAAGCGTATTATAAGTGATTAAGGGTTCATAGATTAAGTTAAAGCGTCCACCCACTGGCCATGCAGCTTGCCAACTTTCGGCTAATGGGTTAAATGTTGCAGGAGAACCCCATTGCTGTCCAGAAAGATAGAGAGTTTCTTGACGAGGTAAAGATGCCTCAGAAGTGTCTTGTTGGTCACAGCTCACTAAAAAGGCTAGCAGCCCAGAAAATACGAAAGCCGTGCGAACAAACTGTTTAATACCTACCATTGTATCCTCTTTAAGAAATACGAAGAATTTAAGTGAATTCAAAACTAATATAATTTAATCAAATTGAAAATGCACAATAATTTCTAAAAAGATATAAAAAACTCTAGAAAAAACTAAAATCCTTTAGTTTTAAGCTTTTATTTTACTTTATAGTTTTTATTGACATGTCCTTCATTTATAAGGAAGAGATAGGGCAGAAAAAGGCTAGGCGCTTCTAACTACCCCAAAAAAACAAAAGGAGTTCACTACAGATAGTAAACTCCAATGGCTTGTTTCAATTATTTTTGTGGGTTTTTTGCGTAGACTGCGCTCTTACCAAGCTCTTCTTCGATACGAAGCAAGCGATTGTATTTGCAAACTCTGTCGGTGCGAGACAATGAACCCGTCTTGATTTGACCAGCGGCTGTTCCAACAGCAAGGTCTGCAATAAAGGTGTCTTCGGTTTCGCCAGAGCGATGAGAAATGATTGCAGCGTAGTTTTTCTCTTGAGCTCTTTTGATTGCCGCTAAAGTTTCAGATACTGTGCCCACTTGATTGACTTTGATCAAAATAGCATTGGCAATACCAGCTTCGATACCTTCTTCAAAAATAGTAGGGTTAGTGACAAACAAATCATCGCCCACTAAGTTTACTGAATCACCGAGTTTATCGGTCAATACCTTCCAACCTTTCCAGTCATTTTCATCTAAACCATCTTCGATAGAGAAAATTGGGAATTTTTTGCATAGGCGTTCGTAATAGGCCACCATTTGCTTGCTTGTATAAGTTTTTCCTGTGGATTTTTTGAAAGTGTAAGTATTGTCTTCGCTATCTCTGTCATTGCCTTTAGTGTCACAAAATTCAGAAGAAGCCACATCTAAAGCGATTTGAATGTCTTTACCAAAATCGTAACCAGCTGCTTCGGTCGCTTTACCGAGCATAGTCAAAGCTTTTTCAAGGCTCATTACACCTTTAATGGTAAAGCCGTATTTTGCTTTTGGATCTTTTTTTAGAGCAACACCTGGAGCAAAACCACCTTCGTCTCCTACAGTAGTGTCAAAACCACCTTCTTCCAAAAGATTTTTGAGAGCGTGGAAAATTTCGGTCACCATTTGAAGGCCCTTAGAAAAAGAGCTTGCCCCGACTGGAGCAATCATAAATTCTTGAAAATCAATAGGTGCAGAACTGTGAGCACCACCATTGATTACATTACACATTGGACAAGGCAATGAAACTTTTTTTGTGCCGTGCAATTGTGCAATATATTGATAAAGTGGAATGCCAGCATCTTTTGCAGCAGCATCACAAACCGCCATAGAAACGCCCAAAATAGCATTGGCACCCAGTTTCTTTTTGAGCATGCGGTTTCCGTCAAGTTCAATCATTGCTTCATCTATTTCTAACTGCTTAGAAACATCCATGCCTACAATTTTGGGAGCAATCTTTGTATTGACATTTTTAACGGCCTTAGTGGTCCCTTTCCCTAAATATACTTTTGCGTTTCCATCGCGAAGTTCGCAAGCTTCTCTTTCACCAGTAGAAGCACCGCTTGGAACAGCGGCATAACCTTGAATGCCATTGGCCAAAGTCACATCCACCTCTAGTGTTGGATTGCCGCGAGAATCTAAAATTTGACGAGCTACAATAGCTTTGATTTTTGAAGCCATGTTTTAACCTTTTTGTTAGTAGTGAGTGTTAATTCTGTGAATAAGACTAATATAAAAAACTTTCTTTATATTGTATCCTAAAAATCAAAAATTTTAACATTATTGGGTTGATAATCAGAAGCGCCTATACTAAAAAGAGCTAAAATCACCTTTAAACTTTTTAAACCTAAATAAACATCTCTTTTTTATTCATATTTTCAAAACACTTTTAAATCAGGGCCTATATATAAGTTTATATTCTTTGAAATAGAAGGTGAACCGAAAGTCAAAGTTTTAGCATTAAATTCTCTTGACGACACTTAAATAGGCATTATTATAATAACATGTTTTTCGCGAAATTTCTTATGCTTTTAATTTTACTTTTTAAGTTTCGGTGAAAAAAAAATCAAGATCCATATACACCCAATCTAGTCCTGTTGAATCAAGGATTAAAACAACTCTAAAGACGGTCTTCATTCTATTTTGAAAATCATAAAATCTTTGCCGTTACTTAAAATGGTATTATAAAACAATGATTTGCTTTATAACGGGTACTCCTAAGCAAGGTCATTCTTTTTTATGCCATAAAAAAACCTCTAAATTTATTTTAGAGGTTCATTTGAATTTTATTTTTTCTTAGGTTTATAATCTTTCTCGGGATAAAAGACAAGCCCAGTAGTCACTAACAAAGAAACTAATGGTTGCGTGTGATCCTGGCTTAAATCGTAAACTGCAATGCCAGCAAAACGATCTTTTAACTGAGAAGCAATGGCCTTCATAGTGGGGATACCTACGAAAACAATAGATTCTGTGGGTCCAACAGCTACTTCAGATTTAGAATTTTCATCAAAGGTCACTTTATAAGAATCATCTTTAAATACTCGATCCATTAAATCTTTATAAGGAATATACCCTTCGTTTCCACTCCCTCTCCCTTGATGGGCTGTTCCTAAACCCTTGGCACCCATAAAAGTTTTAGCATAAAGTGGAACAATAGGGACTATTTTTGAAGAAGACACTCCCAAGTCGGTCAATAATTGTAAACCCTTGGAAACATCTTTAGCACCGGTATTAGCTTTCAACACCGATTCTTCTTCTGACATTTGGTCTTTAATAAAAGCAGTGATGTAGTCAACTTTATTTAAAAGATCTGGATCATATACTTCTACGCCATCCATAGGATAAGTAGTCAAAGAAAGCGTGGTAGATTTTTTTGATTCTAACAAAGTTTCTACTATTTTTTGGAAGTTTTCTTTGTTTTCTTCATCTAAACCTTGCCAGTCTAACTCTACTCCCGCTAAGGAATACTTTTCAATCCAAGATTGGATGTTTTGAGTGAAATTAGATAAATTCGCATCTTCTGTTGCAATGGACTTAAAAGCTTCTTCTGTATCGTAGCCACCTATGACTATAATCAAATTGACTTTATTTTCTTTGGACAATTTTGCCAAAGATTCAAAGTTCACTTCGTCACTGGGGTCTGTAAAAGCAATATTACCATCTTCTGTCGGAGAGATTCCAACATAATTAATATCAGTTAATAAATTATAACGAACATCATTTGGTGTAAATTGAGAGTATTGCACCCAATAAGGATAAAAGCCTATAATTTTTGCTGGAGCAGCCCATAGAGATGCAACTAAAACAATGCTTAGTGAAAATAAAATAGTTTTAAATTTCATACTTTTACCTATTCCTTACTTGATAAGATAATTTATTTTAGAGTTCTTATCTTGACAGTAGCGATTGGGGCGAAAATCGGGAATATCCTTAGCGTTTACTTTCGCTTGATTAAGGTTTTGTTTAACAGTTTTTTTGTCGTCTTTGGTGCAGTATCTATAGGCCCTGCCGTTTAATTCACCAAACATGGAATAATGTAAACTTACCAAAGAATAATCCACATTTTTTAGCTCTTCTTTCACGATATTTAAATCATCATTAGGTTTTTTATTGAGTGAATTATAGGGTGTAAAAAAATCTTTATAAATATCGACTTTAATGGTATCTTTTATAGAGTCTGCTTGGGAAATAAACAAATCCCAAGCTTCATCATTAGTTTTATAACCTAATAAATCAAACAACTCTTTAATTACAGAAGTGTCAGTCAAAAAAGCACTTAAATCAGCTATAGAATCAGCAGCACTATA